>Ga0194125_10002348_pt1 | contig 31385 bp, 3 predicted proteins | sample TA2KigC250mmetaG_FD_148626 | JGI IMG/M metagenome (GOLD analysis project Ga0194125, IMG submission 148626) | Freshwater microbial communities from Lake Tanganyika, Tanzania - TA2015034 Kigoma Deep Cast 250m | ecosystem: Environmental > Aquatic > Freshwater > Lake | place: Tanzania: Lake...
CCCAGGGCGTAGCCATGGTCACCTTTACCAATGGCCTTGACGGCACCATGTGGCAGGCCTCCGATAATACCCATATCCCCGCCTATGTCAGCGATATGGACCGCCAGATGATGGATATCCAGCCGGCAAAGGCAACCCGGCTCATGGGCGTAGATATCCCCACTGCCAATGTCGCCTACGGCGAATGGAAGGGCAATGTCAACAACATCACCTACCAGAACATCGCCTTCCTGAACGAGAACCTGGTTAACAGCATAGATGCAAACGACGCCACTGTCTGCGCCCAGCAGCTGGCCAAGAATCCGCAAAACATAGAACCCATGGCCTACAACTACACTAATCTTCCCGGAGACAAGGTGGCAGCGATCTACCTTACCACGCCTGACCAGACCGCCCACTTTAGCTACTCCACCGGCGCCTATGTGATGCCGGGGGATCTTCTGATAGGGACAGGAGAGAACTATGTCAAAGGCCTGGGCGTAGATGTGGAAACTCGGGATACTGTCTGGAAGCCTGCCCGGCGTATCGGCGAGCAGATAATCGAGGAGACCGCGACCTCGCGTTCATTCTATCGCAGAGAACTTGAACCGCAATACCAGCTTGATATAAGCCAGCAGGGCAACATCAGCCCGCGCCACGCTGTCAAAGACAGGTTCACTAACGGCCAGGAAGAGATGATTTCTGATACGATGAAATTTGTTCTCAATCCGGGAAAAGGGACTTTAGCCGACGGCGTTGCCAGCGTGGCTAAACTGGCAGAGTTAGGCCAGATCGCTACAAAAGAGGAACAGAAAATGGTCCTGGATACCCTAAAGACAGTTACTGACATCCGGCAGAAAGACATCCAACCCCAACCCTTTGACGAAGAAGCATTCAATGCGCAAGTGAGTAGCCCCGATATGTTCAGGATGTGGATTTCCGCGCAAACGGCAGATACTTTAATGGCTGACAGGCTGGCTAAAATAAGCACAAATAAAACCGCGACTATCGGCGATTTTGTTTCCGCGGCTACCCCGGATCTGATAAATGTCGCTGACACTGATTATAAAAGAGACGCACTGGCATATACATTGCGCTACATCGCAGAAAAGGGCTGGTTGAACGTGCCCATAACAAATGTTACTACTCTGTCCAGGCAGTTAGATCAACTCAGCGATGTCGGGGCTCCGAATGATAAGGTGATATACAGGGGTAATACCGTGCCAGTCCCTGAGCCATCTTCTAAAAGCCTAAGCCCTGCCGCGTTATTTTAAGCTTTAGGGACGGTTCTAATTAAAATTACGCCTTGGCGCACAATAAGTTACGACAAGGCCATTTACGATATGTTTATTCAGATGGGAGGGGTCTCTTGTTAGGTCGGGACAGGTCCCTTAGCCAAGCAAGTTAATAGCTCTGGCGGGATCTGTCCCATAGCTAAAATTTTTTAGTTAGATTTTCCTCCTTTTTGCGTCTATTAGTGTAGAAAGTAGAAAGGAGGATTTTTAATGCCTAGAGCCGCACGAGTCATCCCGCCTGAAGGATTCCTGCATGTTATCTCAAGAGGCAATAACCGCAGGAAATTATTTCTTAGGCCATCAGATTTCAAAGTTTATCTGCGTCAACTAAGAAAGCTCAAATACGAAGAATCAATCAGTGTCTTTCACTACTGTTTGATGCCTACCCACATCCATCTTTTAGTGGGGATTATTCAAAATAGCGATCTCTCCAGATTCATGAAGCGGCTAAACCTGAAATATTTTTTCCACTACCAGAAAAGATACGGGTATCTTGGCCATTTATGGCAAGACCGGTTCAAGAGCAAATTAATCGAGTACGATACGTACCTAGTGCAGTGCGGAAAATATATTGAATTGAATCCGGTGCGGGCAAATCTCGTCAGCTCAGCTGCGGATTATCCTTATTCGAGTTACCGCTATTACGCCTTGGGGTTTGAGGATAAGCTTATCGATAACGACCCTCTATATTTAGATCTAAGCACTGATGCAGCGCAAAGAAGGTTGATTTATCAGAAGATGCTGCTGGATGAGATTGCCTGCGAGGAAAAGTTACAGAAGGGCATTTTTTAACCTATGGACTACAATGGGTTAGGAAGCGAAGAACCGTCCCCATAGGACTACAAGGAGGTTAAGATGTTTGATTCCTATGCCATAAGGTTTAACGAAAAGTTAAGAAAAAACAGATGCAGCAGCTGCAAAGGTTGCGATAAGGTTACCTCATCAGAGCAGTGCCTCTGGCATTGCGATAAGTGGTTCGCATTAAAGGTCAGGCAGGTGTCTTTGCGCCTCAAGCGGAATTAAAGGAACGTCCGAGAAAAAGGGGGATTAATATGCCGAATACAATGTCAGTTGAGGTAATCACTACCAAGATCTTGTTGATAAGAGGTAGGGGGGTGATGTTGGATAGGGACTTGGCAGAGCTTTATAGAGTTTCAACTAAGGCTTTAAATCAGAGTAAAGAGGAACATAAAACGTTTCCCTCCAGATTTTATGTTTCAGTTAACAGATAAAGAGAAAAAAGAGGTGGTCACAATTTGTGACCACCTTAAATCTCTAGAGTTTTCATATCAACCGCCCTATGCCTTTACTGAACAGGGGGTAGCCATGCTCTCTAGTGTATTGAGAAGCGAAAGGGCAGCTTAGGTCAACATTCATATTATGCGCCCCTTTACTAAATTGAGAGAGCTATTTCTCACACACAAGGAATTAGCTTTGAAATTGGAAGTCCTGGAAAAGAAATACGCGCAGCACGATGAGAAGATCCAAGCCATTTTTGAAGCAATCAAACAATTGTTGCAGCCGCCCCAAAGTAGAAGAAAAAAGAATAACCGGCTTTAGTACAAAGTGATGCAGGGTGAGAGCGGTTAAAATGCAATTGGCCCGTTTGAAACTTTATGTTGTCGGTGGGGTTAGGAAGCGAAGAACCGTCCCCTAGTTAAGAAAGGAGGATTTAGATATGGCTAATAATGTCTCTGTAGAAGTGGTTGCAGCGAAGATTCTGATCATAAGAGGTAAACGAGTGATGTTAGATGAAGATCTCGCAAGACTCTATGAAGTAGAGACTAAACAATTAATCCGGCAGGTTAAAAGAAATATTGAAAGATTCCCCGCTGATTTTATGTTTATATTAACAAAAGAAGAATATTTGAGGTGCCATTTTGGCACCTCAAAAAGAGGTGGTAGAAGATACCTTCCATATGCTTTTACTCAGGAAGGCGTAGCCATGCTTTCAAGTGTATTGAATAGCAGAAGGGCTGTATTGGTGAATATCCAAATTATGCGGGCATTTTCTCAGTTGCGGCGCATGCTGTTAGCTAACAGAGATCTTAAACGCAAGATTGAAGAAATGGAGAAGAAATACGATAAGCAATTTGCGATTGTCTTCCAGGCAATAAGGCAATTGCTTGCGTCACCTAAATTTGAAGAAAAAAGAATAACCGGCTTTAGTACAAAGTGATGCAGGGTGAGAGCGGTTAAAATGCAATTGGCCCGTTTGTAACTTTATGTTGTCGGTGGAGTTAGGAAGCGAAGAACCGTCCCCTAGTTTTGTCCAATCTGAGTTTAAGCCTTCAAACAAAGAATGTCCAGTCTGAGCATTAGGGACACCCTCCCGATTGATTCAAGGAGCGTCCCCCGATTGATTCAAAGGATGTCCCTGAGTATTAGAAAACGCTTGCTTGGGGCCTGAAATTATGCTTGACATCGACGATGACGCTGTGTTATACTTGTGTTGCAAATAGAAGGAAAAGCCACGGTTGCGATAAAGGCAAACTCTGAGTAATCAGGGGACGCAAAGCCACGGATCCTACAATTAGAGCCACGTTGAACAACCTGTAAAGGATAGCCGGGTTGCCGAATACCGACGATTGTAAGTCAGTATTTGACAATCCGGTTTTTGTTTACAGGCTTAATAAGCAGTTTAATAAAGAGTTAATAAATCCGTAAAGGAAGAGCGTGAAAGACGCCAACGCAAGAAAAAGATTTGGGGTAAGGGGGAGCCTTTACTTTTTCCTTTTATATATAGGTAATACTATAGAATAAAAATGGACGAAGGCGGTTACAAAAAAATCGAAGAAGTGAATCCTGAAGCGGGCGTAGTTGCTATTGAAGCCCCTTTCAAGTCCAGATTTAAAACCTGGATCAGGGTAGTAGCTTTTGTCGTGGCAGCTGTCTTTCTTCCTGAACAGGTAGCCCAGGCAGTGCAGTATGACTGGCGCGTGATCTGGCGCCAGCCGGGTGCTGCAACCACGCCTCTTATGCCCGGGGCAATGCCTCCTTTAAGCGGCATTGATGTCGCCCTCTCCGTAAAAAATATCCTCAAAGACGTTGCCAATAAACCGGTTACAGATATTCAGCTCTCCCCTGAAGTCGCCCTGCATTTAGACCAGCCCCTGAAAATGTCCAGCCAAAGGATAGAAGAGATTTACAACTGGCTGAAAGGTAAACCCTGCGGCGCCAAGGCGCTCTTTGATTTCTTGAAGTTTAAAGGTAGTGCTGCCCAGGAAGCGGATATCGCAGTCATGGCCCTGACCATTGATATCTTAAACGGCGTGGTCAGGCCCGAAGGCGACCCCAAGGTGATCAAGAGCTCATTATTCGCGCTGGCTAAGACCTCAGAGTTTTTCGGACAGAAATTATCTGCAGTCAAAACAGATTTAAATGATCTGGCAGAGAGAGCGCCCTTCATCGCGCACTTAAAGAGCGAGCACTATGTTTTAGTCACCCGCATCACCAAAGACAAGGTCTACTATAGCGAAGAGCATAAAGAAGAGTTCCTGCCCAGAGAAAAGTTCCTCAATGAGTTTACAGGATACGCCCTGGTCTTAAATCCCGAAGAGTCCTTTACCAAAGTCCCGGAGAGCGAAGCCAAGAGCGTAAAAGGCGCAGGCAAATACTCAACCGGCGCAAGCTGGAATGACGGCGCAGGAGACTACAATACCGGTTCTTATTCGGTGCCTGCCGGCTATTCCATGCCGCAGATGCCGAGTTTCTCCACTACCAATATCACCCCCACCTATTACTTCCCGACTGACATGAACATCAATAGCGCCGGTTTTATGGATACTACGGGAAACTTCATTAATCCGGCAGCTATCGGTTTTACTTCCATGCCTGAAGTGAGCAATGTGGATACTTACCAGACGCACAGCGAGCCGGTCTGGTTCCACAATGGCTTTGACGGAGCAAGCTTCCACCATGATTCTAGTATGGCGCAGCAGATTGATCCGGTTTATATCAACGGCTTAGGCCTCCAGCCAGACCAGGTAACCAAGACTGGCCGCGACATGGAGGTGCGTAATGGCGCAGGCACGGTAGTAGATACCCGTCCGATCTATCAGACCTCAACCGGCATGGAACTGACCTATTCCACGGTCCAGACCAAGGATTTTCTCAACGAGAACCTTTATGCTACAGCCAATCCTGAATCCGGCCTGCCTAAGGCGTCGGATTACTGGAAGAATCCTAATGACCCGATCTCTAATTCCTCCATGACCTACGGTGCCTATGAAGCAGGCCCGGATAACAAATATGTGGTCATGACCATGGATAACCCGAACCAGCACCACCACTGGAACTATATGGCCGGCGCCTATATTCAGCCCGGGGATGTATTGGTCACTACCGGTAATGACGGTTCAGCCAACCAGGCCCTCTCCGGCTTTGGCGCAGATGTAAATGCCCAGCAATACAATTATCATACGGATAAAGGGTCCTATCAGTTCAGGGTAGGAAGTAACGGGAATCTGGCCTTTGACCCTAACCAGAACGATCACGGCCGCATCAATGGCTTTACTGATAATCTGGCTACTTCAGCCCAGTTAGGCGCAGCCAACTATATCGCTAACAGCACGCAGACTGACCTGGTGATCAAAGGCCAGAGCGGGGTGAATGCGGATGGCATAGGCACAAGCGGCGGCTGGGTAGAGGGCTGGGTTTCTACCGGAGCTACTGCACTTACTGCATCCGGAGAAGACCGAAGAGGCTATCTGGGAGACCGGACATTCAATAACACCGTAACCACCCCTGACGGCCAGAGTTTTGACCAGACTGCTTCCTTTACCGGAAACACCTATATGCATTTTGAAGAAGGACAGGCTGCCACAGGCCAGGTCGGAAATGGAAGCCACTATCAGACCGGCGATTTAGGCCCTTATAATTTTACCGGTTTTGACTTTGCCTCAAAGCAGGTTGACGGCACTGCTTACTATACCCCGCTTTTAGAGACAGAGAAAGGCGCTAAGTTTAAGTTCGGCACTAACCAAATAGAGCAGATCCTGCCGGCAATGCCCAGGAACCTTACTACTGTTGATGATTTCAATAAACTACCCAGCACTCAGGATCCGTCTGATCTCCGCAGGGATTTCCGCGCCCTAAGGGATAGCCAGCCGTTAGGCGCAACTATCGCAGGCGAAGGTTATACCGGTATCGCGACTGCCGGAGATGATGGCATGCACATCGGTTTTGGCCTTTATGACGGCAGCATGAACTTAGGCCAGGGCCTTTATTACGATGTAGCTGACCTTAATCGCCACCTGGAGTTCACCGGCAACCTGAAGATGGATGTTTCAGATTCATACCAGGGCGGAAAAGTTGCGACCTACTCTTACAATTTCGGCACCACTGATCCTACCCGGCCCGGATATTTCGGCCATGACTCCCGCAACCAGCTGAACTGGTTCAATATGGACGCCCGTTTTGCCTATGACCAGGGCAAGTATTATGCCTATTCAGAGGTTGTCAATGACCCGACAGGTAAAGACCTGACCCGCGACCAGGCGCTCCTGCGCAACCACTTCATCAATAACCCGGATATCTTAGGCAGCGCAGACATGTCCGGGAACTGGGAGTGGCAGATCATGTCTGACCGCATTGATCCCGCGACCATGTCCGTAGTTTCGCAGGACTACTTAAAAGGAAATAAGGATCCTGTGGCAACCAGCCTTGGCTTATTAGTCGAGCATAATAAACAGCTTTATTTCCAGGAGACCTTTGATGTCAGTGCTTCGGCATACGAATTGATGGGCAAGGCAAGCATTGACCCCAGAAGCGTTGACCATGAGCGGCTGCTGGCTTCGGGCGAGTTCATGAAAGCAGCCGGCGATGTGCAGCCCCTGCAGCAGGAAATCATCACCCCTACCATGGATAATTATGAGGCAGTCGTAGATTTAGCCTATCAGACCGGTGATTTAGACTTAATAGACAGGGCTGAGACGGTTAGAGACACCTTTGCCGAAATGAAGGACTTGGCTCCGGAGTATCTGAAGGTCAGGGAGAGAGAAATTGAGTTGACTGCCCAGAATAATAGATTAGAAGGTGAGTTGTCCAGGATGTCTAAGGATGGAGTATCTCAAACTGATCCAAAGTGGCAGGCCAAATTGCAGGAGCAGCAGGGGATCCGCCAACAGCTAGAAGGGCCGGAAGGAGTCTGGGCAAAGAGAGATGCCCTGGAGTTACAAGAGCCCATCCTGCCCACCATGTTCCAGGATTCCACAGCACTCCTGGGCGAATTGAACAAGAATATTTACTCTGCGGATACGCTCTTTGGCGACCAGCAGGGCGCAAGAGACCTTTATAACAGCCGCAGCCAGATACATACCAGCCCGGTTTCAGCCAGCCTTCTCAGCCCCGAGAACAGGGAAGGCTCCAAGGCTACCCCGCGTAACGAAGCCATTGCCAGCATAAACTTCGGCTACAACAATGACCCGCACCTGGCCTTAGCCAGCTTAGGCGACGGCGCGCTCACCCACTGGGATCCTTTATCCGGACGCACAGACCTGGGCCAGGGCTTGAGGGTGAATGTCTATGACCAGGGCTATAGAGTGGATTTATCCGGCACTGCACAGTATGGCTGGTCTATCCCCTATAAGGATGCCGCCGGTAAAGCCCGCAATTATGACGTGGATGTAGTCGCCCGCTTTGGCGACGGCGCCAACTACGCTTTAGCCCACGGCAACCCGCGCCTTAATTACGGAGTGATGCAGGATTTAAGCCGGACTACCACCGAAGGCAAGGCGCCGGTCCTGCCGAACCTGGAGGTTTCTTTCTCCGCAGCCCCTAAAGACTACCTGCAATACGTCAATGACAACAGCGACCTCTTCAGCGGTTTTGTGAGTATTCCTTTTGATAAGCCGAACCTTTATTTTACCGTTAGCGGAGAAGCATTCCTCGGATTAGAGAGCGCAAAGAAAGACGTTGCCGGCGTAGGCCTGAATAATAACGGCATGGCCACCCTTGAGTATATGTGGAATCCTGCGGGTGAAGGCAGCTTACAGCACATTAATACCAGAGACGGGACATTAACGGATAGTACGGTTGCCGCTGCTTACTGGGTCAATCCTTATATGGATAGGAAGGATGAAGGAAAGTTAAGCCGCGTAGACATCTTAGAAAAATTAGGGGATAGTGAATTCAGGACTTATATTGACCAACTTAAGACAAAATACAAAGATTCCGAAGCGTTAAATACAGCCTTGGATCAGGTCCTCCAGTTACCCAGGCAGGAGGGGTCTAAGAAGTTAGTCGAGCTTATCGGCGAAAATAACCTGCGCCTGATAAATCCTGATGGTTCAATGAGGGATCCTCTGGAAGCTGCTGGCCTCTTTTATGACGGAGTGCGGAAGGTCTCCAGAGAAGCCTCCTATGATGCAGAGATCCAGGGCCATTACGGCGGTTTATTCCGCATGCTTCCGCAGCAGGCACCGGAGATCTGGGCGCCGGTGGCAGGAGGAGCAGGACAGGATGCGCTTAACCCGGCCGGCAAATCCAGGACCCGTACTTCTGCTTCAGAGCCCGAAGTAGTCTTACGCTCTTCTGACATGCCGGATGGCTTCAGCGGCCCGGACTTTGAGATCATGAAGGGCAGGGACAGCTGGCTTGGCCATATCTGGGACCGTTATTCTGACGGCGGGAAGTTCAAGTTCAGCGGGCCCGGCTATGAAGGCGACGGCTGGTGGAAATATGAATCAGGATTTGATCTTTACAGGATGGTGCCTTTTGCTCCGGGAATACCCGGCCTGAATACGCCCGGTACGCTCCCCGGAACCGGAACAGCCCAGGACCCGCGCCTGACCAGAGACCAGTCAATCTCCAAGCAGCTGAATGATTTTGCCCAGAACCGTCCGGCCAACCTTGAGCCTTACAATTTCGGTAACGGCGTAGTCTCCGGCCCCAGATATGGCCGCGCTGAGATTACCATTAAAGAATCTTTCAGCCCCTGGCAGCATGCTATGGGGCTACAGGATAGGACCCAGTCTGTTCTTTCTATCTGGAGATATGATGTGGATGGCCAGAAGCCTGCGCCGGCGCTTGCTACGTTTGTACCCAAGATCGCTAATCCTGATTCACTAAAGGTGCAGAATCCGCAGGCAGCCAGCGCATTCAATGCCAGCCAACTCAACTTTGACGTAAAGACCCTCTTCAGGGATCCTTTAAGCACAGATTTTGAACCCTGGGATATCAATACTTCCTCGTTCCTCTTTAAATCTCCTATTCCGGATATTGATCTGTTTGGCATGTCAAATCCTTTCACTCAGGATCTGAGTCAGCCGTTTGATCCGGTGCCGAAACTGGACTCAGTACTTTCGCCCTCAACAAATGAAATATTCAATGCTGCCGGCCCGTTCAGCATTACCTTGGATCAGCTCACGCATTTCGGCCAGATGAATGTACACGGCCAGAACGTGCCTTATTTCTCTTTTGCTCCGCGTTCAGGCGACGGAGAATCCCCTGATCCGGCTGCCGGTTCAGTCGGCGTCAGCCCGATTTTCGATGCCAGTAACAAACAAAGATTCGATGTCTTCTCTACCTATACTTTAGGCAATTTTGATAAGAACAGCCGCATCTTCACCGCAGATAAATTCGGTTTCAATATCCCCAATGGCCAGCTCTCCAACACCAACTTCTTCAATTACCAGCAGTACGTTTCTCTTCCGGCGTCAGGAAGAGACCTGACCAAACCCGACAACTGGGCGCCGTTAGGCCTGACCGGACATCTCTGGGAATGGGCTCCGGGCAGCGTGATCGACGTAGAGATGAAGACAGTCAAAGGCGAAGACGGCAAAGAAAACAGATTCAGAGTTTTAAAATATAGCGCTGACACCCTGGCTAGCCCTGTTTTCACTGAGATAGGCAAGGTGCAGGAGGCATTAGACAGAGATAAGAATGCTAAGCCGACTGATCCGGTTACGGGAAGGCTTTATGAGTACTATAAAGTAGCCGGAGATGATGCGGTATTTATGCGCGCAACTACCGTAAACCAGAATACCCCTCTTGACGAGCAAACTTTCGTTTTTAAGAGGGATAACGGAGAAACGGTCACCATCAAGACAGGGAAGATAAAGCGCGAAAACGGCGAAGAGGGATTCGAGAGTTTAAGCGATGCCGCCTTCAGGCAGAATATAAAGTTATCCGAGTCTGAATATTCCCGGCTGCTGAATGAAAACAGGGACTTGCTTACAGAGGAGTTCGGCGTCTGGAAACCGACGGAACAGACGTTGGCCGAACATGAGATTTCCGCCGGACCGTTAACTTATTATCCTGATGCTACTAAGAGAGAGAAGAGCCTGGATATCGCTTTCCGGCAGGTCAGATGGGATAAGCAGCTAGGCATGGTTTATACCTTCGGCGACGCGGCAAAGAATAACGGCCTGGCAGATGAGTTCATGCCTGTACCGCTGGCTAATAATCCGATGGATGACAGCCGCGATGTCTTTATGCAGGGGCTGGTCACTGCCATCCAGGACTGGTGCAAGAAAAACAATAAGCCAGGCATAAACGACATTCCGAACCTTTCCGCCTTAGGCCTTGACCTCACCAGATTTAAAGGGATCACCGCGGAACAGGCGAACCGCATGTTCTTTGAGCTGCAGTCTAATCCCGACAAGATTAATAAAGAGTTGGCCAAATCCGGCGAGCAGAGATTTACGGATGCCTATGTGAATTCGCTCCGGGCTGCCGGTGCAACGGATATAAATGGCGAACTGGCTAAAAAAATAGCCGCACCTTCGGCTGCGAATTTCGGCTTAGATGAGAAGAAGGCGGAGGAATTACTGGCCGGCATCAGGCAGAATGCTACTGCGACGAATGAAAAGTTGCGCAAGGCCGCGATCAATCCCGATTTCGATTCTTACCTCAATGTCGTGATGCCTAAGCCGGGGAGCATAGTGGTAGCCGGAGAGACTAAGGAATTATTGGTCGATGCTACCGGCGTTGATTCAAGGAAAGAGGTCGGCTCAAGGAGGGTCAGCTTTGTCAATCAGTGGGATTCTAACACTATGCAGTCCACCTTAGGCCTGCCGGGGACCCGTTTTGACCTGCCCCGCACATCAAAATACAGCTCCTACTTTGAGGCAGTGAATATAGCCACTCCTATTCTCGCTGATTACCCATTATCTTATACGCCTTTTAAGGCCCATGTAGAAAGTGTATTCGCCGATATCCAGGCTGCCGGGCTTACCTTTATCGGCAGAGACGGCACAGAAAGGACCTTCTTTGGCGGCGGCCTTAATATCGATATCGATCCTAAGCACGGTATTGTCATGGATGCAGGCACCGGGATGCTGGAGAGAGTGTACGTCATCCCCTTACCGGGAAGTAATCCGCAGGCCGGAGATTCCCACATCACGGTAAGGGTGAATTACCATAAGCAGGACCTCCTGGGCATATTCTATAAAGTAGCCGGAGATTCGGATTTTGTGCCGTACTCGCAATTTGCCGCCAAGTTGATCGGCAAAGAAATAGATACCCTCGGCACTTATGTCCTGGATGATATACCTTCGGTGGATGCAGCGATCAATAACACCCAGAAGCTGCTTAATCTGCTGAGGTTCGTCAGCCGCTTATCTGAGAAAGAGAGAGGGGCGTTAAGGCCCATATTAAATGAGCTCTCCCGCGTTGTGCTTAATGAAGAGGCGATGAAGAAGGGGCGTTATTCCTCGATCTACTATTACCTCAATAACCTTCCGGAGATGGCTATTCAGCCTAAAGATGTCCGCGCCTGGACCGATGCGGACCTGGCTACTTTAAAGAACGCCATACGCTCCAAGTTGAGCCCGATCAATCAGGTGCAGTTTGATAGCATTTTGGGCGCTGGGCAGGATAATGCTCTCATCGCCCAGAACCTGACCGCATTTATCATGGCCCTGATGCATCCGGAGTCTACAGGCACGGACCTTAAAAGGATGAGTGAATTTGAGCAGATGCAGGTGCTTAGAGATGCCCGTAATTTCCTGACTGACCATCCCGGGGGGGCCATCACCTTCAACGAACAGAAGAATACCAGCTACATCGTGACTGCGGATGCGCCGGTGACCGCAGACGGAAGCCTGCCGAACTGGTATATCAGAAGCGGCAATGATTGGGTGCTGGCCGGCGGCACTGCCCACGGGTTAGGCCAGATCACCCAGACCGTGACCTCCTCCTTATTCCCCCAGAAACCGCAGCAATTCAGGGTAGAGCTGAATAATTTTATCCTCCCCTCTAATGGCAGCGGAAGGCTCTCTGAGTCCGCTTTTACCGGCGCCGGCAGGTACTGGGATTTCAATTCTCCTTTCAGCATGCAATACCGGGAGAGTAAAGGCACAGGTTACTCCGAAGCCCAAAGGCTGGCTACCTACGCCAGGGTAAGCTCCCGCGGCATCTTCGACGCGCGTGATTTCTTCGGCGGCGTGGTCTTTAGCACAGAGAAACCCGGAGATAGGCTGGTCTTCTCCCTGAGCAATGACCTGATCCCCATGCTCTATTACCGCACTGCCCTGAACGGCAAGGACGGTTCAATATTGCGGTTTGCCGCGGATGACCTATTTATCGCTAACAGCGTAATCAATACAGAGAAAGCCAAGCTTCTTGAGCAGGCCTTTGTCTTTGCCCATGGCGCAAATCCCAGCCTCTCCTTCCGCATAGACGATAAGGGCAGAGTGGTGGCGAATTACGTGGACTTAGGCAAGAACATCACCTCCCATTTTGAGGCCGGAGAAATCGCCGAAGGCCCGAATAAGGGACAGACCATCGGAAAATACGATGTGGTAGAAGTAGAAGAGGGCGGGAGAAAGGTCAAGAGGATAGCCAATGTAAGAGACGGACTATCCTATACCGGGCTTAAGTTCCCCAATGCCACCGGCTCCAATTTTGTCGGCACAGAGGCGACTATCTCGGTACTGACCGGTGCGCTTTATAACCAGGATCAGTTTACTTCTCGCATCATCGGCTGGGGCGCTACTTACACCGCATTATTGAATACGGAAGAGCTGGTCAAAGGGAAATTGCAGTCGCGCGTCAGGCCGTTACGCGAAGGCTTTGTGGCGATGGGCAACTTTGACTTTAAGAATGTAGAAAGCTACCGTATTGCCAATGATATGAACCTTCCCGGCCTGCAGAGAGGCACCCGCATTGATCCGCTGATCGTCAAAGATAAAAAACAGGCGGAAGCTGAAGGACAAAATAGCTCCCAAGAGAATCAAGAATCATCTTCTGCCAGGATAGGAGGCGAATTCCTGCGCATCGGGGAGACTAGCGTCATTAAGAAACTGCAGCGCAGCTTATTCGCAGACGGGAGCGGAAGAGAGAAAGAGAGCTTCTACGATCTTTCTACCTATGGTACGCACTTCTTCATCCATAACGGAGTGGACCAGGACGGCATCCACCTTACTCCTTCTATAGGTATAGCCGGTAATGAGTTCATTTTAGAAGATATGGATATGGGTGAGCGATTTGTCTCTCAGATGGCCCTGTTGCGCCAGAATAAGAATACCTATGTGACGATCCTGGTGCCCATAAAAGACGAGAGCGGGCAGGTGGTAGACTACTGGCACTATCTGCCGCAGAAAAAAGACAGGAATATCTCTGCTGAAGAGCGCGATGCCATTGATCAGGGCCTGGAGAGGATAGGTGCGGGAAATCTGAATCTGATGCCCGCTTTCAGCCATAACGGCAGAAAGGGCTGGTTTGAGCTACATGAGCAGAGTCCTTACCAAAAGGGCGGCATGCGGTTTGCTATTGACGGTTCAGGCAGGTGGACCATAGTACATGATAGTGAGATTTACGGCAGCACCAAGGCCTTCTTCAATTACGGTGATCTGGACGCGTTGGTCTGGACAAAGGGCGGTTTTAAGAAGATGGATGTGGAATCAGAGGCCCTGCCGGAATGGTGGAATGAAGACTTTAGCTACACCCGCGAAGTATTGATCGCCGCAGACGGCGAATACGGCGTAGATGAACAGAGGTATCATACCGATGGACTGAATCGCGGCGGAATGGATGCCTTGAGAGCCAGAGAAGTCTGGGTAGAGGGTAAGAGGTATTACGTTATTGCGGTAAATGAGGGCGATCTGTTTGAAGACAAGACCAAAGGGATCAATGCGGATAATGTAGAGGTGCTGGTCCCGGACGGCGAAGGCGGATTTAAGACGATGTACATTGACGGCGGACACGATGATTCTAATTTAGAAGATACCCTGGAGAATTTCTACAAAGGCTACGAAGGAAGCGGAAAGAGCATGGATTGCTGGGTACCGGCAAATATGGTGCGCATTATGATAGGCAAAGGTTCTTATGAGGGTAATGCCCTGCAGGAGATGCTTGACGGAAAGACCGCTAAGCGTAAGACCGCGGTAAATCCTGTTACCGGAGCGGAAGAAGAGTGGCTCCTGCTTTCTGTTCCCGTCGACAACCTGGACCTGGCGCCTACGGAGAAAGAGGCATCTGGCGAGATCCCGGAAAAAGTAGCGGTGATAGGAGAAGATGGCCAGACTTACGGCATTAATTTTGGCGGCCGTAACCGCGACGCGGACTGGGAAGATGTATTAGAGGGCGTGCGCGGTGAAACCGGCACTCTGATGGTAGAGTTTGATGCTAAAGATGTCCGGGCTATGGAAGGACATTTCTGGGGCAGCCTTGCTGATTTAGAGCCTTTTAAGGCGACAGTAAAGGATGCGGATGGCACAGAAAGAGTCGTCTATCGCCTGGTGGTAGATTCTAGCATGGTGATGCGTAAAGAAGATGCTGAGGCGCGCTGGTTCAATGATACAGATGATGATATACACGGCAGGTTAACTGATGGTACGGCAGTGACCATAGAGGGCGGCACAGGTTGGTTCTTCGGTGAGAGCGACTTTGAGAATACCCTGGAGTCTGCTGTAGACCATCCGGAATGGAGAGAAAAGGCAGCAGGTACCTTTGAGAAGTTCGGTAAGCCTGCGGCAGAAGCAGAAGTGACTATGGAGTTTCCGGTGAGCATGGTCGCTTCTTCCGCAGATTTTGACGAGGGGACTTATGCCGTGGCTTTCGTGCCTTTAGCGGATGTAGGGAATGCCGGCGGCGCGAACTGGCAGGCAAAGCATAGCGATATAGACCAGGCGACCTGGGATAAATATGTGGCAGAGAATACCGTGGAAAAGAACGGCCAGAAATACGTGCGTATGCCGGTAAGAAAAGACAATCTGACCGAAGCTGCGGGTGACGGGTTCTGGAATTTCAGCTCCAGAGATGACCTGAAGATCTTAGTGGAGGACGGCAGGGGCGGCACTATTGAGCGCTTCATCGATACCGGAAGATGCGACTCTAATTTTGAGGATACTATAGAGGAATTGATCCAGCCGGTCAATAGTCTCGAATTTATCCCCTCCATCGATACCGGGATAAATAAAAATAACTGGTCCATCTTTGGCCAGAATCGCGCCTATCGTCTGGAGGGCGGCTCCCTTGAAGGTTACATGATGGAATTATGGCGGCATCAGCCGGAAGATTCCGCAGTCACCAACGTGCTCTTCCAGACCATGGCTGCCAATGACTATGCTGATGAGTTAAGCGCAAATATCGCATATCTAGTCGGCGATGCAATAGTGACCGCGGTATTGTATGTCGCGACTGCGCTGTTGGTTATTTTTCCTGGTGATGGCCCGGTTGGCGATGCTGTTGGCGGAGTAGGTTCTGCGGCTATGACCGCCAAGACCGGGGCTGCCGCAGCCAGGATATTCAGTGCTGCCTGGTGGCTGAAGAGGGGCTGGCAAGCAACTAAATGGGCAAATATAACTGCGCTGGCTTTCTTAGGTTATCAAGAGACCAAGAGTTATTTGATAAATGGCAAATTCCTGGATGCCCTGCAGGCTACCGGTCTTTATAAGAATGTAAGCGCCTGGACCGCAGGCAGCCTTTTAGGCCTGGATGTGATCAGCGCCGGCCTGGGTAAGTATGCTTTAGCCGAGAAGATGTCAGCGCTGATATCCAAGCTTCCTAAACCGATTCAGGCAATTGCTCCTACAGCAGGAAGGATCCTGGCCGGTTCGACCCTCGGAGCAACCAGGGCCTTATTACATGATGTTGATCCGGGAAGTACGGAATTCTGGGTGCAGACAGGTATCGGCGGCGTAACCTTTGCTATAGCTAATCCGACATTCAATAGCATAGGAAAAGGTATCCGGCAGGCCGGAGCCGGCACCCGTTCTTTAGCTTTGATGAGATTCGGCAGGGGCATGGTCAATGCCTCTATTCCTATTTCTAGCGGTCTTTCCGCGGCTGTTCCGGGTATTGCCAGCCACGCTATTTACGGCGATAAATCCCGGGAAGCAAAAACCTTTACCCTAGCCACGCCGGTGATGGATTTCTGGGGCGGCTTTATTGTCGGTTCCCTGGCGCGGGGAATTTATATGTGGAATGAAGCCCTGAACACCCGTAATCCCGCGCTCGTAGAGACACAAAACATGCGGGCCAGCAAATCGCTCTATGGCAGGCTTCTCAGCACCTCTAATAAAATAGCCTTAGGCACCTGGGCAGTAGCTGATACTACCATAGATGTCTTGAGTCAGGGGAGACTCTTTGGCAACGAGTTCTCCGGCGGCCCCGTCATCGGCCCGATCTTATCCCAGAGTTTACATAATTTCAATAATGTCTTCTTAGCCACGATGTTAGCCCGGAGCATAGGCAGGGGAGGCGGGGAGAAAGGTTTCTGGAAAGACTTCGCAAAGAACAACGCCAAATGGCGGACAGAGCAAGGAAGCCTTTTATGGGGAGCTAAGTCCAGGGATTTAGCTGTATTGCTTAAATTCCCTGCCGGCAATACCGTAGAGTGGGCCCTGACCGTAGGAGGTATCTTAGGCGGGCCATATTTAGTGGAGAAGATCACCGGTAAAGATTTTTACAGCCCCGATGCGGATGCAAAGTTAGGCCGGGAGATTTATCAGGCTGCCAGCTGGCTCGCTTTAGGCGCCAAGTTGCTTGTGCCCGGCTTAAAAAATCCGACCAAGATTTATAATGAATGGTTTACCGTAGGCGCCCACGGGAAGCGGCCGTACAGTTTCTGGGGACTGGTCCAAAGCACTGCCAGTGAAGCGGGGAGCCTATTACCGAAACTCGCCGGATTTATGCCCATCTATCCTTTTGCCCAGTCTTACCTTTATAACAATACCGGGGATACCAAGTGGGGGACATTCTTAAGAGATATGTTTGACCTGGTGCAGATCCCGGCAAAGCAGGGAGATACAGTTTTAAGAATATGGAAATTAAGCGATGATGAGATCACGGCTTTTATTCAAAAGAACTTCAATGCCACAGAACAGAAGAAACTCACTGCGCTAGTAAATGAAATAAATCAAAAGGGCGCTTCGGATAAGGCCAGGCATATCAGAGAGCTCCTGGTTTCCGCGTACCTGGATGAACAGAGTACCGGCAATCAGGGCGTGGCCAGAAGAGCTCTGGAATTGAATATTGACCCGAATGCGCCGAACCAGAGATTCTTTAACTTGCAGAGGCAGATAGAGATCGCAGAAATGAAATTAAGGCTAGAGAGCGCGCAAGGTCCGGAAAAGACACATCTCTTACGCGCCATCGAGGAATTAGAGGGGATGTCCAGCCTCGTTTATAGCGGTGTTTATCAGACTTCTCTGGCTGCCTGGCAAGGGGTAAAAGTAGGTTTATATTTTGCTCCGACCATGCATTTTGTGCGGCCGGTCTTAAATGAGGCACTCTTGGGTATACCCGGCTTATCGCAATTCCAGACCTATATCCAGGATGTGCTCGGCGATTTTGGTTTCAAGAGCGCAGTCGGGACCGCGGTAAGCTTTGCCGTGGAAGAGAATTTCCGCGAACAGGTTACTAACTTGTTCTTCAGGAAGTTATTTACCAGTATCGGCGGCTTAGCTGCTGCTCCGCGCCGTTCTGATTATTCTTCGCAGGCAGAATATTACCGCGCCCAGGCGATGTACCAGCAGGTAATGGAGTGGTTCCAGGAATCCTTTGATACCAAGCCTACCCCGAATCTGACTACCCGTTTAGCGTACGACCCTAATTTAAGATTCCAGCCTAAGGATAAGCCGTCTTCACCGGCAGTTTCTAATACCGGCGTCAGCCCGACTCCCCGCGCTAACGTGGAAGAGGTCATTGCCGGTGATTCCGGCGGAAGAGATGCCGGAGTTCCTGCTGGCGTGGATTTAACTATTCCGGCAGCTGCCCCGGGCGCAACGGAAACCGCCAAGGTGAAATTAGTCAGGGGCTTACAAGAGGGGACTGCCGGCCAGGCAGATCATGTGGATGTGGCTACCGGAACCGTATATGTGGATGCCTCTTTAGCCGGAAACCAGGGCCAGCTCAGGCAGGCAATAGAGCACGGCGTGGATGAGTTACGCGGCCACCGGGACAATGCCAATAGTCAGGGCATAGCCTATGACCGGTATGCAGGGCAATACCTGGATAGAGCGCAGAGCGACCCGGCAGTAGTAGCCAAGATAAACCAAATTCATACAAGTGCCCGTCCTGCGCCGCAGGTGCATACAGGCCTCTTTGATACCCCGATTACCAGTATCCAGCCGGGAGACGCGGGTACAGAGAGAGCAAGCAAGCGGCCGGCCACATTTATCGCTACCCTGATACACAGACTGAATATTTTCGGCACTTTAAGCGCCGCGGAGCAGCAGGAGGCCCTCTTCCAGCTGGCAGGGTTAGGAAATGATACTACCATTAAGTTCAACGATGACACAGAAGTGGAGATGGGCGAGTCTTCAGAAGATACCAGAGAACTGAAGAACTTGGGATTAAGAATTGATATGATAAATAAGGGGCTCCGTACTAAGCAGTTATCAGAGCTTTGCGAGTCTCAGGATCCCGATATAGCTTTGGCTGCCCAGCAGGTCATCGCCGAGCGCTTAAGCGACAGTCAGATAAGAGATGTATTGGCCCGCAGGTCGGTGACGCTGGATGGTGTTCAGATAGATGCGGAACGTATCCAGAGCGGTGTCTCCCGATATATGTCAGGAAGGACAGGATATGCGGCTGAGGATATAGTGGTTTCAGCAGAAGAGGTCCTTAAACAAAGAAAGCGTGAAGCAAGAATGAGATTCGTTAGCGCTCCGGCTGCGGATAAGGGCTTAGCCAGGACAGCCTGGTATCAGGAGAAAGCGGCGGTTGAGAGAGACCTGGCCAGGATAGCGGCCATTGACAGCGCGGTCACCTACCATATCTTGGCTCCGGATACCTTATCAATGCTGGCAGGCTTTAACCTGGCAGATTCTGAGAGGAGTTATCTCTCCAAAGATAAGGCGCAGAAGTTCTGGGCAGGGAAGTCAGACTTAGGGCTTGCTTCGCACAGACTCTCCTTTGTTACCGACAGGTTGACTCTGAGTTCGGCGATCAGCAGATTAAGACAGGTCTCAGGAAAGCGCCAGGACGGGTTCAGGCTAGAGTCCGAAGCTGACGGTACCTACAAAGTCAAAGCGCAGGATCCGATTAACGCCACTCCTCTGAAATTGCAATACCGCGGTTTCTTAAGCGCAGACAGATGGGGAGAATATAGGCCCGGAGAAAGCGACACGGACCTGGCCCTGGAAGCGGAGAGGATCAAGGACAGCGCGCGCAAGGCTGTGGAAGAGTCAAGGCCTGATTCCCTCTTAACATTCGACCCGAACCGCGAGACCAGAAGCTGGTTTAGCCGCCTTGGGAATTCGCTGCTTAGCCGGCTTTACGGCGTAACCCAGGGCAATGGCCTGATTGACCGCCTGAAAGACCCTACTTCAAGGGGCGGCAGGATGACTGAATGGGATTATTATCAGGGCATGGATGAGCAGAACCTGCTCATGCTGCAGTTAATGGCAGAGAGCAAAGGGATTACTCCCGAGGTAGATTCCCGGGGCGCAGTACCGATGGCGCGCATGCAAAGATGGGGCGTGCCGGAAGTAGATGCTGCCATGGCCCGTATGAATGGACTCTTGCAGGTGACTGATCTTTATGATGGCCGCAAAGTCACTCTGGACCCGAGAAAAGCCAGGAGAGAGCATCATGCTGCCGGCCTGACCATTACCGAGCAGGAAGACGGAAAGGTGCGCGTGCGCGGCACTAAATATAAGAAAGAAGCTGACCCCAGGGATGCCACCAAGACCCGGATCGTGCGCGATGCCGAAATAGATGAGACTTATGATCTGGGTGTCAGCCCCGCAGTCATAGATACCGGAGTGGGAGAAGTCACCCTGAGTAAAGGCTGGGGCAGGCAGATAAAGGTTGAAGCAGAGAGAGTAGATGATAAGGGCGAAACGCAAAGGTCAAAGGCCAAGCTTACCCGCGGCAATGCCAGCAATCTATTATTTGATGTGGAAGTAGGCGGAAAGAAAGAAGAACTCTCTATCGCACCGTCTGACCTCAGGGACGGCAATTTCAGGGATGTCTTACATTGGGATAAGGATAAAGAGCTTGGCCGCGGATATGATATTGATATCGCAAAGAGGGGCATCTTCAGGAGAGGCTATGAGCTGACCGTAACACCGTATGATTACAAGAGGCTGCCTAATGAAGAAAGAGGGCCTCCCGGCCCGCAATACCATGCGCCTTACCACTCAGCACAGTACCATCAGCTTACGGCTGAAGAGTGGATGCGCGCAGAACAGGATCTGATGGACGGTATTGAGCAGCATATGCAGGACCTCCCGCCCGTAACTACCCCGCAGCAGACCCCTACTAGCCCCAGACAGGCCAGGCAGGCAAGGCAAGCCAGAGCTCAACGCGGACTCTTAGAGCAGAATAATATAGGTAGTATCGTGTTTTCATTCTCTTATACCCTGGCAACCGGCGGCGTGGCCACCTTCCAGAGAGGCATTATTGAAGGCCTGTTAAGAAGCAATCCGGGCGTAGATATCCACCTCATTTATTTAAGCCCCACTGATCATGTAACCACTAAGGTAATCCACGTCAACGGAAGAAAAGTTGTTTTCCACGGAGTTCCTACCAGAGGCGGCGTGAACAGCCAGCAGCAGAGAAAGCTCGTCGCCGAGATCCTTTCAGATATCAACGGACAGAAGAAGATAGACTTAGTGGTCAATAACGACGCAGAGAACGTGGATTTTGCCCGCGGGCTGCTGGATTTCTGCGAAAGCCAGAGCGTGCCGCTGCACAGCTATTATCACGGCGGCAACATCTCAAGTGGGACCCTTGAAATAATGGGCCGTTCGACCCTGGCTGTGACCAATAGCCGCGCCTATGCCCGCATCTTTGAGAGCCTGGGCGTTCCGAATGTGGAAGTCCTTTATCCGGTCCCTGACCTTACCTATTATTCTCCTGACGCCATGGACGAAGATGATGCCCAGGAAGTCGCCGAGTTGATCAGGCAATATAAGCTGGAAGGAAAAACCGTGATCATCCATCCCGGCCGCGTTGATTTCCAGAAAGGGCAGGTGGATACTATTGACGCTGCAGCCCTCATCAAAGCCAGGGCTGAAGGAAAAGACGTGGTCTTTATCATCATCGGGCCTCCGGTAAGCGCCGAAGAGAGGTCGAGATTAGCCCACCGCGCCTTTGTCACGCACGGATTAATAGAAGGTGAAGATATCATCTTTGTGGGTAATCAGAGCAGGCGCCAGATGCGCCAGTGGTTCTCTATTGCCGATATGGTCCTCTACCCGTCAAGATGGGTCGAGCCGTTTGGCCTGGTGCCGGTAGAAGCCCAGTCCATGGGTGTGCCGGTGATCGTTTCTTCCGAAGGCGGCCTTCCTGAGACGCTCTCCGACGGAGAGACCGGCTTTGTAGTCCCCAAGAAAGACCCGATCGCGCTGGCTGACGCTATCAGTACACTGCTGACAGACAGGGTCCGCCTTGAGGCGATGTCTAAGCGCGCGCCGCAGTTCGTAAAAGAGAGATTCGGCGACGGCGGAAACTTAAGGGAATACGAAGCCTCCTATTCCGGAGCAGTCTCCCGCGGCAGGAAAGGCCTGCGTATGGTAGCTGCCCCCATCGTGAGCGGTAATATGCGCGATGTAAGATTCAATCCGAATCATAGCGTTGGAACATGGGAAGAAGTGTTGACGCCTGTGGAGCAAGCATGGGATGCAGAAAGAAAAGAGGCCGAAGCCAAGGCAGAACAGGCGGAGCAGGAAGCGCTTCATCCGCAGCCTTACTCCAGTCCTTACGCCAGTTATGAAGCTGAGCCAGAGTCACCCGCGGCAGGAGTGCCTGTAGTCAGTCCTTACGGCGCCGGCGGATCAGGTGGTTCAGTCGTATCTGACGGCGGACAGGGCGGCGGCGCAAGCGCAGGCAAGGGCTCGGGCGCAGCAGCGGGTGCAGGAGCGCAGGCAGGCGGAAGCGGAAGTTCAGCACAGGTAAAACCGCCGGAGCCTCCTCAGGTGGTTTTTGGCCCTTCCGATCCTAATCTTAAAGTTCGCACCGGGAAGTCTGGCTGGAAACATACCTATGGAACTACCGCTGGTTTTGCTGCGGAAGAAGGGGTAGCTTCTGATGCTACTTGGGATGGTTGGGATAATCAGGCCTGGAAACAGGCAAAAGAGCAGAGGAAGGCTAAGTGGGGAGAGAAGCGAATTTATATTAATGTTACTCCGAAAGATGCCAGAGCGCTTGTTCCTGCAATCATGCGTATTGCCGAAGCTTTAGGGATCCCGGTCGCATTTAAGGTTATTGACGCCCCGGCTTCCGGCGTAGCGTATGAAGCTGAAGAGACTACCCGGCTCGTAGTTAATTTTGCCTCAGAAGATGACGCGGCTAATTTTGCCAAGGCATTACAGCAAACAGCAGAATATCAAGCTGCGCCTGTCGATTCTTCTAAAGCCCTTGATTCGTATGCCGGTACTAAGATCGATGATAAGATGGTTTATGGGTCTGGTTACGGAGAAAATCGCAATGCAGCTAGAAGGATTGCCAAGCGGTTTGCCGATGGAAAAATGGAAGGAAGCAGATTTACTTATGTCAGTCATTCAGGCCAAACCATAACCCTTGATTTAGATACTCCGGCCGGAAAAGCAAATTACGAAGCGATGCGCGCAGTTGCGGAGCAAGTAGCCACTCAGCCGGCAGAAGACCCGGCGTTTAAATCCGCCTGGGAAAAAGTAAATGCGGCCCCAGCCGCGCAAGCGGGTGGTGGTTCAAGCGCGGCAGGCACAGGACCCGGTGCAGCAGCAGCGGGTGCAGGAGCGCAGGCAGGCGGAAGCGGAAGTTCAGCACAGGTAAAACCGCCGGAGCCTCCTGAGGTAGAAGCTGTGGATCAGCAGGCAGAAGCAGAGCGCAAAGCCCAGGAAGCAAGGGATGAGCAGGCGCGTCAGGATAAACAGGTGTTCGAACTCGTAGAAAAATTATTACAGGAAAAATATCACCCCGCAGCTGAGCAGGCAAGGCAGGCGATCAGGGAAGGCCGGCTGGATGAGGCAGAGAGCGCCATAGACGAAGCGGAAAGAGGAGTAGATGAGGCGCAGGGTCAGGCTAAAGATAATGCAAAAGCAAGGCAGGCAATAGCTGATGCCAGAAAAGAAATAGATAAACTGGATTCAGGGTTAAGGCAGGCGCGTGTGGATGCGGAGAACAGGCGTAAGCAACAGGCGCAGCAGCAAGCGGCTAAGCCTAAGGCTGTGCCTAAACTGCCTGACGGAAGATATGCCAAGGGTGCTGAGGTCTGGTATGTAAGAAGCGATGGCACCGCTGAAAGAGTAAGGGTCCTCTCTGATCCGCAGGGGAGCCATTATAATATAGGATTCCTGGATGCCCAGGGAAGAGTCGGTGCCTCAATGGCCACTACCCTGAAGCCGGGGGTAGAACTCTTTGATACCGAAGCAGAGGCCCGCGAAGCGGCAAGAGAAAAGAGAAGTGAATATCTGAACGAGAGGACATCGGAGCTCATGAATGAAGTGCGGCAGAGCGATGATCCCATGCGGTTGGTCAATGCCGAGAATGAAAGATTATTCCGGGAGGCAGGCCTTTACTGGAACGCCTTTGTGAATACCGCAAGGCAGAGGCTCGCCAGGATCGCCGAAGACAAGCTCATCGCCCGCCTGGCCCGGATCACCGTGGCGGCGAAGCATGACAGATTGCACAGCGCCTTTGTGGATTCAGTGCCTCTGGCCCAGGCCCAGATGCGCTTAGTCAGGGCGATAGTGATCATACTGGATGCGCTTGCCGCAGGAAATATCGCGGATGAGAACGCAGCCATTGCGGCGATGGAGGTCCTTCTGAACGCGGATAATGATTATAGATATGACGTAGCTACCCGGCAGATCGTCTCAAGGTATCTTGCCGCGCGCCGCGAATATAAAGGTAAGGGAAGAGGCCAGAACAAACAGTCTGCCTTCTACCGGGCAAGAGAATTATTAGTGGATAGGCTAAGAACGCTTGGCAACAGAGAGACTGATCCTAGCCGCAAGGCGCTTTATACCGAATTGTACCGCCTCTATTTCGGCCAGCACGGAGCAGTCATGGCCCTGGCTGATCCGGACGCCGAAAGATTACTGGAAGTCTTTGCTTCCGGAAGGCTCTTTGAGCATCTGGCCGCACAAGGCCGCGAGATCGGCGGCACAAGGGAGAGAGCCGGCGAGCAGGACCGTAACACCGGCCATAAGATTAACGGCGGAGTGAGCCGGCCGAGAAGCGGCCAGCGCGAGCTTATTGTAGTGAATCTTAGCCTTGATGCTAAGCTAAGGGCCCTCATCGAAGATATTATGCGCGATTTTGAGGATTCTGATTTTAGCGGAGCGGAGAGAGGAAGGCTGATCAACAAGATCTTTGATTCTATACGCAGGAGAGTCAGGTTTGATAATGAGCCTTTTGCCGGCCAGGAAGGCGAGCCTGTGCTCCTGGGTGAGACTATCGATGCCCGCGGCTGCTGCAGGCACATGGGCCTTCTGGCAGCAGTGGTCCTGGAATATATGATCAAGCAGAATAAACTGCACGGCTACGCCTATTATTTCCGCGGTAAAGGGCATGGCTGGGCAGTCTACCGCAACAGCGCCGGCACATGGTTTGTGCTGGATGCTGCCCAGCAGGGACAGCCGGTGGGCATTGATTCCACATACTTTAGCGGCATAAGGCCGTATGCCTACAAGGAAGCCATGCACCCGTCTTTCTTCGATTCTGACGATGATTCAAATGATGATCCCAAGACGCGGCCGAATGACGTGACTATGCCGAACTGGGATCCTTCAGGCGGCAAGAGATTCACTCTGATCGGCACCCTCGTCGGCGGCCTGATTGCCGCACCTTTCATCCTGAGCGGCGTGCCGTTTGGCTGGTTGCCTTTGGCTATCGGCATGGCTATAGACGGATCGATTATAAAGAAAGAGCTTAACGCCGAGCTCGCCAGGCTCAATAGCCTCTCTTCGCAGACTCCTTCAGGCCAATCTGATAATGCTAACCGGCAGCAGACCCAGGAAGTGCCGGGAATGCCGGCTTCGCCTGTTCAAGGGCCTACTGCACCTGCGAATGCGCAAGGCGACGGCAATAGCGGCGTAGGTTCAAGGGTCACTACTATCGGCAGCCAGAATCCGGTGGGGACTACGCCTCCAATGTCTATTATGCCGCCTGCCGGGGCAGCCTTACCTATTATAACTAGCCAGCAACACCTTCAATCCATAGGAGCGATCCCACGTACTTTAAGCCCGGGTGTGAGCCAGACGCCTGAGACTGCGCAATCTCAGGGCGTGGTTCCAAACAAGAGCGCAAAAACCAATGCAGATTTAGCTTCAGCCGCTCCTTCTGAAGTTAGGTCTGAACCCGGAATTCAAGGAGTCGAAGTATCGGCCCACGCAGAAGTCGGGCAAGCAAGGCAAGGTTCTGCACAAGATTTTGCAGGAACTGAAGGTGCCCAGAGTGCATCCGAAGAAAATGCAGCAAGAACCCAGGGTGCCAGGGGTACGCCTGATAAAGATAGCAAAGAAACTGCTGAGCCGGCAGGTAATACAGTTTCCGGAAACGGAAACAGTGGTGCTAAGGGTGCAGCTGTTACTACTCAGGCTACGTCTGTGGCAGAAGATGGTGCTCAGGCAGTAGGCGTAACAGAACGTCCTCATAATATTCATACCGAAGAAGCAGCCAATCCATCAGGTGCCCGTAGTCCGCCCGCTGAAACTGAAAAATCTTTAAGCGAAACCGCAGTAAAAGCTCAAGAATCCCCAGATTCTGCCTTACCGTCCCAGGCTTTAACTACTAATCCGACTACCCAGCCGCAAACTGAACCTACCGTGGCAGGTGATTCAGAGGCGGCTATTGTTGTTCATGAGGGCGCCGGCCCCTCCTCCAGGGAACTGACCCCCGGCGCCCTCATGGCAACTTCCTTAGATTCAGTACCGTCGCAAGATACCAGAGTGGCAGGAGACATTTCGGCTAACCAGCCGCAAACTGAACCTACCGTGGCAGGTGATTCAGAGGCGGCTAATGTTGTTTCCGGAGGCCTTGCGGCCCCCACCTCCGGGGAATTGACCCCTGCAGGGCTTCCGGGACAACATAATCAGAGAGGTGATGTAAGATGTGCAGGAACTTCAGGGACCTTATCTTCACCCACTTCGTTGTCGCTTCCGAGGGCGCGGTCTTCGGGAGCGCGCGTGAGAACGGAAACAACCACGTCCACAACTTCCTCATCGAAGGCACCAGAGTCAGACAGCAGAACGGCGATGAATGGTACGAGCTTGAAACAGAGTTCGCCCGCATCGTCAGAGAAAGAGCAGAAGCAGTCTACGGAAGTATCCCCGTCTATCGGACAAACAGGTTCCTCTACTAGAGGAGGTGCAAAATGGTTAAGATCAATTATGAATACCTTGAGATCGACCACATCGTGGATTTCGTCCACGATGCCACCGTCTTTGCCGCAGCCAGGGAGAACGGAAACGGCCACATGCGCATCTTCCTTATCAACGAAGCCACAGCCCGCGTCTACACCCGAAACGGCAGAGCAGACTCATGGGAACAGCTCTACGGAAGCGAACGCGACACAGTCATTGCCCGCCTCATCTCTGCGCGCAACAAGAACGTCCCGGTCTACAGGATCAATGGTCCAGCTAACTAAAACACAGGGACAGTCCCCTGCGGGGACAGTCCCTGTGATTGGAGCCGCTGTTGCCACGCGCCTGGCCGTAATTCCGGACCATGCCGCAGACGGAAAAGGCCTGCCGACTGCGATCGGCAGGTATTTCAGCGGCTTATCCATGGGCGGATGGGTGAGGGTTTCTGCAAAGAATGATAACGCGTTGAATGAAGCGCTCACCTATTTAGAAGACCATACTACATTAAGCAGGATGACCCTGCTGAAACATGTGGTTGTGCGCCGCGGCCCTCCAGGATTTAGCCAGCCGTCCTTTAACCTCACCAATCCTATTACCAGAACGCGCACCGTTTATTTAAGAGAGAACGCCTCCCGCGATGAGATCGTGCATGAGCTGCTTGCTGTACAGGGAGGCCTGCGCCACCACGAAGTGATCCTGCTTCAGTCCAGCATCCGCTACGGCCAGCCTATGCAGACGCTGCTTAGCCGCATGCGCGGCAGAGTAGCTGACCACACCGCAGTAGGCGAGATGGAGAGGCTCCCTGCCAGAGAGAGGACCCACAAAGAGGTAGAGCTTCTTGAGCTGATCAATCACCGCAACCGCCGCGCCGAAAGGTTCCTCATCCAGGGTTCTATCGAACACTATGTAGGCCTGGAATTATATATGGCGGATGAGATCTTAGCTCATATGCCTTCGGAGCATAAGGAAGTCGTCTCCCTGGCCCGGCTCTACTGGGAGATGATCACTATCGGGGTAATGCTCAGGAAATACGTACATGATTATCGGGCCGACACCATCTTTCTCACCTTTACCAACCCGGACCACTTAAGGCAGTTCATGAGACCGGAGGAGATAAACTTCAGCCACACTGAGATGATCACGGTTTCTGAAGCCGGCAGCAAGGGTACAGAGAGCAGGATCTCGACCTATGCCGCCAATAGCCTGAATGCCAATATTGTCAGCGAATTCGGCTGCCGGGTAACCTACAACCATAAAGTGGAAGGCGAGATGCAGGTTGTTTCAGCCGAAGTCTACATTTATGAACTGCAGACCGGTAATACCGCAGCGCCCCGCGCTCTTACCGATAAAGAGATCTATGGCGTTAGCCGGCCCGAAGGGTTTAGGGTGGAGATGGTCTCCAGTGACCTTAAGCTGCACAAGCAGGTGATGGATGAGTCTGAAGTGCATTACCGCAAGCAGAAAGATGCGGCAAAGATCACTCCCGAGATCGAAGCGAAACTCTCCGCCGGATTCAGCGTCTTCGGAGTGCCGGTTTCAGGCAGCCCGGTGGTCATCGGCCGCCTGGTCAAATGCGACCTCTCTAGTGAAGATGAGATAAAGCTCTCTTATCCGCTTCCGCCGTATCTGCCCAGGGATATGGCTGCGGAAGTGGCGCACCTGAAGCAGGCGGTAGAGGCAGTGGCCGGAGCCCTGAATCCCGAGGCAGATAAAGACGTGATCATCCATATCAATACCGCCTTAGCCGAAGCCATACACGATGCAAGCCACACCAAGTATACTCCCATCGTCCATTTCTTATCCCGCGTAACCGATCAGATAAAAGCTTTGTTCAGGAGCGATGATGCGGCAAGCAGGGGTATGATCAAGAAACTTCAGGATTGCGCAGGGAAGATCTCCGGCATGGTCTTCACTGACCTGGACAAGGAGCGCGAGAGGGTCAAGGGCATGGTAAGAGAGAAAACCGAGGCCGCCATATTGCATGCCGCAATCAGCGAGGTTTTAGGCATAGAACTCGATTCTGCACAAATATCAAGGTTCAGAGAGATAGCAGAAGAGAGGACCGAGGTAGAAGATTTCCAGGAGGAACAGCTGCCAGGCGTATACCACGATGCGCTCAGGGAGGTTTCAGGCAGAGAATTTGACACGGCACAGATATCAGGGCTTATCGGCCTGGTAGAAGAGAAGGCCAAGGCTCCCATGGAAGAAGAGCGTATAAACGCAATCTTCGGGGAGGCGGTCAGGGAGGCCTGCGGCAGAGAGCTTGGCGCCGCAGACATAGCTAAGGTCAGAGAGCTGGTAGAAGATACGATAAGGGCAGGGAATCGCGACGAAGAAATAGTCTTACGTATATTTAATCATGAGATCAACGTAGCCCTGGGAATCGAAGTTGATATTACCGATAAAAAGTTTATGCGCAGGCCTGATGTGATGAAGGTCATGGATGATGACCCCACCACTGCGCTTTTATTGACGGTGATGGGAAGCATGAGCGCGGTGAAGGGGACTCTCTTTGGCATGCGCACGCGTGGCTGGGATATTCCCGAAGCGGTATTCAGGGCCTTCCAGCCCCTCTCAGCGAAGACAGTCGTACCGGTGATGAATGACAATAATAAGATGTATTTTGACGTCGCGGACCTGGCAAAGAGGGCGCTGCGTAATTACCGGGAGTTAGGCGGAAATGCGGTGACCATGAAGAGGATAGTGCTTGAGGGCGCTCCTGCGGATGAGCCCTTTATCCTGCTTTTGCGCGTAGACCTGGACAGCCCTGCGGATTACGCGCGCCTCAGGCAGGATTATCCGAATATGGCCGGCATAGTCATCCGCACCGGGATCAAGCATTACGCCATCTCCGCCCGCCAGGAAGGTTTCCCGGTCCTGGCTGACGCCTACACCGTTATTGACGAAGAGAGGATCTCCACCTGGGATGCGATCAGGGGCGGTGAGCTGGCTATCCTTAACCTGAACAACGGCGCCATGCGGGTGAATCCCAATGACGAAGAGCTCTTTGAGGCTCAGAAGATCGGCCTGGCAGATAAGGCCAGAAGGGCCTACTGCGACGAAAGGGTCGCGCTTCCCGCAGTGACCCGGGACGGCGTGGAAGTCCAGGTCCTGGTGAATATTTCTTACTATGCGGACGCAGAGCGCATTTTGGCCCTGGGCGTAAAAGGTATCGGCCTCTGGAGGACGGAGTTCGAGTTCCTGGAGGTCAATGAAATTTCAGAGGCGCAATGGGTAGAAAAGATAAAGAATGTAGTCGCTTTCCTCGGCGAAGGCCAGGTGCTCACTATCAGGCTGCCTGACCGCAAGGTGGAGGGCGAAGACACCAAGGATTCCCCGGCCTTCGGCCCGAGCAAAATAGAAGGCCTGAAGTTCCTGGTTGAGGATCCCGTCGGAAGGACTATTGCCGTGACGATGCTGCGCGCGGCAATGCGGGTGGCAGCGCATGAGGCCAAGGCAAAGGGTATAGTGGTGCGGGTGATGTTCCCGATGGTCTCTACCGAGCAGAATTGGGAGGACGCCCTGGAAGTTGCTGATTATGCCCGCGATAGCCTGGTTGCCGAAGGCGGGGCCGGTTACGCCGACCTGAGGCTCTGCCAGGTAGGACTGATGTTTGAGACTCCGGAGTCAGTCAATTTACGCGATGAGTTGATGGCAAGAGCAGATTTCGGCAGCGTCGGCACCAATGACCTGATCAGCTTCACCTTCGGGGTCAGGCGCGGGACAGAAGGCAGCACCGAGATACTCACCGAACTGAATATGGTGATCGCGGATAAATTACTGAAGCTTGCCAGGGCAGCGAAGGAGAAGGGCATATTGATATCTGTCTGCGGCAATTTAGCCTCTACGCTTGAGTTCCAGCTGTTGGCTGCCTATAGCGCGGCAGAGGGCGCGCCGATTTCGCCGAGCATGGGCGTTGAAGGCGTAGCCCTGGCAAAGGAAAAGATCCGCCACGTTAACGCCGCCGCAGCGAGAAACCTTTTTGAGCATATTGACTTTAGCAGGGCAGCAGGCGCCAGGCTTAAAGACGCCTTAAGGCAGGAGGCTATGCGTATCCGTAAAGAAATCGAAGACGCCAGCCAACAGCATTTAAGAAGGCTTATGCTTGCCTCGATGTCCGGCAAGCCAACTGCGCCGCGCGATACTTCTTCCCGCGGCCTGCCGCGTTGGGTGATCAATCTGGCGGTAAGATTATCGCAGCGCGCAAGCGGCAAGAATATCCGCGATTGGGCAATAGTTAATACAGATTCCCGGGAAGTCCAGCGGGCAGCAGTCTTGTTTGGTAAGCATAAGGATGCAATGATGAGGAATTTTGCCAGTAAAGGCGTGCATTTTGTGCGCGCGCCTCCGCTGGTAAGCGCGCTCTGGAGGATCTTAGGCGTTTCCAGATACTCCAACTATATCATCCTTCCGCAAAAACCCTCACCCG
>Ga0194125_10002352_pt1 | contig 31357 bp, 27 predicted proteins | sample TA2KigC250mmetaG_FD_148626 | JGI IMG/M metagenome (GOLD analysis project Ga0194125, IMG submission 148626) | Freshwater microbial communities from Lake Tanganyika, Tanzania - TA2015034 Kigoma Deep Cast 250m | ecosystem: Environmental > Aquatic > Freshwater > Lake | place: Tanzania: Lake...
GGTGCGGCTGGTGGTGCTGGTGGTGGTGGTGGTGGTGCTGGTGGTGGTGGTGGTGGTGGTGGTGGTGGTGGTGGTGGTGGTGGGTGGACTGGTGGTAGTGGCGGTGCTACTTTAATATTTGGTGTTACCGAGTCAGATGGTTCTGATTCTTTTCCTACAATATTTTTATCAGTTTTTGCTTTTACAGTAAAAGTATAAGCTATATCATTAGTTAATTCATCAAATTGCACTGATGTTGATGTGCTAGGAAAAGTTTTTTCTTTTTTTGATGTCCCAGTCGGAGGATAACAAGTTACAATATACTCTTTTAGAGTATCATCAACAGGTATGGTGGGTTTATTAATACTCCAGGTTACAGTTACAGCACTACCCGCAGGAACGGGGGTTACTTTTGGTTTACCTGGTTTACCTGGTTTACCTGATGGTGGTGGTAGTGGTGGTACCGATTCTTCTTCTTCTTCTTCTTCTTCTTCTTCTTCTTCTTCTTCTTCCGCTCCAGCACAAGATTTTGCAAGCACAATTTCATTTGGAAATTTAATTTTATAGCACAAGCTTTCACCATTGAAAGTAAAATCAAATTTTATTTTATCGGAAATCAAAAATTTATTATCTAAATTATTTAAAATATAAGACAATTTGATTAGCAAAATTTCTATAGCTTTTAATGTAGATAATGGATATTGTACTGATATACTAAGTTGTATAATAGATGCTCTATAATCTTTTATTGCATTAATACAGTCAAACAAGAACAATTTATTTGAAATATAACGCACTTCAAACAATTCTTTATAAGCAGCTTGTTGTAACATGTTATATAATAAAATAGTTAGTTTACCATTAGTATAATCCCACATTGATCCAATAGAACCAATATGAAATAATTGTAAACTTTCTTTGGTTAAATCAAAGACATGTGGATCTAAATAGGCCGAATCACCACTTTTTTGAAAGTCTTCATTTCTAAATAGCATAAATGGTTGTATATCAAAACTTTTTCCCACAAATCTAGTCCGAAATTTTTTAGCAATATTGTTATCCATAATTTTAAAATCATAACTAGCATAAAAAATAAGTAATGTAAAAAATTTAGCACCGCGCGGAAGTTTATCTATGAATTTAAGATTTTCTACATTAACTTCAGTCTCTCTAGTGCCTTTATTTAAATCAAACCGAGCATTAAACAAATGGTAATGTTTTACATTGTAAAAAAAAATATCAAATGCTAAAAATACCATCAAGTTTAAGTTTTTTTCAATATTCAATGTATAGAGACGGGTCAAAGCATTGCTCTCTGGTTCTTTAGCAAAATCAAACAATGCTGTTATTTTTTCAATAATAGAGCCATAATCTTTTTTGTGCAAATTACTAATGTCTTTCAATAAATCATTAGTAACAGCAAAATGAGGTTGTTCTACCATATTAATTGCATATAAAGCTTTTGTAGTATTAGGATCAAATTCACAACCTTTAATTGTTTCTGTAAACATAGTTTTCTTATCTTTACGTTCGAATTGTAAATTAGTTGTAAGTTGGTCATAAAAATTAATTTTTGTTATAAAATCTTTAAAAAACATATTTATAAAAACGTTATGAGCTTTAGGATCTTCAGCCATTATATAATATTATATAAATACTATTATTTTATATAATAATAAGAAGGTAATAAAAATGTTTTTAAAGATTTATTAATAAATTAAATCATTATCATAACTATATTATTTAAATGCTAGTGTTAGTATTTTTTTATTTTATTGGTATATCTTGATGATGCCCTTTTTTTTCTTCTAACACTGGGTTCTTTTTTAGTGCCACGCTCTTTACTCTGGGTTTTACTTGATTTAGTAGGAATAATTGGTAACTTTATTTCAGTTGTATGCATTCGTGTAACATGATCATCATTCTCTGTTTTCTTGTGATACAATGGCAAATAATCAAGGCTACCCATGCGATAAGCGCGAGCGTCATCATGACCAGTTAGATAAGTAGTACCGCCTACTCCAACTTCAGGTGGTCCCCTTCTTATAGGGGGAGGAGTTCTGGGACCGGCAGCTTCAGCTTCAGCGCGAGCTTCAGCGGCACTACGAGCTGTAAGCAATGATGAGCCACCACTACTTGTAGAATGGGTTGTAACTTCATATGGCGAATTAATTGTATATTTTGTTTCTACTTTATTAATTGTAACTGTAAATACTACACTATCAGCAGGTATAAATTTTGGTTCAAATGCGCTATTCAATAAAAAAGATAATTTAACTAGTAAAATTTCTATAGCTTTTAATGTAGACATGGCAAATTTTATAGTACTGTTTTTTGGTTCTAATATGTATGCTTTAAAACATTTGAGTGCATTAATACATTCAAATAAGAATAATTTATTTGAGTTATACTTTCTTTTAAATAACTCATTATACATATTAACTAAAGACATATTTTTTAATAAAATAGTTAGTTTACCATTACTATAGTCCCATAGTGATCCAATAGAACCAACATGAAATAATTGTAAACTTTCTTTAGCTAAATCAAAGACATGTGGATCTAAGTCTGAGTCTTTAATTTTCATTTCTCTAATTATATCAAATTCCTCACTATCAAATAGTAAAAATGGTTTTATATCAAACTTTTTGTCTTTAAATTTGGAGCCAAATTTAGTAACAATGTCATCATTAATACCAAAATCATAGCTAGCATAAAATATAAGTAATGTAAAAAAAGTAGCTTCTATAGCAATTGTGTCTTCTAGTATACCACCAGAAGCACTAGGAGGAGGAGTAATAGCACCAGTACCTGGGTCAACAGTAGTAGATTTAATCGGGTCCACCCCATAAGTCTTTGATAAGGTGTTTTTATTTTCATATGTAAGAGTTTCAAGTGGAGCACAGCATTTATTTACTAGTTTTATTATTTTTTTTAACACAGTGTTCACTTCGGGTGAGGCACTAGCAAGGTCAGTTATTTGTGTCGTTGTATCCCCGATCCAAGCACCAAAGGCAATAGCTGCAAATTTTAACAAATTAATTTTTAAAGTATTGAAGTTAGCTTGACTAATTTCATAATTGGAAATAAAAAATATTGCAGTTAATACAATTCTTGAAAAAACTATAAATTGCATCACATTCATTTCTACAGCTTTGCCTGTTTCTACTATAAGTAACTTAATAAATTCTTGAATAAATATGTTGCGTGTTTCTTTATATGATTTATTTAGAGGTATAGTTTTAATGAATGCTTGTACGTTTGTAGCTTTATTATCGAAAAACTGTTGACGATTGGAATCGGGAGCCCAGTCGTCCAGTTGATTTTTAATTATATTTTGGAGTACTGAATACAAAGACCCAATAACAGCATCATAAACTATTTTCTTATCATCATTCTCTTCATTAATATCAAACTTAATTGCAAGAAAAGTAGTATAAACTGTTATCATAGATCTAATGTTTATTATTGGGAGTAAATTTTTTGGATCAAATACTCTATCTGCCTGAGCCAATAATATTCTGCTAATAAATAAGTCTATCAAGTCATTATAAAACTCTAAGTTTGTGGACGTGTATGTTTTGCCCATCTGTTCCAGAGGTTTAAGTATTTTAGGAAGGGTAAATATCCAAGAATTTGCTTCTGTAATTGTTAATATACTTTTATTTTCTTCAATATCTAAAAGTACTTTAAAGTTCTTGAGAAACGGGTTTATTGCGTCTACCATTATTTTAATTTCAGGAATCTGTTCCTCAGGCAATGGCTTATCATAATCATACTTATATACGTTGAATTCACTATTACGCATATTTACTTCTATCGAGTCCAACAAACGATCAAGCGTTTTCGCGTATTCAATAAACTCATCTATTAAAATACCTACATAATTATATATTCCTGTTTTTTTTATTGCATTTTCAGGTGCTTTATCTTCTCTAATCGCTGTTACTATACCTTCATATGTCTTTATATGGTTTTCAATTGTTTCAATATGAGTCCTAAATTTATCATAATAGCCCATGATTTTAGTATGATTATTATTGTTGGCCTCATAATCTGCTTTTTTAGGATTATCACTGCTATTTATTAGTGTTAATATTTTATCTTTTAATGCCACAAATTTATCGTATTCATCATTAAAATCAGCAACACCACCTTTTTGTATAGAACCACCTATCTTAGCAGTAAGGCTCTCTTTCAAGAAAAGCACTTCCTTTTCTAATTTAGCCTTCATCGTCTTCTTTTCAGCATCAGTGGGGTTGGTAGCCAACTTGGCGTCCAGCTCCTTAATATTTGCCTCTCTTTCTGTAATTGCTATCTTAGTTGCTTCCAACTCTGCTTCTGATAATTTTGCAGGCTCAGCTCCAGTAGTCGTGAGTAATTTTTTTTTTATTTCAGCGGCTCCCTCAGTTATTTGTTTTTGTAATTCTTTTATATAGGCTTCGTTTTCAGGAATATTGGGGGTTGCGGCAATTTCAGCTTCCAACTCATCTGTAATTTTTTTAAATTCATCTATAGCTTGTTTAAAGAATGTATTTTTATAACTGTCTATGAATTTATCTTGTAACTCAATAAATTCATCAATCAGTTTATTAAATTCTGCTAATTCTTTATTAAATTGGTTTCTCTCTGCTAACGATACCTTTTCATATTTAGCAAACTGTTCGTCTGCTAAAATCGCCTTTAAATCTGCTATGTTACTACAAAATTTTGCTAATCTTTTCTGTTCATAATGACTATAATTTTTTTTGTAATCTTCAAAAAATTTAAAAATCTCGCCTATTCGCACCATATACCCAGTGGGCTGTTCACCACCGTCTGCTATTAGTTCGGCCATAAGATCATCCGTAACAGCATATTTGCCCTTAACTTTTTCACCTAAGATCCAGTTAATCTTAATATAGCTCATTGCTTCATTCATTTTATCTTCCAAATGTAGGTTTTCTACTATATCATTAAAAAAAGTCTCTACGTTGGGATGTTCATCAGCTTTATTCTTCCATGCAGTCGACCTTATTAATACAAAAATAGGATTCTCTTTTAAAGCAGAAGTTTTTGTAGTTAGTTCTTCATATTTTGCTTGCATCTCTTTTTTCATTGATTCAACGTCACCTTTTCCTTCACCTTCACGTTTTTTTTCTTTTTTAGTAAGTAATAATGGGAGTGGTTTTTTTCCTGTAACTGCTGTGTGGTTAACTTTTTTTAAATCGTTGGTTAAAATATGCTCACTAGAAAAATTGTGAACAGAAATGTCAAGAACTAAAAATAAAAGTGGGTTTGGTGCCTTCTTAAATTTTTCATCTATTCTGGTGTCATCAGTCACATCTTCAAATAACTTTACTATTCTCTTATAATTCTCATTATTTGCTACATCATCCGATTTATATAAAACTATATCTGGAACAATAGAATGTAGTTTATCTTTTTTCTCGAGTAACGTGTTTGCAGAAGGAATTGTAATCTTCGACAAGCTATCTAACAAGTTAGCTATGTCATTAACCTTGTCATGCTCGCCATCAAATAATTTGTCTGTTAATGCACCGACTCCTACTATTTTATTATAATAATTCATTTTAATTATAAACTCTCTCAAAATATCTTTTAAAGTTGCACCCATTATATAGTATTATATAAACACAATTATTTTATATATAAAATAATATAAAATAATTTATCCAATTTATCCAATTTATCCAATAATAAAAAATTATACTAAATTATATATCAATAGCAATATAACACTCATTATTAGTAGGTAAACCATTTGGTAAACCATTTGGTAAACTATTTGGTAAACTATCAAAATAATTATTATTATAACTAATAGTATCAAGAAAAAAAGAATTGGTTATATAATTGTTATTAATGTAATTTTTTACATCATAAAAAACATCATATTTATCACATATAGTAATATAATATAAATTCACATTATATATGTATTTGTAATAAGCGGTTTGGTCAAATGTATTATTTTCCTGAATAAAAATAGAAAAAATATATTTTCTAAAATATTTATGAAGTAGCATAGTACAAATAAATAAATCTAGTAAACTATTGTTTAGTTTATAACCATTATTAAGACAAAAATTATATACAGCAATATAATTGCTATCAGTATATGGGTAAGATTGTTCATTATATTTTATAAATTCATTAATAAATTTTTCTCTAGAAAGTTCTACTTCTAAACTATTTGAATAATCAATATTTAAATTTTGAACTTCAGTAAATAACAATTTTCCCAATTCATAAATATTATTAATATCCAAATAATAAATAATTTTTTTAACATTTTCGTTCAAATTATTTTCTATAACATAACCAAAATCATAAATAATAATTTTATATGTGTCATCACAACCCGGATTATGCTGTCGTAATATTTTCCAATTTGCATCATGTAAATCCGAATGTACATATTTTCCAAACATATAAATATCTTTAATAAAAAGTGCAATTAAGCAAATAATAATTTGCTTTTTGTATGTACTAATGTTTAGTGTTTCAAAAACTTCTCCTTCAATATATTCCATAATTAAAAAATGTTTGCTTTTCATTAAAGGTTTTGGTATAACAATAATATTATGATTATAATATTTATTATAAAAATATTCATTGTTAGCATATTCATTAATCATATTTAATTGTTTTTCTAAATTAATAAAAAAAGCATCAAAATTAAAAATAGAATTATATTTTTTTAAGCACTTATATTTGTTAACTAAAAAGTTATAAATTTTAAATAAATATATAGGATAAATAAGTTGATATTTTATTTCCGGATGAACGACTTTGATAGCAACATACAAATTAGGATTAATGCCAAGATTAACACTAGGATTAAGACTAGGATTTTTAATAATGCCTTTATAAACTTGTGCAATTGAACCCGATTTAATAGTGTAATTAGTGTCTAATTCAAAAAAATCATCAAATTTGATTCCAAATTCTTCAAAAAACAAGGATTTCGTGTAGTGTATACTATGTATATAGCAATTTTCATAATATTTTGAAAATACTTGATTTATAAATTTATTGTTGTCATTGTTGTTTTTTAAAAATAATAGTTGATTATTAGTCCATTGAATTAGTTTAATAATAATACAACCATTTAGATTAACACTATAACTTAAAAAAATAATCAAGCAATTACTTGTATTGTTAAAAAATTTGTAATATAAATAATTAACCAAAACGCTATTTAATAACACTATAAAAAAAACAAAATATTTTATTTTACAATATAAATCAAAAATTATAGTTTTTACTAATTTAATTTTAATAATTATAGTATTAACACTATTAGTAAGACTAATTTTATTGCAATTGCAATTTAAAAAGGCATTTTTAGTTGTACTATAACTTATTTTATAAGTCATAAATAATTTATATATATTAATAGTAAATAACTATTAATTTAAATAAGAATAAATTTAATAACATTAAATTAATTAATAACATTAAATAAATAGTTAATAATAAATTTAATAAATTTAATAAATTTAATAAGTATAAATAAATAGTTAATAATAAATTTAATAAGTATAAATAAATAGTTAATATTATATTATTAATATTATTAATAAATTATGACATTGGATAACAGCATTATTTTGGAAATCATAAAAAATACTATATATACTATAATTGAAGAAGAATATAAAAATTATTTGAAAACACACAAATTATTATTAATAGAAAAAAAAGAGTTAGGAACCGTAGTAGGTGATTATTATAACACCAATTCAAAAAGTATTAAAGGAAAAATAAGAGAACATTTAAAAGAAAAATATGCCAATAATTATAATTCAACATTGGTAGAAAATATTTTATTAGATATTTTTCAGGAAAAAGATATAAATATTATAAAAATAGTAAACGAATTAGAGGCACTTCAAAACAAAAACATAAAAGAGTTTGTATTACCGTTAATAAATAAGAGTTTGAATTTAAATATATCACTAATAGACAATTATGTAATTATTAACTCAACAAATCCAAAAGCTATAATAGAACATGCTAGCTTATATGAAAATATTAGCAAATATAAATTTATATATTCAATAAATAATGACATATTGCATAAATATGAAAATGATGAGAAAATAAATGTTATTAAGAAACATTTAGACCAATGTAGTGATACAATTAACATAGAGTGCTATTATTTAAAAGAGAAATCAAGTTGAAAAAACAACTTTTTAAGAAAAATTGATTGATTTTTATTAAATATTAATAAAAATCAATTTCGATTTATGGAAATATGTGTTACGCGCTTTACAGACACAACCTATAATGAAAATAGGACTTGGCTAAACAAGAATAATGAAAGTAAAGGTTGTATATATGGAACACCTATTAAAATTAAAGACGCTATTTTACCAGATACAACAATAATGGTAATAGAAATGAATAATACTAAAAATAGCATAGAGGGAATTGGTATTATAAAAAATAACTTAACACCAGAAAATAGAAAATACTATAAAATTTATAGTGATAATAACTACAATCGATTTATATATAAATCACATATTAGAATTGACAAAGACAGTTTTACAAATAATGAGAAACAAGTACTAACCCTATTAGAGCATTTCTTATTTAAAACAGCATATCACTGTAAAAGAGGACAAGGAATACAAAAAATACCATTACGAGTAATAAATAATGAAGAACATAATTTTGTAAGATTCTTAATAAATATGTATACTACAAGAAAAGATGACAATATAATAGTTTAGTAATAGTTTAGTATTTGCTACGTTTAGTCTTTTTGTAGTTACGCCTTTTTCTTAATGTCTTTAATTTTCTCTTTGAATAACTTTTAACGGCTTTCAAATAATATTTATAACTAGGAAATTTTGAACGGCGACGTTTAACACCACCAAGATGTTTATAATCATAATCATCGTAAGAACTTGAAGTGGGACCACCGGTAGGTTCCGGATATATCAAAACAGTTTCGACTGCAGCCAAGTTTCTATCAAACGCGCCAAGAATGAGCTCTTTTAATTCATCCTCACTTTCTTTATTCGTATTGGGGTCTAGGTAGAATGTAATAACAAGATTAAGCTGATAATTATATACATGTACAGCGTCTTCAAGAATCATATAAATGTCATTGATATCTGAAGAATATTGTAAAGATTCTAAATCTGTATAGTCAAAATCTTTGCCTATAGAGTCAAACATTTGTGTAATAAGTATTCTAATCATTAGTTTACTTTCATCAAATATTTTTTTAAATGTTATACAGAAAGGGTAATTTTTACTAATTATTTCTTTTAGCTCAACCAATCTTGTATTTGTCTCTCTAAGTCTGATTAAATAGATAGTTAAATTTATATCATTAAGCTCATATTGGTTTTCAAATTGTAGTAACTCTCTAGCAATCTTACTTGTGATTTTGGTTAGGTTTACTCCATGAAATTTTTGTTGAAAATGTTGGAGAAGGTCATGATCAAGTTCAAAGTCAAGTATATTAGAATTTTTATCTTCTATTTCTGTAGTATTAGTAGTGATTGATTTAATAAGTTTTTCTTTTTCTTCTTTTTGTTCATGTGTTTCTTGTTCTTTTTGACGACTAATGCGCTTGCGTCTAAGCTCAATTGGATTAGGCGTTTTAGACATGCTTCTTAATAATATAATATTATTTTATTTTATTATTAGTTAAATAATAACACTAGTTAATATAATAACACTAATAGTATGACATCTAATACAAATCTACAAAATATAAATACTAATATTGATGATTATAGTATTGAAGAATTATATAATTTACTTGAATTAGAAGAATTCACCCGAGAACAAATAATAATAAACGTTAATTATTTAACAACAAATGTATTCAATAATAATGAAACAATAAAAGAATTTTTTTTAAATATACAAGACAAGCTTTTAAATTATTTATCAAGTTATAATAGTTCATTTGATAATATGCTACATGCTAATGCAAATAGTAATATAGAAACAAATAATAATGACATGAGCGAAGACGACGACAACCTTAAAGAAGGGTTTACTGGTTTAAATATGGAAACAGATCCTATAACAAGCACTATAACAAATGACATTATACAACCATTAAGTAATTTTGTAATTACTAATGTATTACGAAAAAAGAAATTTTACTTTGATACTAAGCAAAAAATATATTCAAATGAAGATCCAACAAACTGTAAAATGTATGTCCAACGCACAATAAATGTTATAAAAGCAAAACTTATATCATTAACTTGTAAAGTCCCATTATTAATACATAGTTCAAAATTAAACAATTTTTTCACAATACAAAAATTTGTAGGATCATTTTGCGATTTTTCAGCACAAATAATAATAGACGATGGTCATTATGAAGAAAGTATGGTAATGGCTCAATCTATAAACATTAATATACAAAAAAAAGCAAACAGCTTACTAAGTGAAGATAGTTCCGGTTCAAAGTTCTTGAAAGATTTAACTTTTTCTTTTAATTATCTTAATAAAAGTGTATTTGAGTTGAGCTTTAATCAACTTTCTTATGATATAACTTCTTATAGCATAGATTTTACATCAACAGCAAATGGTTATTATGCATTATCTAATATTTTAGGTTTTACTACTAGTATTATAAAATCTGATACAGTTAGTACTACTAGACCATTAACGCTAACATCACCAAAAGCTTATAATACTATGAGTAATAAATTACCATTTTTCTTTTGCTTTGAAGACAATAACAATTGTATAATTAGCAACTATATATGTCAAAAAGCAAATGTTATACAATCACAAGTGTTAGCAAGAATAGCCCCACTTACTTGTCCTCAAACTTCTAACACATTATCAACCAAATTTAATGAATTTAACAGCAATGTATTAGTTTACAATGGGAGAGTAAATATAGAAAATTTTACAGTGAAAATTATAGATATATATGGAAATACATTATTATCTATAAATGATGATTATTGTTTTGAAATAGAATTTGAATGCGAAGAACTTAGTTCTAAAAATAATTCAAGCATTAGTTTACCAAATATAGTATAAAATACAAGTTTTTTATAACTTTTTATATTTTAGTATTATAAATGGTGTGTGCTAATTCTTGCTTGTTTGCATCAGTATTTTTAATTGCCAACATTTATATGATGTTTTCTTGCGTTAATGATACCAATAAATCAGAATTTAAGAAAACATTAACAAACAAACAAAAAGCAATTTATGAAACACTAATAAGTGAACGAAAAAATATATATTATGGTGGCTTTATTTTGGGTATAGCATTATCATTGTTAGCATTATATATTGGAGAAAATTACTTATTTTTCATTGATAAAAAAAATAAAGCAACACTTCCAAAAGTGTGCACTGTGGCAACAATAACATTTATAACAAATTACTTTTTCTATATATTGTATCCAAAAACAGACTACATGTTATTACATTTAACAAATAAAGCTCAAATTGAGGGCTGGTTAGCTATTTACAAAAAGATGCAATATAAATTTCATTTTGGCTTTGTATTAGGAATAATTGCTATCACAATTTATGCTTATGGTTTTTGTAAATAAATTAATAAATTAATAAATTAATAAATTAATAAATTAATAAATTAATAAATTAATAAATCAATTTATAGTATTTTTATTATGTTTTAGTTAGTGTAAATATTTCATTACCACAATCATATTTGTAATCAATAATGGTCAAACCACACAAAGTAAATAATTGATGCATTTCATCAATTTTAAAAATGTAATAAAATCGTTCATAAAGTTGTCCAAATTTGTTATATAATACAATATTATTACCATAATTGTTAAAAGTGCGTCTAGTTTTTTGTGGTTGATTAATAGACCATGTTGATAACATTATTTTTCCTCCAATTTTGATTAATCGTTTCATTTCTAATAATGCATTAACTCTATTTTCTTTATTTTCTAAATGATGAAACACAGCAATACATAGAATAGCATCGGCACTGTTAGATTTTAAAGGAATAGCTGTCATATTAGCATTAATAACATTTAAATTTTTGGATTTACAGAGTGTAACGAACTTTTCACAATTGTCTATACCCGTGAAAATAAAGTTTTTACTATTATTATTAATCATATTACGACCATTTCCACAACCAATATCATATATAATTGAGTTAGCCTTTAAACTATTTAAAAACTCATTAACCCATGACCATTTATAAGAACGAGTATTGTCGAAATGTGTAGCAATGGACTCGTAAACATTTTTAACATAGTTTGTTTCAATATTATTACTATATTCTCTCTTACTAGATTCTAATTCATAATTTAAATTAGGATTTAAAATGGCAGTGTCCATTTTTTTACAAATCTTTGACTTATTTGCTAAGTCTTCTCAATTTTAATTTAATAAAACGCTAAAACAATTAAAATATATATATAGTCTATATAAACTATGCGTTCACGCAAGAGAAAACATAATAAAAGAAAAAATAAAAGTTATAAACAAAATGGTGGCAATTTTTTAGAAAAATATAGCATTAGTTTAACAGACAAGATTACAAATAATCCCACATTTCAAAATATAACCAACTTTTTTTCACAATCTAATGTACCTGAAATTAGTATACAAGAAAGGGTAATGGGAACATTAAATGGAGTTAAAGCTAAAGTAAATGAGTATAAAGATATGGTATTTAACACGACAAAACAAAAAATCCAATCTAAGCTGTGCAATTCAGGTGGTTCAAAAAGAAGACATAAAAATAAACGTTATAAATAAATCTGATACAATCTCTCAAATAGTAAAAAATAAATTAATAAAAATTAATAAAAATTATTAAAAACTATTAAAAGTTAAAAAACTATTAAAATTATAAAATTATAAACTATGCTTAACCCTACAAATTTAAATTTGAATTCAAGTTTTTTAAGCATAGTTAAAAATGCTATAATAAACAATGAAATAGCGTTAATAAAAAATTTGGATTTAGAGACTTTAACTCTGGACTTAAGTAATCATGATACACTAAAATTATATAAAATGAATCAAGAGTTACAAAACATAAATAATCGTGTTAATTTTCTAATATATAAATTAATATGTTTATTCAACTTTTTATTAAGTAAAAAATCAAACAATCAACTTTTTATTAAGTAAAAAATAACAAAATAACAAAATAACAAAATAACAAAATAACTATTTTACAAAACTTATTTAAAACCATAATATTATGACTATTTATAATATTATGGTTGCGATTGGCATTGATTTAGGTACTACTTATTCTTGTGTCGGTGTTTGGAAAGATGGAAAATGTGAAATTATTGCAAATGATCAAGGATTAAGAACAACTCCTTCTTATGTTGCCTTTACAGACAACGAACGATTAGTTGGCATTGCTGCAAAAAATCAAGCATCACAAAATCCCGAAAATACTATTTTTGATGCAAAACGTTTAATCGGTCGCATTTTTAGTGATCAATCTACACAACAAGATATTAAACATTTTCCTTTTAAAGTAATTGATAAAAACAATAAACCGCTTATTGAAGCCACTTACAAAGGTGAATTAAAGGAGTTTCAACCAGAAGAAATATCCTCTATGATTTTAGTAAAAATGAAAGAAACGGCCGAAGCATATTTAGGTAAACCAGTTACAAGTGCAGTAATTACTGTTCCGGCATATTTTAATGATTCGCAGCGCCAATCGACAAAAGATGCCGGAGCTATTGCGGGTCTAAATGTGTTGCGAATTATTAATGAACCGACGGCTGCAGCAATAGCATATGGACTAGAACAAACAAAAGATGCTAAAGAAAAGCATATTCTGGTTTATGATTTGGGTGGTGGTACTTTTGATGTAACTATTTTAAGCATTGATGATGGTGTTTTTGAAGTAAAAGCAACAGCAGGCGATACTCGACTTGGTGGAGAAGACTTTGATACTCGCTTAGTTCAACATTTTGTGCAAGACTTTAAGCGAAAACATAAAAAAGATTTAAGTGAAAATAAGAGAGCAATCAGTCGTTTAAAATCTTCTTGTGAAAATCTCAAAAAAACACTGTCGTCTTCAACACAAGCTACAATTGAGATTGATAGTTTATTTGAAGGTATTGATTATATTAGTACAATTACTCGTGCTAGGTTTGAAGAATTATGTAGTGATTTATTTAGGAAAACATTTGAGCCAGTGGAACAAGTTATTAAAGACAGTGGTCTAAGTAAGTCTGCAATTGATGAGGTAATTTTAGTGGGTGGATCAACTCGTATTCCAAAAATTCAGGCGCAATTAAGTGATTTTTTTAATGGTAAAGCACTGAATAAATCAATTAATCCAGATGAAGCCGTGGCATATGGAGCAGCGGTTCAGGCGGCACTGCTTTCTGGTGTAAAAGATAGCAAAATTGATGATTTATTACTTCTTGATGTGGCGCCATTATCGTTGGGTGTTGAAACAAGTGGCGGCGTGATGACTAATATTATTGAGCGAAATAGTACAATTCCCACCAAAAAGTCACAAACATTTAGCACATATGCAGATAATCAACCGGCTGTAACTGTTCGTGTGTTTGAAGGCGAAAGACAATTTACAAAGGATAATAATAAATTAGGTGAATTTACTCTTCATGGAATTCCACCAATGCCTCGTGGAGTTCCTCAAATTGAAATTAGTTATGATTTAGATGCAAATGGAATATTAACTGTTTCTGCCTGTGAAAAATCAACAGGTAAATCTGATAGTATTAAAGTAACAAATGACAAAGGGCGACTAAGCAAAGAAGATATTGATAAAATGTTAGCTGATGCGGAAAAATTTAAAGAGGATGATGCAAGAGCAAAACAAACAATTGAGGCACGCAATAATTTTGAAAGTCAATTATATCAATTTAAATCTACTTTAAATAATGAAAAGTTGACTTCTAACGTTGAAGAAAAAACAAAATTAGAATTAGTTCATAAAGTAGAAGAAGCCATGTGTTGGGTTGAGAGAAATCAACAAGCAACAAAAGAAGAATATGAAACTAAGTTACAAGAACTCTTGACTACAATGAAACCACTTCAAGAGGCAATGATGTCTGGATTGTCTGGAATGTCTGGAAGTATGCCAAGTCAAGAAGATTTTAAAGAATCAGCTTCTAAAGAACCAGCTATTGCAGATGTAGATTGATGTATTTTTCTATGAAATAGTATATGCAAAAAATTGATATTAAATATATATATATTAATATATATATATTAATATATATGAAGCGTATTAAATCGGCACCCGCTAATATTGCTGAAATGGTTAATAGAAAAAAACCAATACCAACACCATTAAGCAGAACTATTAATTTAGTTGTGTTTTGTTGTAAAGAACCAGAAGAACCAGAAGAGCCAGAAGAACCAGAAGAAAAAGAAGAAAAACAACAACAAATAAATGAGGTTACTATAAATATTAAAACAAAAAAGTATTTAACACCCTTTAAAACTCAAAAAAATATAGAAAAAACAGTTAATTCTGTTATGTTGGATTATATTGGAGATAAACAATTAATAGATACAAATGACGAAGGTGTATTGCTAATTAGTATTATATATTATTATATATGTGAAAAAACATTTACAAAAAAAAATCTAAATGAGTTTATGCTATTTCTTATACAAACTTTTATAAAATATTTATTTACACATAAACTGCATACGTACTATATTGACCATAGCGAAACAATCAATAGTAAAATAGCAATGCTACAACATAGCATTTTAGCATTTTAACATTTTAGCATTTTTAACAGTTAATAGTTAACATTTTTAATATTTAGCAATTTATTATATAATATTTATATATAAAAACCCCATGTCCACGCAAAAAGAAGATGATGAGTTGCTTGAATACCTGATCGGTACAGGTGCTATTAATGTTAATGATAAAGAACTACTAGACGATAGAATGCAAAGTCATCCTGCTGCTGCTGCTGCTGCCGGTCCTTCTTCGGCTTCTGATCCTCTTGAATTTAGTTTAGATGAACTTGCTCAGCGTGCTAATGAAGAAGCAATGAAAGCAGAGCGAGCCGCAAAAAGAGCACGGACAAAGGCAGCAAAGGCAGCAGAGGCAGCAGATGCAGCAGCAGAGGCAGCAGCAGAGGCAGCAGAAAGAGATAAAGTACGAACTTCGCAAACATCACAAAGAGTACGGGCTGCTGCAGAGGCAGCAAGAGGGCAAGAAGTGCCTAGAGCAGTTCGAAATTATCTTTCATCGGGACGCGAAGAGAAAAAGGGATTTAAAAAAGGGGGTGGAAATTTATATAAAACTATGAATAGAAGAACTAGAAGAACTAGAAGAACTAGAAGAGCTAGAAGAGCTAGAAGAGCTAGAAGAACTAGAAAATAGTAATTTTTTATAGTGCACTATTTTAATATTTATATATAATATATTAAATATTAAAATGTTTTCTTCTTTTCAAGATAAAACTGCTGAAATAAATTCCAAAGAACTTACAAGATTATTACAATATAACAGTAAGACTATGCCAAATCTGAGTCTATATGATAAAAACATTACAGCATTAGTAAAAACACAAGGAATTATGTTTAGAAAAAAGTTAGTAAACTACTTTAAAAGACTAGCAAAAAGCCGTGGTGCCAATGCAGTGACAAATGAGGCAAGGTTATATAAAATTATAAAAAATCGTATATTATTTTCACATAGAACAGATCCATATCGCGCACATGAATTTGAACCCTTTCCTCTTGCAACAATACAAGGTAAAGGGGATGATGAAATTTTGGAGTTTGATTTACATACAAAAGAAGGTGAAGGCGAAGAAGGAGCTCCTGACTATGCTCCTAATTATGCTGAAACGGTGGAAGGGAGGCTCGATTCACATGGATTACCCTCATTATTATGTTGTAGTCCACGCGAGATGGAATTAATTATATTATTTACAAAAGCACTTAAACTATTTCCAAAGTTTCAACCGTTGAATGATACAGAAATTGTGTTTATATTAATTCATCTTATTAATTCACTATTGTATTTAGAACCATCTGACGATTATTTAGGAATCATAACAAAAGAAATAAGTAGAAGCAATATTCGAAAAAAACACAGGAAGTTAGCTGTCGATCTATATTATGAGTTATCAGCAGGAAATTTAACTATTCCATTAGGTGGTGGGCAACTATTTTTATCTCGTATGTTTAGAAGTAAAATATTAAATTTAAATACACCACTCAACGAACTACTTAGCCGAGATCAACTACCTCAACCCAATCAATCACTCGTACATCGTGGGACACGCAAGCGTCATAGTGTGGCTCAAGGATCTGGATCAGGATCAGGATCAGGATCAGGATCAGGATCAGGGTCTGGATCTGGATCAGGATCAGGATCAGGATTAGAATGGTCGGATTCATCTGTAGATTCCTCATCTTCGCGCTCAGATTCATCATATCTAAGTTCATCAAAAGAGTCATCACACGACGAGATTGATGGCACCGCTTTTGATCTGTTTCCCGAATTATTAGATGCACTTGACGATAGTATGGCAGCTAGACATCCAAATATGCATCAGCCACCCAGAGGGGGAGGAAAGTTGTATAAAACTATGAAAAGAAGAGGAAAAAGAGCTAGAACAACAAGAAGAACTAGAAGAGTAAGAGAGTCTAGAAAGCCGAGAAAGCATTGCACCTAAGTTTTAATATTTTAGCATTTTAGCATTTTAGCATTTTAGCATTTTAGCATTTTAGCATTTTAGCATTTTAGCATTTTAGCATTTTAGCATTTTAGCATTTTAGCATTTTAGCATTTTAGCATTTTAACATTTTAGCATTTTATTATATAATATTATATATATAATAAAATATGGCAGCACAACCACAAGTTGATGAAGATTTATCAAAATATTTTGAAAATTATTTAAATGATCGCGAGAAGCAAGATCTAGATCTTATAAATCAAATCAACAAGGAAGCAAATCGTGTTTTTGATCACTTTTACTCTACTAATGATGAACCTGGCTTACGTTTATATATGGAAGAATATATAACTAATGTAAGAGGCTATTTGATTTCTAGGAACCAGATGCCAACGTGGGCTGTACCTCTCAACCAATCGCTGATACCACCCACAGGGCGAGGAAAGTTATATAAAACTATGAGAAGAAGAGGAAAAAGAGGAAAAGCAGCAAGAAGAGCTAGAACAGCAAGAACAACAAGAAGAGGTAGAAGAGCAAGAAGAGTAAGAGCTCTATAAAATAGAAAGTGCGTATTTATACTTTACATACAATCTCTCCTTTTATTAATTTTGGTTCAATATTGTTAACCATAATAAATCCTTTATTTTTTCTAACACTGCCACATACATATAATGTTGCCATAGAACTCATTAAAAATAAAACAAGCAAATTATTAAAATACATTCTATTTAATATATTAATTATGCTATTAATAGTGTCTTCATCTACTAATAGTATTTCTGTTGAATATATAACAACGTTTTTATTTGTATTATCGTAGCTAAAGTCTTCCATAATTATAATATGTTTATAAATTAACTTTATATAAAAATTATAAAAAAATTATATAAAGTTATTAAAATATGAAATTATCTAAATACTAAAAGTCAAAACACTAAACCACTAAAGGCACAAAACACAAATCTCTCCATCTTCATTAGTATAAGATAACTTTTTTAATTTATAATTTTTGCATCTCAAAGTAAAATTAATAGCATTTATACAATTGCTACATGGTTTAGCATTCATTAAAGTTGAGCCTTTATTATTTGTGCGAAATACTAATAAATTGATCGGCACTAGTTTTTCGGATTTTTTAAGACGATTTACACAATCTACTTCTGCATGAATACAATCTTTATTTTCTTTAGATGCTTTATTATTCATATTATATTGATTAACTCCAAACGCATAAAACACAGTGATACTTTAACTTAGGAGAGAATGCTACGCATCCAATTTTTGCTTTACCATTGTCTTTATTTTCAATAAGAGCACGCAATGGAACATAAGTATTCAAAATATTGCGCAAAGCCATTATAATATTATATTATACTATATTTTTAGTACTATAAAAGTCATCAATTTTTTTATTGAAAAAGGGGATTTGGTATACTTCTTGTAACAAATGTGCGTTGGTGTGTTACTCCGTTCATTGTTTCTGTTATATTTTCAACGCGCTGTCCATTAATAAAACACACACTGGTAGAACGCATAATTCCAGGATTAAAGCCGGGACCAAGGTTAATACCGGGACCAAGGTTAATACCGGGACCAAGGTTAATACCTAGATCACCAAGATTTATATGAATTTGCTGACCAGGTTGACCACCATTAAAAGAGTGCATATTCATATCTCTAAAAATTTGGTTAAATAATTCATTTGGATCAACAAATCCATGACCAAATCCATGACCAAATCCAGATCCTTCATTTGCTTTATGTAATTTATCGGGGTTCATTAATAAATCATATGCTTCGGCAACTTCTTTGAATTTTGTTTCGGCAATCTGTTTTTCATCAACACTTGCACCTGGGTCTTGTTTATCTGGATGATATTTTAGTGCTAATTTTTTATATGCTTTTTTTATATCTTCTTGAGATGCTGTCTCTCCTAGACCCAAAATAGAGAGGCAACTATTTTTATCCATTTTAAAATAGTATATATTATTTTAAAATATAATTTTATATATTATTTTATAAACATTAAATAGTTAATATTAATTATTAAAATTAAATATTAAAATTGAATATTAAAATTGAATATTCTTTAAATATTGTGATTATTATTATTGTTATTAATGCCACCAATGTTTCAGTCATTATTTTCATATATTATTGCATTCATTAATAGCATTAATGAATTATATAATAATTATAATATTGAAAATTATAGCAATGTTTTAGAATATGTTCCAGACTATCAAATGAAAATTACTAGTCATTATTATAATTTATCAAATGATTTGATTGATATGGTCGCCAAATTTTGCAAAGAAAATGTGAAAAACAGTTCAAAAAAAGTTATTGTATCGTTGTCAGGTGGGGTCGACTCAATGGTTTTAACTACTATTCTAAAATTATTAGGCTATAATGTAATTTGTGGACATATTAATTATAATAATCGCAAAGAAACGCATGATGAGCAAGAATTTCTTGAAAAATGGTGTTATTATAACTCTATTAAATTATATGTGAAAGCATTAGATAGTATTAAGCGATCAGAGTCAAAGCGAAATGAATATGAAGCAATTACAAAAAAAATCAGGTTTGATTTTTATAAAGAAATTATGTTCATGGAAGGGCAAACAATTATTTTATTGGGTCATCACAAAGATGATGTAGTAGAAAACATATTTGCAAATATGTGTCGTGGACGCAATATTCTTGATTTGGCAGTAATGAAAGAAAATTTCATTATTAATGAAGTTACTATTATGCGACCCATGCTAAGTGTTTATAAAAACACTATTTTGGATTTTGCCAAAATGTATCAGGTTCCATATTTCAAAGATAGTACTCCGTTATGGTCTATTAGGGGTAAATATCGCAACAAAATTTACAAACCATTGGAAGATGCTTTTCCAGCATTAAAATCTAATTTATTAGAATTAAGCAACCAATCAAGCATGTGGAATACATTAGTATATGAAATTATAATTGAACCCTTTCTAAAAACAATTAGCTATGACAAAAATAAGTGTGTATTCAATATTGAAAAATACAAAGATTATCCACTTTGCTTTTGGAATATTGTTTTAATGAAATTATTTTATAAATATGGACATAATTGCCCATCTAAAAAAGCAATTCAAGTATTTATGAGAGCTGTTAATTATAAAAACAATGGTCTCATTTCTTTAACGCATGAATGTGTATGTAAAAGCAAAAATTATGAGCTAACTATTGAATTTTTGAATAACACTTAATAATTAAAACTTAATAATTAACACTTAATAATTAAAACTTAATAATTAGTAGTTAATAAATAAATATAGTATATTAACTATAATATACTATGGCTTCATTAGCATTAAAACGAATAACTAAAGAAGTTTCAAATATTAATGACAAAGAATATATGCAACATTCTACATATTCAAAAGAATTCAAAACTTTTTTAACTTCTTTAACATTTATTTTACATAGTAATCAAATACAAAGCGATCAAAGCAGCAATACTTTATTAATAAAACAAAACGACAAATTATACTTAGAATTAAGTGTACCACAAACATATCCATTTAAATCATTTAAAGTACTAAACTATGATAATAATGTAGGGTTAAATTATTACAATTATATAAATAATGTATCAAGTAAAATAAGTAGTTATAATAAAAACATATATAAATTTTTTTATAAATGTTTGTATAACTGCGAGCCATATTTTTTAACGTTAAATAAGTATGATTGTTATTGTTGTTCCTCTGTAATGTGTCAGAATTTATGGTGTCCTGCATATACATTTGTTAATGTTATTTTACAACATTTAGAAATAAGTTTTATTCAACGTTATAGTTCTGTTATTCTTTACAAGTATTTAACCACTATTTATAATAAAATTTTTAACAAGTTGCCATTAGAAATAGTTGACATTATATTAAGTAATTTGTAAGTTTATGCTATATATAATATGTATATATTATATATAATATATGAGTGAGGCTCAAATAGATAGGCCACAAATAGATAGGCCACAAATAGATGACATTAAAACAAGAATGGATCAAGCAATCGCATCAATTTCTAATTTTTCAGGAGAGATGTTTGATTTAACTGTTCCAAGCATGAATAATCCATTTGGATTTGACCATATTAAAGGTGCTATAAGCTATGGCATAAATTTTCCATTATCAAAGTTTATAAATGAGTTAACAATGATCTTACAAACTAGTCATGATGATAAATCAGATAAGAGAGAAAGTCGCCTTCAATTTTTAGAATTGTGTAATAAATCTCCAGAAGTTAGGCTCTTTTTTTCTTCATTTTGTAATTATTTAAATGGGGGTGGTGGCAATTCAAATACACCACAAACATATAGTAAAATGCGACAATATGATAGAAATTTAATGATTATTACTGCAGCAGGAGGTAATATAATTATACTTTTCGCACAATTAATTGTAAATATTATAGATTCGTTTATTGCTATTGTTAATAACAAGACGGCGACCACACAAGTTAATCTTGATAATTGGGATATAAGTGATCCGTCTTATAAGCCCCAATCATTTAAAGAGTCTAAAGGTCAAGAGTTGGTCGAGGAAATGTTAATACTTGATAGTCTAGAAGATGAAAGCAGTGAACATTTTATAGTAATAAAAGAAACATTATTAATAGTAACACCAACTACTAAATTAATATTTGAAAAGGGTTTACGGGATACCGTAGAAATGTTGCCCAAAAATCAAGAATTTTTTAAGATAGTAAAATATTTTATTGCATTGAAGCTAAAAAATCCGGAGCAATTAGAAATAGTTTATAGTATTGCTAAAAGTCATATTAGTGATTTTGATTTTAAATTATCGCCAAACATTTATCAATCTTCAATAATTGGCGATTTTACAGAAGAACAATTTACAAGTTTTTTAGAAAAGTTAGAAACTGATTCGAAGTCCTTGGAAGGTAGTGAATATAATGCTGCTGGATTTTTATTATTAAGGGTAAAAACATTAATAGATTGCAGTCATGATGTTGAAAAGCCAAAATATAAAAGTAAAGAATTAAACGATTTTAGAAAAGAATGTTTTGGTGTAAACGGTCTGCCAAAAGTTTTATATCCACAAATAATGAAAGAAGAATATCTTAGTATTCCTAATATTTCAGCCAATTGTTTAATCTATTTAGAGAGTCTGTTACTAAAAAAACTCAACATTAAACAGTCTACACATGATGTTATTGATGAAACAATCAAATTTTATCAAGTTGGATATGCAAAACAAGCAAATCCGTTGGGTGATATGGTTGCTTTGGTTTCTCCTGCACAAAATTCAAGTGAAGCGGTTATAAAGTATATAATAACGATTACATACATTATGAATATATATATAGAAAAGTGGCAATCACTTTATATAGATGGAACGCCAATATTGGATAGTGGTGCTCCTGCATTGAAAAAATTGTATGAAAATGACTTACTTCAACCAATTACATATGACAAAGTATGTGCTAATTTTTTATCTCTTAGCAATATATTGTATGGCGATAATGGCTTAATAACACATTTAGGTTGTGATATTGTAAACTATTTTTTAAATAACCCAGATTTTAATACAGAACAAATATTAGATAACTTAAAAACTAGCTTTAATGCAAAAAGAAGATCATTAATTGGGAGAGAGTCTAATTGCGTTATGCTACCTTCTGATTTACTTCTTGTTCCTACAAATAAAAATTTTACTAGGTCATTAGCAAATATTAAAGATATTATGACTAATATACAATATTCTGCACTTGGGTTTCCCGATGGAATTCGTGTTACAATAAATGCAATTGAAACAACTGTTGAACCGGGAGATACTAATTTAAATGTTGTAGAAGCAAATGCATCTAGTAGTGCTGAAACTAATACTATTGATTATACTAATTTGCCAGAAAAATCTAGTCCGATTTCTGCTGAAGGCAAAATTATAAAACCAAGAACCAAAAAACCAAGAACTAGAAAACAAGGAAAACAAGGAAAACAAGGAAAACAAGTAAGTCAAAGAAAGCAAAAAAGACAAAGAAAGCAAAAAAGACAAAAAAGTCAAAGAAGACAAAAAAGTCAAAGAAGACAAAAAAGAAGTTGGAAAAAATCAACATTAAAACATAAAAAAGAGATTAATAGACTAAAAAAATAATCAAGCTTTTACCTTTTACCTTTTACCTTTTACCTTTTACCTTTTAACCTTTTTACCTTTTAAAGTTTTATTAAAAAATGATTTATGTACTTTTGATTTACGTGTTTTTTTATAAGGATTTTTAATTTTACCCGCATCTCCGTATCGCTTTACTTTGGTGGTTTCATTTGCTATAAAACTTGTAAAAAAGTGTTTAAACTCTTCATAACTAATGGATTCGGGTGTAGCACTAGTAGATAGGTGTTGTGCTTTTATTTTATTAAATGTATAATTAGCTAATCCCAATGCAAAAAATTTAAAACTTTGGGCTCTAATAGTGGGAATGCCATTAAACATCATATTACCTTCATATTTACTAAAGAACACTTGCAAATTATGATGAGTTAATATAGGTTGTTGTTGAGTAATTTCGCCAAACAATTCACTCAATACTTCTTCATTTCTTCGCAATCTTGCCTGTTTTTCACCAATACTAATAGTAAATAATGTAGTAAACAATTGCTCATAGAGTTTGGTATCATCATTTCCAGGTTGCGCCATACTCATGAATGTTGGAGCAATCAATACATCTTTAACATGTTCTTCTAAACTACTCGATAGGTGTGATACAAATAGATCATGAGTAGTTTTTATTTCATTTGCACGATTATACATCTCACTAAGCGGGAGAACACCTGCAACTATCATTTCATGTGTAATATCTTCATAGAATACCAATCTCTTATCACCAAACGCAGGTGCAATAGTTGTAGACAATCCAACTACTGTTCTTTGCTTACCATCTTTGTCTTTTAATTCATAATTATAGAGAGGTTGTGTTTTATCTTTTTGTAACCATGTGAAAAACTTAATAAAATGGGTATTTAATTTTGCACCATTACATTTTTGACATATCATAACAAGATTTTTTACCAGAGCTCCAGACTTGTCTTCGGTAAATGCATGACCAACTGGATTAGTATGGTCGGCTGCACTTCCAATATCTGTTTTTTTAATTGTAGTCTTAGTCGTGCCCTTTTTTAATGTCCTGGTTGTTTTTGTTAATATAGGTCTACTACAACCAGGACATTGAAGAAGTGTTTCTGTACCAGTTGAAGATGATTCACTGTGTATATTCTTTTCTTTTGCATTATTTTTGGCAATGCTATTAATATCACCCTTTATACCCAATAACTGCAACAGTTTATGACCGTCTTTAAAAACTTGTCTCCATATACCAGTATTCATAAATATTACCCAAGCTAAATCACTAATAACTACGTGTCTTTTTGCAAAATTTCTAGTTTCAGTAAACTTACTATCTGTTGACTTGATAAATGCTATGAATTCTTTTAGTAAGTCATCAAATTGTTCATAGTTTTCTTCTGTTAAATATAGATAAAGAGGTGTGGTCAAATTTATATAGGCTTGTTTATATTCTGGTTTTAACATGCCAAGTACAGCTGTTTGTGCACTTTTACATTCATTATACCATTGTTTGTCATCTGCAACTTTATTATTGTTCAGAGCTAGATTATGAGCTTTTATAGCTTCTTTTAATGGTTGTAATAATGGTTGTAATGGATCATGTTCTCGTACGGCTTTTATTGAACCAAATATAGTTATTAAAAAGTTTGGACGACCCATTACATCATTCTTTAATTTTCCTATTTTTTTATTCATTACACTATTTGGATTGGCTACTTTAATTTTGTTAGATAAAATTGTTATTGCTGCTTTTGTCTTGCCCAGTTCGAGTTTGATTGATTCATTATTGGGAGATGTTATTAGATGAGCTTCCACTCTTTTCTTATGTTCTTTAAGTTCCTTCAAGGTGATATGGTCTGGTGTCTCGTGTGTTGTGTCTAGTTCATCATCCTCATAATCTTCGTCTGCATCTGCATCTGCATCTGTGTCTGCATCTTCGTCTTCATCTTCGTCTTCATCTTCGTCTTCATCTGTGTCTTTTTTGGATTTTTTACGTGATGGATTGGTTGGTGTTTTGCTTTTTCTTTTGCGTAATGTTGTCTGTAAAGTACCTGTTTCTCTTGCACTAGACGCTTTTGGTTTACTAAGTCCTGTTTCTTGTTTTTTTCTTGTTTCTCTTTCGCTCGTTGCTTTTCTTTCGCTAGATGTTTTTCTTTTTTTTGATGCCGACGGAGGCATTGTTATAATTATATTATACAATTATTAATTCCTAAATAATTAATATGTAATTAAGAGTAAATTCTTACAATTAAGAGTAAATTCTTACAATTAAAAATATTATTTGAGAGATTTATTCGGTGTTAATACTAAGCTCGTGTTGTAAAGCTTTACTTTTATTTTTTCGTATTTTAGGTACAGGTTTATCTGAAGTTTCAGATGATACATCAGATAATTTGTCTTGTTTAATAGCATGAATATTTTTATGACCATTCAGTCCTTTTTGTGTTGGAAATGTTGCATCACATTCATCGCATTCAAATATTTTATTAGTAACGGATGCATATTTACCACTTAAATAGAGAGAAATATTTGGTAAACTTAAATTTTTTTCAATTTCATGAATTTTTTCAGAGAGATTATCTATAAGATTAACAGCTAATTCAATAACTTTATATTATTGTTGTATACTAATCTCTCAAATATTTATAAAATATTATAATTAGAGAATTCCTGTGCATATTGTTTTACAAGGACACGGTCTCTATAACGAAATTGGATTATTGGATTTTGGAGAATAATTTCTAAAGCATGAGCTTTTATACGCTTTAGAAACCATTCTCTATTGTAAATGTTTTCAGCAATATTTCTAAGATAAATAGATTGAATAATATCTATATTAATTAATAAGTTATTTGTTTTTATAATTTTCATAGTTTCTAGATATTCTATAATTTTGATGTATTCAATGCCGGATATTGATTTATATAGTTTAAATTTGCTAATTTTACTGAAAAAATAATTAATATAATCGATTCTCACTTGTTTTATATTAGAAATTTTTTTTGCATTGTAATTTTGAAGAAATTTTGTAAAATAAAGTGGAAATAGTTTTATGAGAGTATTTTTAGAGCAATTCTCATTATCATCAGAAAATTGATGTAATTTGCTGATAATCCACGAATTTCCGTAAAATTTATTTATTACATAACTGCCGTAACATTTTATAAGGTTATTTGGTATAGAATGAAAAATTTCGCAATCTTTATCTTTACAGAATTGGAATAAATCCAATAATTCGTCTTTATTTGTTGGCAATGAAATTTTATAACGATTGCCATCAAATAAATATTTAGTATAATCGTCAAAATGCGTTTCATTACATTCAATCATTATTTTTAAGGCTGCATTTCTATTATTATAATAGTCATCGCTGACTTTATATTCATTGGATAACTCAAAATCAGGGTCATTAATCATACATTCTATAATATATTCCATATCATGTTCAAAATAATCATAGCAATGATTTTCGATAATACAGCATATAACTTGGTGAAATTGTGATCTCTCCATATTTATAGTTAATTATATAAATAACTATTTAAATAACTTTTTTAATTTAAGTTTTTAAATAAGAACTTAAATTGCGAAAACAATTTAAAGTGTATACTATAATATATAGTATATTATGAAACCGTTTACAATTAGCAATAGCAAGATTCTCTCTTTTTTTGAGCAACGACCTGAAATGGATGTGGAAAATACATTATTAAAATTTATAGATATTATGGAAACACTTCAAGAGTCTATGAATAAAACATTAACAAATAGTAGTGTATTAGAAATCTTAGATAATTTGAAAACTATGAATACTAAATTTGAACGCAGTCAAGAAGTTAGTCAGTTTAATCTCTCAAAATATATGAATGAACTAAAGCGTGACATGAATCAAGAATTAAAAACTTTAATGTCAATAAATATGATGGAAAAACTGGAGCCAATATTACGAGAGAAATTGAAGGACCAACAAAGTGCAATTGTAAATAGCACATTAGATAAAATAGCTACATTATTTGATAATAAGTTATTAAATGTAAATGACATTTCAAAGGCAAATAAAGAAATTCTCTCAAGTCAAAATGATAAATTGAATAATTTATTAACCCGATTTGAAAATTCGAGTAATAAAGGCAAGCTATCAGAGAACCTAGTTTTAAATAGTTTAAAAGACATGTATCCTAGTGCTGAAATTTATTCAGTAGGACAAACAAAAGAAACATGTGATATTATGTTACTTAGAAATAACAAACCAAATGTGTTAATAGAAAATAAAGATTGGAAGAGGCCAGTAATTCAAGAAGAAGTTAAGAAATTTTTGAGAGATATTGATATGCAAAAGTGTTGTGGCCTATTTCTCTCACAAAATACGACAATAACGACAAAAGATAATTTTGAGATTAACGTCCATGATGGCAATGTGCTTGTATACGTTCATTGCGCAAATAATGATCCAGAAAAGATTAAAATAGGGCTCGATATTATTGATGCTTTTTACAATACGCTAAAACTATTAGATGAAAATGCGTGTTCAGAAGATAATATAAATACTATTTCCAAGGAATTAACCGATCATATAAATGCTGAATATCAGAATTTTCTCTCAAAAAAGAATAAAACAATTAAGATGGCTAAAGAATTTATTCAAACATTAGTAAAACAGCTTGAAGAATTTACTATTCCTAGTCTAGAAACATATTTGGCATCAAAATATTCACTATCATCCAGCAAATTTGTATGTGAGTTTTGTGGATTTGTTGGGAAAAATCAGCAATCCAAGTCGGCACATATGAGAGGTTGTGCTAAAAAAGGAGTGCCAAGTTCAACTATGTGTATTGAAACAGAATAAATACTAAATCTCTCTAATAAAATAAAAAATTTAGAGTTTTTATTTTATATTTTGAGAGATTTATAAATGTTTATATATATATATATATATATATATATGTCGACACCTAAAATAATTCATTTCTTGTGGCTAGATTTTATTAATAATACTGACGGTGAAATTAATCCCAATTTAAAGTTTTTTGTAAATAGGATCACAACACATCAAGACTATAAGATAAACTTCATACATATATGGGAGGCGTGTATGGAGTCAATAACTGGTGAATTTGAATGGATTAAACCGTTGCTTAAAAATTCTAACTTGGGAGGTGCGCATAAATCAGATATATTAAGATTTTATTATCTATATACACAAGGCGGTGTTTGGGTTGATATATCTACATTTTTTGTTGTCTCGATAAATAATTTAGTAGAAGAAAATAAAGATGGATTTACATGTTTCTATGTCCCACACAAGGTTTGTCAAACATGGATTTATAATCCATTAGCTATGTTATATGATTTATTACCTGTCGACAACCTCTTAGGATTATCTGAATATGTTCATTCTAATATTGCGGATAAATATAAAACTTTTACATTTATTCCTGAATCATATTTTTGCATCTCAAATGCAAGAAACCCAATATGTAATACTATATTACAAAATTATAAAACGTTTCATGATAACGCTGATATTAAGTCTAGTAAAGAAAACTTTATTAATAGCAGGAACGAGTATACACATAATTTATGTTGTGATATTTTTGATAAAGAAACAGGTATATTAAACCCAATTATTGAACAATTAGAAAACGTATATACTACTAAAGAGAAAAGGGGTGAATTTTTAAATAAAATGTATGATGGTGGATATCTTTTTATTTACCTTATGATGTTTGTTGCGATAGCAGAATATTCTTTAGAAAAAAGAATGACACCGGAAAAAATAGACAATGTTATAAGAACCAATGTTCTAAGTACGATAAAATCTGATATAAAAAATATCTGTGACGCAGATACATGCTTCGATATCATTCTATCAAACAACGAAGATTCTACTATTGCAAAAATACATCTATTAAGTGCTTCATATAATCGTTTAGGTAAATGGAGTAATAATCTTTCTCAAAGAATATCATGGAATGATACATTAGCAGGTAATATAATTGATAACGCAAAAAATGAAGATGATTTATTACGTGACCTAACAAAAATCGATATTAAACAGTTGAAATTTGGCTCATGGACTCGGTATTCTCCTATAATTCCGAAATTAATGGCGCTCTTTCCAGAGACCTCAAAGAATCAAGATAAGGGGGTAGGGATCGTGATAAAAATAAATAAGAAACGTAAATCTAAACATAGGACTAAGCATAAATCAAATTTAACCAAGCGAAGAAGAAGAAGTAAAAAATATTCAAAAATAAAAATTTAATGGAAGAAAATATAAAAAGTCGTTTTAAAAGAAGTATATTTAGACTATACGGTTGTATTTTATAGTTGAGAGAATAAGATTTTTTGTTTATATTTATAATAAATATTTTATTTATATATTTAACACCATAAATGATTATAATATTCTATTTTTTATAGTTTATATTTTCTTGTAAGAGAGATTTAGTGTTTATAAATTATTTTTACACATTATGTTTGCGAAATGTAAATGAAATTCTTGGTTCTTTAATCTTTTTCTGTATTGGTATTTCATGTGTATATAACTTTTGAAAATTACCTCCCATATGTAATATGCTACAATGTGTAGTTAGCTCATCATATATTATTTGCTTTGTGTCTTTTTTACGAATACGGAATATTCTTTCTGCTCCATATGAAATTGAAATTACGCCAATTAAATCTATTCCTGTTTCATCGTCAGAATGTGCACTAATATAATCATTACCATCCATATATTTATTTACTAAGATTCCGTTAAATTGTGTACCAAATTCATTATTTACTATGTCTAATAATTCGCGATTAGATTGTGTTAGAGGTTTAGATTCCATCATTTTATTTGAATATTTATATCCCTTAGATTTATCTGAAAAGAATCCAATATTTCTTTGTTGCTTACATTTTTTTCCAAAAATTATTATTTCTGGTTTTAATTCTAGCTGTGGCTCAATATCTATAATACATTTTTCTAATAACTCTTTGTTTATAAAACTGCCTTTGTCAAGAAATGCTGTAGCGTCCATATTTTGAAAAACTCGCTCCATGAGTGATTATAGTAGTTGTTGTCTAATAAAAATAAATCAATTTTTTATCTTGTGTGCATTTAATCTCTCAAATATAAAATTTTTATTTTTATATTTTATAGTTTATATTTTATATTTTATAGTTAAGAGATTTAGTGTTTATACTTCATAAATGATTATAATATTCTATTTTTATATTTGAGAAAAATATAAAATTTTATAGTATATATTTTATAGTTGAGAGATTTAGATTTTTTGTTTATGTTTATAATAAATATTTTATTTATATATATAACACCATAAATGATTATAATATTATATTTTTATATTTGAGAAAAATATAAACTTCGTTAGATAATATTTCTAAAAATTATAAATAATATTGTATAGATATATGATGTCAATATTCAAAATAAATATTGTAAGCTCACGCTGCGAAATGTGAAAAGTTATCGTGTGAAAAATATACTCATAAAATATATTTTGTTAGCATAAATCGTAATAAAATATATTGTTAAATAAAGTATAAAATCATTTTTCGCATTTTAAGTTCTTAATTAAGTTC
>Ga0194125_10002353_pt1 | contig 31356 bp, 16 predicted proteins | sample TA2KigC250mmetaG_FD_148626 | JGI IMG/M metagenome (GOLD analysis project Ga0194125, IMG submission 148626) | Freshwater microbial communities from Lake Tanganyika, Tanzania - TA2015034 Kigoma Deep Cast 250m | ecosystem: Environmental > Aquatic > Freshwater > Lake | place: Tanzania: Lake...
CTTCTCGTACAGCTCGCTGTCGCGCATCGGTCCGCCCTCCTCGCCTGCCTGCGCAGGCAGATCGACTCCCCCCCGAGCCGCCTCCGGAACCCCAGCCTATCTCCGATGCGCCCGCAACTCACGACCCTAACCCACACGAAAGGCGGAAGAGCTAGAAGTGTTAGGCGTCTATCTTGTCCACCTATAGCGCACGCCACTCCAAGGCTCGCTCCCAACCCTAGTCATGATGTACGTTCTCACTCTGTTCGAGGATATGGCAGCCAGCCTCTGAATGAGTTCTGTTGCTCGCGTCACTTCGGTCTTCCGAACGTACTTAGCGGCCTTCACGCGGTGAGCAATGCTCCCCCGGGTCTCGACGAGAGTCTCCAGAGCTGTCTTTGCCTGGCCATTCGACATTCCCTTCCACTTCCACGTATCTGAGAGAGATGGTAACCCAATAAGGCCCTCAAACAGACTGTCGACCTGTTTAGGGCGGGGGGTGTTGAGCTTACCGACGTGCGCCTCGAGGATAGCGGCCCGATGTTCTGAAAGTACTCTCTTCCAACCCTCTCCGGCGAGTTCCCAGACATGGCGTTCGTCGCCATCCTGCACCAGGCGTTTGCTCGCAGCTACCAAGACCCTCTTCGGGAACACTGACGGGGACTGTGCGCCCACAGAGAGAGCATCCCACGCTGCGGTCGCGAGATCTTCGACGTATGCTTCCCAGCAAGCGACTGCCAGGACAACAGCAGACTTGTTCAGCACCTCGACCGATGGCTTCGGCTTCCCCACCCCTGCCTTCGTGGACGCCACCTTCCGCCATTGCAGGAGCAGCTCCACTTCCGCCAGATTGCTTATCAGGTCCAGAACGTGTTTGACTGTCACACGCCTACGTTTATGCATGGCGAATGTCACTTCCTATGCACGCCTAACGATGCCGCTCAGCTGCCGCGCCCCGCAGAAACACGCTCACTCTCCCCCGAAGGGGTGGGGTCCGGGGCGCGGTCTGCTGAAGCGGCGTGTTGGACGGGCGTTTCACGTACTACCTTTCTCTATCGCTAGGGCTCCCGTGGGCCCAGTCTCCACGATGCTCGACTTCTTCAAGAAGAGCCCGATGACAAGGGCAGCAACAAGACCAAAGAACCAGAGGGAGACAATGGCGCCAATGCCGAGAGCGGCACCGAGCCTCGCCCCGACGCGTTCAGCATCCGATGACAGTTCGTTCGATACCTGTCCAACAGCCATGATGGCCGTAGCCGCGACAGCAATCATAAAGAGCGTCCAGAACAGCGCGAATGACTTCATCACGTTCCATCCTGTCCCCCCCTCGCGAACTTCGCCTGCAAACAGATTCCGTTTCGCGAAGTAGAGCGGGACGAACACGATCATGAGCAGGAGGCAGCCCAGGGCCCACCGGAATGGGCTCTTCATGCGGCGCTTCCTCGCGTCAAAGAAGACCCACAAGCAGAACAGAAAGCTCAGGACGAATGGCCACATGACGTCCACTCCTTTCCGCCCGGTGTACGCTCCGTCCAACTACTAGTACACAGTTCCTTCTACCCCGCTCGATCCTGCGCGGCGAGCTGTGAGTGCACAGGGATCGCCGAAGGACCGGCATGGGAACGCATTGTCGAACAACAGGTTTCTCTTTGGCTCGCGGGCCGGGGTTGAGTGTTAGGCTGCGCGGCCCCGCCGTCTAAACCGCGGAAATCCTGTTCTGTCTAATTCCGTCTCCTCCTACACGATCTACACGATCCGATCCAGGGGGCTCCGAACGCCCGCCCAGCCGCGGCCGAGAACGTGCGTGTAGATCATCGTCGTCCGAACGTCTTTGTGCCCGAGCCTGGATGATGCACGCGTTTTCGTCGCGAGGATGCGGAGTGCGAGACGAGAGGCCGACCTGGACGAGCCGCTCCCGGAAGCGTAGCCCTGGAGCTACGCTGAGGAAGCGGCGAAGGAAGGGAGGCCTCTTGAGGCCGCGATCCGCGGCCGCAGCAGGAAACGCGTGCATGATCCAGGCTACGAGTTCTTGGACCGTACGAATATCATACCCGTCTTCCAGGAGATGCGTCGCGAACGAATGGCGAAACGTGTGACAGCTTGCCGGCTTCGCGATCCCGGAACGCCGGACCGCCTCCTTCACCGCCCTCTGGAGCACGCTCTCGTGCAGGTGATGCCGGCGCCTCTCGCCGGTCTCCGCGTCCCTGTAAATGCGCGTCGCGGGGAAGACCCATTGCCAGCCCCGCTCCCTCCCGGCCGTCGGAAACTTCCGAGCGAGGGCATGCGGAAGCTCGACCCACCCGGCACCCGCCTCGAGATCCCTTCGGTGCTGCTCGTGAACGCGTTCGAGCTGGCGGAGAAGGGCCGGCTTCAATGTCCTCGGAAGCAAGGTCATCCGGTCCTTGTCTCCCTTCCCCGCGCGCACGAGGAGTCGCTCTCCCTCAAGATCGACGTCCTTCACCCGAAGGCGCGCGCACTCGAGGAGCCGGAGACCGGAGCCATAGAGAAGCGCCGCCATCAGACGGGGAGTTCCGTTGAGCTCCCCGAGCACCGCCCGCGCCTCCTCTCGGCTCAGCACCACCGGGAGCCGCTCCGGGCGCTTCGCCCGGACGACCCCATCGACCCACGCCATCTCTTGGCGAAGGACCTCGCGGTAGAGGAACAGGATCGCGCTCAAGGCCTGGCTCTGCGTCGAGGCGGTGACCCGGCGCTCGGCGGCGAGGTGCGTGAGGAAGCGCGAGATCTCCTCCGCTCCCATCCCGCTCGGATGGCGCTTTCCATGAAAGAGAACGAACCGCCGCATCCAATCGACGTATGCTCTCTCGGTTCTCGGGCTGCAGTGCCTTGCGCGAACGGCAAGTCGAACCCGATCGAGAAGCCGCGCGGCGGGACGAAAGGGACGGGTCCCCTCGGCGACGCGGAGGGCGGAGACCGACAGACGGCTTTCCGAATAAGTGATCGCTCGGGCGAGGAAGGGGGGCATGCATCCTCCCGCCGGGGCGACGCCCAGCGATTCGGATTGTACATCCCTCGACTATTTCACGTCAACGTCCATCCGTCAGAAGTGAGTTCCTTTCGCGGCCGCCGGGGCACGGAGGTGCGACCCCGCACGCCCCCCGCCGCTTGACCGGGTCCTCTGGGACGACTATATCGACGGCAGCGGGGGCACTCGGCCCCGCGCGGAGGCGTGCGTCATGCCGAATCGGCTCGCGGGAGAGACGAGTCCTTACCTCCTCCAACACAAGGAGAACCCGGTCGACTGGTATCCCTGGGGTCCCGAGGCGCTCGCGCGCGCCCGCCGCGAGGGGAAGCCGATCTTCCTCAGCATCGGGTACAGCGCCTGTCACTGGTGCCACGTGATGGAGCGCGAGTCGTTCGAGGACCCGGAGACCGCCCGCCTCTTGAACGAGCACTTCGTGAGCATCAAGGTCGACCGAGAGGAGAGGCCGGACCTCGACTCGATCTATATGGAAGCGGTTCAGGCGATGACCGGGTCGGGGGGATGGCCGATGAGCGTCTTTCTCACACCCGAGGAGATGCCCTTCTTCGGCGGAACCTACTTCCCCCCCGAAGGGCGACACGGCATGCCTTCCTTCCGGCGCGTGATCCTCGAGGTGTCGCGCGCATTCCGCGAGCGCCGCGGGCAGGTCGAGGAGCAGGCCGCCCGCATGACCGAGCGGCTCGCGAGGACGGCGACCTTTCTCGAGGGGGGCGCGATCCGCGCGTCGGTCTCCGACCGGGCCGCGAGGCTTCTCGCGGAAGATCACGATGAAACCTACGGCGGTTTCGGAGGCGCTCCCAAGTTTCCGCAGACGATGAGCCTCGACTTCCTTCTCCGCCGCGCGCGGAGAACCGGCGACCCGGATGCGCTCCGCATCGTCCGGTTCAGCCTCGAGCGGATGGCGCGCGGGGGGATCCGCGACCACGTGGGCGGCGGCTTCCACAGGTACGCAACCGACGAGCGCTGGCTCGTTCCCCACTTCGAGAAGATGCTCACCGACAACGCCCTTCTCGGCCGCCTCTATCTGCACGCCTACCACGCGACCGGGAAGCCGCTCTTTCGCGAGGTCGGGCGGGAAACCCTCGACTACGTGCTCCGCCACATGACCTCTCCCGAGGGCGGGTTCTTCGCGGCGGAGGACGCGGACAGCGAAGGGGAAGAGGGGAGGTTCTACACGTGGACGCCGGACGAGATCCGGCGCGCCCTCGGCGAGGAGGACGGAAACCTCTTCTGCATGGCGTACGGCGCGACCGACCGGGGAAATCTTGAGGGACGAAGTATTCCGAACCGGCTCGGGGATCTCGACGAGCTCGCGGTTCGCGCAGGGGTCCGTCGCGACGATCTCGAGGTTCTTCTCCGGCGAGGCCGGGAGCGCCTCTTCTCCGAGCGGGCGAAGAGGGTCCGCCCCTCGCGCGACGAGAAGACGATCGCCGGGTGGAACGGGCTCATGATGGCCGCGCTCGCCGACGGGGCCCGCATCCTCGACGATCCCCGTTACGCAGAGGCGGCGGCGCGCAACGCTTCGTACATCGAATCCTCGCTCTTCAAGAACGAACGCCTGCTCCGCGTCCGAACGAACGGAGGAGCGCCGATTCCGGCCTTTCTCGAGGACCACGCCTTTCTCGGAGACGGCCTCCTCGCGCTCTACCAGACCGTCTTCGACGAGCGATGGTTCCGTATCGCGCGGGCAATGGGGGACGCGATCCTGGAGCGCTTCCTCGATCGCGACGCGGGGGGCTTTCACGACACGGGAGCGGACCACGACGCTCTCATCGCACGCTCGAAGGGGATCCAGGACCACGCGACGCCGAGCGGGAACGCGGCGGCCGTTCGTCTTCTTCTTTCTCTGGCCGCATACACCGGAGAGGAGCGCTACGCGGGCCCGGCGAGGCGCGCGCTCGCCTCGATGCAGGACCTGCTCGAGCGGCACCCGGCCGCCTTCGGCCACTGGCTCGGGACCCTCGAGTTTCTCCTCGCCCCGCCGAGGGAGATCGCGGTGATCGGAGAGCGCGGAAGGGCGGACACGGAGGCGCTCCTGCGGGCGGCTTTCGGATCGTACAACCCGAACCAAGTCGTCGGCTTCTTCGACCCGCGCGAGAAGACGACCGCGGTTCCGCTCCTCGAGAAGAAGCCGATGGTGGATGCGGCCGCGTCGGCGTACGTCTGCCGTTCATTCACCTGTCAAGCGCCGATCACGAACCCGGAGAAGCTGGCGGCCGAGCTGGCGAGATAGCGACCGGCCGGACCGATCCCTGAGAACGCCCCGCTCGCTGCCTACCTAAGCGACGCCTGCCATTCGGCAAACCGCTCAATCCGTTTGCCGCTTCCGCTCGAGGCCGAGATCGCGGAGGAGCTCCGAATCGACCTCGGAGGGGCTTCCGTCCATGAGGGAGAGGCCGCTCGTCGTCTTCGGAAAGGCGATGACGTCGCGAAGCGACTCGCCGCCGGAGAGGAGAAGGACGATCCGATCCCACCCGAGGGCGATCCCCCCGTGCGGCGGCGCTCCGTAGCGGAGCGCGTTCAGAAGAAACCCAAAGCGGCGGTCCTGCTCCTCGCCGCGAATGCCGACGACCGCCATCACGCGTCTTTGGAGATCCGGTTCGTGATTGCGGATCGAGCCGGAGGCGATCTCGACCCCGTTCAGCACCATGTCGTAGAGATGCGCGTAGACCTTTCCGGGATCGGTCTCCAAGAGAGGGATTGCGTCGTCGAACGGCATGGTGAACATGTGGTGCGCCGGCTCCCACCGGTTGTCTTCCTCGTTCCATTCGAAGAGCGGAAACCGGTTCACCCAGAGGAAACGAAGCTCGTCGTTCGGGACGAGCCCGAGCTTGCGCCCGACCTCGTTTCGAACCGCGCCGAGAGCGGTGAGCGTCTTCTTCCACGGACCGGCCGCCATGAGGAGAAGATCCCCCCCCGACGCGCCGGACGCCTCGCGGAGCCTCGCCGCGTCGAAGAACTTCCCGACGCCCCCCTCGAGACCGCTCGGGCCCGCCTTCGTCCACGCGAGACCCTTCGCTCCGTGCTTCTTCGCGAGCGCCTCGAGCGCGTCGATCTCCTTGCGGGAGAAGGACGCACCGCCCGGGACGACGAGGCCGCGAACGATCCCTCCCTCTCCGAGCGCCGCGCGAAACGCCTGGAACTCCGACTCGGCGGCCGCCGAATCCAGATTCTTCAAGGTCAAATCGAATCGGATGTCCGGCTTGTCGCTCCCGTAGAGCTCCATCGCCTCGTCGTACGCGAGGATGGGGAACGGAGTCGCGACTTCGCGCCCCGCGGTCTCCTTCCACACCGCCGCCATCAGGCCCTCCATGATGCGGAAGACCTCTTCTTCATTCGTAAAGGAAAGCTCGCAGTCGATCTGCGTGAACTCGGGCTGTCGGTCGGCGCGGAGATCCTCGTCCCGAAGGCATCGGGCGAGCTGGAAGTAGCGGTCGAAGCCGGAGATCATGAGAAGTTGCTTATAGATCTGCGGCGACTGCGGGAGGGAGTAGAACTTCCCGGGCGAGAGGCGGCTCGGAACGAGGAAATCGCGCGCCCCCTCCGGCGAGTTCCGGACGAGGAGAGGGGTCTCGATTTCCAAGAAACCGTGCTCGGAGAGATAGCGCCGCACCGTTTGCGCCGCGACATGCCGGAGAACGATCCGCCTCTGCATCGAGGGGCGCCGGAGATCGAGGAAGCGGTACTTGAGACGCATCTCTTCGGTCGCGTCCACGTCGTCCTCGATGACGAAGGGGGGCGTCTCGCACCGGTTCAGGAGGTCGAGCCGGTCGGCGAGAACCTCGATCGCTCCGGTCGAGAGGTTCGGATTGCGGATCCCCTCCGGCCGCATCCGGACGGTCCCCTCGACCGCCACGACGTACTCCCGCTTGAGATCGCGGAGATGCTCCGGGGAGACGCCTCCTCCCGGCTGCGCGACGACCTGCGTGAGACCGAATCGATCGCGAAGATCGAAGAAGAAGATGCCTCCTTGATCGCGAAGGCGATGGACCCACCCCATGAGCACCACGCGCCGGCCCTCGTGCTCCGCTCGAAGCTCTCCGCAGTTGTGGGTTCGGGTCCTTTCCATCGGCCGCTCACTCCTTCCGCGGCGCGCCCGGCGCCGCAATCCGCGAAGCGATCTCCTCGATCCGCGCTTCCAAGCGGTCGAGAAGGACGTTCTCCTGCTCTCCCGAATCGAGCCTCTTGACCAGGGCGGAGCCCGGCGCGCTCTCGTCGCCGCCGAGAAGGAGGAGAAGGTCGGCTCCCTCGCGGTTCGCCTGCTTCAAGACGGTCTTCAGGTTCCTCGGACGCGCCGAGCCGTCCGCTCGCCAACGCGCACGGAGCCGGAGGAGAACAGGGAGAACCTCCTCCGACGCCCGCTCGGAAAGTGGAGCGACGAGGATGCGGAGCTCGCGCGGCGTCTCCCAACGGATCGCGAGCTCCTCCGCGACCGAAACGATCCTCTCCATCCCGGCGGAGAACCCGACCCCGGGAGTGCGCGGCCCGCCGAGATCCTCCGCGAGCCGATCGTAGCGCCCGCCCCCTCCGAGCGCGCTCTGGGCGCCGAGCCGGTCGTGATGGATCTCGAAGACGGTGCGCGTGTAGTAGTCGAGGCCGCGCACGAGACCGGCGTCGAGCGCATGCGGGATCCCCGCGCGATCGAGCGCGCGCCGCACCTCGTCGAGATGCTTCGCGCATGAATCGCAAAGGCCTTCGAGAATCGAGGGAGCCTCTCGAACCACCGCCCGGTCCTCTTCCTCCTTGCTGTCGAGCACGCGAAGCGGGTTCCGCTCGAGACGCTCGCGCGAGATCTCGGAAAGATCCTCCCGGCGCCCGCTAAGATACGCGGACAGACTCTCGACGTAGGCCGGGCGGCAAGCCTCGTCTCCTACCGACCCGAGCCGCACAGTGAGGTCGCCGAGCCCGACGGAGCCGAGGATCGCATGGAAAACGGTGATCGTCTCCGCGTCGTAGAACGCCTCCTCGGGGCCGAGCACCTCGATGCCGAACTGGTGGAACTGGCGGAAGCGTCCCTTCTGGGGACGCTCGTAGCGGAACATCGGCCCGATGTAGTAGACCTTCGCGATCGGCCGCTCGCGCGCGAGGTGGTTCTCGAGAAACGCGCGGACGACCGAGGCGGTTCCCTCCGGCCTGAGCGTCAGGCTCCGCCCCTTCCGGTCGAGGAAGGTGTACATCTCCTTCTGAACGATGTCCGTGTCGGTTCCGATCGAGCGGGAGAAGAGATCGGTCGACTCGAAGATCGGCGTCCGGATCTCCTCGTAGCCGGACCTCTCCGCGACGGCGCGCACCTTCTCTTCGAGAAAGCGCCAGCGGCCGAGCTCGTCTCCCAAGAGATCCTTCGTTCCCCGAATCGCCTGGATGCGCGTCACGGCTCCACCGCCTTCGACCGGCGTTCCCGCCATTCTTGAAACGTTTGGACGGCAAGGATCGCGAACGCGTCCGCCAGGAAGTCGTTCACGTCGCGCGAACGGCCCACGAAACCCTGATACACCTCGTCGAGCGCCGCGAAGAGAAGCCCGCCGCCGACCACGATCGCCGCCGCGCGCCTCCGGAGCGCGCCCCGCTTCGATCCGCGGAGGACATCCCCCCAAAGCCACGAGAAGACGCCGTACTCGATCAGGTGGAGGACCTTGTCTTGATGCAGGAACGGGGGAGGCGCCGCCGGAATCCTCGGGATGGAAGAGGCCGCGATCATGAGGCCCGACCACGCGAGCGCCCACGGAAGCCTCGACCGGCCGGCGCTTCGCTTCCGCCCGGCATCTCGAGAGCGGTCCGAATCCGCCGCGAGCGCCATACGCTAGCACTCTCCCCGCGCGCGGTCAAGCCGAGCGCCCGCCGAAGAGGATATCGCGCGCGCCTCCTCGATCAGCTTCTCGCGGACCCGGTCGACGTCCGCGCGCGTTGTGCGGAGGTTTCCGACCGCGAGGCGAAGCGCGGCGCGACCTTTGAGCGAGGCGTGGGAGAGATACGCCTCGCCGCTCCGGTTGATCCTCTCGAGAAGAGTGCGGTTCCGATCCGCGAGAGCTTCTTCGTCGCGCACGCTCCCCGCCGGCCCGATCGACCGGAAGCAGACGACCGAGAAGGGGGCCGGGGCGAGGCGCTCCCACTCCTCGTCGCCGTCGATCCAATCGGCGAACGCGCGCGCGAGCCGGATGTGATGCCGGATCCGCTCCTCGAGCCCCCGGCGCCCGTACGCGCGGAGGACGAACCAGAGCTTGAGGGCGCGGAAACGCCGCCCGAGCTGAAAGCCGTAGTCCATCGGGTTGTCCGCCTCGTCCGGCGTTCGGAGATACTCCGGGACGACGCAGAACGCGCGGCGAAGCGCCTCGGGATCGCGGAAGAAGAACGCGCTCGCGTCGATCGGCGTGAAGAGCCACTTGTGCGGGTTCACGACGATCGTGTCTGCCTTCTCCCAGCCCCGGAAGAGATCCTTCTTTTCCGGAAGGAGCGCGGCCGCCCCCGCGTACGCGGCGTCGACGTGGAGCCAGAGCCCTTCCTCTTCGGCGATCGCGGCGATCTCGGGGACCGGATCGACGCTCGTCGTTGCGGTTGTCCCGGCGGTCGCCACGACTGCGAAGGGGAGGAATCCCGCCGCGCGGTCGCTTCGTACGCGTTCGCGAAGCGAGCCGGCGTCGAGCCGATAGTTCACATCCGAAGGGATCCGCACGACATGGTCGAGGCCGATCCCGAGAAGGATCGCCGCTTTCTCGACCGACATGTGCGCCTCTTCCGACGCGTAGAGCCGAAGCTTCGCTCCGGACGCGACGAGACCGCGGCGCCGGCAGTCGGAATCGGTCGCCTTCTCGCGCGCCGCCGCGAGCGAGAGAAGCGTCGAGGTGGAGGCGGCGTCCGCGAGGATCCCGGAAAAGGAGTCCGGGATGCCGAGCGCGCGCGCGAGCCAGCGGAGCATCCCCTTCTCGAGCTCCGCAGAGGCCGGGCACGTGATCCACCGCATCGCGTTCGTGTTGAGCGCCGCGGAGTAGAGATCGCCGAGGATCCCCGGCATCGACCCGCTGATCGCGAAGTAGGCGAAAAAGCGGGGATGATTCCAATGGGTGAGGTGCGGGAGGACGAGCCGGACGAAGTCCTCCTCGATCCGCTCGAGAGGCTCCCCCTCCTCCGGCATGCGTGCGGGGAGCGCGGCCAGGAGATCCCCCTCCCCCCCCGCGGACCTCACCGGATATGCGCGCGTCTCATCGAGATAGCGCGCGATCCAGCGGAGCGCGCGATCCCCCGCCCGAAGGAACTCCTCGACCGGGATGTCTCCGCGCTCGCGATCGTCGTTCTTCTCCCCCGACATGCCGCCAGTATACACCGGGCGGGGAAGAGGGGCCCGCGCCGTGCGCGTTTCGCGGGCGCCTGTTATAGTTAGGAAAGGATGAAACGACCGCATGCCCGCTCCCGAATCCGGCTCCCCCTTCTCCGGCTCGCCGCATGCATTCTCCTGGCGCTCCATTCGGGCGCCGCGGTGGCCGCAGAGGAGTTCCGGCTCACCGTGACGGCGGGGGGCTACGCCCTCGAGCCGGTCTCCCGCGCGGAGGGGACGTTTCGCCGCGTCGAGGCTTCGTTCCCCGGCCGGATCCTCGAGCCTGGGCTTCCCTCTCTCCCGATGCGGACGTTTCTCGTCGGCGTGCCCGAGGGGGCGCGCGTCGTCGCGATCGTCGAATCGGAAGAGCACGCGGACATCCCCGGCGATCCGATCGAGCCGGCGGGATTGGACACGCTGATCGGTTCGGAGCCGATCTCGATCATCCATCCGGTCCTCGATGAGAGAACCTATCGTTCGGGGGATTGGTTTCCGGAGACTCTTGTCTCGATCGGCGCCGAGGGCCGCTTTCGCCATCAATCGGTCGTCCCGATCCATGTCCGTACGTTCCGCACGATCCCTGCGTCCGGCCTTCTCCGCGTGTACGAACGGATCGAGCTTCTCGTTCGGATCGAAGAAGATCCCGCGCGTGACGGGAAGCGCTCTCTTCGGGAGCCGGCTCCGGACGATCCCTTCTTCGAAAATCTTTATATACAAACGATCGTGAACCACGAGTCCGCGAGGAAGCACCGGACGCGTCCGGCCCGCGCGTTCTTCCCCCCGAAGCGGAGCGGCGGCTCGACCGAGTGGAAGATCCGCGTTCGGGAAGGCGGGCTCTACCGAATCGATCACGAGGAGCTCGCGGCGGCCGGATTCCCAAACGCCGCCCCAGCCGGATCGATCGCGCTCGCGAGGCGCGGCTTCTCCGACGCGGAGCTCGCGGCGGGTGGGGATCCGTTCACGGAGCGCCTTCTCCCCCTTCTCGTGGAGGACAAGGACGAGGACGGCCTCTTCGGCGCGGGGGATCGTCTCTTCGCCTACCTCCCCGGGTTTCGCGAGGATCGGATGAAGAGGGACAACGACGACCGCTTCGCATCCGAGGCGGTCTACTTCCTCTCCACGGAGGGGGGCGCCCCCCCGTTCGAGACGAGGAGCGGATGGAGAGGATACCCCGGCCTCGCCCCCCTCCCCTCCTTCCCCGATTCGATCCGATGGGAGGAGGATTTCTACTACGATTTCAAGACGATCGCCGAGACGCTCGACGTCTACTATCCGGCGAACAACCTCACCGACCTCCAGATGGACATCGACCTTCCTCCCGCGGACACGAACGGAATGTTTCGGATCAAGGCGATGACCGTGAGCGCCTACTACCCGCTCCATCCGTACCATCGCTACGTCATCCTCCACGAGGCGGCCGGCGACACGGTCTTCAACGAGGTCGTGTACGGGTCGAGAGGGGCGCTCTTCACGAGCGGGCTCTCCTTTCCCGCCGCCTTGCTCGCAACCGGCTCCAACCGATTTCTGTATAAAGGATCGCGGGGGAGCGATTCGACGACCCCGATCACGGGGGCGCTCGGTTTCCTCGACTGGTTCGAGGTGCACGCTCCGTTCCTTTACGTGGCCAGGAACGATTACGCGCGCTTCTCCACCGGCCGGGAGACGGGACGCGTGCAGATGGAGGTCGCCGGTTTCGACGATCCGGAACCGATCGTCCTCGATCTCTCCGATCCGTACGCGCCGATCCTCGTCGAGCCCGATTCGGTCCGGTTCGAGAACGGGGCTTGGACAATCGTCCTTCAGGATTCGGTGGGATTTCCGCGCGCATACGCCGCCGCGACGAGGGACGGTGCGCGGCGTCTCGGCGAGGGAGCGATCCTTCGGGACGAGCCGAGCCGCCTCGCGTTCGAAGAGGCGGACTATCTCATCGTCGCATGGGACGATCTCCTCGAAGCGGTCGAGCCGCTCGCGGAGCATCGGGAGTCGCAGGGGTACCGGGTCGCGCGGGTTCGCGTAAGCGACGTCTACGACGAGTTCAACGGGGGCGTGAAGGACCCGATCGCTCTCCAGCGCTTCTTCCGCTACGCGTTCGAACGTTGGGAGATCCCGCCGACGTACGTTCTTCTCGTCGGCGACGGATACGAGGAGCAGCGCGGGATCGCGACGAACGGAACCGCGGGCGACGCCGATCTCGTTCCTTCGTATCCGATGTTTCAGCGAGGCGCGCCGAGCGTGGGGAACGAGTGGGTCGCGAGCGACGCATGGTACGCGCTCCTCGACGGGAACGGCGACCTCGCGCCCGAGATGGTGATCGGGCGCTTTCCGGCCTCGAGCGCGGCGGAAGTCGACGTGCTTGTCGAGAAGACGCTCGCCTACGAGGCGGAGCGGAAAGAGGAGCCGTGGAGGAGGCGGGTCGCGTTCGTCGCGGACGACGCGTGGGTGAAGGACAGCGCGGTCCAGCCGTACCGGAACGGAGCCCAATATGCGTTCGAGAACGCTTCGTTCGATTTCGCGAAGCGCATCTCGAGCGAAGGGGCTCTGCGCGCGGACACCACCACGCTCTTCCTTTCCCGCGACGCGGACATCTATCGCTCGCTTTGCCCGTACGGCGATCCCCCCAACCCGATGTACGCCGACCACACCTGCGTGATGACTCTGACCCGCGACCCGAACCTGGGGTTCACGCCCCGTTTCTTCGATCTACTCAACCGAACCGGGGTTTCGCTGGTCAACTTCCAGGGGCACGGCAACCGCACGTCTCTCACGCATGAACTGTTTTTAGTTCACGGAAGAGACACGGCGTTCACCGGGCGCTTTCACAACGACCTTACGGATTTCTCCGAGGCCGGGGCTCCTCCGTACATCTTCCTCGCGTTCGGGTGCTCGATCTCCGAGTTCGAGGTTTTCACCTCGTACGGCTACGACGCGCTCGGCGAGAACATGATCCTTCTTCCTGGGAGAGGCGGGGTTCTCACCTACGGCTCGACGGGACTCGAATACCTCGACCCGAACATCCAGCTGAACCGCTTCGTGCTGGCCCGCTGGTTCCCCGTCCTCGGGGACACGAGGGAGACACCGGGCGTCGGCTTCGACCGGACCGCCGGCGAGGGCCTCACGAGCGGCATGATCGACTACTCCTTCGCGAGCGGGCAGACCGGACCGGTCCGGCGCTTCGTGGTCCTCGGGGATCCGGCGCTTCGGATCGGGCCCCCGCCCCCCACGCTCCTCGTGACGATGGAGGGCGACACGATTCCCGACGGCGCGACCCGCCTTCCGGCGCCGGACGGATCCCCGTGGGCGATCGAGGCGCGGATCGCGGCGGACGTGCACATCGAGGAGGATTCGATCGAGGTTCTCGAAAACGGAGAGCCGATCGACCGCGGCCTCTACACGATCGAGCGGAGCGTCGACCCCGCGACGAACCGCTGGGTCTGGACCGTGCTCGTCGAGCGCGCGCCGGAGGAGAGCCTCCGCGCGATCGGGTTCCGCGCGACCGATCGCTGGGGAACGGCCCTTTCGCACACGATGCGGACGTGGGCCGAGATCGCGTTTTCGTTCGAGGGGGCCGCGTACGTGGAATCGCTTCTCGTCTCGCAGGCGAGCCGCCTCCGGATCGACATCGGCGCGGACGTCTCGCTCGCTCTCTCCGACATCCGCGCGGAGACGCAGAGCGCCTTGTTCGACGCCGACACGCTTTTTCGCACGAGCGACTCGACGTGGGCGGCGGAGATCGACCTCCTCCTCGCGGAGGGGGAACAGGAGATCGTCGTCTCGATCGGCGGTCTCCGGAAAGCGCTCATCGTTCGCGCGGCATCCTCCGGGATCCGGATCGCGGCGAGCGTCGACGGGATCGAGGTCGAGAGCGGCCACTTCCTTCTCGGCCATCTCGACGGGACGCCCCCCGCGATCGACGCGCGCATCGAGACCTGGCTCGGCTTCTCGACCGACTCGGTCCGCGTGCTCGCGGGAGGAGTGCTCGTCCCTCCCGGCGAGTACGCGACATCGATCGACACGATCGAAGGACGGATCGTCCTCCGGATCGGCTACGAGCCCGCGATCGGGAACGAGACGGGGGACATCCGGATCGAGGCGTACGCGGGAGCCGTTTCGTCTCTCTTTCTCCTTCGCGCATCGCTCCCGATCGCGCTCACGGCGGACGGGACGGCGGTCGAGAACGGGGATTTCCTCGCCCCGATGAGCGTTCTCCGCGCGTCGGCCACCTACCCGAACGATCTCCCCCTCGCAGAGACCGCGTTCTTCCTGAACGGCGTTCCGATTTCTCCGGACACCCTCCGCCGCGAGGGGAGCGACGGTTGGATCGCCGCGGCATCCGTCGAGACCGGTGGAGGAACGCACACGGTCGCGTTTCGGGCGGGCGCCTTCTCCGCTTCGCGCGAGGTCCGCGTCGAGAACCGGCTTCGCGTCGTCGATCCGCTCTGCCACCCGAACCCATCGAAAGAGGGGACAGGCTTCTACTACCACCTCACCCTTCCCGCCGACGAAGTCAAGGTTGAGATTTATACCATCACCGGTCGAAAGATTCGGGTCCTCTCCGGTCTTTCCCGTCGGGCGGGGTACAACGAGAACTTCCTCGCGTGGGACGGGCGCGACGAGGACGGCGACCGCGTCGCCCGCGGGGTGTATCCTTTCCGCGTCGTCGCCGCCCGCGCCGGAGAGAAGGCGGAAGCGATCGGGAAGATCGTGGTCCAGGACCCGAAGAACTGACCGGCGCGCGGGGCGGACCGGCCGGGACGGATCGCATGAAACGCGACGCCGCATGGAAGCGGGCCCTTCTTTCGGGAGGCGTCCTTCTCGCCTTCGCGGTTCTCGCGCTCGTTTCGTGCGGCGGGGGAAGGAGCCGGCCGAACCTTCTTCTCATCGTCGTCGACACGCTCCGCGCGGACCATCTCGGCTCCTACGGCTATCCGCGGAACACGAGCCCGGCAATCGACCGCCTCGCCGCGGAAGGGACGCGGTTCGAGAACGCGTTCACGCCCGCGCCGTGGACTCTTCCCGCCTTCGCATCGCTCCTCACCTCGCGCCTCCCGTGGGAGCACGGAGCGGTGAACGACTACCTCGCGCCGCGGGCCGACATTCCCTTCCTTCCGGAGGTTCTCCGCGGCGCCGGATACGAAACGGCCGCCTTCGTGAGCCATATCTACACTTCACGCGTGTACGGTTTCGACGCGGGGTTCGACCGCTTCGAGGATTTCCGGATCGGCGAGGATTACGCCTTCGATCAGGGGCGCGAGCCGCGCGCCGAAGAGGTCGTGCGCGAGGCGATCCGCTGGCTCGCCGGACGGAAGAACAAGAAGCCTTTCTTCCTCCTCGTCCACCTCTTCGATCCGCACTGGGCGTACGACGCTCCGGAGCCGTTCCGCGCGCGCTTCGACCCGGGCTATTCGGGCTCGGCCGACGGATCGTACCGAACGATCGCGCGTTTTTTCTCCCCCGACTCGATCCCCCCCGCGCGGGACCTCGAGCACATCATCGCGCTCTACGACGGCGAGATCCTTTACACCGACGCATGGCTCGACACTCTCTTTCGCGCGCTCGACCGCGCGGGGGCGTGGGGTAAGACGGCGGTCGTCGTCACGGCCGACCACGGAGAGGAGTTCCGCGACCATGGATCGATGGGGCACTCCTTCACCTTCTTCGACGAGGTTCTCCGCGTGCCGCTCATCATCCGCCGGCCGAACGAGAGGAGCGGGGGGACGGTGAACGAGCCGGTTTCGCTTCTCGACATCTTTCCGACGCTCGCGGAGTGGGCCGGTGCCGAGATCCGGTCCGGCCTCCGCGGGCGCTCTCTTCTCCGCACGCCGGAGAAGGAGCCGCGATTTCTTGAAGCAGGAACGATTCGCGAGGGGCGCTATGGGCGCGCCGTGCTTCGGGGAACGAAGAAGCTGATTCGGGACGCACAAGGCGATCGGCTCTTCGACCGCGCATCGGATCCTCGGGAAACGAACGACCTTCTCCGCGGCGGCTTCCCGTTCGACGGTTCGGAGGCCGAACCGCTGGCCGCGCGGATCGATGAGACGGGCCCGCTCGAAGGATGGCAGGTCGTTTGGTCGAGTCGAACGGAACGACCCGGCGCGTCCTTCTCCGGGACGATCGACCCGGAGGGGATCATCGTCGAGCTTCTCCCGCATGCCGGATGCGCGATCGATCTCGAGGCGACGGACAACGGATCGTTCCGGTTCGCCGCTCACGGGAGCGGAGGGCTTCGGTTCCGGGTCGTTCCACCGGAGGGCGCCGTCCGCTTCCGTCTCCTCGTCGAAGGGGAGGAACGTTCGGATCGGGTCCGGATCGGGCGGGAGGGCTTCCATCCTCCGGGCGCGTCCTTCGGCCTCGATCCCGCCACCTCGCCCGAGGGGGTGCTCCGCGCCCCAGAAACGACTCGAAGCGATGAGCCTTTCTTTCTCGTATGGAAGGAGTTGGATCCTCCCACGCCGCGCCTGATCACCCTCTCCCCCGCCGAAAGGGAGCGGCTCCGCTCTCTCGGCTATCTCGAATAGGGACCCGCCCTTCGGCACCCTCCTTGCACCTCTCGCGCCTCTGGAAGCCCGCGGTTCTCCGGGAACGGCGCAAGATGTTGGCCTGCAATCGCGATCCGACTTCGCTTCACGTACGATCGGAGACGCGGCGCGAGAGGCCCGTCGCGTTCTGCGACGCCACGCTAACTCCGTTTCTCTCGGAGGGTTCCCCCCTCAAGCCTCCCCTCATTTCGGCCGATCCTCGGGGTGGAACGACACGAAACGCAACGCCGCGGGCATGTCCGGGGAGCTTCATGCGCCGAACGTTCATTCTTGTCTTCGGGGTTCTCCTTCTTTCCCAAGGGACCGTCGAAGGCGCCGCGACGAAGATCGACACCCTCCAGCCCGGTCCCCTCGGAGGCGTCGACACGTGGATCGGCTCGCAGTTTCCTTTCTACGCGAGCGGCGAAAGAGACACGCTTCTCCTCGGACAGGGCGACCCCGCGCAGGCGGGCATCATCATCGATGATCCTTTGAAAACCACGGCGATTCACAGCTGGCGAGCGCTCCTCCGCTTCGACCTCTCCTCCCTTCCGCCGGATGCGGACATCAGCGAGGCGCGGCTCGGGCTCTACCTGCGGGCATTCGTTCCCTTGAGCGGCGGCGACATGAAGGTCGGCGTCCATCCGGTCACCTCGTCGTGGGCGGAGGGGACGAACGGACCGGTCACGGGCGCGACCTGGTATCACAGGGATCCGCCGGCGACATGGGCGGCGGCGGGAGGCGATTTCGGAGCCCAAGTCTCCGACAAGGTCGTCAAGAACCCGTCGACCTGGATCGTTTGGGACATCAAGAATGCAGCGCAGGCGTGGGCGGCGGATCCCGGATCGAACCTCGGCGTGCTACTCAAGCGAAAGGACGGGGGCTTGGCCCTCGGCGCGTTCGCCTCGAGCGACCATGCGGATTCCAGTCTCCGCCCGAGGCTTCACATCAAGTACTCGAGCGACATCGTCGACGACCTTCCGGCGCTCCTCGGAGGGACGGCCGAGATCCAGCCGAACCTCGTGCCGAAGAACACGACCGCGGAGCTCACGCTCTACGCCGCGCTCGACGTCAACGACGCGTATCTCGGCATGGGACCGGACTACCTGACGATCCGAATGCCGGCCGGTTTTCTCGACCCGAGGATTCTCGATGTGTCTTATGACGGCGTGCCGGTCGCGTACACCGACGGCGGCGACCGGGACAACCTCAGGCTCGATCTCAGGTCGTGCCTCGAACAGAACGGAACTCTCGTCGTTCGCTTCAGCGTTCGGACTCCGTCAAGCCCGGATCCGGTCGGCAAGCTGTTCACGCCGATCGTCGACGACCGGAGCACGGCCGCTCCCCCGGACACGCTCCCCGAGGGAGACGCAAACGGGATCCCGGGGGACGGGGACACGTACCTCGTGCGCGTCTCGGGCGGCGCGCTCGCCTCGATCGTTGTGACCCCCTCGAACGCGACCCTCACGGCCGACTCGACCCTCCTCTTCACGGCGAAGGGCTACGACGCCCTGGGCTTCGAGGTCCCCATCTCCCCGAGTTGGCGCGCGGTCGGCGGCGTCGGGACGATCGACGCGGGGGGCCTTTTCGATCCGACCGTCGTCGGGACCGGTTTCGTCGAGGCCTCGGTCGGCGCGATGGTGGGGAACGCGCGGGTCACGGTCCTTCACGGGCGCGCGGCGGAGATCGCCGTCTCGCCCGCCGACACGACCGTGATCCTCGGCGATGTCGTGGCGTTCTCGGCGGCGGCGGTCGACGCGGACGGAAACCCCTTCACGCCGAGCGCCTCCTGGTGGGCCACGCCCGCGATCGGGTCGATCGACGCGGGCGGAATCTTTACGTCGCAAGGAGTCGGAAACGGGATCGTCGTCGCTTCCGCGGACGGCGCGAGCGACACCGCGGCCGTGACGGTCGCGGCGGGGACCCCCGCCCGGATCGAGGTCGAGCCCTCGGCGGCGAGCGTGACCGCCGACACGCTCCTTTCGTTCACCGCGCGCGTCTACGACAACCGCGGCTACTTGATCGACACGACGGTGACTTGGAGCGTCGCGGGCGGGATCGGGACGATCGACCCCGCGGGTCTCTTCGACGCGCGGCGCGCCGGCACAGGGTTCGTCGTCGCTTCGTTCGAGGCGCTCGCCGACTCGGCGCTCGTCACGGTCGTCCCGGGAGAGGCGGTCCGCCTCGCGATCGCCCCGCGCGACTCGACGATCGCGGCGATCGATTCCCTTCTCTTTGCGGCGATGCTCTTCGACTCCGACACGAACGCGTTCCCGAGCGCCGCGGCAGTCTGGTCGGAGCCGACCGGAACCGGGACGATCGACCCCGGCGGGCTCTTTCGCGCGTCGGCCGCCGGAACGGCCCTGATCGTCGCGGCGGATGGAATCTTCTCCGACACGGCGACGCTTCTTGTGACGCCCGGCCCGACCGCCACGCTTGAGGTCGTCCCCTTCACCGCGGTCGTGAACACGGAAGCGACGATCCTCTTCTCCGCGATCGCGAGGGACGCGAGGGGCAACCTCGTTCCGAACCCCGGCCCTCTCGCGTGGAGCGGCGCGCTCACGATCGGCTCGATTCATCCGACCACCGGGCTCTTCACGCCGAACCGGGTCGGAACGGACAGCGTCGCGGCGACCGCCGGATCCGTCGTCGGGAGAAGCGGCCCGATCGTCGTCGTGCCGGGGCCGACCCGCTCGGTCATCATGAGCCCGCCGAGCCTCCAGATCCTCGCGGAGGAGGACACGCTCTTCACAGCCGCCGCGTACGACATCGCCGGGAACCCGACCGGCGAGCCGGTCTCCTGGTCGGTCCTCGGCGGCATCGGTTCGGTCTCCGCGGGAGGCCTCTTCACCGCGTCGGCCGCCGGATCGGGGAGCGTGGTCGCCTCCGCGTCGTCCGCCGCCGACACCGCCGAGGTCTCGGTGTTCGACAACGCCGGGATCCGAATCGACCGAATCCTCGAATCGAGAAGCATCGTCACGCGGGGAGAGACGGGGATCGACGTGCGTCTCGCGTTCACGAACGAGACGGGCGACGCCCTCGTCAACCTCGCGGGGACGCTCCGCTTCTCGATCGGCGGGGGCGACGTCTCGGGCATGTACGCGGTCGCTCCCATTCCTTTTATGAATGAACCTCTCGCGGAGGGAGCCTCGGACACGCTCCGCTTCCTGGTCGCGGTCGGCGAGAACGCGACGCTCGGAGGTCCGGTCATCGTGGACGGAGGGGTCGGGGCCGTCCTCCAGGGGAGCGGGACCGCGGCCGCCGGCCTCTCCGCGATCCTGAAGGGGGAGTGGACCGTGGGGGATTCTCCCTCCCTCGCCGCCGTGAGCCGCTCCCTCTTCCCGAACAAGGCGCACGCGGGGAACCGGGTCGGCTTCGCGATCGCCCTCCGAAACACCGGCTCCGCGGCGCTCACCGTGGAGACCGCGACGACCCTCGTCTTCTCGGACGGAGTCGAGACGTACGAGGCGCCGCTCCTCGCTCCCGTGACCCTTCCGCCGGACGGAACGCCCGGCTCCTTCCTCTTCGACGACCGGGCGATTCCCGGAGCGTTCGTGCCGGGACGCTACACGGTCACTTTGAACATCAAGGGAAGGGACGGGAACGGCGGCAACTACGAACAGTCCCTGCAGGCCGGCTCGAACCCGCTCGACCTCCTTCCCCCCTACATGCTCGTCTCCGCACAGTCGATCGCGCCGCGCATCGTTCACCCGGGAACCGACTCGATCCCGCTCCTTCGGCTGAAGATCTCGAACCTCTACGAAGAGGCGAAGACGCTCTCGCTGCTTCGGGTGACCAACGCGAACGCCGGGCCCGGAACGATCGCGGAGAGGGACTCCGAGTGGGATGCGATCCGCCTCGTCGAGGATCGGAACGACGACGGGATCTTGGGCCCGGGGGACGTGTTTCTCGGGAGCGGCGCGTACTCGCAGGGGACCCGTTCGTTCAGCCTCACCCTCCCGATCGGTCCGGGAGATTCCACCGCGCTCCTCGTTCTCGGGGACCTCTCGCTCGACCGGGCGCGCGACGGGGAGCAGCTTGATGCGCTCGTCGCGTCCGCGTCGGATCTCTCCTTCGGGGCGGGCGCCGAGACGCAAGGGGGCTTTCCCTTGAACTCGTACGGCGCGCACTTCGTGGACGGCTTCATCGCCGCGCAGATGAGCGCGTTCGCGGGCTTCCCTTCTCCCCTCCCGGCCGGCGCGAACGACTCGCTCGCTCTGGACATCCGTGTCCCGTCGAACGGGTATCGTCCCGACACGCTCCAGACGCTCGCCGTTCAGAACGCGGGCACCGCCGCGGCCGGTGTCGACCTCACCGAGGTTCGCCTGTGGCGCGACGGCGGGAACGGCGCGTACGATCGCGGCGGCGGCGACGATCTCGATCTCGGGGCGCTCTACTGGACCGGGGCGCTGTGGACCCGCTCCGGAATCGGCCTCGCGATCCCGGCGGGGGGCGCCCGGCTCTTCGTCACGGTGGACGCCTCCGACAGCCCGACCGACCAGCGCACCGTCCGCCTTCGCGTTCCGATCGACGGGGTCTGGATGGCGTCGGGGAACGACGGGCCGATCGACGCGGCGGTGCTCTCCCCCGCGAGCCGCATCATCGGGGGAGCGAAGAAGGTCGACATCGATCTCGCGGCATCCGGCGAGGGGACCGTCCGTCCGGGCGAGACGAAGCGGTTTCTCGCGCTCTTTTTGATCTCGAACTTTTATACCGATTCCGTTCATATCGATGGGATCGCCCTCGAGAACCGCTCATCGGGAGCGGCTCCGGATTCCGTCCTCCGCCTCGTGAGTCTTCACGCGGGCGCCTTCCCGTCGGGCGGCGGGACGCTCCCCGAGGCGCTCGCGACCGCCGTCTCCTCGAACAGACGCTTCGATCTCTCGGGCTTCGCGATCTCCGTCCCGCCGGGCGGGACCAGGAGCCTCACCGTCGCGGGGGACGCGGCGCTCGGCTGCGTCTCCGACGGCGACACGATGCGGATCGCGCTCGCCTTTCCGGCGGACGTGCGATTCCGCGCCGGCCGGTCGGTGAGCGGCGCCTTCCCGCTCGCCCCTCCGGCCCCTCCCGTGGTCGACGGCCACACGGCGGCGCAGATCGCCGTCGCCGATCTCGCGGGGGGCGTGCTCGCGCCGACGGAGAGAGAGCGGCTCGTCTTTGCGATCCGCGTCCCCTCCAACGGATGCCTTCCGGACACGCTCCAGGGGGTGCGGATCGCGAACCTCGGGACGGCCGGTCTCTCGGACATCGAGACGCTCGCGCTGCGCGCGGGTGAGAACGACCTCGGCGCGCTCGTTTGGAACGGCCAGATGTGGGTGCGGGAGGGAATCGCGCTCCCCGTTCCGCCCGGCGGAATCCCGATCGAGATCCGCGCGACCCCGGCCGCCGGCGCGGAAGACGGCCGGACGATTCGTCTCGCCCTCCCCGCGGGGGGCCTCACGATGGCTTCCTCGAACGACGGCCCGATCGACGCCTCGATTCTCTCCCCTGCTCTCTTCACGATCTCGACCGCTCCTCTCTTCGTGTCGATCGCCGCCCCGGCCGGCCCGGTGAGCGTCGGCCAGCCGTTCGACGTGGAGATGACGATTCAGCACATCGACCAGGGGGACCGCGACACGCTCGTTCACGTGAAACCCGATTCGATCCGCGCCTTCGGCTCCGCGGTCGCGCCGCTCGCCTCGCCGCCTCCCGACAGCACGGTCCGGCTTGCCCCGGGCGAGAGCGCCCGCTTCGTGTGGCGCTGGAGCGCGAGCGCTTCCGGTTCGGTCCGCTTCGCCGGGAGCGCGTCCGGAGAGCGCGCGTCGAACGGCCTCGCGGTCTCCTCTCCCCCCGCAGAATCCGGAGAACTCTCGATCCAAAAGGTTCCTTCCGGAGTGAACCTTTCACCTGTAGCGACGCTTCCCGCTTCCGTGAATCACGGCGCCCGGCTCGTCCCCCTCTTCGTTCTTAGCATCGCCGCCGTCGATCCGGCGGGGAGCGGCGCGGCGTCCGTTCGGATCGACACGATCCGAATCGGTTTCGAGGAGGGCGGAGCCTTCCTCGGGGCGAATCGGCTTCTCCGCGGAGCGGTCGCGCGCCGCGGGGGAAGCGTGCTCGGGATCGTCGATTCCGCCTCCGTCGGCGACTCCCTCCTCGCAATCCCGATCATCCCGCCTCTCCTCGTGAGCCCGGGAGGCGCTCCCGCCGTCGAGATTCTGATCGACCTTCAAGAGGAGCCTCCCGCGCGGACGTTCCGCGGAGTCCTTCGCGGACCCTCGGCTCTCTCCCCGCGCGATGCGAACTCGCTCCGGCTCGTTCCGCTCCTGGGACCCCTCCCGTTCCGGACGCAAGAGGCGTCGATCGTGGTCCCCCCATCGAGTCTCCTCGTCACGGTCACCGGCGGCCTCCCGCCGCGAGTGAATCGCGGGGCGGAGTCCGTCTCGATTCTCGACTTCACGCTCGAGTCGCGAGGGACGACGGGCGTCACGGCGAACGCGCTCATTCGGGAGCTCGTGATCTACCTCACCGACGGCTCGTTCCCGTTCGATTGGGCGCGCGTGTCGGGACCGGGCATCACGCACTTCAGCGGAAGCCAATGGACCGAAACGGACCGCGTTCTCTCTTTCCCGCTCGCCCCTCCGATCGAGGTGCCGGTCAACAACCCGATGACGGTTCGTCTCTCGGGCCGCTTGAAGCCGGAGGCGCCTCTCGGCCTCTTCCGGATCGGCGTCGCGGACACCCTCTTCGTGAACCCGAGCACCGAGACCGAGGGGCAAGAGATCGAGGTGGTTCTCCTCCTCGCCGCGCCGATCCAGTCGGTCGTCGTCGTGCCCGCCGATTCCCTGCTGGCCGAAGGAACGAGCCCGTCCGACACCTTGGCCGCGCTCCCGGGCGAGCGCGCGAGAGGAATCCTCTCGATCCGACTCCATCACCCGGGCGCCGACTCTCTCTCGCCGATCGATTGCAGAGGCCTCCGCTTCCGCGCGGAACGCGCGTCGGGGGATTCGATCGAGATGCGTTCCCTGATCGCTCAAGTTCGCGCTTCCCGCGAGGGGACCCCTCTCGCTTCGCTCGCCCCCCTTGCCGAGGGAGCCGCGACCCTCGCGGTCCCCTTCTCCCCCGCGGTCTCGGTCGAGCCGGGGGAGTCCGTCGACGTCTTCTTCGAAGCGGATCTTCGCGCGGACGCCCCGCCCGGGGATTACCGCTTCACGGTCCTCGCCTCAGGAATCGACGCGGCCGACGGGAACGATGGGAATCCGGTCGCGGTCGCGTTCAATGGGGACAATGCGGACTTCTTCCGGACCGATACCATTCATGTACGAAGGATCAGCGAGCGTGTCGACGTCTTCGCCGACCTCCGCCTCCCCTCGACCTTCGTCGGGGGAGCGGCGGTCGAGGGGGCGGCGCGGCTCCGGTTCGCGCCGAGCGGGGGGAGCGAGACGGCCCCGGTTCGTCTCTCTTCTTTCCGGATCGTTGTCGAGGACGCGAGAGGAGAGCGGATCGATCCCGCGGAAGCGCTCGCGGGCGCGTCGCTCGTCACAGGAGCGAGCGAAGTCGCCGTCTCGGGGGTGCTCGGCGACGACGCGGTCCTCTTCTCCTTCGAGCCGCCGTTCGTTCTTCCACCCGCCGAGACGCTCGACGTCGCGGTCGACCTCGCGCTGGCGGCGAACCCAAGCGTCTCCTCGTTCCGGATCCGCCTCCCCATCGAAGAGGTCGCGATCGCCGATGGAAACACGGCGGCTCGGCGCGCGGACGGCGATTCGGGGGCGAACCCGTCCTCGTACGCGCATCGGGCGGAGAAGTCGTTCGCGGGGAGCCTCCGGAACTACCCGAACCCGTTCGCCTCCGGCCGCGAGGAGACGGCGATCGCATTCTACTCGCGCGCCCCCGGCCGCGCGGTGATCCGCATCTACACCGGGCTCGGGCTTGCCGTGAGGAGTTGGGAGAAGAAGATCGAGAGCTCGGGTCTCGTCGAAACCCGATGGGATGGAAAAAACGGAGACGGCCGGGAGGTCCTCTCGGGCGTCTACCTCGCGTCGGTGGAGGTCCTCTACGACGACGGGGAAAGGGACCATGAGGTTCACAAGATCGCGGTCCTCCGTTAGCCTGGAGGATGCACGAGTTTTCTACTGCGGCCGCGGATTGCAGCCGGCGAGGCCTTCCTTCCGTCGCCGCTTCCTAGAGCGTAGCTCGGGGCTACGCTTCCGGGAGCGGCTCGTCCAGGTCGGCCTCTCGGCGCGCACTCCGCGTCCTCGCTACGGAAACACGTGCATCCTCCAGGCGAGCCAGAACCGAACACGAGCTTCCTCCTGCGGCCGCGGAGGAGAGGGATCGGCCGTTGCTCGCTTTGGGAGCGGAGTCGGCCGCGTGATGCGCGCGTGCGGAGCGATCGCGCCGATCCTCTTTGCAGGAACGGCGGCTGCCGTCGAACGCGGCGGGGTCGAATCCCCGTTCGCGGCGGGGGTCGGCGCGCGCGCGCGCGCCCTTGGAGGCGCCTACGTCGCCGTCGCCGAGGGCCCGACCGCCGCGGCGTGGAACCCCGCCGGCCTCGCGTTCGGAGAGAGAAAGAAGATCGTGTTCTTTTATACATCACCTTTCGTGGAGGGGAACCGCTACACGTTCGCCGGCTACCAGCATCCGTTCCTCGGGCTCGGGACGTTCGGGTTCGGGAACTCCCGCTACGGGGTCGACGGCATCGACAAGTACGACGCGAGTGGCGCGGCCCTCGGGACCTTCTCCAGCGTGCAGAACGAGTGGATCTTCTCCTACGCGCTCCCGCCGATGGGGCCGCTCGCTCTCGGCGCGAGCGTGAAGGCGGAGACCCATTCGATCGACGGCCACCGGGCGACTGGGATCGGAGCGGATCTCGGAGCGATCGTCCGCGCGGAAGGATCGCCCGAGACCTTCCTCTCTGGCAGGAACGTCGCCTTCGGATGCGCAGTCCAAAACGCTCTCCGGCCGACCCTGGCGCTCGCCGAGGGAGAGGACCGCCACCCGATGCTTCTCCGCGCCGGGCTCGCGTACCGCATCCCCCTCGCGCGAGGCTCGGGGAACCTCCTCACCCTCCTCGGCGGCGTCGATTTGGGCGCGGAGAGCGGGTCGCGCGCGCGCGCCGGCGCCGAGTGCGTTCTCGATAACGGCCTCTCGCTCCGCATCGGCGCGAACGACGAGGAATGGGCGAGCGGTCTCGGCATCGAGATCGCGAACGGCCGCCTCGACTACACGTTCGGCTCGATGGAGCTCGGTTCGATCCATCGCCTCGAGCTCTCGTTCGCGTTCGGGAAGAGCCTTCGTGAGCGGATCGAGGAAGCGAGGAACCGAGAGGAACAGAAGCTCGGCGAGCGGACCGAGGAGGAACTGGCGAAGAAAGAGGAGCGCCAGCACGGGGCGAGCCTCGAGGAGGGAAACGCGCTTCTCGCCCACGGGGAGTACTCCGGCGCGGAAGCGGCCTTCGAACGCGCGCTCCTCTGGGACCCGGAGAGCGCCGAGGCGGCCGATGGGCTTCGCAAGGCGCGCGTTGAGAGGAGGATCGCCGCAGGCGATGCGCGGCTCGCCGCGGGGGATCTTCTCGAGGCGATCGCCGAGTATCGCGCCGCGCTTGCCATCGACCCGGACGACGAGCGCGCGAGCCGGCTCGCGGCCGAAACGACCGAGCGGCTCGATCGCTCGACGGCAAGAAGCCGAGAGGTGGGCGAGCGCCTCGCGCGTGGAATCGAGCACCTCGCGCTTTCGGATTTCGCGAAGGCGCGCGCGGAGTTCGAAAAGGCTCTCGAGATCGAGCCGGGAAACGCCGATGCGATGAGATATCAGGCCAGGGCCGATTCGCTCGTCGCCCTTCGCGTCGACATCCTCGTGGAGGAGGGGAACTGGTTCAGGGATCGCGGGAGGCCTGAGACCGCGATCGAGCGCTACGGCGAGGCGCTCGCCTTCCGTCCGGATCGAGACGACCTGGCCCGTGAGATCGCGCGCCTCCGCGCCGGCGCGCCGTCCGAGACGCGGAGAGACGAACCGGTCGCGCCGCCGAGCGAGACGCCCGCTCCGCGGCCTCTCACGGCAGACGAGCTTCGCGAGGCGGAGAGGATGTACCGATCGGGCCTTGACGCTTTCAAGGCGGGCCGATACGGGGAGGCGAACCGGTACTTCGAGTTCGTGTACGGTCTCTCGCGCGCATACGAGAACGCGGAATCGTATCTGAAGCAGTCCCTTCTCTTCCTCGGCATGGACCTCTACACGGGCGGGCGGCTCGAGGAGGCGATTCGAAACTGGGAGCGAATCCTGGAGATCGACCCGGAAGACGAGAAGGCGCTCTCCTATCTCGGAAGGGCGAGGGCCGAGGCGCGAAAGACCCAGGATCTCCCGCAGAGGACGCAGTAAGATGGCGATGGAAAAGCGAATCTTCATCAGCCTGAAGTGGATCTTCGCGATCTCGGTGGGCGCGCTCCTCTCGGTGCTCACGCTCGCTTCGGGACGGATCATCATCGAGAAGGAGCGCGAGGTTCTCGAGGCGGAAACGCAGCGAAGGCTTCTCGCGCAGTGCCGGAACCTCGCCTCGCTCAGCTCCTCTCCGCTTCTCGACGAGTTCCCCGAGTTCGTCCTCCACCCTTTGCTCAAGGACATCCTCGAGGAGAACGCGGAGCTCGCCCACGCGGTCGTGGTCGACCGGGAGGGCCGGATTCGGGGCGACGCGGACCTTCGGAGGATCGATCAGCCCTTCGAGGATCGCCCGGGGCTTTCCCTCCTCGCCGTCGATCTTCCGAAAGAGAGCCGCGAGACCTTCCGGCACGACGAGGAGATCCTCAAGGTGTCGGTTCCCGTTCTCTATCGCGACGGAGCCCTCCTCGGCACGGTCCACCTCGGCATGCGGAAAGACCACGTCCGCCGGGCGATCGCGGACGCGCAGAAGAACACGTTCCAGGTCGTTCTCGGCGCGCTCGCGATCGGACTTGTCTTCACGATCTTTCTTACATCAAGAATTGTTCGGCCGATCAACCAGCTGACCCGGGGAACGGAGGAGATCGGGCGCGGGAATCTCGATTACCGAATCGAGGTGAAGAGCCGCACGGAGGTCGGCCGCCTGGCCCGAACGTTCAACGAGATGACGGCGCGCCTCAAGGAAGCGCAGAAGGCGATGATCGAGAGGGAGCGCTTGAACCGCGATCTCGAGATCGCTCACGAGATCGAGGAGAAGCTCCTCCCGCGCCCGAACCTCGAGGTCCCCGGGTACGACGTCGCCGGATTCCATCGGTCGGCGCGCGTCGTGGGAGGGGACTACTACGACCTCATTCCGATCGACGAGGAGCATGTCGGCATCACCGTGGCGGACGTGGCGGGGAAGGGGATCCCGGGGCTCGTCGTGATGGCGATGACGAGCGCGCTTCTTCGGTCGCATGCGCCTCGCTATCGCTCCCCGGCGGAAATGCTCACGGTCCTCAACGCGATGCTCCTGCCGAACATGCGCCGCGGGATGTTCATCACGATGTTCTACGGGATCCTCCACCTCCCGACCGGGCGGTTCGTCTTCGCGGGAGCCGGGCACAATCCGCTCGTCCACTTCCGCGCGGACACGGGGCTGCAGAGCCTCGTTGGAACGAAGGGAATCCCGCTCGGGCTTTACTCCGAGGGGCGCTTCGCGGAGAGGATCGCGAACCAGAGCATCGTTCTTCAGCCGGGGGACGGGTTTCTCCAGTACACCGACGGCGTCAGCGAGGCGACGAACCCCGCTCTCGAGGAGTTCGGCATCGACGGCCTCCTCTCGGTCGCGCGGAGGGAGTGCGGCCACGGATCCCGAGAGATCGTCGAGGCGATTCTCGAGGAGGTGCGGCGCTTCTCGGAGGGCGCTCCGGCGGCGGACGACCTCACGATCCTCGCGGTGAAACGGGCCGGCGGGGCGCGAGCCCGCGCCAGAGCGGCCCGGGAAGGCGCATCAAGCCGATGAACGATCGGTCCGATACTCGGAAAGAGGTGCCTATGGCTTGCTCGGCCGAAATCAGCGGGCGGAGGAGGATCCGTGCCTGCGGCGGCTTGGATCCGCTCGCCCGCTCGAGCGAGGACTCTTGGTATCAGCTCGAGATTCCGGCGCGCATCGACTCGGTAGGGCCGCTCTGCGCGTTTCTTACGGTCCTTTGCGAGCGGCACGGGCTCTCGACGGAGGAGGCGCGCTGCGTCGAGATCTCGGCGTACGAGACGTGTCTCAACATCATCGAGCATGCCTACGGCTTCGACCGAAGCGGACGGATCACGGTCCGAGTCCGGTTCGCGGAGAATCGCGTCGTCCTGGCTTTCTCCGACAAGGGAAGGGGCGTGGATCCGGGGCGGATTCCGCCTCCCGACGTCGCGGATCCCCGGGTGCGCCTCAGAGGGCGCGGGTTCGGACTCGAGATCATCCGGAACTCCGTCGACCGGATGCGCTACAGGAAGACATCCCGAGGAGAGAACACCTTGCTGCTCGTCAAACTCCTCCCCGGACGAGGAACGAGCAACGCGGCGCCCGGCTCGACCGATTGGCGCGAGGGGGGCGAAGCATGAACCAGACGAACACTTCGTTTGAGGTCCGGGCGCGGATCGCGCGCGAGGAGCCGGGAATCGTCGAGCTCGCGCTCGAAGGGCGTCTCGACGCCGAGGCGCTTCCGGAAGTTCTCCTTCGGATCGAGGAGGCGAGGGAGAAAGGCTGCGTGCGCTTTCTCGTCGCGCTCGATCAGGTGACGTTCATCGGTTCGGCCGGGATCGGGGTCTTCCTTTCCCTCGTCGAGGAGATGAAGAACGAAGGCGGAGGAGTCGTCTTTCTCGGCGTGGCTCCTTCCATTCAGAGGATCTTCGAGGTGCTGAACGTTCTGGAGTTCCTCATGATCCGCGAGGACCGAGAAGAGGCGATCCGGCTTCTTCTTTCTCCGGAGAGCATCTCGACACCCTGAGGCCGGACGCGATGGCGGAGACGGAGTATCTAGACTTTCTCGGCGAGGAGAACCCGACGGCTCTCCGGAAGCACATCCTCGGTCTCGAGACGCTCCTCGATCTCACGCGTTCCCTCATGGTCATCCAGGACCGGCGAACGCTCGACGGTTTTCTTCTCCTCACCGCGATGGGGCTTCTCTCAGTCTCCCGCGCGATCCTTCTCGCGCCCGATGGAAGCGAAGACCGCTTCCATCTTCACGTGCGCGGGCTCCGCGAGAAGGAGATCCGGAGCGCGCTCGGCCTCCGGCCCTCGGGCGTCTTCGCGCGGAGGATGCGGGTCGCCTCGGGGATCGTCGAGGTCCGCGCGGACGGCCTCTCCAAGAGGGAAAGCGGGGATATCGAGCTCCTGCGGTCGAACGGGATCCGCTACGCCGTGCCGATTCGGGTGAAGGACCGGCTGAACGGGATCCTCCTTCTCGGGGAGCGGGTGCACGGAGAGAAGCTCTCCCCCTTCGAGAACCGGATGCTTCGCTCGATCCTCGACATCGCGGGCGTCGTGATGGACAACACGGAGCTCTACGACGACCTCCGGAGCGCCAATCGCGCGATGGAAGCGCAGAACGAGCGCCTGAAGGAGCTGGACCGGCTGAAGACCGAGTTCCTTTCCAATGTTGGGCACGAGCTTCGAACGCCGATCACGAGCGTGATCGGCTTCGCCGAATGCCTCCGCTATCCCGAGATCGACGAGGCGACCCGCATGGAGTTCGCGGGGCACATTCTCGAGCAGGGCCAGCGTCTTTCCAACCTCATCGATCAAGTCCTCGATCTTTCGGAGATCACGGAGCAGACGCTCCGCGTCGAGCCGCGGGAAGCGGACCTGAACGAGCTCGTGCGGGAGGTGGCCGATTCGCTCCGGCGGGAGATCGAGGCGAAGAACCTCTCGATCGAGCTCGATCTCTCCCCCGACCTTCCTCCTTCTCGATTCGACCCGAAGCGGACGAAGCGGGTCGTGAGGAACCTTCTCGACAACGCGATCAAGTTCTCCCACGCGAAGGGAAGAGTCCGGATCTCGAGCGAGGTCATGGACGGCACGGTCGCTCTTCGCGTGAGCGACGAAGGGGTGGGTATCCCTCAGGGGTCGCTCGACTCGATCTTCGACTCCTTCCGCCAGGTCGACGGCTCGGAGACTCGCGTCCATGGAGGCGCGGGAGTCGGCCTCGCCCTCGTCAAGGAGATCATGGAGAGCCAGAACGGATCCGTCTCGGTCGAATCGACGCCCGGCAAGGGGAGCACCTTCACGATCCAGCTCCCGCGAAGCGAAGAGAACCAGATCCCCGAGACGCCGCCCGCTCGTTGACGAAGTCCGCCGACGGGGATCACAACCCTTGCGGCTTGTCTCCGAACTCCATCCCGCACCCATCCGCCAGGGGCTCATTCATGCGGAGCGCCCCGCTCGATCTGGTCGAGCGCGCGGTCGAGAACCGGCGCGATCGCCGACGGTGACGACGATCGCTCGGCGAGACACTCTCATTCCTTCATGTGTGGACGGAATCGCCCGCGCACGGGACGGCGCGCGGGCACGGCGGGCCGGCGGGAGGAGTTGCTCCGCGCCCACGCGGCGACGGCGAGCGCGTCGTTCGAGCTTAGGGGGTCACGTTCGCGGGTTTCGCCTGCGGGACACC
>Ga0194125_10002357_pt1 | contig 31336 bp, 23 predicted proteins | sample TA2KigC250mmetaG_FD_148626 | JGI IMG/M metagenome (GOLD analysis project Ga0194125, IMG submission 148626) | Freshwater microbial communities from Lake Tanganyika, Tanzania - TA2015034 Kigoma Deep Cast 250m | ecosystem: Environmental > Aquatic > Freshwater > Lake | place: Tanzania: Lake...
TTATGTTATGGTGTACTAAGTGATTATAATATAACATCATTTAAATTAATTGTAAATAGATAAAATCTAAATAAGTATTAAAATTAATTCAATAATATTATAACTATTTTAATAAATAAAATTAATAAATAATATATTAATATGGTGCCCGAGGCCGGAATCGAACCGGCACGAGGCATAGCCTCAACGGATTTTAAGTCCGTTGCGTCTACCTATTCCGCCACTCGGGCAATTAAATAATTCAACACTGGAACCAAAATTATGCCACTCATCCTGTCATTGAGGTAATGCGTGGCTAATTTTAACAGAATTAAAAAATACTGTAAATAATTCCATCCAGTATATCGCTCTCGCTGACAAACAATTCCTGAACACCAGCCATATTCATTATCTCAATAAGAATTGCTGTTCCCGCTGTAATAATATCAGCCCTTTTTGATTCAAGACCTATTATTTTTTTTCTTTCTTTCAGGTTTAAACTTATAAATTTATTGTAAATTCCAAGTATATTTTGAATTTTCAGGATGTGGCCATGTATTCTTTCCCTGTCATAAATTTTAAGCCCTAAATCAATAGATGCTAAAGTTGTAATTGTACCGGCAAGCCCAACCATACAGAGAAAATCTTTATCCTTTAAGTTATCCAATATATTTTTTAGTGTATTATCTATTTTTTCTTTCAGAAAAACCTTGAGCGCCATAAGTTCCGGTTTTGAAGGAATATCATTCTTAAAGAATTTTTCTGTCAACATTACACTGCCGATATCAGCACTGGCAACTAAAAAAATGTCCCTTCTTGTATTGCCCAGAATAAATTCAGTACTTCCTCCCCCGATATCAACCACAAAAATATTATTACCCTTAACCCTGCAGTGCTCCAGAACATTATCTCCCGTTATTGTTCCAGTATAACTTAACCTTGCTTCTTCCTCCCAGTCTATTGCTTCAAGCTCTAAACCAGCATTTTTTTTCACATAAGATTTAAACCATTTGGAATTACCTGCCTGCCTGAGCACCCTGGTTCCGACAGCTCTGTATCTTGCAACTTTATTTTTGTTGATTAAATCATGGTAAACTTTTAAAACCTTCAGGGTATCTTCTGCTGCTTCTTCTGAAATTATACCTGTTTTTTCAAGATTTCTGCCAAGTCGTGTTATCTGCATCTGTCTTTCAACTGCTGCCAGTCTCAACCTGTTATTAAAATCCAGGAATGCATCAGCAATAAGCAGTCTTGTTGAATTTGTACCAGTATCAATAGCCGCTAATTTCATTTATGGTTAGTAAAAAAAGCCTTACTTGAATAATTAATTTTTAGAATCTTAAGGCTTTTAAATGAAATATTAATTTTATTAATTTTGTTTGAATTATGGATTTTATACTATATTATAAATTTTAATTAAATCAATTCTCTTTACTCTTTAATTTCGTGGTTGTAGAAAATCTTTAAGTTTTCCCAGAGATCTGATTCTTTATATATTTTATTATCAAAATTAAACGTCTGGTGATCCGAATCCTGTTCTGGGTCAGATTTTGAATATAAATCATCTTCTGAACTCAAGTCATCAATAATTTCTACAAAATAATTTATTTCTTCACCCTTTGTCATATTAAACTGTTTTCTTGCCTCATTTTCTATGGCTTCCTCGCTGTAAAGACTTTTTTCTTCTGCAAGAAGCTTGATACTATTACTTCTTTCCCAGTTCAATTTTTCCTCAAGCTCTACTACTTTTTCCCGCTTTTTAATGATATTTGAAATTTGGCTTATAGAAGAAAAAATAGAGATAAGGATGAATATTAGAAAAACTGTAATAAATATATTTATCTTTTTTTTCTTTGAAAGACCGCCAATTACTTTTAAATCTTTGTCCATCCTGTTTTATTATATTTTTGACTATTTTAGTTTACTACGTTTTTGAATGCCTGTTAAACAGACTCGTGACATTAAATTCAACTTGTTGCTTTTCTTATAAATTTAAAAGTGTTAAAAAAATTATTATTAATTATTATATATAACTTTATAATTATTTAAAAGTATATCACAATTTAAGGCTAATATCTAAAATTTCGGGATAAATATATTTATTTTTAGTTTGCCGTTAAAACACCTGACTTTAGTCTGGTGATAGATAGGCTTTAACTATTATATGGAATAAAGAAGAAGCCCCCAACTTCAGTCGGGTTAGTTTCGTTGATTAAATTTGATTATTTAATAATTAAAATACAATATTCAAAGTCAACCAATGCCAAGCAAACACAAAATATAATTTCTGCTATAAATTTCGTGTACACTTATATTTATAAAAGTTCTTATATTTTTTCAACTCATAAATTCTTTTTGGCAATCTCCCACAACTTGTCTTTTTTATCAAGCGGCATATTTTTAAAATCAAGCCCGCGCTCTTCTGCATATTTTTCCATAAAATCAAACCTTTTTATAAATTTATTGCAGGCGTCTTTTAAACTTTTCTCGCTATCAATACTCATATGCCTGCTTAGATTGACAATGCTAAATAAAATATCTCCTATTTCTTCTCCGAGTTTTTTTATATCTCCTTTTTTATATTCAGCGTCTATTTCTTTAAATTCTTCCTTTATTTTCTGGATAACTCCATTTAAGCTGTCCCAGTCAAATCCAAACCTTGAGGCTCTGCTCTGAATTTCATAAGCATAATGAAGTGAAGGAATAATTTTTGGTATGTCGGAAAACATTGATTTATTCTCCCTATCTTTTATCCTTCTCTCCTCTTTTTTTATCTCTTCCCAGTTTGTAAGAATTTCATGACTGCTGTTAACAATTTTATTATCAAAAACATGAGGATGCCTTCTGACCAGCTTCTTAATAATTTTTTTCAGAACATCACAAATATTAAACTGCCTATTATCGGCGGCAATCTTACTGTGAAATACAACCTGAAGCAGGATATCCCCAAGTTCTTCTGATAGTTCCTGGTATTTCTTTTCTTCAATAGTGTCAACTGCCTCATATGCTTCTTCTACTAAATTCCTCTTAATTGACTCGTGCGTCTGCTCCCTATCCCACATACAGCCATTTTCCGAGCGTAATTTTTCCATTATGTTTACAAGTATTAAAAACAGCTTGCCTGAATCACTTAAATACTCGATATTTTTTAAGCTAATCTTGAAATTTTTTTTCATGGTTTCTAAACTTGAAATATCATACTATTTAGAATTATTTTCTTCATTATTACATTTTCAGGATTTTTCTTAAGATGCTTCAGGAACTTCCTCTTCTGATGTTTCACCCGAACTTGATGGTATATCAATACTATCAGTAGTTTGTCCTATATCTAACAGCTGGCCCTTCAATTCAGTTACATATTTTATTTCTGCATTATCTATAAGCGAAAAAATAAAATCCTGCCACAACTGCATTTTTTTATTATTAAGCAGATACGATTTAATTGTATCCTTTACTTCGTCAAAGCTTTTTATATAGGAATCTTTTTTTCCTGTTACTTTTATTAAGTGATAACCATAATATGTTTCAACAACTGGACTTACCTTACCAACCTGCAGTGCAAAAGCTGCCTCCTCAAATTCAGCAACAGTCGTACCGCGGCTTATAAAGCCTAAGTCTCCATCATTTGAGGCACTTGAAACATCTTCAGAATATTTTTTTGCCAGTTCTGCAAAATCTGCTCCTCCCTCAAGCTGTTTTTCAATATCATTTATCCTTGCTTTTGCCTCATTTTTTATATTATCATTTAACTCCTGGCCTTCAGGAACATTGAACTTTACCAAAATATGGCTTACCTTTATTTGCTCGGGAACTTTAAAGAGAGTCTCATCATTATCATCATAATATTTTTTTATCTCTTCATCGTTTACACTAGCATTTTCAGTCACTTTATTAAAAGCCTTATCCTGCAGAAGCTGACTTGTTATCTGCTCTTCAAGAAATTTTTGAGAAACATTTTTTGCTTTAAGCTCGCTTTTAAATTCAGCTTCTGATTGATAATTTGCCACTAGTTTCTGGTATTCATCGTTAATTTCATTTTTGGTGATAATTATACTATTCTGTTTACCATATTCTTCCAGGAGTTTTAAAACAATAATTGAATCGAGTATATTTCCCTGGAGAACTTTGAACTGCGGGTCATCTTTTGGTGGGACAGAATCCGGATTCTGATTTTTTAAAACTTCTATATAATCATTTACTTCTTTCTGTGTCACTTTACTCCCGTTTACCGTTGCGAAAGTTTTTGTAAAGTCCAGACTAATTCCAAGATATCCGAAAAGTAACCAGCAAATAACAACAGCAGCAAAAATAACTGCTCCAATAATTATTGCTGTGGTGCCCTTTTTTGTTATTCTTGCTTTACCCTTTTCCTTCTTTAAAACAGCTTTTCTTTTCCTCTCCTGCTCTTTAGCTTCCCGCCTTAAAACCTTTTTACTTTTTTTCTTTTGTTTTTGCTCTTTCTGCTCTTCTTCATCATCCCAATGGTATATTTTACTGTAATCCTTTTTCCCTAAATTATTATCTTCCAATTCTGACCCTTTCTAATTTCCTAAGATATTTGAATGAATAACTGATTCAAAATAATTCTAAATAAGGCTAACTATAATTTTAAATAAGGCTTATTATATCATTTAAAACACTTATTAATAAATCAACATCTATTTTTTCATCAGAGGTTTTTATTAAAACTTCACGGTTTTTATCAATATATGACAGCAGGGAATTTTTATTTTCAAGCAATTTAACTTTATCCTGCTGAAGCATTACCTTCCTGAAAACAACCCCTCTGCTGCGCAAATAAAATACCCTTTCAATCTTTGCTCTTTTTGCAAGGCACTTTATTTTGGCAATATTTACAAGATTTGTAACAACCTCGGGGGTATTACCGTACCTTTCCTCAAGCCCCAGGAGTATCTTTTCAGCCTCGCTTTCATCTTTAATGCTTCCCAGTGATTTATAAAGCATTATTCTGTCATTTTCACTCTTTATAAAATTTTTAGGGATATAGGCACTTACAGGCAGCTCAATCTGAATATTTATATCTTCCTCAACTGTCAAACCTTTCAGTCTATCAACCTCCTCTTTAACAATCTGGCAGTAAAGATCAAATCCAACACTGTTGATGTGGCCGTGCTGTTTTGCACCAAGAAGCTCTCCTGCACCTCTGATCTCCAGGTCTTTCATCGCAATTTTATGACCGGAACCTAATTCTGTATGCTCGGCCAGGGTTTTTAACCGCTGAAATGAAGCAAGATTTAATACTTTTCTATCCGGATAAAAAAAGTAAGCATAAGCTTTTTGCCAGGACCTGCCAACCCTTCCCCTTATCTGATAAAGCTGGGCAAGACCAAATCTGTGGGCGTCTTCAACAATAAGGGTATTTACATTGCTTATATCCATTCCTGATTCAATTATTGTCGTTGTCAGTAAAATATCGTATTTTTTATCCAGAAAGTCCTGCATTATTTTCTCAATTTCTTTTCCGTCCATTTTTCCATGAGTAAGTGCAATTCGAGCATCCGGCATCATTGTCTGTAATTTATATTTCTTTTCATTGATATCCCTTATCCTGTTAAAGACATAATAAACCTGGCCACCTCTCTTTATTTCTCTGTCAACAGCCATTCTTATAACAAAATCGTTTTTTGCACCAACAAAAGTCTCGATTGGAAATCTCCCTGCCGGATGAGTTTCTATTAGTGTTACATCCCTTATCCCGGTTAAAGACATATAAAGAGTGCGCGGAATCGGTGTTGCTGTTAAAGTCAGTACATCAACTTCTTTTTTAAGAAGCTTTATTTTTTCCTTTGCATTTACTCCAAACCTGTGTTCTTCATCAACAATAATAAGCCCCAGGTCTTTGGGTTTTATATCTTCAGAAAGTATCCTGTGCGTACCTATCAGCATGTCAATTTTACCATCACAAAAGCTTTTAAGTATTTCTTTCTGCTGTCTTTTGCTTCTAAATCTACTTATAACTTCGACAATAACTGGAAAATTCCTGTATCTTTCACTAAAAGTTCTGAAATGCTGGTCTGCAAGTATTGTAGTTGGAACTAACATCAATACTTGTTTTTCATTTTCCACTGCCTTGAATGCAGCCCTTACAGCAACCTCGGTTTTACCAAAACCAACATCACCGCAAACAAGCAGATCCATTGGCTTCGGCTTCTGCATAAGTACCTTCAAGTAATTTACAGCTTTTATCTGGTCATCCGTTTCGCTGAAAGGGAAAAGCTCTTCCATTTCCTTCTGCCAGATGCTGTCACCGGGGTAGGCATAACCTTCAAGAGTATTTCTTTCTGAATAAAGGGAGGCAAGATCAATTGCCAGTTTTTGAACAGAACTTCTTACCTTCTTTTTTAAACTGTCCCATTGTTTTGAAGTCAGGGATGTAACTAGTGGTGTTCTATCACCTATATACTTTGTTACCCTGTCTGCCTGCCATGTAGGAACATACAGTTTATCATTACCTGCATATTCAATCAAAAAGTATTCTCTTTTATATCCATTTATCTGTTCTGAAATTATCCCGATATACTTTCCTATACCATGGGTTTTATGAACGATATAATCACCGGGAAGAAAATCCTCATGTTTTGCCTCAAACATAGATGTCTGCCCCCCGGTATCCTTTTCTAGCTGCTCGTAGACATCCAGCTCACCATAAAGAGAAACTCCCTCTGTTTCATAACCATTAAAAAGTCCAGCATTCAAAATATTTACCACATTTTTATCAAAACTGTTGAATTTAATTTGTGATGAAATTGGGCCTACTATATCATTTTGTTGTGAATTAATTGTGCTTATTAAATCATTTTGTTCTGAAGGAATTGAGCTTTCTATACCATATTGATTTGAAGGAATTGTGTTTCCTATACCAGATTGCTTTCTATCCTTTAATAAATAATTTTTAAAAGAAATTTTAGAATCAAGCATCAGCTTTTTAATCCTGTCTGCCCTTTGCATATTTTCCAGAGATATAATTACTGCCTTTTTATTTTTTAAATCCTTTCTTAAGTTCTGTATAAAAATCTCAGACCTGCCATAGCTTTTTTTCTGTCTTGAAATTCTATTGAAAGAAAAAGTTTTTAACCCTTCACCTTCAAATTCAGAGGATAGAAGATCCAATCTGCAAATCGAGTTTTTTAAAATTCCTTCCTTTAAAAAATTTGAAGGAATAATTCTGCTGCTTATATTTTTAAATTCTTCATTATCACTATCTTTGCCTGAAGCCGTATACCTGCTAACCTTGTTTTTAATTTCAATTGATTTTTGGATAATATCAATATCACTCCTGATTTTAAGCTCTACTTCAACAGGGTCACAAATAATGAAACCGTATCTTTGCACATGATTGGTAAAAAAATCAATTAAACTGACATATCCGGATTGCTTACCTATATCTTTTTCGCTATCATGCTTGCTGCTATTAAAAATATTTATATCTGGAAAAATCGAAATGCTGTTGATTCTTTTAACAAGAGACTGATCACTTAAATTATAAAACATGATCTTGTTTACAGTATCATCAAGCATATCAATTCTTACCGGAAAGTTTAGTGTAATATCAAAAACATCTATAATATCACCTCTGGCACTAAACTCACCCTTATCAAAAACCCTGTTTACTCTCTCGTAACCCATGTCAGTAAGTTTTAAAATCAGCTCTTCCCTGTTAAATTTTTTATTTAATTCAAGATCCAGACTTCCTTTTTGAGAAATTCTGCTCTCCTGGATAAGGTCAATTATTGAACTGGCTGTTGCAACAATTATAAAAGGGTCTGGCAATTTCTGTTTTTTTCCGATATCTTTTCTCCTGAAATCGCCGCTGTCCTGTTTCATCGTATTTATATCAGAATACATTTTGCCGTACTCAATTATCTTTCTATACACATTCAGTCTCATTGCAACATTTTCATTTGCAGTAATTTTATCTGCACTGAAAATGCCAGATCCGGCGCTTGGGTATAAATAAACAAGACCATTACCCACAAGAGTCTTTATTTCTCTGACAATTTCTTCAGCCCTATCAAGTGTTGAGGTAAGAACTACAGCGGGAAAAAAGAAATTTAAACTGAATGCTCCTATAATAAAGGGCCATAAATCTTCGTCAGCTTCAGCACATGCAGGATTTCTTAATGCGTAAGGATTTTTTTCTATAGTTTTTTCAATACTATCTGCCGATAAATTCTGATTTTTTTTATTTAAAGAATCTGAATTAATATCCTGTCTAAAACTGTTATAATATGTCATGAAGTCAACCCATGATTTTTCCTCCATGAAATTTTTAATAAATACTGTATTCATTTTCAATTATCACCTGAAAAAATAATAGAATATAAAGCAAAAAAATAACAGATTATAATTATTTAAAAGATTTATAAGAACTTCTGGATATATTAGATATAAATATAATAATCGTCGGGGTTTTTAAGCCCCTGTTAATGATTACTTAACCAGAAAGTACTTCTCTTAAATAAAAAGGCAGGTGTTTGTAACAAGAATTGGCAGGATTATATTTTAAAAAATGAAATGCCTGTAAAATTGTAATCATCTTAGCCTGTTTTTGGCAAGGTGCTAATATAAAAGCTTAAAACTTCCCCTATTGAAAATTTGTATTTTTTGGGGAATTATTATAGCGGGTTACCACCTCGGGTATTATTAATTAATTTCGCTTGATTTTAAAAATAAAAAAATAAAAATAAGAAAATTAGAATATAAAATTATAGAATTATTTATATTATTTCATTATTATTTTTCTAAATGGAAAAAACAGGCAAAATTTTTTTTAGATGGTTGGGTGTTGCAGGTATTGAATTGGAAGCAGGAAATTGTGTTCTTATAATTGATCCATATTTTACCCGTGTTCCGTTTTATAAGATGTGGATTGGCAAGGTTATACCGGAGAGCAAATTAATAAGCCAGCATATCAAACACTGTGACTTTATATTAGTAACTCATTCACATATAGATCACCTTATGGATGTACCTGACATAGTAAATAATACAGAGTGCAGAGTTTACGGTTCAAATAATACTTGCAGTTTACTTCATTCGTGCAAAATTGCAAAAGGATATGTATATAGAATTAAAGTGGCGGACATATTAAATTTAGGAAAATTTAAAATAGAAGTGCTTTTTGCAAAACACAGAAATGTCTTAGGTTTTTCAGCAGGTCATTTAGGTTACCCGCTAAAACCTCCATTTACTGCAAGGCAGTATAGAATGGATAATTGTTTTGCATTTCATATTTCTGTAAATGGAATAAGTTTTATGACAGATCCAGGTATAAATAATTTTTCGAAGTGCTTTAAAAAAGCTGATGTTCTTTTTATAAGTGCAAGCTACAGTATGGAATACTATAAATTACTTTTTGATTCTATTAAGCCTAAGATATTAGTACCATTGCATTGGGATAACTTTTTTTTGCCATTATCAGTTGCTTTAAGACCCTATTTTAAAGCTCCATCAAGAAAATTTCCTTTTTTTGGGAAAATAAATCTAAATGAGTTTAGCAAAGTTATAAAAAAGATTGATCCCGATTTAAAAATATTAATTCCAGAAATTTTTAAATCATACGACATTGTAAATATTTTAAATTGATTTTAATTACACTCTTAAACATATGCTTATAAAAAAACATCATTCCTGGAAATTAAGTCATAAAGACGCTGCAGTACTTCAAGGTAAAATTGATATCTTATTAAGTTTTTATTTTTAGCAATTCTGAAATGTAAAACATCTAATTAAAGGATATTTTTTTAGGTAATTTATTTTTCTTGAAGGATTTTTGCAATTGCATATTCTTCTTCAGGATAGGTAAAGGGGCTTATAATAATTGCAATAAACTTTAAAATTGAGATTTGAGATAGATTTCTTTGTTCTTTTACATAATTTTGCATTAAAGCTTCCACTAAAGCTCCTCATCCATTTTTATATATTATACCAGTTGAATTTGCTTAAAAGTTCAGAAAACAGTTAACTCTATTGATTTACAGTTTGAATGTAGCATAGAAGATATATTAAATTGGTTACTTAAAATTAAAAAGCCCAATCAGCAAGTTATGACTACAGTTATTGGATATCTAGAAGAAAATAGTGAAAGCGTTTGTCATCCCAATTCATGGGAAAAGTGATATTCTTTTGATTGTTATATTTTAGGTGTTGCAATACCGAAACCACCTGACTTCAGGCCTCCAAAATATTACAACAAGAAAATGAAAATTATTGAAGAATTAAAAAAAGCGCAAACTCTTTGGCTAACCCCATGGGTGCCTGATTAAAGGTATTTATTGAAAATATGCAAATATAACTTTAATACCAAATAAGAATAATCCAGAAATTTAGAATTTAAATGTCCACCCAACTTGAAGTTTTGAAGCTTTTAATCACCTTATCAATAAAATTCATTCCACTGTATCCATCCTCTATTGTTGGAAAGTCATTGTCAAAAGGGCCAGCCTCTTCCATATATTTTCTTGCCCTTACAGTCCTTGCAAAATTACGGTATATATTTGCAAAAGCTTCAATAAAAGCTTCAGGATGGCCCGGAGGCAAACGGGTGCTGTTCTTAACCAGGGGCTCAAGATAATCATTATTTGCTTTAAATAAAACCTCCGGCTTATCTAAAAAGCGGACAGAAAGTACAGCAGGATTATTCTGGTACCATGCCAGTGAGGCTTTGCTTCCATATACCCTGATATTCAAATTGTTCTCTTCACCGGTTAATACCTGTGACTGTGTAATTGACCCCTTTGCTCCATTTTTATATTGAAGCAAGATTGTTGCATCATTTTCAAGTTCACAACCTGACACAAAGGATTTGAGGTCTGCAAAAACCCGCTCAATTTTCAGCCCGGTAACATAATTGGATAAATTTTCGGCATGTGAACCTAGGTCTGCAAGACATGATGACGAGCCTACTCTGGCAGGATCGAGCCTCCAAAAATCCTTTTTTATTGATTTTATATCTGTATTAACAGGAACATAGTTGCATAAATATTCAACTATTACCTTTAGTATATCACCAAGCATTCCCTGTCTTATCATTTCCTTTGCCTGTTTTGCCATGGGGTAACCTGTATAATTATATGTGACTGCAAATAAGACATCGTGTTTTTTTACCAGCTTTAGTAATTCTGTTGCCTCATTAAGGTCCATTACAAGGGGTTTATCACATAAAATATTAAATCCTTTTAAAATGAATTCTTTTGCAACAGGAAAATGCAGGTAATTCGGTGTCACTATAGAAACAAAATCCAGCTTCTCTCCATCAGGGAGACCTGCTTCCCGCTGAGCCATTTCTTTATAGGAGCCGTAAACCCTCTCAGGGTTCAGGCAAAGAATTTTACCCATTTCATATGATTTTTCAGGCTTTGAAGAAAAGGCACCAGCAACAAGTTCTATTTCCTCATCCAGGCCTGCTGCTTTTCTGTGGAATCCAGCAACATAACTGCCAGGACCCCCTCCGACCATGCCATATTTTATTATTCTTTTGTTTTTACAATTTTTAATTTTTAACCTTTCTTATCTATTTAATTTAAAAAGTAAATATAACAAATTCCCGCAAAAGAGTAAATAAAACGCAATTAATCATCACTTTGATTTCTTTACTCTTTTTAGGGTTTCAATGCCCCCACTGATACCATTTAGGTCTGGCCTCCTTGTAATAAGCAACTCTATATATAAGATTAAGAAATATTTTTCCCTTTCTATCACTCTCATAAGTCATTTTAACCTAACTATTCTTAGTATACAATGTGACTAATTTTCCAGTTTCTCCCAAAAATAAATTCAAAATTACAAAATATATATGAGTAAACATAATAATAAAAATATATACTTAGTGATGGGTAATATTTTTTTACCAAAAAAATGGTAAATTCAATTAACTTATCCAACTAGGACCAATTAGTTCTGAATCCAAGATTTTTACCATGAAACCAGTTATGCTTAATATAAGGTTTCGGCCATTTGCAAGAAGTCATCAAATGAGTCGGAAACTTTACCTTCTAACTAAAAATTTTACTTTATATTTTGATTAAAGCAGGATAGTCACAGGAGGGATGGAAACCCCTGTCCCTCCTGTTTTTAAGAAAGCAGTTATACAATTTGAATTTTTTTGCCTTTGTGATCTCCCTTAAAAGCTTCTACGGCATGCTCCCAGGCCTCCAGTCCTATATCATCATTATAGTAAATTTCTGATTCATTCAAATGTGCCAGAGCAATTTTACCAGTAATTAAAGGGTCATCATTGGTTACATTTGTATGGGGATCAACAGTTCCATGCTCCAGTTCAATATTAATACCTTCCAGGTATTCTTCTGGTGTAAACTTCACTTTATCAAAGTCTATACCCAGCTGCTTAGCTATATCAAGCGCTTCGGACAGTGTAAATTTCTTCATCTTCTTTACTCCTTCTCTGGTTTATTAATTGTTAGTTTTATGTTTTTATGTCTTATACAATTTAAAACTCATCATAATTATTGCCCATGTCTGATTCAGAATAAGGGCAAACTGCATAATCCGTAACAGCATGTCCTATAAAAACCTGTTCTAATCCTGCCTCATAAGCGATTTCATGAAGGTCTTTGCCAGCTTTATTTCTATTTTCACTTAAGTTTCTACCCATTTCATTTCTATTTTCACTTAAGTTTAATTATAAAGCTATAAAGCAAGGTCAAAACGGTCTGCATTCATCACTTTATTCCAGGCTTTTACAAAATCCTGGACAAACTTCTGTTTTGCATCATCACCTGCATATACCTCTGCGATGGCACGAAGCTCAGAATTAGAACCGAAGATTAGGTCAACCCGTGTAGCTGTCCAATTGAGCTTACTGGTTTTATAATCTCTTCCCTCGAAGGTGTCCCCGTCTTCAGAGACCGCTTTCCACCTGGTGTTTATATCCAGCAGATTTACGAAGAAGTCATTGGTCAGGCTTTCGGGGTTCTTTGTAAATACACCATGTTGGGATTTATTGTAATTTGCATTTAACACACGCATACCACCAACCAGAACCGTCATCTCAGGTGCGCTAAGCCCCAGAAGCTGAGCTTTATCAACAAGCATTTCTTCAGCAGAAACTGCATATTTAGCTTTACTGTAGTTGCGAAAACCATCTGCTTTCGGTTCAAGGACTGAAAATGAGACTACATCGGTCTGCTCCTGCGAAGCATCTGAACGCCCTGGTGTAAAAGGAACAGACAACTCAAAACCGGCATTTTTAGCCGCCTGTTCAATCCCTGCACATCCGGCAAGTACAATCAGATCTGCAAGCGATACTTTCTTTTTGCCTGACTGTGCACTGTTAAAAGCATTTTGAATTTTTTCAAGGGTCTGCAAAACTTTTTCAAGTTGTGCTGGCTGGTTTACTTCCCAATCCTTCTGCGGTACCAGGCGAATGCGAGCCCCATTTGCCCCTCCACGCTTATCGGATCCGCGGAACGTCGAAGCTGATGCCCAGGCTGTATAGACCAGTTGTGATACGGACAAACCTAATTTAAGAATTCTGGCTTTAAGATCTGCAATATCCCCTTCATCAATCAGTTCATGATCGATTGCAGGTACAGGATCCTGCCATATCAGTTCCTCAGATGGTACCTCCGCCCCTAAATAGCGCGATCGTGGGCCCATATCACGGTGAGTCAGCTTAAACCATGCCCTTGCAAAAGCATCAGCAAGCTTATCCGGATTTTCAAGAAAATTCCTGGCAATCGGCCTGTAAATGGGATCCATCTTTAAGGCAAGATCAGCAGTGGTCATTATTGGTGAATGCTTTTTTGAAGGGTCGTGTGCATCCGGAACAAGATCTGCAGCAGCAGGATCAGTTGGAACCCATTGCCAGGCTCCGGCAGGACTTTTAACAAGATCCCAGTCATATTTAAACAGTGTTTCCAGATAACTATTGTCCCATTTGGTTGGTGTAGGGTTCCAGGCCCCTTCAATACCGCTTGAGATAGTATCGCTGCCTTTACCTCTGCCCATACTGTTCTTCCAGCCAAGCCCCTGTTCCTCAATACTTGCAGCCTCGGGCTCTGGACCTACATGGGTCGCGCTACCTGCACCGTGGCATTTACCAAATGTATGTCCCCCTGCAATTAGTGCAACAGTTTCCTCGTCATTCATAGCCATGCGGGCAAAAGTCTCGCGGATGTCTTTTCCGGAAGCTACTGCACTTGGTTGACCGTTCGGTCCTTCCGGGTTCACATAAATCAGGCCCATCTGCACAGCTGCAAGTGGATTTTCAAGTTCCCTCTCTCCTGAATATCGCTTATCTCCAAGCCATTCACCCTCAGAACCCCAGTAAATATCTTCAGGTTCCCAGATATCTTCACGTCCACCTCCAAAACCGAAAGTCTTAAAGCCCATTGATTCCAGAGCGCAATTACCGGCTAAGATCATCAGGTCTGCCCAAGAAATTTTTTTTGCCGTATTTTTCTTGATAGGCCAGAGCAGACGCCGTGCTTTATCAAGGTTTACATTGTCAGGCCAGCTATTTAGAGGAGCAAAGCGCTGGGAACCTGTGCCTGCACCTCCGCGGCCATCCCCCATGCGATATGTGCCTCCACCGTGCCACGCCATACGGATAAAAAGTGACCCGTAATGACCCCAGTCAGCAGGCCACCATTCCTGTGAATCGGTCATTAATGCATATAAATCTTTTTTTACTGCACCAAGGTCCAGTTTCTTAAATTCTTCAGCATAATTGAAATCTTTACCCATTGGGTTTCTAATATCAGGGTTCTGGTGAAGAATCTTAAGATTTAACTGATTAGGCCACCAATCCCGGTTAGTCGTACCACTACTGAATTTTTTATGCCCGGTTGCTCCCGTTACTGGACATTTGTTTTGTTCATTCATCTGATAATCCTCCTTTTAGATTACTTTTTCCTTTCTTGTTGGTTTTTATTTTTATTAAGACATTTTGGACAAATACCTTTAAAATAAACATTTTTTTCATTTATTTTGAAATATTTCAAAGAGTTAACATCAAGACCGTCAATATCTACTTCAAAATCATATATGCTTCCACAGGATTCACATTTAAAGTGTCCGTGATTGTGAACTCTGGAATCATATCTTGTTTCGTTATCTTCAATGGTTATAACTTTTGCTAAATTTGCATCTTTAAATAATTCCAATGTGTTATAAACTGTCGCTTTTGACAGAGTCGGAATCTCCTTTATAAGGCTATTAAATATACTATCAACAGTGGGGTGATTTATATTTTCATTAATATATTGAAGTACTTTAATTCTCTGATAAGAAGGCTTTATTTTTTTTTCAATAAGTATTCTTGCAAGATTGTCAATCTTCTGGTTCAATTTTTTAACCCTTTACTAATAATTATTAAAATATTAAATAAATACAAATTTTATAATCATTATAATATTATTATAGTTATATTTTAGATGATGTCAATATCTTTTTATCAGATCTTTTTATCAGATTAATTTTTGCGGTATCATACCGGTGAAATAGTAAATATAAAGTATAAGGCTTATCATTAAAAATTGCTTCTGGATTATAAAGTAAGGAAGCATCTAAAATTTCGTGAAAAAAAATAAAGTTTAACTTTTATTGCTATTACGAAATTTTAGATTCTTCCTAAAGCAATTCTTGAAAGTTGCTATTTATAGGAGATTAAATAAAAGCTTTTTTCTTTCAGGTAAGGTGATAATTATTATATTTATTCATGGCATAATCAATGCCGAATTCGATATAATCCTTAATTGCTTCTGCTGCCCTGTCAATAATATTATCAAGGCTTTTTAACTCTATCCTTTTAAACCCTGATAAAACATAAGCAGCCGGGTCTATCTTTTTAGGTGGTCTTCCTATGCCAAACCTTAGCCTGTCAAAGTCAGTATTTCCAAGATGCTTAACGAGCGATTCAAGACCATTGTGGCCGCCTGACCCGCCGCCGATCTTAAGCTTTACTAAACCAAACTCTATATCAATATCATCATGAATAACAAGTATTCTTTCAATTTCTGAAAAATATTGATTAATAAAATGCTTTACAGAAGTACCGCTGTTGTTCATGTATGTAAGCGGTTTTACAATTAGAAGCTTTGTGTTCTTGTAATCTGCTTCGAAAACTTCAGCGTTAAATTTATAATAAGTTACCTGAGAAATTAAACCTTCAAGAAGCCTGTCTACTACGGCAAATCCTATATTATGTCTTGTTTTACAGTAATCCCTTCCAGGATTTCCAAGCCCTACAATTAAGATCATGTTTATTTTGTAATTACTCTTTAATCTTCTTCCTTTTCTTTAGCTGAAGCTTTCTCCTTAGTTATAAGTTCTGGTTCTGCAGCTTCCTCCTCCAATTCAGCTCCAACTTCAGCAGCAGGTTGCTCAATTACCATATGGGTTGGATGTATGATAGATACTATCACTTCTTCCGGATGATTTAAAATTTTAATCCCATCCATTACAGCAAGGTCTGAAACCCTGATGTTATGGCCTATGTGCAGCTCTTTTATATCATATTCTACCTTCTCCGGAATATCTGCAGGAAGACATAATACATGAAGTTCTCTTAAACCATGCTGGACAACTCCGCCCTCTTCTTTTACTCCAGCAGATTCTTCCTCGCTTAATATAACAACTGGAACAATAGTCTCAACTTCTTTCTTCATCTGAATTCTTAAGAAGTCAACATGTAATAAATCAGCACTTATAGGACCCCTCTGTATTTCCTTAATTATTGTAGTTTCCTTCTTGTCCCTGCCGTCTGATTTGATTTGAATATCAAGTATTAAATTGGATATACTGTGCCCTTTTATAATGTCTTTAAATTCCTGTGTATTGAATTTGACACTCACAGGTTCTTCAGATTGACCATAAATTGTCGCAGGTATAAAACCTTCATTTCTCAGCCTTCTTGAAGAATTCTTTTTTAATTCATCCTTATTTCTTGTTTCAGCTTTTAACAAGATGCTTCTCATTTAAAATCACCCCAAAAAAACTATAAAACTAAAAAAATTATTAAAAAATCAAACAAGATACTCGCCCTTAAACATCTCACTAACAGAATCGCAATGATAAACCTTTTTTATTGTTTTTGCAAGCAAACCTGCAATTGATAATACTTTTATTTTATTGTTGTAATTCTTTTTTATTGGGAGTGTATCTGCAACTACAATTTCTTCAGCTCTGGAATTTTCAAGTATCTCTATAGCACTACCGGAAAAAATCGGATGGGTGGCACCAACATAAACTTTCTTTACATTAAACCTGTATAAAAAATCAACAGCTTCAACCATTGTCCCACCAGTGTCTATCATATCATCAAATATTATAGCTTCCCTGCCATCCACATCACCAACAAGGTGATTGACTTTTGCCATATTTGGCCCGGGCCGCCATTTATCAAGTATAGCCAGGGGAAGGTTAAGCTGAGCTGCAAAAATGCTTGCCCTCTTTACACCACCAACATCAGGGCTGACTACAACACCATTCTTAATCTTCTTGGTTTTAAAATAATTGGCAATGATTGGAATTGCTGTTATATGATCGACCGGAACATCGAAAAAACCCTGTATTGTAGCAGTATGCAGATCAACAACTATCATCCGGTCAGTTCCTGCTATAGTCAGAAGATCAGCAACAAGTTTTGCAGTGATTGGTTCTCTTCCTTCAGATTTCTTATCCTGCCTTGCATATGGGTAATGAGGAATTACACAGTTAATCATGCCTGCAGATGCCCGCTTTAAAGCATCAATCATTATAAGAAGTTCCATAAAGTTATCATTTACCGGTTCACCACATGGCTGTACGACAAACACATCAGCACCACGAACACTTTCTTCAAATCTCACATATATCTCACCATTTTTAAATTTTGTTCTTGTGACTTTTCCTATCTTTGTTTGAAGCTGTTTTGCAATTTTGTCAGTAAGCTCAGGGTTTGCTGAACCCGAAAAAAGAAGCATTCTCTTATTGCTTGGATAATCCCTCACTTTTTATTACCTCACTTCCCTCTAATCGCCTTCTTTTATTTTTTTTGAGACCCATCATAGTTGCAAGTAGTGGTGTATGCACCAACGCTAACCCCTGAATGTGCAGGTTTTTCACTTATTCTCTTCCGGACTATTTTTTCAAGATTTGCAAGCTGAGCCATATCATTAATACCTTCTATTTCAAGAGCATCAGCAATTTTAAAAGCTAAAGCCCTGTGCCCATCCCCTACCAGTTCCTCAATAATATCTGTCAGATAAAATTCATTCTGAGAATTTTTTGAATCAATCCTGTCCAAATATGAAAACAATAGACTGGTATCAAAGCAGTAAATTGAAGAATTTATTTCATTTATTTTTTTCTCATCAGAAAAAGCGTCTATCTCCTCAACAATTCTTAAAACATTGCCTTCCGGATCCTTTATTATCCTTCCATAACCATAAGGATTTTTAACTTCTGCTGTAATTAAAACAGCCCTGCTTTCTGAAGATAATTTAAATTTAAAAACTCTTTCGAGAGTATCTGAAGTAATCAGTGGAATATCACCTGGAATCACCATGCAAAAACTTCCCATTTCTCTTACGTGCTTCACTGCAGCTTTTACGGCATGTGCTGTTCCAAGCTGTTTTTCCTGATACACAACCTTGAATGATGGAAAATTATCATTTAAATATTTCTCTACAAGAGAACCTTTGTGCCCGACAATAACAAATACATTCTTCGGATTTAATTTCTCAACTGATTTTAAAATATAATAAATAATAGGCTTAAAACATATCTGGTGCAGAACTTTTGGGATTTCTGATTTCATCCTCTTGCCTTTGCCTGCAGCAAGCAATATAACACTTAAATTTTTTTTAGGGTCAATCAATGATGGTTCCACCTGAAATTTCACTTGAGAGTAAATTGAAGTTTTCACCGAAATATGCAGTCAGATATATAAGGTTGTTGCACTTATTTCCAAGTATTTCTTTCCTTACATAAAAAGATGATCCCTGAGTACCCCCTTCATCCTCATATATCCGTGAAATATCACTGGTTCTTCTTATTTTTACAGCAATTTCTTCTCCGCATTTGTTGCATTTGATATTAAAAACCAGAAAACCTGATTCACCTTGTGATGGAGGAGCAGTAAAAAACTTTTTTAAATTTTCTAAAAAACCACCCATACATTTCGTATTTTAGCAAATTTAAAAAATATATTAAACAGGTTAGATTATTAAGTAGAGATTTTTTATAATAAATATTATAAATTTTAAAATAATAGTTATAATAAATTTCAATGCTTAAGATAAAATTAAGTAAAATTCACAATATTGTTAAAAATTATAGCGGCAAGTAGTGAAACTCCCCCAACTGTAGTCGTGGGCTTCTTTTATATTCTATAAATAGAGCAAAGCCTATCCATCACCAGACTGTAGTCTGATGTTTTAACGGCAGAATAAAATCATAGCAACTCTTATAAATGGGGAAAAAACAGATTTAAAAAGAACATCAAAACCTGTACAGGTATTATATCTTGCGGGCTATGCAGTAAAAAGCAGATTAAGCCAAAAATTTAAAAAACCTCTTATATGTGCTTTTAAACTAACAAACAAATACAATCTTAAGTGCAGCCATTGCCCCTTCTGTAGAGAAGAAGAGGTAAAAATGCTAAGTTTTATGGAAGTAAAAGATATTCTAATTGACCTATGCAATTACGGAGTTAGAATTGTTATCTTTGAAGGAGGTGAACCATTGCTTTAAGGTATCTTTTCTATAATAAGCTACTCCGAATCATACTTAAGCCTTATTCCTGGAAGCAAAAAAGTTGATCATTTTTCCAAAAATCCCAATCCTTTCTTTATATATCACAGGCTGGCTGCAGAAAGTATAATAGTTTATATTTTTCAAATAAGCTGACAGCTCTATGAGTGCAATAATTAGGGAAAAAATAGACGAAGCAAAAAACCCCACCCCGTATATACTTTCAGAATACATGAGTGTCATAAAAGTAAAACCTGCATTGCTCAATAAAAATATTACAGCAACAAATAAAGCCCCTGATCTGTTCTCAAAATACAAAAGTATCAGTATAACTATCATCACCATTATATTAAGATATGCACCAAGCGCTATTAGATTAAAAATATCCATGGATAACTGTGAAAGCCCAAACCTTGGCAGCACATAAAACCCTGCTGCAATAAACACAAGCGTAAAGAACAGCTGCAGTTCCATTATATTTCTTATCTCTGACCAGAGCACTCTTGTCATATCTTGTCTTGCATTTTCTATATCCGAAAAATTACCTTTTCCTGTGATTAAAGAGTAATATGTCCTGTATTTTTCATAAAAAGAAGTTTCTACTGAAACTATAAAAATAACCATTGAAGGCATGACAGAAAGAAAAGCATAGAAAGTCGGCACATCATATGTTGGAGCATATGTATAAGTACCGCCGATTTCCACCCCAAACCTGCTTGCCCAGAATAAAAAATTATGACTGTAAAGCCCGAGAGTATAAAAAAATGAAATAAAGAAAAGTGACGGATATTTTTCAAAATAAATAAGGAAATCAAAATACCTTCTGGCAGGTCTTCCGTAAAAACTTCTCAGGTAAGCCATTAGAATTGCAATTATTATTAAAAATCCTATGTTCATTGCAAAAATAAGGCTAAAAACAGTATTTAAAGCTGTAAACTTTAAAAAAACATAAGACAGGCAAACTGATGCAATTACCCCTGATATAAAGCTTTTTACAATCCTCATATAATCTTTAATGGTTGACAGATATTCCATCATGATAAAAACAATTATAAGCTCCATATACAAAAGGTAGCTAACGAGTTTAACTGCAAACGGCAGCGGGGAGCGGTAGTAAAATAAAATCCCTGCTGTACCTGCAAAAACAATTACAATGCTTAAAACTCCATAAAGGGATGGAAGTATGTATTCATGCTTCTGTTTGTAAAGCATGTCTGCAATAAACCGTGTAATTACCATCTTAAATCCGCTGGAAATTATCTGGGAAAATATGAAGGCATAGACAATTGTTGCAATAAAAAGCTCCCTGTCCCTGTAGGCAATATTCATATAGCTTGAAAAAATAAGAATAGCTGCAATTATTATTGTGCATAGTATAAAGGGTCCAAGAGACACAAGTGCTGAGTAAGCATACGCTCTTATACTGGAAAACAAGCCTTTATTCTTAAAAAGTCTTTTTAATTCAAAACCTATTCCTGCCATAATAATTAACTCCTGAAATCAAAATATTATGAAATCAAACCAAATTCTTTAAAAAACTGTTAATATTTTACCCTGTCTTTGCCCCACCATTATTTTTACCCTTGAACTATAATTGCTGACTGCAAATTCATTATATATGCGCCTGTAGCTTTCCACACACTTCTTGCTTGTATAAAATGCAGTTACCCTTTTATACCCGTTCTCCCCCATTTTTTCCCTGAGTTTCGAGTCCAATGCAAGCTTTACAATTGCATTTGATATCTTTTCAACATCCATAACAGGTACAACAATTCCTGCTTTTCCGAAACCATCATTTCTTCCATAAAGCAGTTCCCTGCACCCCCCAACATCAGTTGTCACAAAAGGTTTCTTTGCTGCAAACCCTTCAAGTATTACAAAGGGCTGCCCTTCGCTGATGCTTGTCAGTACAAGAATATCCAGGCCGCCAATGTATTTTTTCACATCAGCTTTTCCAGTAAACTCCATATCCTTCAGCCCCAGCCTTTTTATTAAAAGCAGGCATTCCCTGTAATATTCCTCATCCTCGTCAAAGGGCCCAACTATATAAAACCTTGCATTTCTTACGGCATTCTTTACATGATTGAAGCTCTGTATCATTGTCTTTATATCTTTTATCGGCACAACTCTTGTTATGGTGGCAATGTTTATATAGCCATCTGATTTGCCTGGCTGCATTTTCTTAATTTCATCAAATGATTTTACATCAATACCATTGGGGACAATCTCCAGCTTTTCAGGCGGGCATCCAAGTTCTGCCTCAATTTCCTTATTTTTTTCAAAAAGAGTCAGTACCCTGTCAGCATATTTATAAACTCCGCCGCAGATATTGTAGAAAAAATTAATCCACATATCCTTAAAATTACCCTTAGCCCAGCCTGACTTTATTATTTCCTCTTCTCTCTCGCGTGAATAAATTCCGTGCTCTGTAACTATAAATGGTTTTTTATATAAAAATTTCGCCATTGCCCCGAGTATTCCTGCATAACCTGTTGCTGCACTGTGGTAAAGGTCAGCTTCCGGAATTTTTGTTTTTAACAGAAAAAATAACGGCACAAGCATTGATCTTACCGTCCAGAAAAATTCAGTGAACGGAATGGAATTATATTTCTCGATATATGCATCCCTTAAAATATCAAAAAAATTCATGCTCATGAAAAAGTCCATCTCATTTTTAATCCTGTTTTCAACAAATAACCTGAAGATATAATCCCAGTCAACCTTTTCACCCGTAATCAGGCATTTCAGGTTATGGGCAGCTTCACGGCTGAATCTGTATCTCTTACCATAACTGCCTCTTCCTTTAAGCATTTCATCAAGAAAAATTTCATGAACCCCTGTCACGTTTTCAGGCAGTGTATATTTAAAATTGCCCCTGTATTTTTCTTCTGCACCAACTGAATAGATAATAAACTTATGTTCTGTTAAATTTTTTAAAAGCATCTGCACCCATGTTGACACCCCGCCGGTAACATGAGGATAACTTCCTTCAACAAGCAAACAAACCTTCATTTAAGCTCACCTTTGTATTAATTGCCACAATAAAAGCAATCTTCATTAAAGTTTTAATAATATTTTACCCTGCAGGCCTTTTACTTATTCTATTTCACTGTCAGGCTGCATTTCTCACTCTTTAGAGTTAACAGATAAGCATCTTCTGAAATCTTTTCATATTCACAATTTTCCGACTCGGCAATTCCCTTATTTGTTATGAATATGCAATATATATCCTCCCTGTAATTTTCAGTGTAAATATTTATTGCGTCCCCTGAATATTCAACCCGGGGGTTACATTCAAGGTATTTTATAAGTTCCTGAGCTGCCGGGGATATGGTAAAACTTCTGAGCCACCCATATTTGGAATTTACCTCCCCCAGGATTGAATCAAATTCCTTTTCAAGAGCAGTCCAGCTCTTACCATTATTTCTTTTTGGATCCAGCACATCATCAGGATGAATAAAATGTGCAAAAATCCCATAAAGGTTTATCCCATTGTAAATCTGCCACATTTTAATGGCATCTTTTTCATAACCGGCTGAAAGCCTCGGAAATTCCACTATTTTATCTTCTGCTACTTCAAACTCCTGCGAATATACATCCCCTTCAGTATTTGACAAATAAACTGAAGCTATGACTTTTAAATCGGGACTGGCTTTAACTACAGATTCCCTCCCTTCAGGACTTAAAATATTTGACGGAGGAACATATGCCCTCAATTCATAGTGTGCAAAAATACTGCGTATGAATTGTATAAGCTCCTGGATGGAAAGAATCATATTATCCCGGCTGCTCCAGGGCTTATACCCCAGATCCTGTTTAATGAACCCTTCAGGAGCAAGTGACTGATGATTATATCCATGAAGTCCCAGTTCACCGCCCAGGCCAAGAATTTCTCTTCCATAAAGAAGCAGGTTTCTTAAATTTTTAGAATCCCCCTTTTTAAATGGCGGTTCTGTTAGGCTGTTATAGGTTTCAATTATAAATCCTGTATATTTAAGGTCATATTTTTTTGCAAGTTTTATCATATCTGACCACCATACTTCCCTGTAAAAAGCAGGTACATCCCTGCTGAATTCCTCAAATATCTTTTCATCTTTTCCTTCAGGAATAGGTGCAGGAAAATCATCAATATGTATCATTTTCACATTTATTACAGGATATATGAAATTATCTTTTGAAAGTCTCATAACACTGGCGATAACACCTCTGTTATTTTTTGCATTTAAAATTGTCCCGTTAAATACGACAAACCTCCCACTGCCATAATCCCTTGTCCAGAGCATGGGATTTCCATCATAGGATTTTAAATGAATTATTGAGCCATCATCAACTTCAACTTTAAGTGCGGAATTCCTGATGATTTCTGAGCCTGTCTTAAAATTTTTAACACCAATCAAAATATCTGATAAAACCTCAATGCCATCAGTATCATAAACACCGGGCTGATATTTTTTTATACCTAACAGTTCTGATATACTCTCAAAAGTTTTATCTATAACAGGTCTTGTAAGCAGTGCAACTCTACCACCGCTGTAAACATAATCCATATATCTTTCAATATTTTTTAGAAAATCAAGTCTCTCAAATGTAAAAAAAATACAATCATAATCTGCAATATCCGGTATATCCTCATCAACATTAACAACAAAATAATCTTTTTTCATGTATTCAAGAACTGTTTTCAGCTGCAGTCCTGTTTTTAAGCTGTTTGCTTCATATTTATCAGATACTATTAAATATTTTTCAAAATTTAACCCATGAGGTATATCAGGTTTTTTTGGCTCTGAAAGATTTATCTGTGAATTTACATTCTTTATAAGACTGATAATTCCAAATGAACGCAGCATCTGAAAACCTGCTGCAAGAACAGTTATTGAAATTACTATTATTGCCACTCTTCTAAGAAACATTTTTTGTAACCTTCAGGCTAACCTGGTATTTTTGTTTTATGCTTTCATGTCTGTTGTATCTGAAATCATGTCTGTTGTATCCAGAACTTCCCAGAAATTAATTATTTTCTCACCCTGCTCCGTTAAACCAATTTTTCTTAGCATAAGTTCATCAAGAATTTTTTTAAAAATTCTGTAATCTTTTACCGTATAGAATAATTTCATGAGTGAAAGGTAAGGTTTCTCACTGTTCGGAAACTGTTTTCTAAACATCCTGCAAAAATCAAAAGCATTTTCATAATCGCCAAGCTCAATATCTGCAGAAATCCTGTCCACCCAATAAATTTCATCTGCATTATGTTTTAAAAGCATTTTCTCAAGAGCATCCGAATATTTACCCAGGTAATCAAAATAATCCACCCTGTCTGCCACAGCGCTTTTCAAATACTTTTTTAACACATCTATGTAATCCAGCATATATTTTAAATTATTTTTATCCTCATTATATTTGTCGCTTGAAGACTGGATGAGAAGCTCAAACTGCTTTTTTATCTCCAGAAGTGCTGCAGCAGCATAATGGGAAGTTTCAGAATCACTGCTTTTAACAGCCTGCTTTAACCCTTTTATGTATCCTGAAAAATCCTTTTTCAGTATATATATTAAATAAGACCTTTTAGTATTACTGTCCTTAAATTCAAGTGTATCCTTAAGCGGAACCGTATTTATTTCACTTTCAAAATCTATTGCTTCCTCATGATATATATGACTCCTGTCATGAATATATTTAAGGTAATCCCTGACAGGCTTTTCCTGTCTTTTTACGCTTTTACTTAAAACCCCTGAGATTATAAAAAACAAAATACCGAAAACAGGCAGGAAAAAAATAACAACTAACTTGTAAATGCCGTCCTGAAATCCACCAATCTTTAAACTGACAGCAAAAAAAACAATGCAGACCAGGCTATGTATTATAAGGAAAGTTAATAAGCTATTCATTTATTAATTCCTCCTGCACCAGTTCAGCACTGATTCCATTGCCCGAAAGCCTGTCAGCTACAATTTTTGTATAATTATTTTTTGTATTTGAAAGCAGAATATATAAATTGCCATCACTGCTCAAACCAATATAATCATTTTCCCTGATGCAGGATACAATTCTGTCTGAAAATTCACTGTAAGAATGGCCGCTGCTTAAAACTTTCAGCAGTGAATAGCTCATGTCAAGCTCTTCTTTATTTTTTTTAACTTCAATTAATATTTTTTCAAATGTTTCTGCTGTCAAAATCCTGGTTTTTGGCAGATATCTTTTATCTTTTAAACTTGCTTCAAATATGTATGCTCTTTTCAATGCATTAGTTATAAGATTTATGACTGTTGTAAATAGGTTTTCATAATGCATTGTAAGGTTTTCAAACTCCGTGTCATGTATTGACACTACAGCAATGACTTTTTTCTCATTTAAAACAGGGGCAATCATCAAAGGTATTCCCTGTTCAAATCTCTTATTTATATAAATGCTTTTTGCTTCTACCACCTCTTTAATCTGAGGAAAATCTGAAATTTTAACAGAATTGCTGATTCTATCGGTAAGGGCTAAAGAACGTGCCTTAAGCCTCATAAAATTACTTGCTCCATCAGAACTGAGAGTATATATGGAAACCTGGTTTGTCTTCATAATTCTTTCAATGGCATTTATCGCTCCTGAAAAAACCCTTTCAATTTCAAGGCTTTCAACTTCCTGGACTATTTTATAAATGGTACTGAAGCTGTCCTCTGTATCAATGATCTGATTCTCAAGCTCATTTTTTATTACTTTTGTTTCGTTATATATATCCAGCAAAAACATGTATTTATTTTTCAGGCTCTGGTAATTTAAATCCCTTGACTGGACTTCCCTGTTCCTGCGTTCAATCGTGTATCCTGTTATTATTCCAACAAGAATATAAACAGCAATCTGTACAAGATTTTCCGGAGTATAAATAAAGGTAATTGCATCCACACCGCTGAACAGATTTACACCCACAAACAAGGCGGCTGACAAAATCATTGCAAGATATGCCTGAACCTGACCCCATAATGCAGCAGCAATTATTATATAAACTATCAGCAAATCTATTTTTAAGTCAGGAAGTTTCACTTTTAAAAACAGGCTACCAAACTGAAGAAAGGCAAAAAATAAAAACAGAATGATATTTTCAAAAACAGCAAGTGCGGTTTTTCCTGAAGTTTTTTTTGTTTTTAACTTTATTTTATCAGCAGGTTCTTTTTCTTTTCTACAATTTTTTACTCTTTCCTCTTTAAATTCTGCATGCCACTCAAATGTTTTTTTAATTCCGTCTTTAAGTTCTGTTTTGGGTTCCCATTCAATTAGTTTTTTAATTTTGTCATTGCTGACCTGCATCCTTGCAATTGCTCTCATTTTTCCATCAGTATTTTTATAAATAACTTTTTTCGGTTTTTTAATATTTGAAATAATTTTTACAAGCTCTTCAGTGGAAGTCTCTGTATTTGAAGATAAATTAATTATTCCTGTACAGTTTCTGTTAATGGAAGCCTTATAAATGCCATCAATAGCATCATCTATATGAATAAAATCCTTTGTACTTCCTGATTCGGCATATATCTCAACTGCCTTTTTATTATAAGCACTGCTTATAATGGAACTGATGATATTTCCGCCGCTATTGTCATTGACTGCACTGCAGCCGGGCCCATAAATTTCTGAAACTCTTAAACAGAGTGTATTTAAACCATAGAACTTATTCCACTTATTGCAGCAGTACTCACTTATTACATCACCTGCGCCCCTGGAATTAACAGGGTCCGGACTTAAATCTTCACTGACCGGCAGGTTTTTAACATTGCCATAAATATCTGCAGAAGAAATATATATAAACTTTTTAACCTTTATTTTTTCTGACAGCTTTAAAATATTGAAAAAGCCTGAAAAATATTGGTTAAAATCATCCTGGTTGCCTATTCCAAAACTGGCTGAAATATAAATAACAATATCAAATCTATAAGCTTCAAATATCTCTTCACATTCAGAATCTGAAGGACTTATATTATAAATTTTACACCCCGGTGTTTTTTCTATTTTTGAATATTCAAAGTCATCAATTAAAACACATGAAGGGTTGCACCCTATTATTGCTACAGTACAGCCTTCTTTTACAAATTTTGAAGCAATCCCTGTTAAAAAACCCCCATAACTGCCTGTTATTAGTACTTTCAAACAGACCACCCTCCATCCTGTTGAATGCCTCATTTATGACAAATTCAATATTTGCCGGTACCCATCATTTTTTACCGGCAACCTCCAGCTTTTTTCCGGCATTCATTATTCTTTACCGGCAACCTTTAATATTTTTTCCGGTAATCATCAACATTATTTACCGGAACCCATCAGCACTTGCTGCTGCTTTTTTATAATAATTTATATATCTGGCTATTCACTTGGCTTCGGTACAATCTATAAATACACACTATATATAAATTACCAGGTACGTTATTGAGAACTGATATTGCTATATTCAGCAGTTACTCCAGTAAAGTGAATACCCAAATTTGTATATTTATAATTTTTCTTATAATTATTTATATGTATCTATATATCGGTATTTTTCAGGAAATTTTTAATAATTAATTTTAAAAATCCGCAAAATCTACAAAAATTCTTTTTACATCAATTGAAAGCATCTCTATTTTCGTGATAAAAATAAAGTTATTGGGTTAAGGATGGTTATTGAGAAAACCTTTTGAAGACTTAAGCGGGCACGGTTCCTCCGCAGGAGGAGAGCGAAGTCTGAAACAGAGCATGCTTTTCCTCGCTGGGGAAAAAATGCGTGTTTTTGAAATAACTCATCCTTAACCCTTAAAGTTTTAATTTAATTGATATCACGAAAATGAAGATGTTAACAAATTAACTGAAATCATTTATATTTCTTATTTTTAAATTATAATATGCAGGGAAAACTAAAAGATAATTAAAAAAATAAACAGAGGTTGTCATATATTGGCAGATTTAAATACAAATACAAAGGATAAATTAACAAAAAAAAGAATAGCTCTCTTTTCACTTCTGGTATCCATCTTTTTAATAGCTGTAAAAATAATAATAGCCTACCTTACAAACAGTCTTGGTGTTTACTCTGAGGTGTTAAATAATGGGCTGGATTTGGTGCTTGTTCTAATCACATATATTGCAATAAGAGCTTCAATTAAACCTGCTGATAAGGACCATACATACGGGCATGGCAAATACGAAAATTTTTCAGCGCTGGTTGAATTGACCATAATATCACTTCTAAGTTTTTTTATAATATACAAATCAATACAGCGAATTATCTATAAAAATTTTGAGCTTAACCTTGTATGGTATGCATATCTTGTTTTAGCTCTCTCAATTGCCTTAAATATAATAAGGGTATTCTTTCTCAATTATGCAGCAAAGAAATACAGCTCAGTAGCATTCAGGTCAAATTTCATTAATTATACCGGTGATATACTGAGCTCTGCTATCGTCCTTACAGGTTTAATTTTTGCCAAATTCGGAATTTACATTGCTGACCCGATTGCATCCGTGATTGTTGCGGTAATTTTAATTATATTTACACTGAGGTTTTCATTTAGAATAATAAGAAACCTGCTGGATTACATACCGGCTCAAGTTACAGAAAATATCAGCAATGTCCTGAACGGTTTTTCAGAAATTAAAAAAATCAACAATGTTAAAATACATGAAGTCGGAAATATAAAATTTATAAATATTGGCCTTGAGCTTGACAGCAACCTGCACCTCTCACAGGTTGAAAAAATAAAAGATGATATAAGGTCATCAATCATCAGCAAATATCCTGGTTCCGATATAATAATTGAAACCAGGCTTGCGCTCTCTGAAAATGCCATTACCGACAGGGTAAAAGAAATAATTTTAAACATACCCCATGTAAAAGATATTCATAACATTTATATATACAATATTGACAAATATATTGATATTTCTGTCCATATAGAGCTGACTGAAAACGTGACCCTCTCTGATGCTGAAATTATTACAAAATCTGCAGAGAATAAATTAAAGGAGTTAATTGCTGAACTTAGAAGGATATATATTCACATTGAAGATAAGAAAAATGAGGAAATTTATGATGATATTACAGACAGTTCAGAAAATTTTATTGAAGATGTCAAGAATTTAATTTCACACCATATCAATCCTGATACCTGCCATAACTTCACTGTTCTTAGAAAAAATGAGCTCTTTAACCTTTCATTTCACTGCAGACTTGACAGAAAACTGAATATAAAGAAAGCGCACAGCATTATTACAGAAATTGAAGATGATATTAAAGGTAACTTTAAAGGAATAAATGAGATAGCCATACACGTTGAACCAGAATAATTACTTATGATAAAAAAAATTAGCCGTAAAATACTTCCAGGTTTAAAAAAACTGACTTTAAAAGTCTCCGGATTTTTTACTTCCTCAAAAGATGCTTTTGATTACATCAGCTTTATGAGCACTCCGCACAATGCAATAGCCGACCGGAAAATATCTGCCTTCACAAAAAAAAGGTTATTTTTTTCACTTTCTCTTCTAATCACATTCCTGATAATTTACGGAATGCTTTTTTTCTGTTTTTCACCCGATATAATTTTTAAAAACACAACAACTAACGGCGGTGATATGGGGGCACATAATTACCCCGCCAAATTTTTTATAGATGAGATCTTACCGAACTTCAGGATGACAGGATGGGATATGGGATGGTTTGCCGGTATGCCGATGCTGACCTTCTATTTCCCGCTTCACTATTTTTTAATAGCACTGCTGTCAAAAGTCTTTGCATACAATATAGCTTTTAAGCTTGTAACAATACTTGGCAGCCTCATATTGCCTGCCGCCCTATATCACTTTGGAAAATCCTTCAAGTTTGAATACCCGTATCCGGAGTTTGCCTCAATAGGTGCAATGGCTTTCCTTTACATGAAAAGCTTTACAATTTACGGCGGAAATTTTCTGGGAACATATGCAGGTGAATTCAGCTATTCAATAAGCTTCGGACTGGTGTTTATCTTTCTTGCAGCACTATACAGGGGAATGCAAAGGGAAAAATATGACTGGCTTTTTGCATTAAACTGCATAATACTTGCATGCATCGTCCTTACCCATCTTATAACGCTGATTGCCCTTTTCATTATTGTCCCTGGCGTCTTTTTTCTGAAAAGGGATTTAAAAAGTGCAAAATATATCATTGCGGTGTTTGCAGTGGGGTTTTTTTTATCTGCCTTCTGGTCTTTACCATTTGTCCTTCTTATAAAATGGACACCCACAATGAACTGGACAAATATCAAGGATTTAAAAGAGCTTTTCCCGCTTGAGCTAATTCCGGCTTTAGTCCTTGGAGTGGCAGGCTTATTTTTCTCTACGATTAAAAAAGACAGGAGAATGGTTCCGGTAATATGGACAATAATTGTTTTAATGTCTCTTTTCTTTACCTGGGAAGAGGGAAGGCTTTATAATGCGAGGTTTCTGCCCTTTATATTCATATTTATATACCTGCTTGCAGCTTACGGTTTAATGAACCTGTACTGGGTCTTTACAACAGGATTATCTTCCATAAATTTCACAGGGGCAAAGCAGAGATTTTATAAATTTGCAGTAATAGCATTCGTTCCTGTTGTAGCTTTTATAGCAGGTGCAGCCATTATGGCAGGAAACCCCCTTGGACCTGCATGGGCCCGGCACA
>Ga0194125_10002367_pt1 | contig 31284 bp, 20 predicted proteins | sample TA2KigC250mmetaG_FD_148626 | JGI IMG/M metagenome (GOLD analysis project Ga0194125, IMG submission 148626) | Freshwater microbial communities from Lake Tanganyika, Tanzania - TA2015034 Kigoma Deep Cast 250m | ecosystem: Environmental > Aquatic > Freshwater > Lake | place: Tanzania: Lake...
CTCGTAATGCTTTGGCTGATGCGGTGTTACAAGCCACGATGACCAAGGGGCAGCCCTCTGCCAGCAGGTTGTAAACACATTCCTTGGTGAATTGATACACCGCGTCAAAGGATCGATTTCCGTAGGGCACTCGGGCATTATCCCCCAAATAACAATAGGTATGAGTGGGCATGAGGGATCTCAGGGCCTGCAGGATATTCAGACCGCCCATACCGGAGTCAAAAACACCAATTTTGCCCATGCCTAGGTCTTCCAAACTTGCTCCTCACCAAGGTCCAACCATTGCAGCGCGGAGCGGTAGAGCAAATTCATTTCATGCTCCTTGTCCAAATTCATGGAACGGATGAGCTGCCCCGCTTTGGCCTCTCCCAGAGGGAAAGGATAATCGCTGCCCAAGGCAACGCGGTTAGAACCGACGATTTCGATAAGATACCGTAACATTTGTGGATCGTGCACCAAAGAATCCACCCAGAATTTGCCCAGGTATTCGCTGGGATGCACCGGATTGTCCACAGCAACCAGATCGGGCCTGGCTTCGTAACCCCGAACGATGCGTCCCAAGCCTCCAGGAAAGGAGCCACCACCATGGGCAAAGGCCACCCGCAACCGGGGGAACTTCTCAAAGATTCCCCCAAAAATCATGGAGCAGATGGCCAAGGCCGATTCAGCAGGCATGCCCACCAACCAAGGTAGCCAGTAGCGGTCCATTTTGTCTTGACCCACCATATCCCAAGGATGCACGAACAAGGAAGTTCCCAACTGCTCCGCCTTTGCATAAAAACCATGCAAGGCAGGGTCGTTCAAATTCCATTGGTTGACATGGGAGCCTATTTGTATTCCTGACAAACCTAAGTCCAGCATGCAGCGTTCCATTTCAAGGCAGGCCAAATCGGGATCCTGCAGGGGGACAGTCCCCAAACCCAGAAAATGTGTCTTGTGTTGATGAATCGCTTCGGCCAGGTGGTCGTTGAGGAAGCGTGAGGTATCCAAGGCGTTGGAAGCGGGAGCCCAATAATGAAAAAGCGCAGGCACCGTGGAAAGCACCTGCACATGATTCTCCAAATCGGCTACTTCCAAGATACGTTGTTGCTCGTCCCAGCAATTGGCTTCAATTTGCCGAAACACTTGATTCCCTTTCATCATCACCGCACAAGCAGGACAAGACCCCTCTTGGTGGTGAAGGGAAATCCAATCACCTGGGCCATAGCGTGTTGCCCAATCGGGGAGTTCCTTGGGCAGGATATGGGTATGAATGTCGATGGACCGCAAAGCCGTGTTAGACAAATCGGGGATCGGATGCCATCACCTGACCGCAGGATCGGCAAGTGCGTTTGGACTCATCGCTATAAAAGGCCCTGAAGTGAGGGATAAAGTCCTTTTCAATATCCAGCAGCTCGAAATGGCTTTCATGCAAGGGATGGTTGCATTGCTCGCAGAACCACAGCAATCCGTCGGTAAAACCACGACCCGCCCGAATACGTTCGATGACCAGCCCTATGGAGCCATCTTGACGCACCGGGGAATGGGGGGTTTTGGCGGGACAAACGAATAAATCTCCTGGGCCCAAGGCGTATTCAACGCAGCGGCCATCTTGCTGGGTTTTGACGGTGATATGACCCTCCAATTGGTAGAAGATTTCCTCTGTTTCGTTGTAATGGTAATCTTTGCGGGCGTTGGGTCCTGCGACCACCATCACGATATAATCATCGCTATCGGGGGTAAGGTTTTTGTTGGCCACAGGGGGCTTAAGAAGATGGCGATTCGCTTCAAGCCATGCATTAAGGTTAAAAGGAGCTAAAGGGGCCATATCTGCATTGTAAGGGATGGGAACGAAGATAAGACGCTAGCGCCTATTCGCCTAATCGTCCGAAGACCTTCGGCAAATACGATTGAAATCACAGTATTTGCATCGTTCCTCGTCCTCCGTTTGAACGATGGGGAGCTGAGGATCCAAGAGATCGCGGAAGATGCCACGCAGGAGATCCTCAAAAGCTTGGATGGTAGGGAGATCGATTTCACTTTGACCGCCCACCTTGAGCAAACGGCTGCCTCTGGAGGCTTGCTGCAATGGCACGATTCCCAATTCGAGGGGCAGAGCAATAGGCTCATTGAGGATGGCCTTGTTACGGCGCTGAGGCTGAGGATTCGCATGGGCCAACCATGCGTAACATAAGAGTTGAAAGGCCTTATTGTGTTCTTCGTCCAAAGCCTCCTTCAAAGATTCGAGTTCCAGTTCTTTGGAATTGCTGGTCATGTTCCCGGACTTGAAATCCACAATACGATGCCTCCCTGCATTGCTTTCTAAACGATCCAAGCGACCCCTCATTGCGATCGAAATACCGTCCACCTCTAAGCTTGCTTGATCGAATTTGAGTTCTTGACCAAGAAGTCGAATGCGTTCATGCTGACTGCGACTGGTTTCGCCGCGGAAATACTCCTGTAAGAATTGAAGCCCCATGCGCTTGACCAATACATTCACGCCTTGATCAAAGGAATAGGGTTTGAAATCCTTGTGGTTGCAGGCCTTGTCCAAGGCCTGTGGGATTTGTTCGGAGAGTTCCTTCCAATCCTGAGGAAGCAGGTCTTTGCCTTCTTTGGTTTCAAAAAGAATCTCCAAGGTCAAATGAAAAAGAATGCCGATTTGACGTGCGTTGAGTTGCTCATCAATTTCTTCAGTGGCCTTCAGATCTCTAATATAAGTGAACCAAAACCGCAGGGGGCATTGGAGGTAAAGGCTCAAGGAGGAGGGACTTATGGCTTTGTTGCTTAGCTTTTGACGTATCAAATCCATAACCAACTCGGTCTTGGGGATGCGAATGCTGTGGTCCGATGCAGGGGGCAGACAAACGGGTAATTCTCGCTGTGTGCTTTGCATTGCGCCTTGGTACTCCAAATCGAGTTGCTGCAGAAAACGGCTTTTTTCGGTGACCTTGCCATCCGCACCGCTATGGGCATAGAGCAACAAAGCCTCTGTGCAGTGTTGCAACAATCGATAAAAGGCGTAGGCTTGACGTGCCTCTTCCACCCAGGGTTCCGGCAGTCCAAAGGACCTTCGCAAATCGAAACTAAGCATACCTCGGTATCTACCTGCTCGAGGCAAGACGCCTTCGTTGAGTCCGCTGAAAACCAAATAATCAAAGTCCAAGGCCAGCGTATCCGAAAGGCTCATTATGCGGATTCCTCCCAAGGCATTTCCCTCGGGATTCAGTGCCGCGGATCCCAAATGCATGGACCACATCTTGCGCCAAACCGCCCAGGAATTATCGGAAGGCAGCAGCCTTGCTGCGATTTGATGAATTAAATCAGCGATGGAACTAAGGGCATGTTGTTCCATAGGCGCCACAATGTTCTCCTGGGATTCGCTTAGGGCAAGGGCTACTTGGGCCAGATGAAGGTAGGTTCGGGTGGCTTGGTCAGGGGAATCAGGATTTGGCTCAACAGGAATCGTGCGATCCTCGCTTGATTCCACAAGCGATGGAATGAGCGGCATACCTTGGTAAACAAAGGATCGCAGATCCTTGGCATAAAGGAAGGTTGGCGATGCCGAGGGGTTTCCATCGCCTTGGGCTGCGCCTAAGTTCAGCTTGGACCATAAGGGATTGTTGATCCACTCGTTCCAATTCACCGAGCTAACTTTGCCTTTGAAGAGGAGCCCTTTCACTAATTCCAAGTAGGCCATGGCCCAGGAGTAGGCCGAGGTCCATCGCAAGTCCAAAGGCATGCCCAGGTGCAGGCCCGTTTCGGCCAAATCCCAATGCATTAGTAGGGGCCAAACTTGAGAGGATTCGCCCAAGACCCACCCGATTTGTCCGGGCTGTACCCCGGAGGCTAACCACTTTTGGATTTGAGCAATTCCGGCATCCATTTGTTCCATGGTTCCGGTGCAGGAACACTGATTCAATTGGGGTATTCCTGCGACAAGTCTATCGGTAGCCGGCAATGCCCCCGCAAAAGGTTCGTTGTTGGGTATTTGCCTCAACCCATGCCCTGCAAGGTGCACAGGGTTATCGAGGTAATAGCGGTCAGCATCGGTGATCCAATGGATTTTGGTGGATAGATGCAGGGTTTCGATAATCTTTTGTAACAACGGACTCACTTGATCGAACCCTGCCCATACCATGGCGTCCACCTGATTATTACGTCCATTGGACTCACTCAGGGAATCCAATAATTTCCTTAGGGCACCGGAAGGATAGTCTACCTTTTCGGCTTCCAAAAGGCGTCGAAATTCAAGATAGGTGGGGTAGATTAAATGGTAGAAACGCAGATATTCCGCCTCGGCCTGCGAGGGTTCTTCACCCGATGGATTCCAAATTTCAACCACTTTCTGCTGGTTCAGGTAGCGAAAAATTTGCTCAGCCGGTACAGGGTGGGCCCCTGTCGGTAACACATAAGCATCCACTTCCTCAAAATCACCTAGTAGTCCGGGGGCCCAGGTCAGGAACTGTTCCGGGGTATCAGCTGTAGAACTTTCTTGGTCAACGACGTGGAGATAAGCTTGATGAAGCAGTGAAATCAAATGCAAGCGATTGGCTCGGCGTAGTCCGCTGCGACGGTAGGCCCAGTCCTCGAGGGCAAAGCAAGCGGGCGCCAGGGAGGGTTTCCCCAATTGCCTCGAAAGGGCCTGCAGAAAAGGTGAAACGGGCCTAACTGCAGGAAAAATCACTTCAATTCGATGCAGTGCAGGGTGTTCTGCCTTGCAAAGCTGTAGGGCGACCGCTTCAAGGAATTTCATGAGGGTCGCTCGAACGAATGATCGGCCGCTTGAGCGCGAATAATATTCAGAGCACCCCCTGCGCGGAACCAGGCGATTTGTGCTTCGTTGTAGCTGTGGTTAAGTTGCAGCTCATGTTCCGAGCCGTCTTCATGGGTTAAGCGCATGCGCAGGACTTGTCCGGGTCGAAAATTGCTCAAACCCAACACATCCATGCGGTCGTTTTCTTGAATCAGGTCGTAATCCGCCTTGTTCGCAAAGGTCAAAGCCAACATGCCTTGCTTCTTGAGGTTTGTTTCGTGAATTCGGGCAAAGGAGCGAACGAGAATCACACGAACACCCAGATGACGGGGCTCCATCGCGGCATGTTCTCGCGATGATCCTTCGCCGTAATTTTCGTCACCGACCACCACCGACCCAAGGCCTGCGGCTTTGTAGGCGCGTTGCACATCGGGGACGGCACCGTAGGCTCCGGTCAATTGATTGCGGACGAGATTGGTTTGCCCGGTGTAGGCATTAACCGCACCGATGAGCATGTTGTTGGAAATGTTATCCAAATGCCCGCGGTATTTGAGCCAGGGCCCGGCCATGGAAATATGATCGGTGGTGCATTTGCCCTGAGCTTTGATCAGCAAGGGCATCCCGGTAAGGTCTGTTCCTTCCCATGCCGCAAAGGGATTCAGCAACTGGAGGCGATCTGAATCGGGATTGACATGGACTTTGACCGAAGCTCCGTCGATGGCGGGTGCTTGGTAGCCGCTATCGGCCACTTCAAAGCCTTTGGGTGGAAAAGCCAAGCCTTGAGGCTCGTCCAACATCACCTCGAAGCCCTCGGTATTGACTAGGGAATCGGTCATGGGGTTGAAGGTCAAATCCCCTGCGATGGCCAAGGCCGTGACAATTTCCGGTGAGGCTACGAAGGCATGGGTATTGGGATTACCGTCGTTGCGTTTGGCGAAATTTCGATTAAAGGAGGTGATGATGCTGTTCTTGCGTTGGGGATCATTGCTATGCCTGGCCCATTGACCAATGCAAGGACCGCAGGCGTTGGCAAGGACGACCCCGCCGATGGCATCGAAATGCTCCAGGAGTCCATCCCGTTCCACGGTATAGCGGACCATTTCGGAGCCGGGAGTGATGGTAAATTCCGATTGGGCCTTGAGCTTTTTGCTTGCCGCCTGTGCTGCAATGGAGGCTGAACGGCTAATATCCTCGTAAGAAGAATTGGTGCAAGAGCCGATCAGGCCTACATCCAATTTGGCAGGCCACTCGTGCTGTCGAACAGCCTGGGCAAATTGACTCAATGGCCAGGCCAGATCCGGGGTGAAGGGCCCGTTGATATGGGGCTCCAATTCGTCAAGGGTGATTTCAATCACCTGATCAAAGTAGGCCGTAGGGTTGGCATAGACCTCAGGATCACCGGTCAGGTGAGAGGCGATGGCATCGGTCATGGTAGCCACATCCTCCCGACCGGTACCCCGAAGGTATTCGGCCATGCGGTGATCGTATCCGAAGATGGAGGTCGTCGCACCGATCTCTGCACCCATATTGCAGATGGTGGATTTGCCTGTGGCTGAGAGGCTTTGGGCCCCGTCGCCAAAGTATTCCAAGACAGCGTCGGTCCCTCCCTTGACGGTCAAGATACCAGCAACTTTGAGGATCACGTCTTTGGCAGAAGCCCATCCGCTGAGTTTACCCCGCAGATGCACCCCGATGATGCGTGGCATTTTGAGCTCCCATGCGAGGCCTGCCATCACATCGCAGGCGTCCGCTCCACCCACACCGATAGCAATCATTCCTAGACCACCCGCATTGGGGGTATGCGAATCGGTCCCGATCATGAGCCCACCGGGAAAGGCGTAATTTTCCAAGATCACTTGGTGAATAATTCCAGCCCCTGGTTTCCAAAAGCCAATCCCGTATTTATCGGAAACCGACGAGAGAAAATCAAAGACTTCTTTGTTTTTGTCCACGGCTTCGCGAAGGTCCGTTGCGGCCCCTGCCTTGGCTTGGATCAGGTGATCGCAATGCACCGTGCTAGGTACAGCCACCGAGGGCCGCCCCGCTTGCATGAATTGCAACAAGGCCATTTGGGCGGTTGCATCCTGCATGGCCACGCGATCTGGAGCGAAATCTACATAATCAACTCCGCGTCTTAATTGAGCAGGTGAAGCATTGGAGTCCGACCAGAGGTGTGTAAGGAGAATTTTCTCGGTGAGGGTCAAGGGGCGATTGCAGGACTGCCGAACATCATCGCAGCGCTGGGTCCATTGTGCGTAATGTTGGCGGATCATTTCCAAATCAAAGGTCATGGGGTGAGTTTAAAGTGTATAGGATGGCGAAATTAAGGATAAAGGCCTTGCAAGACCTATATTGGGGCTATGAAACCTAGTTTCGATGATCAAAACGACCACGACCTCCCTCGGGTGGACGGATAATCTCAGAATAGCCCTGAATGCCGTGGGGGGTAATCGCCTTAGGACCTCCCTTACCGCGGGAATTATTGGGATTGGAATCACCGCCTTGGTTGGCATTTTGACCTCCATTGATGCGTTGGAGAAATCCATAACGGATACGTTTTCCAGCATGGGGTCCAATACCTTGGTGATTCGCAACCGACCCTCCTCCAGTGGTTTTGGAAACAGGCGCCGCAGGGTACAATACCGACCCATCACGTTCAGGGAAGCCGAGACTTTTATGGAGCGCTTTGAATTTCCAGGCCATGGCTCGATTTCAGGGAATGTGAGTTGGACGGCCGTGATCAAAGGGAAGGGGCGCAAAACCAATCCCAACGTGACCCTGATGGGATCGGATGTGCAATATCTGAAAGTGGGGGGGTATTCTTTAAACCATGGGCGGAATTTTTCAGCCGTGGAACTCCAAAACGGCTCTGCGGTCATTATCCTGGGTTCCGAGGTAGCCCGCAAACTTTTTGGGAATGAAAGTGTCAGTGGCCGACAAGTTTCGGTTGGGAGTTCCCGTTATCGGGTGATCGGGGTCATTGCCTCCAAAGGTTCCGGGTTTGGGAACAACAGCGATCGAATCTGTGTTTTGCCTTTGAAGCATATCCAATCCTATTACCCATCGGTGGATCGCTCTTATGTGATTTCTTACACCTTATCGGATCCCAATCAACTTGCTTATGCCGAGCAAGAAGCTACAGGTTTATTTCGCAACATTCGACGAATAAGTCGCCAAGATCCGGATAATTTTGCCATCACCAAATCCGATAGTTTTGCAAGGAGTTTGATTGAGAACCTGGCCTTTATTGATTTGGCAGCCAAAGCCATAGGTTTAATCACGTTATTGGGTGCCGCCATTGGGCTGATGAACATCATGCTGGTCTCTGTGACGGAGAGGACTCGTGAAATTGGGACACGCAAGGCACTGGGTGCTACGCAATCCGCTATTCGTCAGCAGTTCCTCTTGGAGGCCTTGGTGATTGGACAAATAGGCGGTCTCATGGGAATTGTCTTAGGCATCATCATCGGCAATTCCGTTGCCCTGATGGTGGGCGTGGGATTCATCATACCTTGGGTATGGATGGCCAGCGGTATTGTGTTATGCCTCCTGGTGGGGTTGGTGTCGGGATATTATCCCGCGGCCAAAGCGGCGGCCCTGGATCCTATTGAGGCCCTTCGGTACGAGTAACCGAAGACTGAAATTGAGCGAGCCTATCGTTATTTGGAGGTCGAGAGCGGATTCGAACCGCTGTAGGAGCTTTTGCAGAGCTCTGCCTAGCCACTCGGCCACCCGACCAGGGTGTGTTTTGCTGGCATCCTCAAGGAAAATCCAACGTTTGAGCAAGCGTAAATATACCGCCTTCTGTGCAATTTGGGTTGCACCCCCACGGGATTGCGCCTCGGGTTTTGGGCTGGGTCAAAGACGTTCTAAGACCATGGCGGATGCCCCACCACCGCCGTTGCAAATGCCGGCAACCCCGATGCGTCCCTTTTCTTGGCTCAAAACGCTGCACAGGGTGACCAAAATCCGGCAACCGGAGCTGCCAATGGGGTGACCGATCGAAACGCCGCCTCCGTAGATATTGACTTTGGTAGGATCTAAATTCAAAAGACGGTTATTGGCTAGACAAACCACCGAAAAGGCTTCGTTGATCTCGTAAAAGTCCACATCGTTAGCGGAGATGCCGGCCCGGTGCATGGCCAAGGGAATGGCTTTGGATGGGGCCGTAGTGAACCATTCAGGGGCTTGTTGAGCGTCGGCATAGCCCAATATCCGTGCCAAGGGCTTGAGCCCCCTGGCTTGGGCTTCTCCGTGGGCCATGAGGACCACCGCCGATGCTCCGTCATTTAGGTTGGAAGCGTTGGCAGCGGTAACCGTTCCTTCTTTTTCGAAGACTGGCTTGAGGCCGGGGATCTTTTCGAAATTGACTTTGGTATAGTCTTCGTCCTCGGTAACCGTTATGGTGCTGCCTTTGGGACCGGGCATGCTCACTACCGCCAATTCGTTGGCGAATTTGCCTCGTTGCCAGGCAGCTGCCGCCCTTTGGTAGGATTCGATGGCGTATGCATCCTGGTCAGCCCTGGAAATTTGCATATCGCGGGCGCACAATTCCGCGGCATTACCCATATGGTACTGGTGGTAAACGTCCCAAAGACCATCCTTGAGGATACCGTCCACCAATTGGGCATGGCCGAACTTATACCCATTTCGGGCCCGATCCAAATAATAAGGAACTTGGCTCATGCTCTCCATACCACCGGCAACGACCACGCGGTTCTGCCCCAATTCAATGGATTGGGCACCCAGCATCACGGCTTTCATGCCTGATGCACAGACTTTGTTGACGGTGGTAAAAGGGACGGTTTTGGCAATGCCTGCCCCCACGGCGGCCTGGGTTGCCGGGGCTTGCCCCAAGCCAGCGCTGATGACATTCCCCATGTAAACTTCGTCAATGCCTAAAATTCCCGAAGGATCGTCGTTTTGGAGGCCGGCTTTGTCCAAAGCGGCTGCGATGGCGATGCTACCCAAAGACGTGGCGGAAAGACTGGCCAAAGAACCGCCCATGCTCCCAACGGGGGTGCGGGCGACGGAAACCAGGCAGGGGTCGTTGGGGGAAAGGGGGCGCGGCATGAATTTATCGTTAAATGGCGAATGAGATGTTCAAAGATAGGGAAGAGAGGGCGCCGGGGTGTAAATTCGGGCCATGCCAAAAGCCAAGTCCAAGCCCCAAAAAATCTTTGTTCTCGACACCTCGGTCCTTCTGCATGATCATCACTCGGTCAATAATTTTCATGAGCACGATGTCGCCCTGCCCATTACAGTTCTCGAAGAATTGGATCAATTCAAGAAAGGGAACGACAGCCTGAATTTTGAAGCGCGAGAGTTTATTCGTTTCTTGGATCAACTTTCTCAATCCGGTAAATTATTGGATTGGATTGCAATTCCCGGAGCACCGGGCGGACGCCTAAGGGTCGAAATGCGAGAAGATGCCTCGGTGGATGCCCACAAGATTTTTGGGCAACACAAGGCAGACCACAGAATTCTTAACACTGCCTTGCATCTCAAAGAATCCTACCCGGAACGCCCCGTCATTTTGGTGACCAAAGATGTCAATTTACGAATAAAAGCCAGGGCCTTGGGCTTGGAGGCTGAGGATTATCGCTTTGGGAAGATCAAGAATCTGGAAGAGGTATATACCGGCAAATCCATCCGCAATGGAATTGCGAACACCTTGATCGATCAGATTTACAAGGAAGGATTCGGGTCGGCCAAGGAAATGGGAATTAGCGAAACCAAGGCCAACGAGTACTTTATCCTGCGCAACGGAAAGGATTCGGTGATGGCGTGTTACGACGCTTTTAGGGAGGAGATGACCCGTGTGGATAAGCGTGTTGCTTACGGCATCAAGCCCCGAAATGCGGAACAGGCCTTTGCATTGCATGCGATTCTCAACGAAAAGGTTCGCTTGGTCACTCTTCAGGGCATAGCAGGCACGGGCAAAACCTTGCTTGCTTTGGCTGGAGCCTTGGAGGCCCGCAGGCAGTACAAGCAGATTTATTTGGCCAGGCCCATTGTTCCCTTGAGCAACAAGGATATTGGATATCTTCCCGGCGATATCAAGTCCAAATTGAATCCGTACATGGAGCCTTTATACGATAACCTGAAGTTCATCCAAAACCAGTACCATGAAGGGGATAAGGATTATCAAAAAATTACCGAAATGTTGCAGCAAGAGAAGTTGAGCATTGTTCCTTTGGCCTACATTCGGGGTCGCTCTTTCTCCAATATTTGTTTCATCGTCGATGAAGCCCAGAACCTGACCCCGCACGAAGTCAAAACCATTATTTCCAGGGCAGGGGAAGGGACCAAGATTATTTTCACCGGGGATATCAACCAAATCGATACCCCGTATTTGGATGCCCACTCCAACGGGCTATCCTACCTGGTGGATAAGCTGAAAGGTCAGCCCATTTTTGCCCATGTAACCTTGGAGAAAGGGGAGCGTTCGGACCTTGCGAACCTAGCCAATGAATTGTTGTAGGAATTAACGGCTTTTCTGCCCCATGGAATTAACCTTGGTATAACCCACCAATCGATCGTAAGCCATACCGGCTGGGGGATGATAGTACACCAGGATTTCGTAATCATTTTCGGTGTCGCTGTGGCTGCCCTCTATAGAAATGGCTTCGCAGAGAGACTCGCCGGTTCGGTAGCGGTAATCGTAGAAGCCTTGCTTGAGGTAGAGGGATTTCACATACAGTCCGCTTTCTTCTTGCCATTCCATGGCCAAGGATTCATCGCAGGCCGTCTGCCCAAAATCCCCTTGCAAATACACCTTGCTCCAGCTTTCGTTCAATTTTGGCTCCAGGGCGAAGGTGGTCCATACGTATTCGGATTCGGTATGGGGGGTTCTTTGCTCAAAATTTTGGATCAAAGAACGCCCGTTCAAATCCCGCTGGCTGAAGTGGGCTTTGCTTGCTAGGGATTGGTCGTTTTCGACCCATGCCTGGTATCCATCCACCGTGCGGATTATTTTGGAAATTCGACGACCGGGGGTACGAACGGTACGCAGATCCACGGCCCTGTATTCGTTGTTGCCGAGGAACACGAGTTCAGGCTGCCCCCTGTAGGCCCATTGTTGGGGTGCCAAAAAAGTGGGGAAACCCGGACCCTTGCGCAGACTGCTCCAATCGCCGTTCTGCATCACCTGGAAACTAAGGTCCATAGCGGGTTGATTGATGAGCAGTTTGCCTATGCCAAGTTCCAAGTCAAGTTGTTGGGCTTCGTCTTGTTCGTTGGTTGCGTAGGCTCTTCGCACCAAAGCCGAAACCGAAACACGGTTTTCCAAAACCAAGAGCCTTCGGGTCAAAACGATTTCCTGCAGGCCCTGATCCGCATAGACCACCACCGCAAAATTGCCTGAAACCTTCGGCCGCAGTACTTCGGATGGAATTGGGTGGCTGTAATGGGTGTATTGCTCCAGGGTATTGAAAGAAGGCCTGTGCTGCTGGACCAGTTCCTGCCCGATGCTCTCCATGGCTTGGGCTTCGAACAAATCGGAGGCTGTCCAATCCCGGCGGCAGGGGATGAGTCGTACGGTATAGGGTAGGTAACCCCCAGCCAAGTCATCGAAACGAAGCATCAAAGGGGGGTTGTCCGAGCCCAGCTCCCAAACGGGTGAACCGAAAGGGTCTTGGTCGGTATGGAGCCGCACCGAGTGGATATCCTCTCGCCAAATTTGATCATGGTAAACGTCCGGCCCTGGATTTGTTCCCAAAGCATTGATCGACAATGACTTAAGCATCAACAACCCTGTGGTTATGCAAAGCAGGCGATGGCGCCAATTTGGAAGATTCATGATTGGCAAAATAATGGTTCGTTTTTGAGTTAACGTCGGTTTTGAAATGTATTTTTGGCGCGCAATAATCCTATGGCCCAAACCATCAGCCTTCGTAGGGGATACGACATCAAACTCGTTGGCACTCCCAGCTCCCAAACCATCCTTTCATCCTCATCAAACCTTTGCGCCATTAGGCCCACTATCTTCAGATACCAGAAGCTCAGGCTCTTGGTCGAAGAGGGGAGCGCGGTCCTGGCAGGAACACCATTGATGGAAGACAAAGCTTTTCCAGGATTGTTCATATGCAGTACCGTTAGTGGCAAAGTACAGCGAATTCAGCGTGGCCCCAAACGCGTTTTGGAGGCGATTGTCCTGGAAGCGGATGCCGAAATCCGTTACCAAGATTTCGGTTCCGCCATGCCATCGGAATTGGATGCCGAGGCCATTCGCGCCAAAATGATGAATTCAGGGGTCTGGGCCCACCTGCGTCAAAGGCCCTACAACCGCATGGCCAGGCCTGATGCCCAACCACGCTGCGTCGTGATTTCGGCATTCAATACAGCCCCCATGGCGGCAGACCGTGATTTTCAGGTCGAGAAAGATCCCGCAGCCTTTGCCGAAGGCCTTAAGGTTCTCCAGCAGCTCTGCAAGGGCAATGTTTTCCTCAACATCCATCAACGTTTAACCCGTTCCAAGGATTTCATCGGAGCCCAAGGGGTTCAAATTCATTCTTTCGATGGGCCTCATCCTTCGGGAAATGTAGGCATTCAAATGCACCATCTTGGTCCGATTGCCAAGGGGGACTGTGTATGGACTATGACCCCTGCCGATGTCATCATCCTTGGTCGCCTTTTCTTGACCGGTTACTACGATGCCCGACGTTGGGTTGCGGTCGGCGGTTCTTCCTTGCAAAAACCGGGTTACACCCAGGCGATTTTGGGGGCTTCTGTTTCCGGCCTCCTCCAAGGCGCAGGATTGAAAGAAGGGGAGCATCGAACCATATCCGGGGACGTTCTGAGCGGGGAACAGGTGGATGCTGACGGATTTCTCGGTTTCTACCATGATCAATTAAGTGTTATTCCGGAAGGCCGGGATTTGGAATTTTTGGGCTGGTTGTTACCGTCCTATGCTCGCCCTGACATTTCCAGGTCATTCTTGTCGGGTTGGTTGAGCAAGCGCTCCTACCAAGTCAACACCAATACCCACGGTGAAGAGCGGGCTTTTGTGATGACGGGGCAATACGAAAAGGTTCTACCGATGGACTTGTTGCCGACCTATTTACTCAAGGCCATCCATTTCCAGGATGTAGAAGAAATGGAGCAATTGGGGCTGCACGAATTGGACGAGGAGGATGTGGCCCTCTGTGAATTTGTGTGCACCTCCAAAATCCCAGTCCAAGAAATGGTTCGAAAAGGGCTCGACCTGCTCATTGGAGAAGAGGAATAAGTACTATCTGTTAATATTCAAATGGTTACAATTTTAGTTCACCCATGGAATTTCTAAAAAAGAAAATACTGGAACTCCGCCCTGACTTTGAGAAAGGCGGGAAATATGCGCAATTTCACACCCTTTTTGACGGTTTCGCGACCTTCCTTTTCACTCCGGATAGGGTGAGTCAAGGAGGCACCCACATCAAGGCAGGCATCGACCTTAAGCGGACCATGTTCTTTGTGATTCTGGCCATGGTGCCGTCTTTGTTGTTTGGGATTTTTAATGTGGGTCATCAGCATTTCTTGGCTTTGGGTGAGTTTGCTGGCTCTCCCCTGAACGGTCTATGGGACAAAGTCTTTTATGGCGCTCTCAAAGTGCTCCCTATTGTGGTCGTTTCCTATTCGGTGGGTTTGGGAATTGAGTTTTTTGTGGCTTCCAAAAAGGGCCATGCTATCAACGAGGGCTTCCTAGTTTCCGGTATGTTAATTCCCTTGGTGCTTCCCCCGGATATTCCTTTGTGGATGGTGGGATTGTCCACCGCTTTTGCGGTAGTTTTTGCCAAAGAAGTTTTTGGGGGTACCGGTATGAATGTCTTGAATGTTGCCCTGACCGCTAGAGTCTTTTTGTTTTTTGCCTACCCTACGTTTATGAGTGGGGATCAGGTTTGGATTTCGGAGAAGTCGGATGTTTACAGCGGTGCCACGGCTTTGGCCAATGCCGCTGCGACCGGTACGCCTTTTCAGATTTCCGCAGACCAACCTTGGAATTATTCCTTGCAGGATATGGTGGTTGGCTTGATTCCGGGTTCCATAGGAGAGACCTCCAAAATTGCGATCCTCTTGGGTGCTGCCTTTTTGATTATCACAGGTATAGGCTCTGGCGTCATTATGATTTCGGTGATTTTGGGGGCTTTGTTGATGGGCCTCATCTTTAACGGAATTGGGATGACACCATTCATGAACATGCCGTTCTATTTGCACTTGGCCATGGGCGGCCTTCTCTTTGGAGCAGTCTTCATGGCCACGGATCCGGTAACAGCGGCGCATACAGGCACCGGTAAATGGATCTACGGACTTTTGGTTGGCATGATGGCGGTCATGATTCGGGTTTTTAATCCGGCCTATCCCGAAGGAATCATGCTGGCTGTTCTGTTCGGGAATGTCATGGCTCCCCTGATTGACCATTATGTGGTCCAAGCAAATATCGCTCGCCGGAACAAACGATTAGCGACACGCGCCTCCCTAGCCTAAAAATTCATTCCATACCCTATGTCATCCAAAGGAAATTCAGGTACCATCGTCTTCGCCCTGGTGGTGACGACTTTATCGGCTGCTTTGTTGGCCGCTGCGGCGACCATACTCAAGCCTGCTCAGGACGAGAACGTCCTCAAAGAAAAACAGCAAAACATTCTATCTCTGGTAGGGTTGAACGGCCCCAATGATTACAAGAAGTTCGACCAGCTGGTTCAGGGTTTGGTCATTGACCAAGAAGGTCAACAGGTTCAAGGCGTGGAGGCTCTTGCTTTGGATTTGGCCTTGGAGAAAAAAATGAATACCAAAAACCCCGCTTACAAGGTTCGTTACCCCATGTACGTTTACCGGGATCCCAGTGGTCGGACCACGTATTTACTCCAGGTGGCCGGTACCGGTTTGTGGGGTCCCATTTGGGGCTATTTGGCTTTGAATGAGGATGGCAATACCCTCCGTTCGGCCATTTTTGATCACAAAGGCGAAACCCCGGGCTTGGGCGCTGAAATCAATACAGACGCCTTTGAGCAACAATTTATTAATAAAAAACTTCTCAACGAGCAAGGTGATTTTGTCTCGGTCAAAGTTGAAAAAGGAAAGCACGATGCGAGCATGCCCCATGCGGTAGATGCGATTAGTGGTGGTACCATAACCTCCAACGGTGTGAGTAAAATGCTGGAACAAGACCTGGCCTGTTACCTAAAATATATCCGTCAACAATCCACACAATCCCTTCCACTATGAGCGACGTATTGGTTCAAAGTCCCGTCGAAAAAAAGCCACTACTCGGTAAAAAAGAGAGGAAACTCATCACCGATCCTTTGTCGGACAACAATCCGGTGACTATACAGGTTTTGGGGATTTGCTCGGCCTTGGCCGTAACGACCCAAATGAAACCCACCATGGTCATGGCATTATCGGTTACTGCGGTGGTTGCCTTGTCCAACTTGGTGATATCGCTTATGCGGAATGCTATCCCGCCAAGAATTCGAATCATTGTCCAACTAACCGTTGTATCGGTCTTGGTTATTTTGGTGGATCAGATTCTCAAAGCCTACATGTACGATATCAGCAAACAGCTTTCAGTTTTTGTCGGTTTAATTATTACCAATTGCATTGTTATGGGTCGTCTTGAGGCCTATGCCATGGGCAACAAACCTTTTCCATCCTTGTTGGATGGTTTAGGTAATGGATTTGGTTACGGAGCGGTCATCCTTACGGTGGCTTTCTTTCGTGAATTGTTGGGTAGTGGCAAGCTCTTTGGTTTCAAAGTGATCCCTGACGCCTTGTACGAAGCGGGCTATGTCAACAACGGGTTGATGATGATTCCTGCAGGCGCCTTGTTCGTGGTCGCATGTTATATCTGGGTTCAAAGAAGTTTTGCTAAACATTTGGAGGAAAAAGAATGAGTACCCTGTTTCTAGCCGCGGATTTGGTATCCGTTTTTGTTCGATCGGTTTTTATCGACAACATGATTTTTGCTTACTTTTTGGGCATGTGTTCCTATTTGGCTGTTTCCAAAAACGTCAAAACAGCCTTGGGTCTAGGCGTGGCTGTGGTCTTTGTATTGACCATTACCGTACCGCTGAATTGGTTACTCTTGAACAAGGTTTTGAAGGAAGGGGCCCTGGCTTGGATTAGTCCATCCTTGGCCAAGGTTGATTTGAGTTTTTTGGCTTTTATCATGTTCATTGCAACCATTGCTTCCATGACGCAGCTGGTCGAAATGTTGGTCGAAAAACTATCTCCTGAATTGTACGGGGCCTTGGGGATTTTTCTACCGCTCATTGCGGTGAATTGTTCCATTTTGGGGGGATCCTTGTTTATGCAAGAAAGGGATTATGAATTTGCCGAAGCCACAGTCTTTGGTCTAGGTTCCGGTGTGGGTTGGATGATTGCTATCGTGGCGATTGCCGCTATACGAATGAGACTTCGTTACTCGAATGTCCCAGCTCCTTTGCGTGGTTTGGGTATAACATTCATCATTACAGGCTTAATGGGCATCGCATTCATGAGCTTTTTGGGCATTACACTTTAATTCTAAACGACTATGTTAACTGGGGCCACTTTATCCATTATTTCCTATTCCATCTTGGCCTTTTCTGGGGTCATTTTGTTGCTGGTTTTCGTCCTGATGTATGCGCAGGCCAAATTGGTCAACAGCGGGGATGTCCAAATTATTGTCAACGGGGATACGGAGAATCCCATGAAGGTGGCAGCGGGTTCGACCCTGCTTAGTACCCTGTCGGAGCGTAAATTGTTTTTGCCATCCGCTTGCGGTGGTGGTGGAACCTGCGCCATGTGCAAATGCCAGATTCTGGAAGGTGGTGGTGATGTTTTGCCCACCGAAAAAGGGCATTTGAACCGACGCGAACAAGCCGAAAATTGGCGTTTGGCTTGCCAGGTCAAGGTTAAGAATGATATGAAGATTCAGATTCCCGAAGAAATTTTTGGAATCAAAAAATGGGAGTGCGAAGTGGTCTCCAATTACAATGTGGCCACCTTTATCAAAGAATTTACCGTTAAACTGCCCGAAGGAGAGAATTTACATTTTGAGGCCGGGGGTTATATCCAGGTGGATGTACCTGCTAGTACGGTCGATTTTAAAAACATCGATATCGCTCCATTGCCCGATGATCCTGCGGGACCGGAAAAGTTCAAGGAAGATTGGGACAAATTCAAGCTGTGGGACCTCAAAATGGTCAATCCGGAGCCCATATTCCGTGCATATTCCATGGCCAACCACCCCGCCGAAGGGAACATCATCAAGTTGAACATACGTATTGCGACCCCCCCCTGGGATAGGGCCAGCAATGCCTGGATGAAAGTGAACCCTGGGGTTTGTTCGTCTTTTGTTTTTAATTGCAAACCGGGGGATAAGGTCACCATTTCAGGTCCTTACGGGGAGTTCTTTATCAAAGACACCCAGAAGGAAATGGTCTATGTAGGCGGTGGTGCCGGAATGGCCCCGCTGCGTGCCCACATTTTTCACCTCTTTCATACCCTCAAAACAGGCCGTAAGGTTTCGTATTGGTACGGGGGGCGCTCCAAGCGGGAGTTGTTTTATGTGGACGAGTTTCGTGCTATCGAAAAAGAATTTCCCAATTTCCGTTTTCATGTCGTCCTTTCGGAGCCTGTACCCGAGGATAACTGGAAGGTATGTCAGGGCTTGGACGATAGAGAAGGGGATGGATTCTTGGGTTTTGTGCACCAGTCATTCATTGATAATTACCTCAGCAAGCACAAGGAACCGGAAGAAATCGAATTTTATTTCTGTGGGCCTCCCATGATGAATGCAGCCGTGTTGAAAATGTGCGATGATTGGGGTATTCCCAAGGAACATGTCGCTTTTGATGATTTTGGGGGTTAATCGCCTTGATTTTTCTTGCTCGTAACCGTTTGATCCAGCTCCCATGAATATCCACGAATACCAAGGTAAAGCCTTGTTGTCGCAATACGGGGTTACCGTTCAACGAGGAATTTTGGCCTCCACTCCCGATGAGGCGGTTCAGGCTGCCAATGCGTTGCATGAACAAACGGGAACAAGTTGGTGGGTGGTCAAGGCCCAGGTGCATGCCGGGGGTCGGGGCAAAGGGGGTGGCATCAAATTGGCCAAGTCCTTGGAACAGGTTCAAGACCTGAGCTCCCAAATTTTGGGTATGCAATTGGTCACTCCCCAAACCGGGTCGGCGGGCAAAAAGGTGCATTCGGTTTTGATTGCCGAAGATGTCTATGCCCCGGGGCCATCCCCTATACAGGAGTTTTATTTATCGGTTTTGTTGGATCGGGCCCAAGGAGGTTTTGTGATGGTGTATTCCCCGGAGGGTGGAATGGACATCGAAGAAGTTGCCGAAAAACACCCCGAGAAAATCTACAGGGAGTGGATTGATCCCACCATTGGTTTTCAAGCCTATCAAGCCCGCCGCGTGGCTTTGAACCTAGGACTTTCGGGACAGGCCTTCAAACAAATGGTGGCTTTTTGCCAAAAATTGGTCAAGGCCTTCGAAGGGGTAGAGGCTTCCTTGTTTGAAATCAATCCCGTTCTCAAAACATCGGATGATCGCATCTTGGCGGTGGATGCCAAAGTCAATATTGATGATAATGCCTTGATGCGGGTTCCTGATATTGCGGCGATGCATGATCCCCGTGAGGAGGACCCCACCGAGCTCAAGGCCGCATCGTTTAATTTGAATTATGTTAAATTGGACGGGAATGTCGGCTGTATGGTGAACGGTGCCGGCCTGGCCATGGCAACCATGGACATGATCCAGTTGAGTGGAGGAAGTCCAGCGAATTTCCTGGATGTTGGAGGTACGGCCTCCGCGGAGCGGGTTGCCCAAGCCTTTAATATTATTTTGGAAGATCCAAACGTCAAGGCCATTTTGGTCAACATTTTTGGAGGAATCGTGCGCTGCGATCGTGTTGCCAACGGTATCGTAGAAGCCTGCAAAACGTTGGGCGATTTGCGCGTTCCCTTGATTGTTCGCCTCCAGGGAACCAACGCCAACGAAGCCAAGGCCATCTTGGAAGCATCGGGATTGCCCATACGGGCTGCCATTACCCTTGAGGATGCGGCCAAGGCGGTTTCAGATTCCCTCGCTGCCTAAGCAAAGAAGTCTCCTCATCGGGTCACGTAATTTGCCCTAAATTCTTCATCTTGCCTTAATTTTACCCTGATGAGGTATGTATACAGGGTTTTGTGTCCGTGTGGCTTCTGGGCCATTTTTTTTCTGCTTTTTGGGTTGAGTCCTGGGCTGCAAGCCCAAAACTCGGGAACCGTACGTGGGACGGTCATTGACAAAAGCAGCGGGGAGCCCATTCTTTTTACGAATGTTTTTCTTGCAGGAACGACCATAGGGGCCAGTACCGATGTCAATGGATTTTTTACCATCAAGAATATTCCCCCAGGGAATTATGTTTTGGTGAGTACTTATTTGGGTTACGATACGGCGCGGATCTCCATGAAAATCACTGCCGGTGCGACGCTCAATTATCGTTTGCAATTGTCCAAATCCTCCATTGGTCTCCAAGAGGTTGAAGTCTTGGGAGCCAAGCAAGAACAGCTGACCAACACCCGAGTTTCCGTGGAGACGGTTACGCCTAAACAAATCACGCAAGTGGTATCGGTAGGTGGGGAGGCTGATATCGCACAATACTTGCAAGTCCTCCCGGGAGTGGTCTTTACAGGAGACCAAGGTGGTCAATTGTATATCCGTGGTGGCTCCCCCGTGATGAACAAAGTTTTGCTGGATGGGATGCTTTTGTATAATCCTTTTCATTCCATTGGACTTTATTCTGTTTTTGAAACGGACCTCATCAAAAACGCCGAGGTATATACCGGCGCGTACAATGCGAATCATGGCGGGCGCATTTCGGCGGTCATGGACGTTACCACCCGTGATGGTAACCAAAAGCAGCTGAGCGGTAAGCTAGGGGTTAGTCCCTTCCTCAGCAGATTGGTCTTGGAAGGTCCCTTATGGAAACCTAAGAGTCCTCAGCAGCTTGCCCCTACTTTTATTTTCAGCGCCAAGGGTTCGTATCTTGATCAAACCTCCAAAGCTCTGTATGCATATGCGGGCCCACAGGGTCTGCCCTTTTCCTTTTTGGATGTATATGGCAAAGCCACGTTCAAAGCAAACAGCGGTTCGAAGCTGTCCATGTTTGGATTTAACATGACCGACAAAGCCAATTTTAGGGGAATTGCGGAGGTAGATTGGGTATCGACCGGTGCAGGAACACAATTTGTGCTCATTCCCGATGGTGCTGGCAATACCATATCAGGAAATTTAGCCTATTCTAATTTTGAATCAGGTCAACGCGAAGCGGACGGACGACCAAGGCGCTCGGCCATCACCGGATTCAACGGTACGGTTTCGGTAACCCAATACCTTAATTCCGGTCAAGCCAATTTTGGGTTCGATATGGTGGGTCTTAACACCGATTTTAACTTTACCAATTCAACGGGTCAAATCATTCGGCAGCAAGAAAGCACCACGGAGCTTGCGGTCTTTGGCAAATACAATTTGTTGTTTGACAATTGGGTGGTGGAGCCTGGTCTTCGGGCCCATTATTATTCGAGCCTCACCGAGATGTCTTTGGAACCCCGATTCAGTGCTAAGTACAATGCAAGGCCGGATTTGCGATTCAAGGTCGCTGGCGGCAAGTACTCTCAAAATTTAATTTCGGCGACTTCCGACAGGGATGTGGTGAATCTTTTTCTTGGCTTTCTATCAGGTCCGGATAATCTTCCCGAAACCTTTGATGGTGAGCAGGTGACCTCTAGGCTTCAGAAAGCCAATCACTTGGTGGGTGGGGTAGAGATTGATCTGGGTCCCAGGGTGGAGATCAATGCGGAAACGTATATCAAACAATTTACCCAGTTGTCCAACATCAACCGGGATAAGATTTTTGACGATATCGAAGGGAATTTTGGAAAGCCGGATGTCCTCAAAAAGGACTTCATCATCGAGCGGGGTAGGGCCTACGGTTTTGATTTCCGCGTCAAATACGATGTCAAGAGGTTTTACCTATGGACCACCTACAGCTGGACTTATGTGGATCGCTTTGATGGAATACGTTCCTACAATCCTGTTTTTGATCGTCGCCATAACATTAATGTCGTCAGCACCTATAACTTTGGAAAACAATTGGAATGGGAGGTTTCAGGTCGTTGGAACTTCGGTTCGGGATTTCCTTTTACGCAAACCCAGGGCTTTTATCCTGACTTGAATTTTGGGGGTGGTGCTGGTACGGATTATATCAATCAAGGGGGTGCTTTGGGGGTTTTGTATGCCGGATTTAACCAAGGCCGTTTGCCAACCTACCATCGTTTGGATTTGGCATTGCGCTACCGCAAGGTATGGAATGATCGACTTTCCATGGATGTTAATTTCAGTCTTACGAATGCGTACGATCGTCGAAATATTTTCTATTTTGATCGAATTCGCTACAGCAGGGTCGATCAATTGCCGATTTTGCCGGCTTTAGGTTTGGTGTTTAGCTTTTGATGAGCTGTTGGATGGTCATTCCGAGGTTCTGGTGGGTATTCATCTTCGGATGTTTGTCCGTCGTGGCTTGGTCTGGGGGAATATCAGCCCAGGGGATTAAGTCCCTCCAAGATCCCAAGATACATGGGGAATCATGGCTAAAATGGGCGAATCAACTGGAATTCGAATTGTCTGATCTAGCATTGAGGTTTTGGGATCATCAGCAATTTGATTGGACAAGCATCCCAGAGGGAATTGAAAGAGGTGATCTTGCTTGGTATCGGACCATGCAGTCTGCCTATCGCGGTGATCAGGCCACCGATTACCTTTTTGAAGTTTATGTAAGGGATTTTCCGGCACACCACAAAATCGATGAAGCTCGGTTGGCCTACTTGGTTTTTTTGGTCCAGCAGAATCGTGATTCTGAGACCATTCGCATTCTTGAAGCTTTGAATTGGTATAAGCTCACCATGCCCCAAGCTCAGCTTTTTCACTACCTAAAGGGTAAATTGTTGTATCCTATTGATTCCTTAATCGCTTTGGGTCATTGGCAGCAGGCGGCTAGTGTTCAAGGTGATTTTCAGGTGCATGCCCGATACTCCATGATGTTGGATAAACTCCATCGCTTTGATATTGAAGGGGTAATGGAATTATTGGATTTGTTGCAAGCCGATAAGCGATACGAAAGTTTGTGTATTTACCCCAAGGCTTTATCCCTTGCGCTCGATGGTGATTCTATGACGGCATTGGCCATCATTGAGTCGAATATTGACAGGCCCAATATCAAAGGCAAGTTGGGCTTATCGATTTTGGGCATGCAACTGAGTTACCACTTGGGTCTGCCTTATCGCTATGCTCATCTGCTCCAATCTTCGTCGAGCTTTGGATATCAATGTGTTTCGGTAGATACCCTAAGGCTTGCACAGATGTACGGTTTAGTTATGGCCTGGGATACTGTAACAATGCTCCTTAAGAAAACGGATCATTGGCCTGATTCCATCAAAGCCTTGTCGTATTTTGAACAAGGGAATGCTTGGTTGGCATGGGGAATGGACGAAAAGTTGGATCGTTATTTGGCAAGGGCTCGGACGTCATTTCAACGCGTCACCGAATTGGAAATCACTGGTAAAATGCGTGAGCGCGCTTTCTATTTGTACGCTAAACTATGTTATGAAATAGGCGAGTCCCCCTCCAATTTCAGAGTCCTAGGTTCATTTTTGCTCCAATATCCTCAAAGCGAATTCCGTGAGGAGATTAGTGAATACCTGAGTGACCTTGCGATGAAGGCTCATCATTATGTAGAGTCATTGCGTATACTCAGGGGTGTTTCAAAAAAATCGCCCAAGGTCCAAGCGATCGTCCAGAAGTTGTATTATCAACAAGGCATCACCCTGTACAACCAAAAGCGGTATGTCGAGTCCTTACCTTATTTGGATTCTTCCTTAGGGTACACCGTGGATTCTTTCATTAGGGCCACGACTTTGTTTTGGAAATCGGAGCTTTACCATAGGGTTGGTGAGTACAACCAAGCTTTGTTGTGGATGAAAAATTATCTTGATTATGGGTTTTTCAGCCCAGAATTAAGGTCCTTGGGTTGTCATCCAATGGCTGCCAATTATCAGTTAGGTCATTTGGCTTTTCGTTTGGAGCGCCATGGTCAAGCCATCAAATATCTTCTTCAAGCCCTTCGGTTTGGTCAGTCCATGGAGAACCGTAATGACTTTGAAATGGCGATGTACAAGGACGTGCAGGTACGTTTAGGCGATGCATACCTTAGGGATGGTCAAACTGAATTGGCCGTTCGTCAATTTTCTTACTGCATTGACGAACTTAAAACGGATGTGGAATACGCCAATTACCAATTGGCGATCGCTTATGGAATCCAAAAAAAAATGCTCAAAAAGCGCGATCAATTGGTGGCGTTAATTCAGGAGTATCCTCGATCGGATTATCGACTTTATGGGTTGTTGGAACTGGCTACGACCTGCTTTCAAGAATCTTCTTTTGATTCAGCCATGTGGTGTATTCAACGGCTGGAAGAAGATTTTCCGCGACATCGACTAACCTATGTGGCGATGAATCTACGCGGTTCGATTTATTTGGAGTTGGGTCAAGATAGCCTTGCTCTCGGCATTTTTGAAGACGTTGTACAAAAGGCAGCTGGTTTGCCTGAATCCAGAGATGCATTGTTTGAGTTGAGGCAGATCTGCATAAGGACATCGCAGCCTAAGCGGTATTTGGATATTGCTGGTCAAAATGGTTTGATTGCTTTGCAAGATGATGCCATGGACTCTTTGCTATTTGAAACCGCCCAATACAGCATGGAGTCAGGGAAATTCTTCGAAGCATTGGCGACTTTGACGCAGTATCTAACAGAATATCCATCCGGGTCATTCAAGGCGAATGCCCTTTATATGCGTTCTTTAGCTGCTGGAAAAGTTGGGGATAAGCCAATGCAAATTCGAGATTTGGAGGATTTAATGGGAATGCCGGATAATTTATTTACCGAACGGGGTTTATTTATGCTTGCAGATCTTTACAGCAGTAAAGAACAATGGACACAGGTTGCTTCGGCTTACCAAAGGATTTTGCAGGGGACATTTTCCCCGATTTCAAGATTGGAAGCCGCAATGGGTTTGATTCGCGCCTCGACCCTGTTGAAGCAATGGTTTACGGTTGATTCTATAGGTGAAATTTACCTGCCACAGGTTTCGTTTGGTCAAAATACAAGGAATGAATTGAAGTGGCACCTGGCGAATTCTTTGCGTTACCAAGGAAAAATCATTCAAGCAAGGTCCCATTTAAAATACCTTTCGGATTCAACCTCCACGGAATGGGCGGCCAGGGCCTTGTTCAATTTGGCTGAAATAGCCTTTGAGGGAAGGCAGTTTGCACATTCTCAGGATTTGATTTACGAATTGACCGATCGATGGCCCCAATACACGGAATGGTATGGAAGGGGCGAGCTGTTGTTGGCGGAGAATCTCTTGGCATTGAATGAAAAAGAACAAGCCGTGGCTGTCCTGCAAAATTTAATCGAAGGTCGTGATGCTGATCAGGTTAGCCGTATTGCAGAGAATCGTTTACGTGAAATCAATAAACCGTAAAGGATGTTAAAGAGTTTCTTATTCGGGGTGGCTATAATTTTATTGAGGCTTCCGGTTTATGGGCAGGATAGTACAGGATTAGGGCAGACGGTTCGAATTGTCCGCGCCTATGATCCACACCTTCCCGAGTGGTTTCGACTATCATCGGATCCCGTATTGTTGGTTGAACCAAAAACGCGTATTCCAATGTCCTACGGACCTGATTCTTTGTCTTTTGTTCAATCTTTTGGGCCAATCCCAAAGTACACCGAGCCTTCGCTTGCCTCAAGTTCCTTGCAACCTCGTATTTCCAAAACGCTATCAATCATGGGTGGTGGTTTGCTTGGAAGTCAGGGCAATGCGGGGATTGCATGGAGTGGCCCACTCCAAATGGGTTCGCAGGTCATTTTTGTTCATTTGGAATGTTTGGGTTCATCAGGAAATCCGAATCGTCTATGGGCTGATTCAATTCTACGATCGGCCATTTGGAATTCTCAATTAGCGATAGAATGGCGTCCAGCAAAAAATCGAGAATGGAATATCCTCCTCAATGCCTCTCAACGAAGTACCGGATTCAAATATCAAGATACTCGTTTTCATAACACCGATTCGAATCTTTCGAAAGACACCTCCTTGAACGGTCGATGGAATACCTTACGAGTTAATCCACGTATAACCTGGGACAGGATCAGTCAGCGGATTGAGGGCTTTCATCAACATTGGCGTGTAGAGGGATTGGGCGCCAAACTTTGGAACACCTTTCTTGCTGAGCCAAGGTTGCACGATTTGGGTAGCGAGTGGACTGGAATAACGGCTTACGAAATGGGACATCATGAGGAAAATCGCGATTTGGGTGTGAAGGCATATTGGTCCACTGCCTCGTTGAGATCAGGTGTTTCTTATCCTCAAAGCATGCAAAGAACTACATTTTCCATCAAACCCTATTGGGTTTGGCAATTAGGACCACATCGTTTAAGTGCCTCGTTGGATTTTATTCGCCAGCGTGAACCAGGGGATAGCTCTTTGGCATTGAAATCGTTTTGGGCAACCTTACCGGAGTTTATTTGGCAATACCATCAACCTATTGATTCCAACACAACGCACAGGCATCCTTGGAAGATTGAAGTTGGTGTCCTCTCAGGTATAAAGCAGCCGTCCTTGTATCAGTGGGGTTCCATTTATCCAACCTTATCCGCTATTGATGCATATCAAGCCTCCATTCAGAGGGCCGAAGGATTTGTTCGTTTAGAGCATTCCTTTGGGGAAAGATTGCGCTGGGAACATAGGGTCGGAATAGGTTCTTGGAAGCACCCACGTTTCTTTGGACTAGACACAATGTCGGTTTTGGGGGTTTCTACAGTGATCTTGCCAAGTGCAACCCATTGGTCCTGGGAAACCAAGGTTTCTTTGAGGGAACCCAATCGGCTGCAAGGCTCAATCCGTGCAGGAATGCAGGGTATAATTTCCAATCGCACCTGGTATGGTATGCCCGGCTTGCAACCTGTCTTATGGGGTGGTTTGCAATTGACTAAAACCTGGGGCAAGGTATGGGCCTTGGATTTTCAGTCAACGGCCTACGCCTTGGATTCCAAAAGAGAGATTTTCGATAAATTATCTGAAAATTCAACCAATCTAAATTGGCCAGTAAATCTCGATTTGCGTTTAAACAGGTCAGTTACCAAGAACTCCACAGTTGCCATTGTGTACCGGCATAGGCAAGCGGCCGCTTGGTTCCTTTGGTCCGAAGATGTTTGGTGGGGTAGATTACTCAATGTGGAATGGAGATGGAAAATTTGATGTAAATTTGAGCATGAGTCATCCCATGGAACTGGACCCAAAAGGGCTTCGAGCGGTGCGTTCAACGGCCTCTCTCCCAGGTTACGGGTCTATTCAATATCGAATGTTCGGTGCTGTTTTGCGTCCTGAGGAGTCCAAAATCCGCCCTCCGAGGTATTGTTGGGTTTTCGTGCCTGGTCCTGATGCCCCTTCCAAGGAGGCTCCCTCGTGGTTCATTGCCGATGATCTTAAGCAGGCGCTAATAACCGTAGAAGCATCCAAAGGCACCCTGTACTTGGAAGGGTGGGGATTACTTCGATACACCCATCAAGGCGTAGAGCTTATCCCTGATGCGGGTCCTTTGGCCGAGGATCACCCACATTCAGGTTGGGTACCCGTTTCAACTCCGCAAGGGTCTTCAGTTATCGTACCCAAAGCACTTGTTCCTTCGGCTAGAAGTTCTTTCAGGTTGATGACTTCTTGGATCGCCGGGGGGCTTTGGCTTGGACTTTTGGTCGGCTTACGGTTTGGCTTGATGGGGGATGGGGTTGAGCCCACCTTTGCGGCCGGCTGGGCGAAGAACGCTTGGTCCCAGACGGGTGGTCTAGAACATTGGTTTGAATTACAATCTTCCTACGTACCAGAGATTCTGAATGCACCGACGGTTTTACCGATGAATGGGCTTAGCTTTTCTGGAAACTACTCACCCCTTGAAACTGGCGAAGACCTCAACGCAGAGCATACCTTGCCCTTGTATTGGGTTGTCTTGGGCCTATACTCCAGCAACAAGGGCGCCGAACATTGGCGAGCCATTTACCTTAACATTGGTCACGAAGCAGTCATTTTCGAAAGGCGGGTTCCGGGAAAGGGATTGTTGCATGCGGTGGCCCTGCCCTACAGGGGTTTTGATCCTGTACCATTTCTGAAGCATATTCGTAAGCACCTGCTGTCGGATGCATGGCTTTTGATGGATAAGAAATCGGTGGGATCAATTCTTGAAATATCCTCTGAAGGCTCCCCGTCATAGGCATGGGATTCCAAAATCCTTTGGCCTTGTGGGGATTGGCCCTGTTGGCCGTGCCTTTGTATATTCATTTTTTTGGATTTAGGTTACGTCGTAAGGCCTATTTCACAAGGTTAGATTGGTTGTTACAACAACAAATACCTGTACAACAACGTGAGCGTTTGTTTCGGTATTTGTTGCTGGCTACTAGGATTTTAGCTATTATAATGCTGGTAGGGGCATTGGCAGGGCCTATGCCCACGTCCATATCCCCGCATTCCCTCAATGGCGCCGGATCTCGTTGCATGATCTACGTGGATAACAGCAGAGGTATGGCTATGGAGGGGAGTGGTGGGCCCTTGCTCGAGCAGGCCAAATCATCGGCACGTCGTTTAATTCAAAATGCCAAGTCCGATACTCGCTTTGTGTTGATGTCCAACCTGAGCCGACCGTTGCACGGGGGTTGGCTTCACAAGGATAGAGCATTGGACCTCTTGGATCAAATTCAGGTAAGCAATCAAAATAAGAGCCTTTCGTCGGTGGTCTTGCAAATGGATCAAAGATTGGAGCAGGAAGGTTTAGGATCCGAGAAGGAAGTTTCCCTTTGGCTCTTATCGGATTTCAAGAAAGGATCCATGGAGGGAAGTTATTGGCGTACGCGTTCCAAAATGATGGCCAATAACAGTTCCTTTGGTCCTCTGAATTTGATTCCATGCCGTCCTATGACTGCCTTCAATGCGGCTATAGATTCGGCATGGTTGATGGAGCCGTTTTTTAGGCCTGGTATCCGTAACCGCATGGTGGTTCGAACCCGCACTTACGGGGAATGGCCTCAAGGATTGAATATTTCATTGGAATTGCTCATGGCTGGTCAGCGGAAATCGCTGGCCACTTTGCAGGGACCGGAATCTGCAAATTCCGTATCATCCCTACGTTTGGACACCCTGGATTTTACCGTTCCTAAGGATGCGTTGGGTTTGGTGGAGCTGCTGATCAATGACCCGTATTTTGCTTACGATAATCGGTATTTTTTCTCCAATTCTGTCCAAAACACTGTTTCGGTTTTGCACGGATCCGGCGCTAGGCATAATTCTTTTCTTCGTTCGGTATGGGCCACCGATACGTTGTTTGAAGTCCAATATAGCCGTCTTCAGGATTGGGCCAGGATCAATTTGGACTCCTTCTCTTTGGTCTTACTGGAAATTTCGGAGCCATTGCAGGCAGGGCATGCAGCCGCCCTCGCAAATTGGGTGCGCAATGGTGGCGGTCATTTGTTCCTTCTTCCCGCGGACGAAGAATCCGGCGAATCGCTAAGCAAATTGTCCCAAGTTTTTGGGCCTAGCCTCAAGGCAGCTCCATGGCGAAAAGCCAAAGCGCGGTTGGCCAACCTGGATGTTGGAAATGACTTTTTGGGAACAGTACTCGCTCGTAAACCTGAGGCTGCAGCGATGCCTACGGTAGAAGGTTATTTTCCATGGCAGGTGCAAGCCGGGGATGAGGTTTTGCTAAAGCTGGAAAGTGGTGAAGCGATTTTGAAGCGCATGGCTTTTGGACAGGGTATGGTATATGCGTTAGCGGTCCCTGCGGAACAGCGTTATACGGAATGGGTTCGTCATGATTTGTTTTTGCCGGTTTTCTACCGAACCGCATTAGGCTCTGTTCGTTCCACAAATCTGACCGGCTCCATGGGTGGCCAGGCCTCCTGGTCCTTGCCCCTTCTTGAATCGGATGCAGGTTCCTTGGATTGGATACTGCAAGCCAAGGAGTTGGATGACCAAGGCAAGGCCTCTAAAACAAACGGAACCCCAAGTTTAGGGGAAAGCGATGAAGAGGCCCGGGCCACCATCCGTCCCGAGATTAGAGTAGTGAACGGTAGAGCATGGATACGCCTGTACAATACCGAGGTCAAACAGGGGTTCTATGCCCTCATTCGTCAGGGAGGTGAGCAATCGAATACCTATTTGGCCATTAATTCGGATCCCAAAGAGTCGGATATTGTACCGATGAGTGATAAGGAACTTCTGGCAATCGATCCAAATTTCAGGCTCGCCTTGGGCAATAGGCCTGATCTTCAACAGGGGTTTCAACAGGGTTTCCTTGCCGGAGATGGTTTGATGAGGTTATTCTTGGTGGCTTGCTTGGTATTTTTGGGCTTGGAAGCGGTGTTGCTATGGCAACGCAAAGCATGAAAATTCTCATTCGCCAAGCCAAACTGCACGGCAATATGCCGAAAAGCCTGGGTAAAGCCCGGGCGGGTTCGGCTTCGTTGGATTTTTTGATCGAGGATGGGGTATTGACCAAGGCTGGGCCTGACCTCAAGGTCCGAGGAGCAGTGGAAGTGGTCTCCAATAATTTGCATTTATCCCGAGGATTTACGGACTTGTACGCTCATTTCGGTACTCCGGGCTACGAAAACCGTGAAACCCTGCATACGGGTTCCATGGCCGCGGTGGCAGGTGGCTTTACCAGAGTCCTGCTACAGCCGGATACTTTGCCCGTATTGCAGACCGGTGGTGAAATTGCTTCTTTGAGTGCCGCCTCGGCTGGTTTACCGGTAGAAATTCAAATCGCCGCCGCACTGACCGAAGACCTGAACGGACAGGAGCTCACCGACATGATGGACCTCAAAGTGCACGGGGCTGCAGCCTTTTCCAATGCCAACGCTGCTATAGAATCCGCGCATTCAATGTTGCGAATTCTTCAATACGGTTCGATGACCGGGTTGCCCCTGATGTGTGTGCCTCATGATAAGGGAATAAGCCAGGGTGGCCAAATGCACGAATCTGCTCTTTCCCTGCAGTGGGGACTGCGTGGTATTCCTGCGGTTGCGGAAACTTTACGCTTGGACCGGGATTTGGCCTTGTTGGATTACCTTGGACAAGAGAAAGCTCGTTTGCCTGTACATCTTCATTGGTCCAAAATTTCTTGCGCCGGTTCCCTGGATCGCATACGAACCGCTCAAAGCAAGGGTAGTTCGGTGACTTGCGGTGTTGCGGCTCATCATTTGCTTTCGACAGCGGAGGATTTATCCGGATTCCGTAGCGAGTTCAAAGTCTTCCCCCCGTTGCGTTCCGAAGAAGACCGCCTTGCCCTGGTTCAAGGAGTCTTGGACGGTACCATAACCAATATTTGTTCGGATCATCAACCGGGGGATTTCGAGTCCAAGGACAATGAATTTCCCCATGCCGAATTTGGGCAAGCCGGTATTCAATATGCTTTTGCGGCCGCTTTGGAAGC
>Ga0194125_10002371_pt1 | contig 31264 bp, 22 predicted proteins | sample TA2KigC250mmetaG_FD_148626 | JGI IMG/M metagenome (GOLD analysis project Ga0194125, IMG submission 148626) | Freshwater microbial communities from Lake Tanganyika, Tanzania - TA2015034 Kigoma Deep Cast 250m | ecosystem: Environmental > Aquatic > Freshwater > Lake | place: Tanzania: Lake...
GCTGGATGAACACAAAGCATAACTTGCTTAAATAATTTGAAAAACAGGGATAGTCATTAAATCAGAGTCTTGTTCAAAGGCATGCCAGGTAGTTGGCGCCATCGGCATCATCTGGTCTTCTGCTGGTTGATCATCATGCAGATCGTGACCTCGGGGGCCAGGACCTTGACCGGCTTATCTCGCTTGGCGCCAGGTTTTATCACCGAATGGCGCTTCCGGCGATTATTAGACGCCGGCTATTGGCGCCTTAAGATGCTCCTCCGATGGTTTGCTGAGAAAACCATTATATTTTGAGGTCGTCCGCCCGAAGGGCCATCCCGATGACAAAAAGGAAAACGAACTCTTCAGGCTCATGCTCAGCCACTTTCAACCCCTACTCTGGACTTGATGCAAAAACAATTTCAACACTCTATCCGGCTGGAGGTGAATAAGTCCCTCAACGCCGCATGATTAAAGGGTCTTTTCAATCTCACCCGTCGTTTTTGAGTTTTTAAGCGAGGTGTCGTATCTTTCCTTAGGGCCTCCCGCAACCAAGTCATGATCCCGTCCATGCCCTCTTGCTACTGATCGATGATTCTCCCCAGCTTCTTTTTAATGGCGTCCAGGGGCGGCAGCTCCGGCATGGTCACCAGGATGCAGGCCTTGGGGACCTTTTTATGCAACAACATCCGGGCGGACATGGCCTCCCGGTCCGTGGCGCTCAGCCCGCTTTCCAGAGGGGTTTCGTGTCCCTCCAGGGCCTCCACCTGGGCGGCAATCAGGTTAAAGTCATAATTGCGGTTAAATTTTTCCACATCTTCATTATACAGCTCACAGTGCGCCGCCACCTGGAGTTGCTTTTTTCTCAGGTCCTGGGCCGTCTTGTGCACCTGCTTGTACAGGTCGAAAATCTGATTTTTCAACCGCCCCCGGGCCGTCCAACCGTGGGGCGGAAACTTTTCCAGGACAGCCTGACGGGCGGCCGGGGAAACCTGTTGATACTCGGGGAACCCGGGCCGCGTCTGTGCCCCCCAGAGCTTGAGCACCGCGGCAATGGCGGCCTCCGACCCCAAGAGGTGGTAGAAAGCCGCAAAGACCGGCAGAGCCCGGTCTAATTCGGCCTCATATTCTTTTTCTTTGCGCTGCAAGAGCTCAAGATCTTCTTCAAGGTAAGTCCGTTCGGCAAAGTAGTTGTCGATTATCTCTTTTTTGATGAAGAACTTGAGCATGTGCAGGGTATGCTCGAAGTCAGCCATGTTTTTCCCTCGATGGCCGGCGATTGAATCACTCGGTCCGGCCAAGCCTTCCCGGCAAAGGGGCCTGGGCCGGCCTGGTGTCTGAGCCTGTTGCCTCTAATTCTCCCCAACCGTTATCGAATCCGGCCTCCTGGGAGGCCACAGCCGCCACCACCGGCTGCCGGTCGGTGATTTCCGTCATGGCTAATTCGATCTCCCGGCCGTCGTTTAATTCCAGGGTCACCGTTTGATTGATGACATTTTGCCGGATAATTTTCGCCTCGCCTTCGGGGAGCATGATCTTTTTGCCCACCTTGGGCAAGCCGGCCTTGAGATCCATATATGTTTGAAATTCATACATTAAACAACACATCAAGCGGCCGCAACACCCGGAAATTTTGCTGGGGTTGAGGCTGAGATTCTGCTCCTTGGCCATTCGCACCGAGACCGGAGCGAAATCCTGGAGAAAGGAGGAACAGCAGAAGGGGCGGCCGCAGTTTCCCAAGCCGCCGATCATCTTAGCCTGGTGCCGCACCCCGATCTGCCGCAATTCGATGCGGGTGCGGAACTGTTGCACCAGATCGCGCACCAGTTCCCGAAAGTCCACTCTCTTGGCGGCAGTAAAATAAAAGACCATCTTGCTGCCGTCGAACAGGCTCTCCACCCGCACCAGGTGCATGGGCAACTGGCGTCTCTGGATGCACTGCTGGCAATACTTAAAGGCCTCCTGCTCTTTCAACTCTATGAGACGGGCCTGCTCGATGTCATCCGGGGTGGCCAAGCGGTACACCGGCTTTAAGGGCTGGACCATGAGCTTGGGGCTGCGGGGTTGCGGCGGGCTCACCACCGTGCCGAAGGCCATCCCCTGTTCCGTCTCAACGATGACCCGATCCCCCTGGGAGAGGACAAAATGTCCGGAATCGAAGTTATATACTTTCCCGTGGGGGCGGAAGCGCACCCGAACGATTTTACTCATATGATATTATTTTCTCGTTGGAATCATTTCCGAAGTCATAGGGTTTAATATACACCTATTTTTCCTGCAAACTCAATTCTAAACCGGGACCAGGCCTTCTCCCCGCCACTGGAAGGAAAAATTGTTCAGGGCCAATTCCACATTGAGATTGGCCCGCACCTGTCGTTGCAGCCTGGTCAAGGCCTCCAGCCGCGCCAGGATTACCGGGACGGTCACCTGGGGTTGCTGCCGTGCCAGTTCCTCCAAACAGTCCTGGTTAACTACCTGACCGGGTGAGGCGCCGCTGGCCAGGGCCAAGAGGTCCCGGTACCACAACCGCCCCAATAACACCAAGCGATCCAGGCCCACCGCCTTTTTGCCCTGCTCGGCCCAGTGCAGTACTTCGGTGATACTCCCCCGGTGCAGCATCTCCAGTTCGCTCACCGCTTTATTACGCCGGGCCAACAGATCTTCCAGATCCTCCTCCAGGGCCTGCCCCAGGGAGCCGTAGTTGATGGCCGCCACCAGGGAAGCCTGTTCCGGGCTCAGTCCCCGGCGCTGCTGCAACTCCCGGATGAGAACGGCCTGGGGGATGGCGCCGAAGGTCAAACGCCGGCAGCGGGAGACGATGGTGGGCAGCAGGTCCCGCTCTCCTACTGCCGTTAAGATAAAGACATTGCCCTCGGGAGGCTCTTCCAGGGTTTTTAACAGGGCATTAGCCGCCTCCTCATTCAAGCTCTCCGCCGGCTTCAACAGCACCACCCGCCAACTCCCGGCCAGGGGAGAGAAGCTTACCTGGCGGCGCAATACCCGGATCTGTTCGATCTTGATCGGCGGGTGCGCCCCTTCGCCCTCCGGGCCGATCTGCCAGAAATCCGGATGCCCCCCCCCGGCAAACCAGCGGCAGGAACGGCAGCGGCCGCAAGCGTCCTGATCCGCTTGGCGATCTTCACAATTCAGGGCTTGGGCCAAGGCCTGGGCCGTGCTGCCTCTCCCCACCCCGGCATTTCCCAGGAAGAGCAGGGCGTGGGGCATCTGATCATGCTTCAGGGCCTGCCGGAGAAAACCGATGACCCGTTCCTGGCCGACAATATCTCGAAAAAACATGGTAATAGGTTATAGGTAATGGGTTATAGGTAATGGGTTATAGGTAATGGGTTATGGGGAAACACGTCGGCTACCTGATAAACCCCGATCCGATCTTCCTTGACCCAGCAGGTGCATCATACATAATAGCCTGGCCTCACGCCAAAAAAAGTCTTGCCAGAGACTCAACCCTCTAAGATCATTTCGATAAAATAAAGATCGGAAACCGGAAACAGACAACCGGAAACTTTCTATTCCCACTCTATGGTGCTGGGCGGCTTGGAGGAGATATCATACACTACCCGGTTGACGCCCTTGACCTCATTGATAATGCGGTTGGCCAGCTTGGCCAGGAACTCATGGGGCAGTCTGCTCCAGTCCGCGGTCATGGCGTCGGTGGAATCCACCACCCTCAGGGCGATGACGTGTTCGTAGGTGCGTTCGTCGCCCATGACCCCCACCGTCCGGATGGGCAGCAGCACTGCGAAAGCCTGCCAGACCTGGCGGTACAATCCTGCGGCTTTCATTTCTTCCAAAACAATAACATCGGCTTCCCGTAAGATGGCCAACCTTTCGGGGGTCACCTCTCCCAGAATCCGGATAGCCAAACCCGGACCGGGAAAGGGGTGCCGCCAGATCATTTCCTCGGGGAGCCTCAGTTCCTGTCCCAGTTCCCGGACCTCATCCTTGAATAACTCGCGCAGGGGTTCGATGAGCTCCAGGGGCATGACTTCCGGCAACCCCCCCACGTTATGGTGGGTCTTGATGGTGGCCGAGGGACCCTTGAAGGAAACGCTTTCAATGACGTCGGGATAGAGCGTCCCCTGGGCCAGATACTTCACCTGGCCCAATTTCCCGGCTTCTTCGGCGAAGACCCGGATAAATTCCCGGCCGATGCGACGGCGTTTTTCTTCCGGGTCAACCACCCCTTCCAGTAATTCCAGAAAACTTTCGCTGGCGTCCACATCCACCAGATTCATGTGGTAATGTTCCCGGAAGAGCCGCACCACTTTTTCGGCCTCACCCTGGCGCAAAACGCCGTTGTTGACAAAGATACAGGTGAGGCGCTCTCCTATGGCCAGGTGGAGCAGCACCGCGGTCACCGAGGAGTCCACCCCTCCGGACAGGGCGCAGATTACTTGATCTTCCCCCACTTTCTCCCGAATTGCCCGGGTGGTGGCCGCCACGAAGGACTTCATGGTCCACAGAGGCTGCAGCCCGCAGATATGGAAAAGAAAGTTGGCCAGGACCCGGTCACCGCCAGGGGTGTGCTTGACCTCCGGATGAAACTGGACCCCGTAGATGTGCCGCCGCCGGTCCCGGACCGCGCCGGCCGGACAGGTATCCGAGGCTCCGATAATTTCCAAGCCCGGGGCCAGCTCATCCACCCGGTCGCCGTGACTCATCCATACCTGCTCCTCGGACTCCAGGCCAGCAAAGAGGTCCTGATGGTCCAGAACGGTAAAGTGCTTGCGGCCGTACTCCCGGGAGGGGGCCGGCGACACCTTGCCTCCCAGGATGTGGTTAATGAGTTGCAGTCCATAGCAGATGCCCAGAACGGGCACCCCCAGCTCCAGCACCTCCCGGCCCACCAGGGGGGCGTCCGCCTCATAGACGCTCCGGGGCCCCCCGGAGAGCACGATCCCCCGGGGAGCAAAATCCCTGATCTGCTCCAGGGAAATCAGGTAGGGATGTATCTCGCAATAAACATGCAGTTCCCGGATGCGCCGGGCGATGAGCTGCGTGTACTGCGATCCGAAATCCAGGATGAGCACCTTGTCTCGATGCGGATCAATCACGATAGGTTCGCCTCTATTCGGAATAGTTCACAATTCAAGTTAACAGAAAACGGCAAAACGGAAAAGGAAAACAACGCCTCTGCCCCAGCCCCCGAAAACTGAAAACTGAAATAAATATTACAGGCCCAGTGGGGTGATGAATTTCTGCTCTATCGCCGCGGCCACGGTTTCGTCCGGGGCCCCGGAAAGTTCCTCCAACACCTCGTCCAGTTGCGCTGCGCTCTGGCGCAGATGGGCAAGGGACGTTTGCCGGGCGTCCTCTATGACTCCCCAATCCCGGGTTTTTTGCAGTTCCCAGAAGGCCGGCTCCAACTCCGGGATCAGGTAGGGATAAAAACCCGGCCGCCAGGCCAGGAGCAGGGCCAGGGAGGGCAGGTCCTGCCGCTCCTGGAAATGGGCTAACCGGCCCCAGTTATTCAGGTCGGCCAGGGCGTCTTTGAGGGCCCGGACCCACCGCTCAATCCGGGAATGGGGAAACCGCGCCACAATGACGGGCAGGGTGTGCTGCAGGGCCGGCTCCAGGGCTTCTCCTATCTCGTGTCGGATCAGGGCTTCACCCTGGGACCGGAGCAAGGCCTCAAAATGCTCCCGGCCCCGGTCCGGTCGTCGCAGGAGCCCGGCCAGATCGATATCCTGGGACGCCAGGGCGATCTTTAAATAGATGTTGTTCTGTTTGGTGGGGTCGGAGAGGGTATCCCAAAGGTAAAAAGCTAGAGGCTCGGTGCGCAGATAGATGAGCTCACCCTGGCGCAGGGCCGGGGCTGCGTCCAGATCCCGGGCCAGTTCCGGGCCTAGAATCAAGACGGTCAGGTGGCGGCGCTTTTGCACCTCCCACAACTCACCCAGAAAACACATGGGCGCCATCCCGTGAGTGTAACCGGCCCCGTAGGCCAGGCCTTCACCCCCCAGCAGATCGTTCAGCTCCGCCACCGCAAAAGGGTCCACCCGCCGACCGGCCCAATGCAGATCTTGTAAATTCTCCTGTTCAAGATCAGTCCAGGATTCTTCCTGGGTCTCTATCCACGCCAATACCGCCTGGGGGTCGCCCTCCTGCCAAGGCAGCAACCCCTGCTCCCATTTATAAAGCTGGCGCAACCGCAACAGCATGCCGCATAAGGAATAAAATCCCACCTGTCCGGCTGCCGCAATCCGGCAATTAGCCTGCACCTGCTGGACAAAACCGTTCATTTAGTGTAATTTTCTCAAGTTAGGAGTGATTATGTCGACAGAGGCCCTCGTGACTGGGACACTGATTTTAATGGTCCTTAAATAATAAAATTAACCATTTTTGTCTCTGGCCGCAAGCTGATATTGTCCTGGGCCTGGTCTCGTAGCGCGGCTATCCAGGTCTGCCTATCAATGTCGCAGCGCCTCCCGCCTGGAGCCGCGGCCTGGAAAAAATTATGGCACAGGGGGGAATCACCATGCGGGAATTGTTTGAGCCCCGGGCCGTGGCACTGGTGGGCGTCTCCCGCCAGACCGGCGTCGGCGCCTATAACGGCCTGGAAATGCTGGTGCGCTATGGCTATCGGGGCAGAATTTACGTGATTCACCCCCAGGCCGAGGAAATTTTGGGCCACAAGGTTTATCCCCGGGTGGAGGACCTCCCCGAAATCCCGGACCTGGCGGTTATTGCCGTGGGCCGGGACCGGGTCCTGCCGGTGGCCCAGGAGTGTTTTGAGAAAGGCATCCGCTGGCTGGTGATCATCACCCAGGGCTTTGCGGACGCCGACACCCAGGGGAAGAGCTTGCAGGGTAAACTGGTGGCTGCGGCCCGGCAGTATCAGGCCCGTATTGTGGGCCCCAACACTATGGGAGTGCTGAATGCTTTTAACGGTTTCACCACCGCCTTTGTGGATCTTAGCCGCCCCCCGGACCCGCCGCCGGTGGCCCTGGTGGCCCAGAGCGGGGCGCCCCAGGTAGGGGCCGAGTCCTTCACCGGCCCCCTGGGCAAGGCCCTCGACATCGGCAATGCTGCAGATATAGGTTTTGTGGAATCCCTGGAATATTTGGAACATGACCCCCAAACCCGCCTCATCGCCCTGCACATCGAGGGGCTGAAGGAAGGCCGTGCCTTTCTGGCCACGGCAGCCCGGGTGAATCGCACCAAGCCGGTGGTGATATTTAAGACCGGGGTCAGTGAGGCCGGGGCCACGGCCGCGCTTTCCCATACCGGTTCCCTGGTGGGAGAGGATCAGGTCTTTACCGCGGCCTGCCGGCGGGCCGGTCTCACCCGGGTGTCCACTGTTGTGGAGCTGCAGGACACTATCAAGGCCTTGGTAAAATTGCCACTCCTGCGGGGTCCCCGGGTGGGCATCGCCACTCCCAGCGGCGCCCTGGGCATTATCGCCCTGGACGCCCTCAGCCGGGAAGGACTGACCCCGGGCCCCCTCCCCGAGAGCATCCTCACCCTGGTGGAGCCCCAGGGACCGTACTGGCACGCCCTGAACAATCCCGTGGACCTGTGGCCCATCGGCATGCTCACCGGGGACTTCCTCAAAGTTGCCCGGGACACCCTCACCGGTTTTTTGGCCGACCCTCAGATCGACGGCGTCATGTGCATGCTGCCGGCCCTCAGTTCTCCCCTGCATTGCAATATCATCGCCACCCCGGCCTTTTTCGGCGACCTGCACCTGGAAAAGCACCAGAAACCCTTAGTGGTGGCCATGTACGGCAATGCCCGGGACGAGGTCAGCCGGGATCTGGCTGTGGTACCGGGCCTGGCCTGCTATTTTTCGGTGGAGCAGGCCGCCTTTGCCCTGGGGCAGCTTTACCGCCGCCACCAGGCCCTTTCCCGGCCTTTGGCAACCTGGGAATCCCCGGACCCGGAGGTTATGGCCGAGACTCCCGCTAAATCCCTCCTGTTGGGCCAGGAGGCATTAGATTTTCTGGCCGCTTATGGCATTCCAACCCCTGCCGGCTCCTTGACCCATACTCCTGACCAAGCCGCGGCCGCCGCGACCGCCTGTGGCTATCCAGTGGTACTCAAAATCATTGCCGAGGATTTTCTGCATAAATCCGACCGAGGCGGGGTGCTCCTGAATATCGGGGACGAGAGGGTCCTGCGGGCCGGTTTTAGCCGCTTACAGCAATTCCTGGTGGGCGCTCCCCCGGATGGGTCCACCGGCATCCTGGTGCAGAAGCAGGTCCAGGGGCGGGAACTCCTGGTGGGGGTCAAACAGGACGCCACCTTCGGGCCCGTGGTGGTGTGCGGCTATGGCGGCGTCTTAACCGAAATGTGGCGGGATACGGCCCAGACCCTGGCGCCCTTAAGTCCGTACCAGGCCCGGCGCCTGTTGGCCTCCCTGCGTTCTTTCCCCCTCCTCACCGGGTACCGGGGGGAGCCGGGGGTGGAGCTTGAGGCCATCGTTAGGGTGCTGGTCATCATTGCTGATCTGGCCACCAGCCTCCCTTCATTACGAGAACTGGACATCAACCCCCTGATAGCTACACCAACGGGATGTTGGGCCGTGGACGCCCGTTTGATCTGGCGGTAACAGGAGGTTATTTTCTGCGGACCTGCAGATCAATAAAAGGCAACCCCAACCAAAGCGGGATTTTTCAATTTCTCGAACTATAAATCTAACCACTGGCCACTGACCACTGACAACTCAGGATGCCCCCTTGAACTGCCGTTTTCACCCCCACCGGGAGGCTAGGATCCATTGCCAGAAAATGGATTACTATTACTGCCAGGAGTGTCTGGACAACTGTCAGGCCTGTACTGATCCAGGTGCGTATTGCAAATTCCGACAGAGTTGCGTTATCTGGGAACTCTGCCGCAAAGAGGCCAAAAAACGCTGCCAGGAGCAACGCCAGGGCGTTTCTTGACAAGCCTCGGGGCCCTTATTGCCAAAAGTACAGGTAACGGCATAATTGTCTCTTTTTTTCCCTCTTCTCTGAATTCCTCTCTGCCTCTTCTTTCAAAACCAGGGCGTGAGCTTGGTGGGCGGTCTCACCAGGGGCGCGGTGCTGCCGCGGTAGGGTTGGCCGTCGATTTTTTCAATAAAAATGTGCCGGGCATAAATGTCCACCGGATTGACCCGGCATTGAACTTTCACCTCCCGGCGACTCTGGGCAATTTCCCTTAAGACCTCGGGATTCTGGTTTAAAATCACCTTGTTCCCGGCCCGGTCGGCTTGCAGAAAGTAGCCGCCCAATTCCTGGGCATAGGCGATCTTGCCGGTGAGGGTAATATTCTGGCGGGCGTCCCTGATCTTCGGCCCCACATCCGGGTCAGGGATGAACTGGGCCCAGGCGCTGCCGGCAAAAAGCACCAGCATCATTCCGATGACAAAGATTTTCGATTTCGCCATGCTTTTCTCCTCCCAGGGAACCTGATATGAAAAGTTCAAGGTTCGAGGTTCAAAGATGCAGATAGTTAGGGCGTGGCGGTCATGCCATTTCCGGCGGCCACGGGCCGCCCTCTATATTTTCATGCCTTACAGGTGGGCCGCTGGTCCGTGAGCAACTGTTCCTTGGATATGCAGATTATGAACCGAAATTCGGTTTTTGTAAAATCTTTCTGGATTGAGGTGCCGATTTATTTCGGGGACGCGCGGTTTGTTATGCCGGTCCACCCGGGGGTAGGCCTCGATTTACCGACCGCCCAGCGGGCAGGGCCCGAAAAGCCCTTTCCTGCAGGGCGGCTTGCCACCTCTTTTTGCTATGCGCCATAGTCGTAACATTAATGGGCCAGGCTTTGTCAAGGCAGGTGCACCAGGGCAGTCGTCTCACTCACAGGGAAATTATTTGTCAGGACACCCGGCCTGTGGTAACATCTGGAAGACATTCTGAGATAGCTCATCTGCCGGTCAACGCGGAACAAACCCGCGCCACAGCCATCATTCAGAGGAGGACTTATGGACTCTAGCAGCAGCCTGGACGCCGTCTTTCGCCCCCGGAGCGTCGCCGTCATCGGCGCCTCCACCGTTGCCGGAAAACTCGGCCATGATATTCTCTATAATCTCATCCATGGCGGTTTTCCAGGTCCCATTTATCCCATCAATCCCAAGGCCGACCAGGTGCTGGGGCTGCCGGCTTACAAACAGATCGGTGACGCTCCCAGCCCGCCGGACCTGGCGGTGGTGGTCATTCCGGCCCGGGCCGTGGCCGGGGCCATTGAGCAGTGCGGTCAGGCCGGGGTCAAGGGCGCCATTGTCATCACCGGCGGGTTTGCCGAGGCCGGGCCGGAAGGCGAAAAACTCCAGGAGGAATTGGCCCAAACCGCCCGCCGCCACGGCGTTCGGCTCATCGGCCCCAACTGCCAGGGGCTCAACAACCCGCACCACCAACTGTGCGCTTCCTGGCCCCTGCTGACGACGCCAGGGGGCATGGCCTTTATCTCCCAGAGCGGCACGGTGGGGGCGGCCCTCATGGACTGGGCTTCACAGGATCGGTTGGGGGTCAGTGTTTTCGTCAGTCTGGGCAACCGGGCCGACATTGACGAGGCGGACGCCATCGAATATTTTAATCAAGACCCCCACACCAAGGTTATCGCCTTATACATTGAAGGAGTCAAACGGCCCATTTATTTTCAGGATGCCCTGGCCGGGGCCACCAAGCCGGTGGTGATCCTCAAGGCCGGTCGCACCGCCCAGGGCCGGCTGGCCGCGGAATCCCATACCAAGTCTCTGGCCGGCAGCGACGCGGTCTACGAGGCCATTTTTAGAAAATATAAGGTACATCGGGCCGACACCATTGAAGAGCTTTATGATTTCGCCAAGGGCCTGGCCTACCTGCCCAAACCGAAGGGCCGGCGCCTGCTGAACATCACCAGTTCCGGGGGGGCGGCCATCCTGGCCATTGACGCCGCGGAAAAACTGGGTTTTCAGATCCCGGCGCCATCCCCGGTGCTGCAGGCCAAACTCCGGGAGATCGTGCCGGCCCATTGCGCCGTGGGCAACCCGGTGGACCTCACCGGCGACGTCATGAGCGACCCCGGGCTCTATGCCAAGGTTATTGACGCGGCCCGGCCGGAATATGACACCCTGGTGGTAATTTTCGGCGACCCCATCCCCGGGGCCTCCCAGATCGTCACCCCGGGGGCCCAGGAACTGGTGATTTTTTTGGGGGGAGCCGAAGTGGAGCGCCAGGAAGCGCCCCTGATGCATCAGAAGGGGATTCCGGTTTTCCCCACCCCGGAGCGGGGTCTGGCAACCCTGCACCAGTTTTTCCGTTTTGAGGCAATCCCGGTACTTCCGGAAGCCGTGGAACCGCCCAGCGCCCCGGGCTTGAGCCTCGTGCCCCCCGGCGAGGCCGCGGCCTTGCTGGCCAAACACGGCATCCCGGTGGCCGCCTGCCCCCTGGCCACCACCGCGGACGAGGCCGTGGCCCTGGCCGCCCAGTTCGGGGGTCCGGTGGCCCTGAAAATCGCTTCCCCGGACCTGCCCCACAAAACCGACGTGGGGGGAGTGCGCCTGCATCTGACCACCGAAGCGGAAATCCGGGAGGAAGTGGACGACTTGATCAAAACCGTCCTGATGCACTCGCCCCAGGCCCGCCTGGATGGGGTCATCGTCTCCCCCATGGCCAAACCCGGTGGACTGGAGATTATCCTCGGCGTGTTCACCGATCCCCAGTACGGGGCCACTTTGATGTTCGGCCTGGGGGGCATCTTCACCGAGATTTACCAGGACGTGCAGTTCTGCCTGCTCCCGGCCAAAGATGAGGAATTCTGGCAGATGATTCGAGGCATCCGGGGTTACCCCCTGCTCTCCGGGGCCCGGGGCCAGACCCCCAAAGACCAGGAGGCCCTGGTGGAGGTCATGAAGGCCCTGGCCCGGGTAGCCACGGCCAACCCCCACCTGGATCAGATCGAACTCAATCCCCTGCTGGTCTATGACCGGGGAGTTTTCGCCGTGGATGTGAGGGTTTACAGCCGGGTGAGCAGCTGATCCCCGAAGAGATTGAGGCGGATAGCAAACGGAGCGAGGACGAGACGCTGGCCGCCGTCTTGTCTTCCCCAGCCATCATGGTTAATATTTCCTTTATAAAGGGGGATTTTCACAGTAAAGTAAAGGATTATCTCCTGGCCGAGTCAGGGGGAAGATATATGATAAAATGGTTTAAGCGAAAAAAGAGCACCCCTGAGGGTGAAACTGACCAGGACCTGGCCCCGGTGGCCATCCTCGAGGAAGAGGCAGCCTCGTCTGGAGAAGCCGCCTGGGAGGGAGCAAGAGTTCCCGATCTGGAAACGGACGCCTTAGAGATGCCGCCATCCCCTGGAATCATGGCAACCGAGGCACCGGAAGAGCAAACCGACCCTTCTTTGACGGTTATCACGGGTGAATCTGAGGAAGTTTTGGAGCTGGCCCCGGAGCTGGAACCACCGGCTGAAATGGAAGCCGAGGAGGCCCTTCCCCCTCAAAAAAGGCGTTTTTTCGGGCGGTTGCGGGAAAGACTGACGCGCACCCGGGAAGCCCTGAGTTCGAAGATGGACCGTCTCTTCCTGGGGAAAAGGGTCATTGATGCCGATCTATTAGAGGAGCTGGAGGAGTTATTGATCTCCGCCGATCTGGGGGTGGACACCAGTATAGAACTCATCGAGCAGACCCGGGAGAAAGTGAGGCGGAAAGAGCTCACCGATCCGACCCGCCTGAAGTCACATCTCAAAAAAGAAATGTTCGGGGTATTGACTCAGGTTGCCGAGCCTGTCCCGAGCCTGGTTAAACCCTGGGTGGTGATGGTCATCGGGGTGAACGGCGTCGGCAAAACCACCACCATCGCCAAACTGGCCCATCATGATCGCCGGCAAGGGGAAAAGGTCCTGCTGGTAGCGGCTGACACCTTCCGGGCTGCGGCCGTGGAACAACTGGAGATTTGGGGACAGCGGGTTGAGGCCGAGGTTATCCGCCAGAAGACCGGTTCAGATCCCGCCGCAGTGGTCTTCGATGGTTTGGGGGCGGCCCTGGCCCGGAGGGTGGATAAGGTTTATATTGATACGGCCGGCCGTCTGCACACCAAAGTAAATCTCATGGAAGAATTGAAAAAGGTGAAAAGGACTGCCGCCAAAAAGATTGAGGGCGCGCCCCATGAGGTGCTTCTGGTGCTGGACGCCACCACCGGCCAGAATGCCATCAGCCAGGCACGTCTTTTTCATGAGGCCATCGGGGTCACCGGCGTCATCATGACCAAGCTGGACGGCACGGCCAAGGGCGGGGTGGCTATTGGAGTGGTGAAAGAAACGGGGTTACCCCTGAAATTCATCGGGGTGGGGGAGAAGATGGACGATCTGCGGCCCTTTGACCCTGAGGCTTACCTTGAAGCCATTATAAGTTAGTTATCGGTCCGCGCCTAGCTTTCGGCCATTAGAATCAGTAAGTTACTCAGACAGTTATTCCATATTTCAAGTCTTGATCCCAATGAACCGATTAATCTCATTAATGGTAAATTTTAATAACAGTATTACTCAAAAAAAGTCCAGCAATCTTTTGTGGCTTGGGAAAATTTTTTCTTTCTGCTACTATTGGTTGCCGCCCTTAGTGATCACCGCCGGTGTTATCATCATGGCGGGCGATATGGGCTCGGTCACTCACTTCCGATGGCCGGTGGTTATGTTACAATATCTGTTACCCACCTACTCAAAAAAAGAGATAATGTCTCTTTATATGACATTAAGACAAGTCGGCCATTTCATGGTGTATGGGGCTCTCTTTATTGCTTACGTTCGGGCCTGGCGCTGGCATATACAGTTATCCCGCCTGAAATCAATTTTTCTGGCTCTGGGAATCTGTTTCCTTATTTCCGCCGGTGATGAAGGCGTGCAGGCCTTACACAATTCCCGCAGCGGTCGCTTTGAGGACGTCCTCCTGGATATGAGCGGCGCCCTGGCCGCGGCTCTTGCCATGTTTCCCTTTTTACGGGAACGCCGCCCCCAGGAAAAGGCCGGGGCCCCCAGCGAGCCGGATTAGCCCCGGCAGTCTGTAATTGCTTGGAAATTCATCGTAGTGTTTTTGAAAGCTGATGGCTTAACCCCTTCTCTCTTGCAAATCCATGAAGTTGATTTATAGTAAGGCTATGCGAAGAATAATCATTTTATTGAGCGTATTATCTTTCGTCACCCTGGTTTTGGCCGGTCCGGGGTTTTCTGAAAATGGCGATATTTTTTCCCGGGTACAGGAACATAAGCTGGACAACGGCCTAACGGTGCTGTTGCTGCCGGAGCCCCGGGCCCCCATCGTCACCGTCCAGATATGGTATCGGGTGGGTTCCCGCAACGAAGCTCTGGGGAAAACCGGCCTGTCGCATCTGACTGAGCATCTGATGTTCCGGGGGACCGAAAAATACGGCCCCAAGGAGTTTTCCCGTCTGGTGCAACAGGCCGGGGGGAATCTCAACGCTTTCACCTCCAAAGATTACACGGCCTATTTTGAGACCGGCCCCAAAGACAAGTTGAGACTTTTCCTGGAGCTGGAAGCGGACCGGATGCGCAATCTCAAAATTGACGAGGAATTGTTCCTCACTGAACGTAAAGTGGTAATGGAAGAGCGTCGGATGCGCACCGAAGATGATCCGGTGCAGTCCCTCTACGAAGAGATGGTGGCCACTGCCTTTAAGGCGCATCCATATCAATGGCCCATTATAGGATGGATGAATGATATCAGCAACCTTACCCTGCCGGATGTAAAAGCCTATTATAATCTCTATTACCAGCCCAATAACGCCACCCTGGTGGTGGTGGGCGATATCGATCCGCCCAGGGCCCTGGAAGATATCAAGGAATTCTTCGGCAAGATTCCCAAAGGACCGGAGCCGCCGCCATTCCGTTCCGTGGAACCGCCCCAGCAGGGCGAAAGATGGCTGGAGCTGGTCCGGGAGGCCCAGTTGCCGGCCATTTTTATGGCCTACCATACCCCTAATCTGGAAGATGCGGAGGCATATCCCTTAGAGGTGTTGTCCTTGCTTCTCTCCCAGGGACGCAGCTCCCGTCTGCAGCGGCGCCTGGTGTACGAAACCAAATCGGCCCTGGACGCCGGCGCATTCTATGATTTCGCCACCGCCAGTCCCTCCCTGTTTGTTTTTTATGGACAACCTTTGCCGGGCCGGTCCATAGAAACGCTGGAGGACCTTATGGATGCCGAAATAGAGAAGATTAAGACTCACCTGGTAAGTGAAAAAGAGCTGACCAAAGCCAAGAACCAAGCCGAGGCCGCATTCATTCTCAGGCAGGACTCCCTGTTTTATCGGGGTATGCTGCTGGGACGCTACCAGACCATCGGCGACTGGAAAAAATTGAACGAGATTATACCAAAAATTCGGGCAGTAACTCCGGAAGAGGTCCGCCGGGTGGCCCAGAAATATCTGGTTAAAACCAACCGCACTGTCGGCGTTCTGAAACCCCTGAAACCTACACGCCCCACCACCGAGAGGTTTATCCCACATGATCAGATCAGGTAAGAAATATTTTTACCTCACGCTCATTGTGCTTCTTTGGGTCGGCCTGTCAACCTCCGGGGCCGCCGAACCGCAGGTCCTGGGCCAACGTTTCGAACTGCCCAACGGTCTTGTCTGGCTGTTCTCCCAGCAGTCCGATCTCCCCCTGGTCACGGTGGAGTTGACCGTAAAGGCCGGCTCGCTTTGTGATCCACCCGACAAAGAAGGGTTGGCCAATATAACTGCCTCACTTTTGCGATATGGCACCCGAGTCAGGTGTCCGCAACAGCTTGCGGAAGAAATTGACTATTTGGGAATTTCACTATTCAGCGGCGCCGGACGGGATAGTGCCACTATCACCTTAAAGACACCCAAAAAAGATCTTGGGCCTAGCCTGGACATAATTAAAGATATCCTGCTCAATCCCAGGTTTTCCTCCACTGAACTCTCTGCCATGGTGCAACGCCTGCGAGGCACCCTGAAAAGTCAGGAGGACGAGCCGGGGGTTGTGGCCGGCCGGGCCTTTCGGAGGCATCTCTTCGGTGATCATCCCTATGGATTCCCCAATATCGGCACCCCGGAGAGTTTAAGGAGAATTCAAAGGGCAGATCTCATAAGTTTTCACCGTCAATTTTACCGCCCTAATAACGCCATTCTCACCATCGTGGGCGATTTAACGTTGGAAGAAGCTCAGAAGATCACGACTGACTATTTCGGCGGATGGCAGGCCGGCGAGATTCCAGCCCCTCCCCCAGCGCCTGTCTCCCAAATCTCCAAACCCACAGTGGTAACTATTGACAAGGATATCACTCAGGCTAACATTATACTGGGTCAGAAGGGCATCAAACGGTCCGATCCGGATTTTTACGCCTTTCAATTGATGAATTACATCCTGGGGGGCGGCGGCTTCGCGTCCCGTCTGATGGATAACATCCGGGATGACCGGGGTCTGGCCTACAGCATCCACAGCAGTTTCGAGCCGGGATTGGAACCTGGCCCTTTTGACATCAGCATGGAAACCAAAAACGCTTCGGCCGGGGAGGCTGTAGCCGAGATGCTCAAGGAAATCGAGCGCATCCGCCGGGATTTGGTGGAGGAAAAAGAGTTGGCCGCCGCCAAGGCCTATCTCATCGGCAGCCTGCCCATGAAGATGGATTCCAACGCCAGGCGGGCGGCCTTGCTGGCATATGCCGAACTTTTCGGCCTGGGCCTGGATTATCCCTGGCGCTATCCGGAAATTATTAACACGGTCACCCGGGACGATATTCTTGCCGTGGGCCGGAAATATCTGGACCCGGAAAGGCATCTGCTCGTCGTCGTGGGCAAGCAGCAGGATATTCAACTTAATCTACCATCGGAATGGCAACAACCATCCCCAAACTCCTCCAAAGGAGAGATTTCTCGATGATGAAGCAACCTAAGTCCCTTTTTTTTATTATGTTTTTAGTATTATGTCTAAGCACGACAACCTTGCTGACGCTCCCGGAGAACAGTGCGGCCCAGACGGGTCTGGTCCCGGATACCTTTGCCATTCTGGCCAAACAGATCTCTGCCGCAGTGGTGAATATCAGCACGGAAAAGGTCACCAAGCGTCCCACCCGGACCCGCCGCCTGCCCGGCACCCCCGGCCCCGGGCCTTCGCCATTCGGTCCGGATGATCCTTTCAAGGATTTCTTCGAGAGATTTTTCGGCGATATGCCCAAGGAATTCCGCAGCCGCAGTCTGGGCTCGGGATTTATCTTCGACCGGGAAGGGTATATTATCACGAATAACCACGTGATCGAAGGGGCCGATAAGATCAGGGTAAAATTGTTGGATGGCAGGGAGTTTAAGGCGGTTATTAAGGGGCGGGACCCCATGACCGATCTGGCCCTGATTAAAATCGAATCCCCCACTCACGATCTGCCGGTCTTACCTCTGGGTAATTCCGACGCCATTCAGGTGGGTGACTGGGTATTGGCCGTGGGCAATCCCTTCGGCCTGTCCCACACCGTCACCCAGGGTATCATCAGCGCCAAAGGGCGGGTCATCGGGGCCGGCCCTTACGATGATTTTCTCCAGACCGACGCCTCCATCAATCCCGGCAACAGCGGCGGCCCCCTGGTCAACCTGAAGGGTGAAGTCGTGGGCATCAACAGTGCCATCGTCGCCACCGGACAGGGCATCGGCTTTGCCATCCCCAGCAATATGGCCCAGAGCATTATCCCCCAACTTAAGGAAAAGGGCACGGTGGTCCGAGGCCTGCTGGGCGTGCAGATTCAGACGGTGACGCCGGAGTTGGCCAAATCCTTCGGGTTAAAGGAACCCATGGGCGCTTTGGTGGCGGAGGTCAACCCCGGCACCCCGGCGGCCAAGGTCGGGCTCCAGCGCGGCGACATTATTACGGAATTTAACGGCACCGCCATCAAGGAAATGCACGAACTGCCGAAACTGGTGGCCCACACCGCCCCCGGCCAGACCGTTAAACTGAAAGTGGTCCGGGGCGGCAAAGAACAGACCTTCTCCGTGACTATTGCCGAAATGAAACCGGAGCATCTGTCCCGGTCCCCGGAACCGGAAGGCGAAGCGGAAAAATCCAGCCTGGGCATGATGGTCCAGGAACTGACCCCGAGCCTGGCCCAAAATTTCCAGATCCGGGACACCGCCGGGGTCATCGTGGTGCAGGTGGAACAGGGCAGCCCTGCCTTTGACAGCGGCATCCGCCCCGGTGATCTGGTCAACGAAATCAACGGGGTGGCCATCCAGAGCCTGAAAGACTACCATGGGGCCATATCCCAGCTCAAGGCCGGCAGCACTGCCCGAGTGCTGGTCAAACGCCGGGGTAAGACCATGTACGTGGTGGTGGAGGTGCCGGAGCAGTAAAGCCGCTTTACCGTAAAAATCCCCCCAAAGCCCCTTTACAAGAGGGGAGCCAGGGGGGATTTTCATTTTCATGGGTTACCCACCTCGGCCATCATGTTGCAAAATCAATGCTGGTGACGATGACCTCCTCGCCGGGCCGAAACTTCGGGCTGAGGCTGTCGGCCACTACTCCGGCGGCGTCGATGCCGGGGGTATGGGGATACTTCCTGGTGACGCCCTTGTTGCCGGTGGCCGAAAGGACGTCTTTATAATTCAGAGAAGAATAGCTTACCCGGACCAGGACCTCGTCGGGGGGCAGGTCCCGGAAATTCCTCTCCTTAACTTCCCGCACATACTGTTTGTCCCCGGTTTCGCTGACCACCAGGGCTTGGAACGTGTCATTTGTCATGGTAGCTCTTCCTTAAAATGGACGTTATAAGTTGCCTGACTGTTGAAGGGCGGATCCAGATAAATTAAGTCTATGCTGGCTGATTCCAGATGGTTGCGCAAGATATCCAGATTATCGCCGAAATAGAGGCGGTTGCGCCATATGTCATCCATTTCTTCTCCTCCAACTGGGGAATACCTTACCTAAAGAGAAAAACTATGGCAAGATGTTATTGCCCCCGGGCGGACGAAAGAAAAATTCCCTTGTGAAAGCCAAGAGATTATTGACAGCAAGATAAAATAAATGTAAAATTAGTAAAATATCCATTTAAAATTATTTAGATTTTAAGTTTAGATAACAGTAGTTAAATCTCCCTGCCTAAAAGATTCCATGCCACAGGACAAGAAAAAATCTCCCCGTGGGGGAAAAAGCGATACAAAACCCCAATCGCCCCCCCAACCGGGTCCTGAAGCCGTGCAAACCGAATCGGCGAGTCCGGTCTATAAAATGCTCATCAATGCCTCCGACCCGGAAGAATTCCGGGTGGCCATCGTCGAAGACGGCCGCCTGGAAGAGTTCGCCCTGGAGGTGGCCAGTCGGGAGCAGCTCAAGGGCAATATCTACAAGGGCGTCATTTCCAATATCGAGCCCAGCCTGCAGGCCGCCTTTATCCACTATGGCTCCGAGCGGCAGGGTTTCTTGCCGATTTCAGAGATTCACCCGGAATACTTTCAGCAAGAGGCCCCCAGCAGCGGCCGACCCCGGATTCAGGAAGTCCTCCGGAAGGGCCAGGAGGTTCTGGTCCAGGTCATTAAGGAGGAAATCGCCTCCAAAGGCGCTTACCTCACCACCTATATTTCCTTGCCCGGGCGTTTTCTGGTGCTGCTGCCCGGACAGGACCAGGTTGGTATCTCCCGCAAAATCGAAGAAGAGGCCAGACGCCAGGAACTGAAAGAAATTATCAAGGAATTCAAGCTGCCCCAAGGCGTCGGGCTGATTGTGCGGACCGCCAGCGCCACTGCCAAGAAAAAAGATTTACAGAAAGATTACCAATATTTATACAATATCTGGGAAGAGATCAAGAAAAATGCCGGGCAGTCCCCGGCCCCCTCTCTGATCTACAAGGAACTGGATTTAGTCATCCGGACCATTCGGGATTATTATATTTCTGAGATAAACGAAATTCTGATTGACGACACCGATACCTTCAATCAGATCAAGGGATTTTTTAAGGCTTTTTCCCCTAAGCACACCAAGGCCTTAAAGCTTTATAAGGAAAAAAGGCCCATATTTTCCAAGTACCAGATCGAGGAGCAGTTAGAAAGGCTCTACGATAATCACGTGCCCCTCAAGTCCGGGGGGGGCATTGTCATCAACGCCACCGAGGCTCTGGTGGCCATCGATGTCAATTCCGGGCGGTGCATCTCCCCCAAGGATATCGAGTTCACCGCCTTTAAAACGAATCTGGAGGCGGCCCAGGAAATCGCCCGCCAGTTGCGCCTCCGGGATCTGGGCGGTCTCATCGTCATCGACTTCATCGATATGAAAGACCGGAAGCATCGCAAGGAAGTGGAAAGAGAGCTAAAAGCCGCCCTCAAAAAGGAAAAGGCCCGGGTCACCCTGGGCCAGATCTCAAAGTTTGGCCTGTTGGAACTCTCCCGGCAGCGGCTCCGCTCCGGGGTGGCCACCAGCCTGTACGTATCCTGCCCCCACTGCCAGGGGCGGGGGGTCATCAAGTCCGCGGAAGCCAGCGGCTTGAGTTTACTCCGCCGGATCTGCCATGAGGCCGCCAAGAACGAGATCCAGGAGGTCAGGGCCTGCCTGTCCCAGGACGTGACCAATTATCTCCTCAATAAAAAACGCAAGGAATTAGTCTCCTTGGAAGAAAAATTCAATCTGCGCCTGTTCATCGAGGCCCAGCCGGGCTTGACCGGGGCCGATAGCAAGGTGGAGTTCGTCAAACGCCAGCTCGATGCGGAAAAGACCAAAGCGGTCCTCCAGGGTCTCATCGAGGAACGTATAAAAGATCAGAAAGGGTTGTTTCATGCGGAGTAATCTGATGAAAGCCGGCCTGGAGAAATCCCCCCACCGGGCCTTGTTAAAAGCCATGGGTTTAACCGACGCCGAAATCGTGCGCCCCCTCATCGGCATTGCCAACGCCAAAAACGAAATCATCCCCGGTCACATTCATCTGGACAAAATCGGGGAGGCCGTCAAAGCCGGCGTCCGCCTGGCCGGCGGTACCCCCATCGAATTCGGCGTCATCGGGGTCTGTGACGGCATCGCCATGAACCACGAGGGCATGAAATATTCCCTGGCCTCCCGGGAACTGATTGCCGACTCCGTGGAAGTCATGGCCATGGCCCACCCTTTCGACGGTCTGGTGCTGATTCCCAACTGCGACAAGATCATCCCCGGCATGATTATGGCCGCTCTGCGCCTGAATATTCCCGCCCTGGTGGTGAGCGGCGGTCCCATGCTGGCCGGCCGCCACCACGGCAGGACCATCGATCTGATTTCGGTGTTCGAAGGCGTGGGCGCGGTGAAGGCCGGGAAGATGAGCGAAGCGGAGCTGGCCGAAATCGAGGATGCGGCCTGTCCGGGCTGCGGTTCCTGCGCCGGCATGTTCACCGCCAATTCCATGAACTGCCTGAGCGAGGCTTTGGGATTGGCCCTGCCCGGCAACGGCACCATCCCGGCGGTGTCCGCCGCCCGTTACCGTCTGGCGAAACAGACGGGCATGCAGATCATGGAATTGGTGCGGCGAAACCTCTTTCCCCGGCAGATCGCCACCCCCACCGCGTTCCAGAACGCCATGGCGGTGGACATGGCCCTGGGGTGCTCCACCAACACCGTGTTACACATCCCGGCCATGGCCCATGAGGCCGGGCTCACCCTGCCGCTGGAAATGTTCAACGCCATCAGCGAAAAAACGCCGCATATCTGCAGCCTCAGTCCAGGGGGACAACACCACCTGGAGGACCTGGATCGGGCCGGCGGGGTCCCTGCAGTCATGAGCCTCCTGTTGGCGGCCGGTCTCATTTCCGGGGAACCCCTCACCGCCACCGGCAGGAACGTAGCCCAAAATCTGGCCGGGGTGAAGGTCTTGGATCACGAGGTAATCCGGGATATGTCTCAGGCCTATCATACCCAGGGCGGCATCGCCATCCTGAAAGGCAATCTGGCACCGGAAGGGGCGGTGGTGAAACAATCGGCCGTGGATCCCGGCATGTTGGTGCGGCAGGGCCGGGCCCGGGTTTTCGACTCCGAAGAATCGGCCTCTAAGGCCATTCTGGGCGGCGCCATCCAACCCCACGACATCGTCGTCATCCGCTACGAAGGCCCCAAAGGCGGACCGGGCATGCGGGAGATGCTGGCCCCCACTGCGGCCATCGCCGGTATGGGGCTGGACAAAGATGTGGCCCTGCTGACGGATGGCCGCTTCAGCGGCGGCACCCGGGGCGCGGCCATCGGCCATATCTCCCCGGAAGCAGCCGCGGGCGGCCCCCTTGCCCTGGTGCGAGAGGGTGATGTCATCGCTATCGACATCCCCCGGAAATCCTTGACCCTTAACGTAGCCGAGGATGACCTGGCCAACCGCCGGGAACAATGGACCCCACCGGTCCCCAGGATACAGCACGGCTATGCCCATCGTTACAGCCGCCTGGTGACCTCCGGGAGCCGAGGGGCAATTTTGGAGGATTGAGGGACAGGACTTTTGTGAACCGTGTTTCAGGCCTTTCGGTAAACCGAAGCCCCGTTGTGAACACCGTTGGCAGAAAAAAAACGGCAGGCTTCATAATCTGCCGGAGAGGCGGTAATTGTTCTCGAGCAATGTTCAAAAAATTTCTTGAATTTCTGATAGATTAGTTAAGTTTTCAACTTTAACTGCCTCATTATTAGAGATTATTAAAAAATACTCTAATTAAAAAACTCTGAGGAAAATAATGAAGCTGCACATCGAGAAGGACGCCCTTCTACAGGGAACAGGTCGGACTCAAGGCGTGATCGATCGGCGAGGCACCATGCCCATCCTGTCCCATTGTTTGCTCGAGGCCGAAGGGGATCAGTTGAAAATATCGGCCACTGATTATGAAGTAAGTTTTAGGGGTTATTATCCCGCCCAGGTTCTGGAAAACGGCGGGCAGACGGTTCCGGCGATAAATTTTTTTAATATTGTCAAGGAAATGCCCGCGGGACAGATCAGCATCGAAAGCACTGACACCAGCAACCTGATCCTGAGCCGGGGCGATACCCGCTATAAATTCCTGGGTCTGCCCATGGATAACTTTCCTCCCCTGCCAAATCTCGAAGACCGCCCCATGGTGACCGTAAAAAACGCAGTGCTCAGGGAAATGCTGGAAAAAACCATTTTTTCCATTGCCACCGAAGACCTGCAGCAGCATCTCACCGGGGTATTTTGTGAAAGGGTGCCGGACAGCAACAAGCTGCGCCTGGTATCCAGCGACGGTCACCGCCTGTCCCTCATCGATCGGGAATTTTTGACCGGGGAGGAGTTTGAGCTGGAGCAGGGTATTCTCATCCCCCGGAAAGGTGTGACGGAAATCCTGCGTCTGCTGGCGGAAGAAGGGGAATGCGCCCTGGGGCGGGAGAAAAAAAATCTGGTACTGAAACAGGGCCTGGACTATCTCTATGTCCGCCTCCTGGAAAAGAAATTTCCTGATTATCACCGGATCATTCCTGGCAGCCCCCACATCCGGCTCGCTATTAACCGAAAGGCTTTACTGGAAATATTAAAACGCATCAGCCTGCTGTCCACGGAGAAATTCAAGGGCGTGCTGCTGCGCGTCAGCGATGGTTGGCTGGATATCAGGTATCAGAATCCCGAGGTCGGCGGCGGCGATGAACGGCTGCCCGTGACAGTGACCGTCTTGACCGAGGTGGAGGAGCCGGAACCGGAAAAAGAGGAGGACAGGCTGCTCGCGGTTCCCTTTGAGGTCAGCTACAATGCCCGTTACCTGATGGAGCCGCTGAGTGTCATGCAGAGTGAGGAGGTTTACCTGGAACTGACCAAAAAGAAAAAACCGGTCTGTCTGCGGGACGCCAGAGATCCTGATTACCTGAGCATCGTCATGCCCATGGATCTGTAAGGACGGGACTGGAACAGGGACGTATGAATCACACAGAGGCAAGTCTGACTTACGGCGAAGATAATATCAAGGTTTTGGGAGGTCTGGAGGCCGTCCGGCAACGGCCCTCCATGTACATCGGCAACACCGGTCCGGAGGGCCTGCACCACCTGGTTTACGAGGTGGTGGATAACAGTATCGACGAAGCCCTGGCGGGATATTGCGACGAGATTTACGTCACCGTGCACTCTGATAATAGTGTGACGGTGGAGGATAATGGCCGGGGCATCCCGGTGGGTATCCATAAAGAGGAAAATCTCCCGGCCGTGGAAGTGGTCATGACCAAGCTGCACGCCGGCGGCAAATTCGATCATAAAACCTACCAGGTCTCCGGCGGGCTGCACGGCGTCGGGGTGTCGGTGGTCAATGCCCTGTCGGAATATCTGGAAGTGGAAATCCGCCGGGACGGCCGGGTCTATCACCAGCGTTACGAGCAGGGCATTACGGCCACGCAGTTAATGGTCACGGGTGAAACAAAGCGCCGGGGTACCAAGATTACCTTTAAACCTGATGCGGATATTTTTTCCGAAATCACCTTCAGCTATGATATTCTTGCCACCCGTCTGCGGGAGCTGTCTTTTCTGAACCGGGGGGTGCGCATCGTCCTGGAGGACGAGCGCTCCGGCAAAAAGAGCGATTTTTTCTATGAGGGCGGGATTCAGGAGTTCGTCATCTACCTGAACCGGAATAAAAACCCCATCCATGATTCCCCCATTTATCTGGCCGGCACCCGTCAGGACGTTATTATGGAAATTGCCTTCCAGTACAATGACACCTACAACGAACAGATATTTACTTACGCCAACAATATTAACACCCGGGAAGGGGGCACGCACCTCAGCGGTTTCAAGGCCGCTCTGACCCGGTGCATTAATCAGTACATGGCATCGGCGGACTTGCCGAAGAATTTTAAGGAACACCTGGCCGGTGACGACGTTCGGGAAGGACTCACCGGGATCATCAGCATCAAAATCCCGGACCCCCAATTCGAGGGTCAGACCAAGACCAAGTTGGGCAACAGCGAGGTCAAGGGCCTGGTGGAGAACCTGGTCTATGAAAATCTGCTGCTTTATTTAGGGGAAAATCCTCCGGTGGCCAGGCAGATTCTGGCCAAGGTGGTGGAGGCGGCCCGGGCCCGGGAAGCGGCCCGGCGGGCCAAGGAATTAGCCCGCAAAAAAGGCGGGCTGAGCGAACTGGCCCTGCCCGGCAAACTGGCGGACTGCCAGGAGCGGGACCCGGCCCGACGGGAGCTTTACATCGTTGAGGGCGATTCCGCCGGCGGCTCCGCCAAGCAGGCCAGGGACCGGCGTTTTCAGGCAATTCTGCCGTTAAAGGGCAAGATCCTGAATGTGGAGAAGGCCCGTTACGACAAGATGCTCCAAAGCCAGGAAATCAGGACCCTGATCACCGCCCTGGGGGCCGGGATAGGCCAGGATGAGCAAGGATTGGACAAACTCCGTTACCATCGCATTATCATCATGACGGACGCGGACGTGGACGGTTCCCATATCCGCACCCTGCTGCTTACCTTTTTCTACCGCCAGATGGTGGAGCTCATCGGTCGCGGCCATCTTTACATCGCCCAGCCGCCCCTCTACCGCCTGACCCGGGGCAACGAGAAAATCTATCTTAAGGATGAAGGTCCGTTCCAGGACTACCTCCTGACCCGGGGGCTGGAGAAAAAAACCCTGACCCTGGGGAATGGCCAGACCATCGCCAACTCTGATCTGGTCAACTACCTCAAGAAGGTTATTTCCCAGCAGAATGCCATGGAAAGATTTGAGAAACGGGGGGTGGAGCGTCAGCTCTTAAAGAAAATTATCGACTTGGGCCTGATAGACCGGGAAATATTGCGGGATGAGGCAATGGTGAAACTCTGGGGGGAGGAATTGACCGGGAATGGCTATCAGCATCGTCTGGAGCGGGACGAAGAATATCAAACCTGGAAATTACTTATTTTTCAGCCCGATGAGAATGAAGCCAATCCCTGGCGCCTGGATTGGGAATTATTAAGCGGCAGCGATTTCCAGACTTTGGTAAAATTGCGCCAGGGTTTAACGGCATTGCGCCAGCCGCCTTACCTGCTCCAGGAGGGCACCAAAAAATGGGAAATCCCGACTCTGGAGGAACTGGTGCGGCTGGTTCTGGAGGAGGGCCAGAAAGGCCTCACCGTCCAACGTTTCAAAGGCTTGGGGGAAATGAACCCGGAACAGCTCTGGGAAACCACCATGGACCCGGAAACCCGAACCCTCCTGCAGGTCAATATTGAAGACGCGGTGGCCGCGGATGAAATTTTTACCATCCTGATGGGCGACAAAGTTGAACCCCGGCGGGATTTTATCCAGAACAACGCCTTGGACCTGAGTCAACTGGATATCTGATAACTGATCAATCGGGTGTTAAAGCTCAGCTTTGCGAAAAAATGGCGTTCCCAAATACAACTTGGGAGCCCATTATCCCGCCAGGCTGTGCTCGGCCACCTTTTTCGGAAATTGGCGGTCCAGGAAGAGCTTGCAGGAGGCGGTTAAAGTTTTTTTGTATAATAAGTCTCAGTCCACAGCCTAACGCTCATTTAACAACATTTCATCCCAAGGAGGCAGCACATGAAACGGAAAGCCAAGTATAAAATTTACACCACACAGAGAGAAATGATGTATGTTGGTGATCAGATCGATCATACCCTGATGCTGACCGCCATGGAGGGGGAGCCCATCGAATATGAGAAGGGCGTGGCCGGGGAATTCGTCTCCCGGCGGAGCGTCGGTTTCCATGACCGCACCAAAGGCTCCGGCCCCATGCAGGGCTATGCCATCACCACTTTTGAAGAAGGCCAGGTCTACAGCCGCTATGAGGGACAGAGGGACGCCCAGACGAAGGTCACCAGCGGCACCTGGAAGACCTACAAGGGCACCGGCAAGCTGAAAAATATCAGCGGCCAGGGTACCTTCACGGTGGTGGCCGGCAGCCGACCGGAGGAATATATTCTGGAGTTAGAGGGAGATTACAATCTCTAAGGGATAAAAAAGTAAAGCAGCAAGAAAAGGCCCGGTGCTTTAAAGCTACCCGGGCTTTTTTTTTTGAGGCGCGGGCGGTTGCCAACGAACAAATAATGAATATAATGTAAATATATATTTTTATGTTAGCCGGTAAATTTTCTGGTATATTGGTATAGAAACACGAGTTAAACTAACTTGCCAGCAGTGTACGTAACTGAGGCACAAAGGAGGTAACTCATGGTACAATGCGCTCGTTGTCAGGCTCAGGTGGAAGAGAAGGATCTGCGCGCCCTCATGGCCGAAAAGGTGTGCGAAGATTGCTACATCAATCTGGTTGATCTGACCAAGGAATGTGACCCGTGGGCCAGCTATACGGCCAAACGGACCATGGATCAGCAAGGGGCCAAACTTTCCCCGGACCAGCAGCAGCTCTATGACCTGGTCAAAGTCAAGCAGGAAATCTCCCTTAAACTGGCCGCCAAGGAATTAGGCTGGGACAATGACAAGATCAATCACGAGATGATAACCCTGCGCCACCTGGACCTGGTGAAGACCAGACAACTGGGTCCGGATATCATCCTGAGCGTTTAGGCTATGGCTAACAGGGCCCCCTCACCAACGTTATACCCTATGGATATCACTTCCTTAATCCCCTCTCCCCCTTGGGGGAGAGGGTTAGGGTGAGGGGGTACGTAAATAATGATTCATTATCTACAACTGCAACAACCCATTTTGGCAACTATACAATATCATTCCGTTATTTAACCAGAAACCGAAAACTGAAAACTGTGTTATAACGTCAATTCCACCCGGCGCAGGCCTTCCACGGCTTCCAGGACCGCAAAGCCCAGCTTGCGGACCAGTCCCAGCATGGGTTCATTGGAGGCCAGGATTTCCCCCCAGACGGTTTTCACCCCGTAATCTCGGGCGATATTGATCACCTCCTCGATGAGTTTTTCTCCCAGACCTTTGCCGTGCCAGGGATCCGCAACGATGACGGCAAACTCCGCCTGATCCCGCTCCGGGGTCATCACCAGCCGGCCTACTCCCATCATGACCTCGGGGCCGGGGGGGGCGCCGATGGCGGCCAGGCCGATCTCCCGGTCATAATCATTCTGGGTAAAGCGGATGAGGAAACTGTGGGGAAAGTCCCTCAACACCCTGAAATACCGAAAGTATAGAGTTTCTTCAGAACAGTGGCGCAGCAGTCCCTCTACCAGGGCCTCGTCCTCGGGTTTCATGGGCCTGAGCAGGATGGGGGTGCCGTCTTTCAGGAGCCAGGAGATCTCGTACTGGTTGGGGTAAGGAGCGATGATCAGGTGCCGGGGGGCCGGGACCGTGGCCTCGGCAATGACGATGCGGGCATCCACGGCGATGCACTGGCCGTTGCTGATGAGCAGGGGATTGATATCCAGCTCCAGGATTTCAGAAAAATCGGTGACTAACTGGGACAGGCGCACCAGGATTTCCGCCAGTTGATCCAGGTTAGCGGGAGGGATGCTGCGGTATCCCTGGAGAATTTTGAAAATGCGGGGATACTGCATCAGGCGTTTGGCCAGGTGCAGGTTCAGGGGCGGCAGGGCTACGGCGGTGTCCCGGTAAATTTCCGTCAGAATGCCGCCCATGCCGAAAAGCAGCAGGGGGCCGAAGAGCGGGTCCTGGTTGCAGCCCAAAATAAGTTCCAGGTTAGCAGGCTGAACCTGGTTCTGCACCGTGACGCCCAGGATCTTCGCCTCGGGCCGGAGTTCCCGGGCCTTGCTGGTTATCTCCTCAAAGGCCTCCTGGACCTCCTGGGGGGTTTTGAGGTTGACCCGCACCCCGTCCACATCGGACTTGTGGGAGATGTCATAGGAATGAATCTTGGCCACCACCGGAAAGCCTATCTTGGCGGCGGCTTCCGCCGCGACCTGGGCGGAAGAAACGGAAACCGTCCGGTTGACGGGGATGCCGTAGGCAGACAGGATGGCCTTAGCTTCGATCTCGCTCAAGGTATAAAGCTGGCGTTTCAAACATTCATCGATGAAGGACCGGGCCTGCCGATTATTAACCTGGATATCCTGAGGGGACTGAGGGGGTGTCTCCTGCAGCAGGGCCAGGTTTTTGGTATAGGAGTACATCTGCATGAAGGTGTCGATGGCTTCTTCCGGGGTCAGGAAGGTGGGGATGCCGCCTTCATTGAGGATGCGGATGCCCTCAGCCACTTCCTGGGCGCCCATCCAGACCGCAAAAATCGGCTTGGCCTGGGGGGTCAATTCCTGGATGATTTCCTGGGCTACGGCCGTGGGATCGGTCATGGCCTGAGGCGAGAGGATCATCACCACCCCGGAGACCTCCGGGGCCTGGAGGCAGACCTGGAGGGTTTTCAAATAGCGCTCCGGGGGGGCATCCCCGATGATATCAATGGGGTTGCCGCGGCTCCAGTGGGGGGGCAGAAACTCATTTAACCGAGTTTTGGTCTCTTCGCTCAGGGTCACCGGTTCCTCGTTCCAACGGCTGAATTCGTCCACCGCCATGACTCCGGGCCCCCCGGCATTGGTGATAATGGCCAGATTGCCGCCCAGAGGCCGGTTGGTCTTGCCCAGGGCCTCGGCGCAGCTGAAGAGCTGGGAGACAGTATCCACCCGGATGATCCCGGCCCGGCGGAACAGGGCATTATACGCCTCATCCTGGCCGGCCATGGCCCCGGTGTGGGAGGCCGCAGCCCGGGCCGCAGCCGGGGACCGCCCGGATTTGGCCACGATAATGGGTTTCACCCGGGACACCGACCGGGCGGCGCTCATGAACTTGCGGTGGTTGGTCAGGTTTTCCATGTAGATGATGATGCTTTTGGCCTGCTCATTGTTCCCCAGATAGTCGATCATATCTCCGAAGTCGATATCGGCCATGGAACCGATGCTGACGAAGTGGCTGAAGCCGATCTTTTCCGAGACCGCCCAATCCAGGGTGGCGCTGCAGATAGCCCCGCTCTGGGACAGCAGGGCCAGACTGCCGGGCCGGGCCGAGTGGGCCGCAAAACTGGCATTCAGGTTGGTATGCGGACAGATAATACCCATGCAATTGGGTCCCAGATAGCGGACATTGCCCTCCCGGGCCGCAGCCTGGATTTCCTCTTCGATGGCCTGACCTTCCCGGCCCACCTCCTTACCCCCGGCCGAAATGATAATGGCCCCGGGGATGCCGACCCCGCCACATTCCCGGATGATCTCCGGGACGCCGGCAATGGGAACGGCGATAACAGCCAAGTCCACGGGCGACCCGATACTGGTCAGCGACGGATAGGCCGCCAGGCCGTCGATGGTTTCATGGTTGGGATTTATGGGATAAATTTTTCCAGGAAAACCGTCCCGTTGCAGGTTGCGGATGAGATAGTTGCCGATGCTGCCTTTCCGGGGGCTGGCCCCGACAATGGCCACGGCCTGGGGATTAAAGAATTTATCCAGAATATGCTTTTTCATGATAACCCTCGCAATAGCCCTGGAACGGGAGGAAAACGCCTGTTTGACATCATCAAAACTTTCTAACATATTCGGGGATGAGTTAGAAGTTAATTCTTAAGCGTTCAGCGGTCAGCTTACAGCCGTCAGCTAATACTTTAGATTCAAAGAGTTATTCTAAGGTGGCGGATCACTGGTTTTGCGCTTAACTTCCCTAGCCCATTGTTTTTGCTGAAAGCTGAATGCTGATAGCTGAACGCCGATGTTAATTCTTTACAAAAAAATATTAGCAGCGGTTTAGCGAGGAGTTCTGTCAGGCCGGATAAGCCGTATTCCTGAAAGGAGGAATATGAGCAGGACCCCCGCAACAAAACCTCCCACATGGGCCCAAAAAGCCACCCCCCCGCCCTGGGCAGCCCGGGCTCCCAGGGCCGAGAAGGCGCCGCTGAAAAACTGCAGCAGGAACCAGACTCCTAAAAACACGTAAGCCGGCACCTCGACAATGGGCGCAATGAAGAAAAAAGGAATGAACACCAGAACCTTGGAGTGGCGGAAGAGCAGAAAGTAAGCGCCCATGACCCCGGCGATGGCTCCGCTGGCCCCCACCACCGGTATCCAGGAAGACGGCATAAAGTAGGCATGCAGCAAGGTCCCGGCCACACCGCAGGCAAGATAGAAGAGCAGATAGCGGAAATGCCCCAGTCTGTCTTCCACGTTGTCGCCGAAAATGAACAGGGTCCATATATTGGCGATGAGGTGCAGCCAGCCGCCATGGAGAAACATGGTGGTCAGAAAGGGCAGGTAAAGGGCCAGATGTTTATCGGGATGGGCATCCAGGAGGGCGAAAAAACGGGCCGGGATAAAACCGAAGGCGGCGATGAACTGGGGCAGATGGGGACCGGTGGCCAGTTGCAGGAAAAAAATCAGGACGTTTAGACCAATGAGGCAATACGTTATGATCGGTGGGCGATCAGAGGGGATATTATCGCGTAAAGGTATCATGTTTGGGACTGCCGCCCTTAGGGGG
>Ga0194125_10002375_pt1 | contig 31212 bp, 23 predicted proteins | sample TA2KigC250mmetaG_FD_148626 | JGI IMG/M metagenome (GOLD analysis project Ga0194125, IMG submission 148626) | Freshwater microbial communities from Lake Tanganyika, Tanzania - TA2015034 Kigoma Deep Cast 250m | ecosystem: Environmental > Aquatic > Freshwater > Lake | place: Tanzania: Lake...
AACCCGAGGTGGTTCGTGAGCGCGAGCCCCCAGAGATAGGCGGAAAGGAGGACGCGTCTCGGGTCTCGCCTCTCGGGAAGGACGTAGAGAATCAGGGCGAGGAAGAGAGCCCCGAGCGCGTAGACCTCGGCCGAGGTCGACTCTAGCCAAAACGTTCGGGAGGTCGCGAGCGCCGCCGAGACGAGAACGGCCGCGCGCACCGAGCCGGTTCGGCGGAGAACCCACGCGCCGAAGAGCCCGACCGCCGCCGCTCCCGCGAGAGCGGCGAAGAAGTTCATCCGCGCGGCGACCGATCCGATCGGCACGAGGGTGAACAAGCGCCCGATCGACGTGTAGAGCGGATACCCGGGCGGGTGCGGCACCCCGAAGACGCGCGCCGCGACCGTGAGCTCAGGGCCGTCCCCCGGCTGAACCGTCGGGGCGAGCGTGAAAAGATAGAGAACGAGCGCCGCCGCGAAGAGGGAGATCCCAACGAGACGGACATTCGCTCGGTCAGTGGACGTATCCAAGGGACCTCAGCTTCTCCAGCATCCTCTCGTCGAACGGGCTCTCGATCGGCGCCTCGTCCCCGAGCGCGCCCTTCTCCCAGCTCTCCACGAAACGCACAGGATGATCGCGGAGGAAATCGGCTCGAAACACCCCCTCGGGGACCGTCCCGTCCATGTCTGCTCCGAGAGGAAGCCCCGCGGCGGCGAGGACGATCGCGGCCACGTCCTCGGGACGGACCGGCTCCTCGAGCGTCCCCCTCCGGAACGGCCCGCCGCCCGCGAAGAGGATCCCCCTTTCGCCGTGCCAGAACGGCATCTCGGTCCACCGGTCGTCTCCCACGTGAAGAATCGTTCCCGGCGGGTACGTGCGGAAGCCGTGGTCGGAGACGACGAGGACGGCGTCCCTCTCGAGATCGACCCGTTCCAGAACGAGCCCGAGCGCGCGATCGGCGAGGCGGTAGGTCTCCGCCACCATCGGGCCGAACGTGTCGACGACGGCCCGAGGAGGGGGCGCCAGCGGCGCGGGGAGCCCCTCCATCGAGCCGCCGAACCGCTCGGTTTCGTAATATCGATGAAACATCCATAGCTTATGTGGAAAGAAGTCGGTCGCCTCCAGATAGAACGTGAAGAAACGCGGCTTCCTCTCGTCGAAGAGGGCGAAGGCGGCGTTCAGATAGGCGAGGTCCTTTTCGAGATAGTGCCGGAGCGCCGGATCGAGCCGGTCCGCGTTCGGGAAGTCGGCCGTCTTGAAGAAGCGCTTCTCGCGGGCCGCATCGACCGCTTCCCCGTCGATTCCCTCCGGGAAAGTCCGCATCCCGATCGTGTCCCACTCCGCCCCGGGGCTCCACTCCTTCTCGTACTCCTCGGTCGGGGGCCAGGTGTAGTTCGTGAGAAGAAAGCCGTTCACCGGCCGCGCGGGCCACGTGACCCAATGGCCGACGACCCCGACCGTGATCCCCGACTCGCCGAGAATGTCCCACACCGTCCGCCGCCGAATCAGGTTCGAGGTGACCGGCACCCTCTTTCCTTCCGAGCCGACCGGAAGGGTGAAGCTCTCGATTCCGTGAGCTTCCGGGCCGAAGCCCGTGAAGATCGACGTCCAGATCCTCGGGGAGAAGAGAGGCTCGTCCGCGAGAAGATCCGCCGCGAACCCCGCCTCGAGCAGGCGATCGAAGTTGGGGAGCTCCCCCCTCGCGCGGAGGGCAGCGACGACCTCCGGATCGGCCGCGTCCACCCCGAACACGACGATCCGCTCCGGAAGGGACCGGTCCGGCGCGCCGCACCCGGCTGCTGCGAAGGAGAGGAGAACGAAAGCAACCGCCTCGCGCATTCCGTTTCCGTTCGCATCGCGCGGGGCCCGCGGGTCGGTCCGCGCGATCGGTTCATGAATGAATGATCAGTAGTACCCGAGCGCGCGGAGCTTCTCGCGGATCTCCGCCTCCACCGTGAGATCGCCGGTCTGAAACCCCGGGTCCCTCTCGCGAATCCACTCGAGGAGAGAGCGCTCCATCTCCGCTGCGCGCTTCGGATCGAGGCCGATGACGTTGCGGGTTTCGCTCGGGTCCTCCCAGAGATCGTAGAGCTCCTTCCGATCCCGGAAGGGGGTCACGATGTACTTCCAGCGCTCGTCCCGGACCGCCTTCGCCTTGTACTTGTTCTGGTATTCCGTTTCCGGCTCGATGCTCCACGGCTTGCTCGCCTCGGAGAACACGACGCGCGGGGCGATCGGCCCGCGCGCGGCCGGAAGCAGGCTCTCCCCCTCGAAGATCGAGGGGATCGGGAGGCCCGCCGCCTCGAGGAGGGTCGGCGCGAGATCGAGAAGGCGGACCGGCGCCTCTTCGATCCTCGGCTCCCGGACGATCGAGGGTCCGTGCAGGATGAGCGGAACGTCCACCGCGCTCGCCCAGAGATACTCGCCGTGATCGAAGAAGTACATGTGCTCGCCGAACCCCTCTCCGTGGTCTCCCGCGATCACGAGGAGAAGCCCCTCGCGTCTCCCCTTGGGAACCGCTTCGAGAAGACGCTCGAGCCATCGATCGACGAACGCGATCTCGCCGTCGTACGCCGCGAAGAAGGCGTCTCGGTCCGAGGGGCGAAGCGGGGCGAGGCCGGACCGGATTCTCTTCAGATCCTCGAGGCTCGTCGTGCGGTACGCCCCTTCCGGCACGCGCCGGATCGAGCCGTACGGCGGCGGCGGATCGTACGGCCAGTGCGGATCGAAATAGTGAACCCAGAGAAAGAACGGCTCCTCCCCAGCGGCCCCGAGCCACTCGCTCGCGTACCTCGTGACCGTGGAGGCGCGCCTCTCGAGCTGGCCGCCGTCCGGGGTTTCGTCCGTGATGTCGTCGTAGACCGAGAAGCCCCGGTCGAGCCCGAACGTCCGGTGAAGCGAGAAGGCCGAGACGAACGCGCCCGTGCGGAACCCTCTCTCCCGGAAAATCTGCGCGATCGTGCGGACATCCTCGGGCACGCGGAACCCGTTCCTCGGCACCCGGTGCGTGCGGGGGTAGAGAGAAGAGAGGATCGTCGTGTGCGAGGAGAGGGTCGTCGGGATCTCGGCGATGCAGTTCGTGAACAGGACCCCCTCGGCGGCGGTCCGATCGAGAAACGGGGTCGAGGCTTCCGCGTTCCCGTAGCAGCCGATACGGTCGGATCGGCAGGTGTCGATCGTGACGAGGAGGATCCCGTCGACGAGGGGGGGCGGGTTCTTTCCCCCGCAGGCGAGAAAGAGCAAGACCGTGACGGCAACGAGCGACCTCTGCACCTGCGAACCCCTTTCCGCGGCAGCCGCCCGCGAGTGTAGCACACCCCCCTTCGTTGACGCTCTCCGCGACCGCGGGTAGATTGATAGCGAAGGCTCCGTTCGACGTCTATAAGGTCGGACGATCTCTCCGACGGGGCGAAACCCGCTCGATGCACGCGCTTTCGGTCCCGGACGCGCAACTTCTTCGCGCGCGGCGCGCCCCGTCCGAGCCAAGGAGGTGGATCCGATGAACCGCACCCCGATCCCGGACCGCAGAGCCCGAGCGGCCCCGGCGCCCCCAGCCGGCCTTCTTGTCATGTCACTTCTTCTCTCCGCGTCGGTTGTCTTCGCGTCCCTTCCGCTCCGCGAGATCCCGGAAGGCGCGTACAGGCCGGGGGATACGGGGGACGCGCTCCTCCTCGTCCGGGTCGGCTCGATCGACGACCTTTGGGAGTTCGTCGAGGCGTGGGAGGCGGCCGGGGCCCGGTTCCCGCATGTCTACCCGCCGAACCTCCTCATCGGGGATGTCCCTGAGTCGATCGAGAGGAAGATCCGCGCGGACGAACGCCTTATCGAGCTGCATCGGAAGCCGGCCGCGGTCTCGGTCGGGAAGACGACCTCGGAACAAAGGCTCCTCGTCGATTCCTGGAACCGCGAGCTCGTGCAGGAACCGCCCGAACCGTCCAAGATGCCCGTGGAGTTCGGGGATCTCCTCCTCGGGCCCGCCTGGATCCCGCCGGAGGATGCCTCCCCCGGCAAGCACGAGGGCGGGCTCGTTCGGATGTACGGGAGCGCGTTCGGAGCGACAATGATCCAGTCCTCCGAGCTCCTCTTGGGGAAGGTCGCGGTCGCGATCGTCCTCCCCGACGGCCCAGGGACCACTTACTCGGACACCGAGATCTCCGTCGTCTACGCGAAGGCGCGGGGGGCGATGGACTTCTTCTCGGCGAACGTCGAGTATCCGGGAGTGCGCTTCGTCTACGATCTCAGGCGGCGCGTCCCGACCTCCCACAACTTCCAGACCACCCCTCCCCATCTCCACCAGAAGGAGTGGGTCGAGGAGGTCATGGACGCGCTCGGGTACGATCTCTATGTCAAGGGGACCGACTTCGGGCCGGTCTACCAATACTTGGACAGCTTGCGGATCCGGATGCGGTGCGAGTGGGGCGCCTGTCTCTTCATCCCCAAAGTTTCGTACTTCGCCGGCGCGGGGTACACGGCGTACGCGTACCTCGGCGGGCCGTTCCTCGTCGTCCCGTCCGGCATCAACGGGAAGGTCACCCCGCACGGAAGCGGAAGCATGGATCTTTCGCATCTCATCATTCATGAGTTCGCGCATCTCTTCTGGGCGCTCGACGAGTACCCGGCGGGGGGAACCTCCTCGCCGTGCCACGCAACATCGGGATACCTCGCGATCCGAAACAGAAACAGCCTGAACTGGGATTACACGTGCGAGCGGCACGTGGCCTGCTGCATGGACGTTCCCGCCCCCTTCATCTGCCGGTTCACGCTCGGCCAAATGGGAATCTGGGATTCGGAAGATCCCCCGGACGGGATCCCCGACGTGCTCGATACGCACCCGTTCGTTTACGCCGACACGCTTCCGGACACGGTCGTGGTCATCGACCCGCTGATCCACGGCATCGCCGCCGAGATCCCGGTGGTCAACCGGGCGTACGGCGGCGGGAGCGGCGCGGGAAAGGGGGCGGAGGTCGCCGGAGCCCGCCCCGATATCACCTTCAACTCGATCGAGCACGTGATTTACCGGATCGACGAGATGGCGGACGAGGAAGGGAATCCGATTTGGTTCTACGCCGATCCGGAAGGGGGATGGGGAGGCGACTCGACGCGCGTGCACTTCGCGTTCCGCCCCTACGGCCTCACCGGAGGACCGCACACGATCCGAATCAAGGCGGTCAACACGGTGGGGAACGTTTCGACCTGGGGGGAGAACCGGCAGGGGATCTTCGTGAAGGCGATCGCGCTCCGCGATTTCGCCGCGGCGCCCGACTACGACGGGCGCGTTCGAGTTTCCTACAAGATCGAAGGGATCGCGTTCGGCGCGTCCGCCACGCTCTATCGCCGCGCGGAAGGCGGAACCGACGAGCGGATCTTCACGCACACGCTCGCGGACGACTCCGAGATGGTCCTCTTCGACGAGCACCCGAGACCCGGTGAGCGATATCATTATCGTCTCGAGGCTCGCGCGCTCGGCGCGAGCTGGGAGTGGGAAGCGGACGTCATCTCCCCGGCGCGCATCGCCCCCGGCGAACATGTCTCGCAGATCACGCCGAATCCGTTCCGCTCGAGCACGATGATCTCGATCAAGGTGCCCCGCGGCGATCCGACCCACCGCCTGGGAGGGGGCGGAGGAAAGCCGGGGCCGAACCCGCCCAACCCGTACAACCCGAACACGGGCGCGGCGCCGCAGCTCGAGGCGGGATCGCAGAGCCGCTACAAGATCGTGCGGGTCGAGATCGACATCTTCGACGTGGCCGGACGCCTGGTACGCAGCTTCCCGCCGATCCACTCCTACGAGGGCTTCTATTCGGAGCCGTACGTGTGGGACGGCACGGACGACTCGGGGCGGAGGGTTCCGCAAGGAGTCTATTTCGCTCGCATGAAGGCGGGGGACCACGTCGAGGAGACTAGGAAGATCGTCTTCATCCGCTAAACAGTCGAAAGGTTCGTATGCGAAGCGCCGGGGGGTCTTCCCCCGGCGCTTCTTCGGCGCGGAACGATCCCCGCGCGGACTCTACCTCGTCCGGATGAGGCGGCGGTTCCTCCGATAGATGAAGAAACCGACGACAGCGAGAACGACGATCGTCACCAGAACCCGCAAGCCGCCGAAGGTAGACCCGCCGATCTCGCTCGCGGAGCGAAGCCAGTTCCGATAGTCGACCATCCCCGCCTTCCGATCGTCCTGGTCCCAGGAGTCGAGGATCTCCTCGAGCGCCGCCGGATAGCCGAGGCGGTCCATCGTCGAGGTGATCGCCGGGCCCCAGTAGTTGTAGCGGGCGTTGATCTCGTTTCTCGACTGATTGCCGACGGCGAGATACGTGTTCTTGAGGAAGCTGTTCCCGTGGGCGCGGCTCCCTCCGATCACCGGAACTCGCTTCTTGCCGACGATCAGAATCGCGGCGTTTCCCGACTCTCGGAACTCGTTTCGGTAGATCTTCGCCGCCGACCCGCGCGCGAGGATTCCGTACTGGGCGCTTCGGAGGAAGAGGTTCTCCTCCACCAGAATCGGCGACCCCTGAAGACGAAGCGCGTCGAAGCAATCGACGAACTCGCTTCTCCGAAGAACCCCTTCGGACGAGTCGATCCGAGCCCCCGCTCCCCCGACGAACCGGCAATCTTCGATCGCGATCCGTCTCTTGGTCGCGATGACCGAGAAGACGTGCGGAGCGTCCGTCCGATCGAACGTGATCCCGCGGAGAAGAAGCTTCTCCCCCTCTCCCTCCGCGAACACGATCGGATCCTCGACCCGAAGCCCCCGCACGATCGTCGAGTCCCGTCCCCCTTTCCCCACGAGGGAGAAGGCGACTCCCGGAGGAGGCTTGATGGAAGCCGTGTACTCCCCCGGAAGAAGCACGATCCGCCCGCCGTCTTCGAGGCGCAAGACGGCGTCCTCGATCGTCGGAACCTCCGAGGGGACGACGAGGTCGGCCGCCTCCGGCGAAGAGGAAGCAAGGAACGCGAGCATGAGAGCCGAACCGAACCATCGAAACATAAAGGAACTCCCTCGCTTTCGCGCGACGATGGGGAACCTCGGCGCAAGAGTATCACGGCGCCGAAGGCTTGTCCAACGCCAGAAGGGCCTCCGCGAGGCTCGGCTCCTCCGGGAGGCGCGCCGCCGCCCCGCGAAGCGCCGCGCGCGCTTCCTCCTCCCTTCCCGAGGCGGCGAGATGCTCTGCGAGAAGGAGGACCGGCCCCGGCATCTCCGGGGAGATCCGCACGCCGGCTCGGAGCTCCTCCTCGCCTTCGGCCGCGCGCCCCATGCGGACGAGGCAGAACCCCAGGTTCGCGTGAACCCTCCCGTCGCGAATTCCGGAGCGAAGAAACGCGCGGTACTCCTCGGCCGCCTCCTCGTAGCGGCCTTCTCCCTGCAGGAGCTGCGCGACGTTGACCCGAAGCCCGGGGTGCCGCGGATCGATCGCGATCCCCCGGCGGTACGTTTCTTCCGCCTCGCGCGCTCTCCCCTCGGCGGCGAGCGTGAGGGCGAGGTTGTTGTGCGCCTCGGGATTGGACGGGGAGAGCTCGATCGACCGCCGAAACGACGCGATCGCCCCCTCGCGATCCTCGAGCGCGCGAAGCGCGACCCCGAGGTCGTGGTGCAGGTCGCTCGACCCGGGCCGGAGACGAGTCGCCTCGCGGAAACGCTCGGCCGCCCCCGCGGCGTCTCCGCGCTCGAGCAGCGAAACCCCCTCTCCCTGATAGCCGAGCGACCAATCGATGGGCCCCACGGCCCCGAAGTCGTGGTTCAGCAAGAACACAAGCAGCAAGAGAAGCGCGGCCCCGGGAAGAACGCGCGCGCGCCGCCGTCTCAAACCCGCGCCGAGACGGAGAAGCCCGCTCGCCGCGAAGAGAAGAAGGACGGGAAGAAGGGGCATCCGATAGCGCGAGCAGACGAAGAAGAGCACGATGGAGAGGGAATACGCCGCGAGAAAGAAGAGAAGCAGGAGCTTCCTCCGATCCCATCGCGCGAACACCATCCCGACGATCGCCAGCGGCATGATGAGCCCGTAACAAAGAGGGAGGGCGCGAAAGGGGCGCGAATACCGCGCGGCGAAATCGATGATGTAGTTGTTCGAGAGCTCCGCTCCGTGAAACAGAAGATACGACTTCTTGAGAAAGAGGAGCGCCGCCTCGCGAGGGTTCTCCCGGATGAACGCCTTTCCGCGTTCGTACCAGTACGCGGAGACCTCGGAGTCCTTCGCCTTCCTTCCGAGCGCCCGCGCGGCGAGAAGACGCGAGTCCTCGATCCCGCCCTTCCAGTCCTTTCGGATCCCCGGCGCGGTGGCGCTCCATCCGTCTGCTCCCGGATGGTTTCCAAGATAGAAGTTGATCCCTCCCTGCGAGGCGATCCACACGCGATCGTTCCCCTCGCGGAGGTTCCTCACGGTGATCGGAGCGAGAACGAGAACGGCTCCGAGCGCCGCCAGAAGCGACGGCGCCGCGACGCTCGCGAGGAGGTTCTCCCGGCGATGAAGAAGAAGCCAGAGCGGGATCGCAGGGGCGAAGAGAAGGATGTTCGGCCGGGCCGCCGCCGAGAGCCCGAGAAGAAGACCGGCGGCGAACCAGAGCCGAAGGCTCCGCCTCTCCTCCGCCTCAAGAAGGAGCGTGAGCAGGATCAAGTTGAGAAAGACGGCGAACGGCTCGATCTTGAGCTCCCCGTCGAAGAAGAGAAGGATCGGGTAGAGGAGCGCGAGGGAGAGCGCGAGAAGCGCGGTCCCCTTCCCGAACACTTTGCGCCCGATTCGGTATGCCAGGTAAAGGGAGAGGACGCCGAGAACCGCCTGGACATACCGCGGGTGGCGCGGATCCCCTCCCCCGATTGCATAGACGGCCGCGAGAAAGTACGGATAGGCGGGCGCCCGAAAGAAAGGCTCCCCGTCGGTGATCGGCTCTCCGCGCACGATCGAGCGGGCCCACTCGTCGTGGTACCCGGGGTCCATCACGGGCCGATCGAAAATCGGCGAGGCCTGCATGTCGAAGGTATGGAGAAAACGGAGAAAGAGACCGATAAGGAGAAGGGCGGCGAGACAAACGCCGAGGAGGCGGGACGCGGGGTTGGGTGAGCGCATGGTTTTCTAACCTATTCACCTGGAATCGGTTACGCCATGCATCCTAGCAGGCTCGGAGGCCGGAGGCAAGCGAAATGGGAATCGCGGGCGGGCATCCGTTCAGGGTTGACACGGGAGGCCCGCGCGTGCTAGTATGATGCCCAGTAACGGGTTGGATCGCATTCCCCTTGACTCGTTTTTCGGGGCGTGCTACAATCAGACCCGTCGCGAGATATGGTTCTTTGAAAACGAGGTGTTTGTTCCCTGTACGCTTCCCAGGCAAGAACCTCAAGACCCACGAGGAGGTGATTGCAGGAGAGAGACCACAACCGGTTGGAAAGTGTCTCAACAGTTAGGGAGGTTTCACAGCACATGAAGAAGCTACTTTTGGTCGGTCTTCTGGCGCTGGCCATGGCGGTCGCCGCGTTTGCGGACATTCCGAACCGCGACAAGACCGCGGTTCAGGAAGCGATCACGCCTCATGGCGGCGGCGGAGCGACCGGTGCGTGCTCGATCGTTTACTACAACCTCTGCTCGCGCTGGCTCTGGGTTTGGTCCGGCTGGAGCCCAGGCGATGAGATCGGTGTCGTGTTCGATCTTCCCTTGGACTGCGGAAAGCTGCCGGGCGAAGAGTGCTTGAACACGGGCTTCTGGTGGTACTGGCGCTACACGACCCCGGGTTGGGGCTACACGGTCCACTACGACGTGTACGACATCGACGCCGCCTACTGCAAGATCGGCGGATCCCTCGGGACGAGCGCGTCCCAGGACCCGGTCGAGCGCTGGAACTTCCATCCGGCTCTCGGCACGGCGATCACCAGCGACCTCGGTGGGATTCTCGCGACGTGGGACAAGGGCGGCCTGCCCTACGCGGGAACGGACAACAACTACAAGAACGCTGCGGCTCCGGGTCTCTGCCCGGGCTATGCGCCGGGTCCGATCCGCTCGTTCATTTGGCTTCCCGCCGCTGTGTGCCCGACGTACTACTTCGGTGACGGCATGGGCCCGGTTCAGCTCCTCATGGACGCCGGGTTCGACTGCCAGCCGACTGCGACCGAGGATGCGTCCTGGACCGGCGTGAAGAGCCTCTTCCGGTAGTTCGTACCGAAGGCTCGAGCGGTCCATCGGATCGTTCGCCGGCCGGCTCGAAAGAGCCGGCCGGTTCCTTTTTGGGCGAAGGATTCCCCGCGTCCGGCCGAGACGGCCTTGCCGGATGCGTTCCCACCGACTAGAATGGCCGCATGGCGCGGCGAGCGGTTCTCCTCTTCCTTCTCGCGTTCCTCGCGTGCGGCGTCGAGCCGCCGCACAGGGGACCGAACTTTCTTCTCGTCACGATCGACACGCTTCGAAAGGACGCGGTCGGATGCTATGGGTCTGCGGAGGCGCGCACCCCCGTCCTGGATCGTCTCGCCCGTGAAGGAGTTTTCTTCGCGAACGCGTCGTGCCAAGTCCCGACCACGCTCCCCTCGCACGCCACGATCTTCACGGGACGCTACCCGGCCGAGCACCGATCGCGCCACAACGGGATGCCGCTCGCGCCCGAGGAGACCACTCTCGCCGAGAGGCTCTCCGCGCGCGGCTATCGGACCGCAGGGTTCGCCGCGAGCCGCGTGCTCGCGGGCGCCTTCGAGATCGACCAAGGCTTCGAGACGTACGACGACGTTTGGGAGAGCCGCGAGGAAGGCATCCAAGGCCGCCTCCAGCGCAGGGCGGACAGCGTCACCGCGTCCTTCCTCCGCTGGTTCGAGACGCTCGATACAGGCGATCCTTTCTTCGCGTGGGTCCACTTCTACGATCCGCACGTCCCCTACGATCCGCCCGCGCCGTTCGCGGAGGCGGCGGGCGGAGCCTACGCGGGGGAGGCCGCGTACGCGGACCGCCATCTCGGGATCGTGATCGACGCGCTCGAACGAAGAGGGCTCCTCGAGAAGACCGTCGTGGTCGTCCTCTCCGATCACGGCGAGGGTCTCGGAGAGCACGGCGAGAGCGAGCACGGCCTTCTTCTCTACGAGACCACGCTCGCGATTCCTTGGGTTCTTCGCGTGCCCGGCGGACCGCGGGATCGGATCGCGACCCTCCCCGCCGAGACGATCGATCTTCTTCCCACCGTGGCCGCGCTCCTCGGGATCGCGCCCGACCCGGAGTGGCCCGGCCGGGATCTTCTCCCGCTTCTCGACGAACCGGAGGAAGACGGGCGCCCGGTCTGGTCCGAGTCGCTTTACGGGAACCTTGGCTACGGATGGGCCCCTCTTCGCGCGGTTCGCCTCGGGGACTGGAAGGTCGTTCGCGGGAGATGGGACGAGCTCTTCGATCTCGCGTCCGACCCGAAGGAGACGAGAAACCTCGCCGCCTCCCGGCCGGAGATCGCGCGCGAGCTCGGGGCGCGGATTGACGCGCGCGCGGCGGACGAGCCCTCCCCCTCGGACGGCGCTCCGGACCTCACGATGGAGCAGAGAGAGATGCTCGAGAGCCTCGGCTACATCGCTCCACGAACCCACGGCCCGGCGGGAGAGGATCTCCCCGACCCGAGGGACCGCTACAGCGCCCACGAGCTCCTCGCTCGAAGCCAAATCCGGACCCTGGAGGGGCGCCCCGACCTCGCCCGGATGGACATCGAGGAGGCGCTTCGGATCGATCCGAAAAATGTGTACGCGCTGCAGCGTCTTGCCTCATACTCCCACGAGCTCGGCGAGCGCGACGAGGAGAAGCGGCTCTATCTGGAGATCCTGTCGATCGATCCGCTTCATCCCTCGGCCTGGAACAACCTGGGAGCGCTCGCGGAAATGGAGGGGGACCTGGACAGCGCGCTCCGTTGCTACGAGAGGTCCCTTCAAGGGAGCCCGAATTTTGCCGATCCTTATGTTAACCGCGGGAACGTCTACTTCGCCCGGGGAAACCTCCGGGAAGCGCTCGGGGAGTACAGCACGGCTCTCCGCTTGAACCCGGGATCGGCGATCGCCCATTATGGGAAGGCAAGGGTGTACGATGCCTGGGGGGATCTCGAGAAGACTGTTCTCGAGCTGAAGCTCGCCCTCCGCGTGGACCCGTCGTTTCGAGAGGCGAACGAGTGGCTTCGCGCGCTCGAGGCGAGCGCATCGCCCGGCCGCGCGAACGCCGGAAGTGACATCCAATGAAACAAGCGAGATGGCTTCTGATCGCGCCCCTCTTCCTTCTGATCGGCTGCGCGAGCCGCGTCGACCCGCCCCTCGCCGATCCGACCGAGGACTCTCCCCCTGCGAACGACGAGACGGTCTTCGAGGAAGCGGAGGGGTTGTATCTCCACGGGCTCGATCTCTATCGCTCGGGGCGCTGGGACGCGGCCGAGAGGTCGTTCGAGAAGGCGCTCCGCGTCCTCGCCGAGGGGCCGGCCGGCGAATTCCAGGAGGAAGAGACCCGCCGGGCGGCGCGCCTCCTCCACGCGAAGGCCCTGTACTATCGCGACCGTTCCGCCGGGAAGTACGAAGAAGAAGGGCCGCTCCCGCCTCCCCCCGCCGACAAGCCGGTGGTCGGGGTTCCCGACACGACGAACGGCGCGGTGGAGCGGTGGGTCGAGTACTTCGCGGGTCGCGCGCAGAAGACCTTCGCCCGCTGGCTCGAACGATCGGGGCGCTACGAGGCGATGATGCAGAAGATCCTGGAAGAGGAAAACCTCCCGGCGGATCTCTACTACGTCGCGCTCATCGAGAGCGGGCTCAATCCTCACGCCTACTCCCGCTCGCACGCGGTCGGGATGTGGCAGTTCATCAAGGGGACCGGCCGCCTCTACGACCTCCAAGCGGATTACTGGCTCGATGAGCGAAGAGACCCGGAGCTCTCCGGCCGTGCGGCTGCTCGACACCTCAAGGATCTCTACGAGACTTTCGGAGATTGGTATCTCGCGCTCGCGGCGTACAACTGCGGAGAGGGGCGCGTCCTCCGCGAGATCGCGCGCTCGGGAACGCACGATTACTGGAAGCTGAGCCGCCTCCCGAAGGAGACGCGCGAGTACGTCCCCAAGTTCCTCGCGGCGCGCCGGGTGGCGCAGCATCCGGAGAAGTACGGGTTCCGCGTGGTCCCCGATCCGCCTCTTCGCTACGAGACGATCCGCGTGTACGAGACCACGAGCCTCGGCGCCGTGGCGGATTGCGCGGGCGCCTCGCTCCGCGAGATCGAGGACCTGAACCCCGCGATCCGCAAGTCGGTGACCCCTCCCTCGCGCGCGAGCATGGAGCTCCGGCTCCCTCCCGGGACCTCCGACCGCGTAAGGGAGTGCATCCAGTCGATGCCGATCGGGGAGCGCGTCGCCTGGGAAGAGTATCGGGTGCGGAAGGGGGACGTTCTCTCGGCGATCGCGCGGCGGTTCGGCACAACGGTCTCCGCCATCGAGGAGATGAACAGCCTGAAGAACCACCGGCTCCGCGTCGGGCAGACGCTGCTCGTCCCCCATGCGGTGCAGACTCGCGTCGCCTCTCATCATGCAGAAGCGAAGGCCGAGAAGCCCGCGCCTTCCGGCGACCGGTTGGCGTATCGCTACTCGGTCCGGAAGGGGGACACGCTCTCCAAGCTCTCGCGGCTCTTCGCGGTGAGCGTCTCCGAGATCCAAGAGTGGAACAACCTCGACTCGCCGCGCCATCTGCGCGCGGGGGATCCGCTCGTTCTCTTCCTGCCGAGCATCGTGGCCGAGAACTTCGGGCTCTCGCCCCACGGAGAGGCGGGGAAGATCTACTACACCGTGAAGCGCGGGGACACGCTGAACTCGATCGGACGGCGGCACGGCGTCTCCGCGGCGGACCTCGCCCGCTGGAACGGGATCGGCCTCAAGGCTACGATCCATCCGGGCGACCGCATCGTTATCCTGAAGGGGAAGGATTCGTAGAAGGCGAGCGCCCTCGATCCGTCCGCCGTCCGACCGCGGCCCGGCTCATCCGCCCTCGCGCGTCCCCGAGAAGCGGATCGAGGCTCCCATCGACGGGACCCACTCCTTGTCCCGATCCCTCTCGACCCGAACGAAGAAACGCCGCGCCGCGCGCGGATGAACGCGCACCTCGAGCGCGGGAAGATCGAGCGTCGTCACTTCACCCGTCAAGAACTCCGTCCCGTGCGGGACGGCCCCCTCGCGGGGATCGTCGATCGAGCCCTCCCCCTCCCGCCGGTGCTCGTGCTCGAGGAGAACCTCCCACGACCTCCCGCGCCGTACGGAGAGGCGAAGGAGGATCCGGTCCGCGTCCGGGCCGATCATGTGGCCGAGAAGCGCGCGCCCGTGCGTGTAGCGGTTCCACGGCATCTCGTGGCCGTAGACCCAATTGTGGACGCGCACGTACTCCGCGTCGAAGAAGACCCCCTCGAGTCGCGGGATCTCCTTCGCCCGCGCGCCGATGAGAAACCCGATCTGGTTCGGCTCGGTCGTCCGGTCGTACTGGAAGTCGTCGACGAGAAGTTCTCCGAAGAGGTCGAGCGTTGGGTGGGCGCGGAGATACGCGTCGATGCTCCAGAGCACATTGTCGTCCCCGTCGTTGTTCCAATCGATCGCGTAGTAGACCATGAGCGGGTTCGCGTACTCCCAATCGAAGGCCCGGTTCTTCCCGCCGTACACGACGGTCTCGGAGAGGGCGAGGCGCGCCAGGCTCCCAAGACGGAGCGAGAGGCGATGCCCGGAGAGGTAGCGCCGCGCGGACTCCCCTTTCTCCTCGATCGGAAGATCGTCGAGCGCGGCGACGAACGCGTGCGCGGTGAGCGGCCCCCAGCGGACATCGGCTCCGATCTGGTCGAGCGGCGGAGCGGCGCCCTGGAGAAGGAGCGCGCCGGAGAGCCCGTTCCCCCACGCGACCGGGCGTCTTCCCGCGGTCGCGCGGACGCGGGGAAGCCGAAACGCCGCGTAGGCGTGCGTGAAGTGTCCCGTGATCCCCTCCTTCCATTCGCTTCCGAGGAAGGAGGGATCGTCGGCGGCCCGCGTGTCGATCCGGACGCGCTGGTGCCAAAACACATGAGGGTTCAAGCGAACGGCGAGGTCTCCGTGGAGGACCGCGCGCGCCGCGCCCCTTCGGCGATCGCGCCCTTCGATCGCGAACGTCCCCTTCGCCGAGACCGCGCTCCGCTCTCCTCTTCCCTCCGCGAGAGAGACGATCTCTGGAGCGAGCTCGTCGGCAAGCTCTTCGAGAAGACCGCGGAGCGCCGGGGAGACGGAGCCGCCGGCCGCGAGCCGTCGGCGCTCCGCGACCTCGCGCGCGAGCGCGCCGCGCGTCATCGGAAGGGTCCACGGGTCGAGCTCGGTGAAGGGCGCGAGGGAGTGCGCCCTCCGCGCCGCCTCGACCGTCCACTCGTCGACCGGGATCGCCTCCTCCTCGAGCGCGCCGGCCCCGCCCGCGAGAAGAAGAAGGAAGGTCACGAGGAGCCGCGCGGCCCGGACGCACGGGCGGCGGCGATCGCGGAGACCTCGCGCGCTCCCGCCCCGAGGAGCGCCCGCGCGAGCTCCTCCGCGGTCGCCCCGGTCGTCCACACGTCGTCGACGATGAGGATTCGTTTCCCGCGCACCGCCGAGGGATCCCGGACGCGGAAGACCCCCCGCACGTTCTTCCTCCGCCCCTCGGGGGAGAGTTTCGTTTGCGAGCGCGACCTGCCGACGCGCCGGACCGCACGCTCCGCGACCGGAATCCCGAGAAGGCGCGAGATGTGCCGCGCGAGAACAGCGGACTGATTGAAGCCCCTCTCCGCCGCGCGCGCGCGCGTCAAGGGGACCGGGACGAGAAGATCCGCGCGCATGAGCGCCGGGTCCGAGACGATCGTCCCCGCCATTCCCCGGGCGAGCCTCTCCCCGAGAAGGATGAAACCTCCATACTTGAATCGATGAAGGATCTCGCCGAGCGTTTCGTTCCAAACGTTCGCACTCCTCGCGCGGACGACCGGTCCGCACTCCTCTTCCGTAGGGCCGTCACCGCCCTGAGAAATCGGCCATCGATCGCGGCGTCTCGCGCGCTCCCAGCAGGTCTCGCAGACGAGTCGCTCCTCTTCCCCAAGCCTCTCACCGCACCGGAGACAGAGCGGCGGAAAAAGAAAATCGAGAACCGCCTTCCACACTCCCCATCCCTCCCCCGAAGCGGAACCCGCTTCTCTTCATCGTTCGCTCTCCCCATCGGGCGGCGCGGAGAGCTCTCCGCGCGCCCGCCCGCGCATCGAAGAGGAACGCCCTCTCTCTCTCTGCCCTCGCGTCCCCGCGGCGGCGAGAAGCGCTCCCTCCATCACCGAGAAAGGCGGGGTCTTTCCGAACCAGAGACGGAACGACTCCCTCCCCTGCGCGATCAGCATCCCCGAACCTTCCTCGGCGGGAACGCCGTACGACCGGGCGAGCGCGACGAGCCGCGTCCCGCGCGGGCGCACGACGAGATCGAGAACCCCTTTCGCTTTCCGCACGACCCGCGCGGAGAGGGGAAGTGGATCACCCGGCTCCATGCCGAGGGGGGTCGCGTTCACGAGAAGATCCGCCTCCGCCTCCTCCCTCCGGTCCCACGGGATCGCCCGGCCGACCGTCTCCCCCCCCAAGCTCTCCACCATCTTCTTCCCGAGCGCGAGCTTCCGACTGGCCACGAGGATCTCCTCGAAGCCCTCTTCCTTGAGAACGAAGAGCGCCGCGCGCGCCGCGCCCCCCTTGCCGAGAAGAAGCGCGGTCTTCATCCCGCGCGCGCGGACGCGCCGAAGCGCCTCGCGGAACCCGAGCACGTCGGTGTTCTCCCCTTCGAGCGCCTCCCCGCGGAGCACCACCGTGTTCACCGCCCCCGTGCGGGCGGCCTCGTCTCCGAGTCGGTCGAGAAAGGGGAGGATCGCCTCCTTGTGCGGAATCGTCACGTTGAGGCCGAGCATCCCGAGCGCGCGCACCGCGTCCACCGCCCTCCCGAGGCTCTCTCGCGTCACTTGAAACGCGAAATAGTGAGCATTCAGACGATAATGCTCGAGCGCGGCGTTCTGGATCGCGGGGGAGAGGCTCCGGGCGACCGGATCACCGATGACGCCGAGGACGCGCGTTTCGGAATCGATCATCTCCTTCGACCCCTCCACCAGAAGAGGACCGCGGAGAAGAGGAAGAGAAGGACGCTGAGAAGCTGGTTCCATGTCCAAACGGCGCCGCCGATGCCGACGGTGGAGACGTCCTCGTAATAGCGGATCCGGTCGAGGAAGAACCGCGAGATGCCGTACAGCCCGACGAGAAGAAGGAAGAGGCGGCCCTCTCCGCCGAGCGGCCGCGCCGCGGGCTTCCCCACCTCCCCCGCGATGCGGGAAGGCGGACGCCCGACGCGTTCCGCGGCGAGCAGAACGAGGAAGAGAGCGAAACCGACGAGGGATTCGTAGATCTGCGCCGGGTGGAGCGGCACGCCGTAGAACTCGGATCCCGCCGCCGAGTGGGGCGGAAAGCGAACGCCCCATCCGGATGCGGCCGGGACTCCGAAGCAGCATCCGTTGAGGAAGCAACCAATCCGCGTGATGCCGAGGCCGAGCGCGACGGAGGGGGCGACGATGTCGCTCACCTTCCAGAAGGGCATCCGGCGGAACCGCATGTAGACGGCCGAGGCGGTGATCGCGCCGAGGAGCCCGCCGTACATCGTGAGGCCCCCGAGCCACACCTCGACCACGCTCCAGGGATGCGCGGCGAACTCCTCCCAGTAGGGGATCACGTAGAGCACGCGCGCGCCGACGACCGAGGCCGCGAGGATCACGAGGGAGAGATCGGTTATGCGGGACGGGTCGACGCCGCGGGCCCTCCCGCGCCGCACCGCGAGGATAATCCCGATCGCGAAGGAGAGAGCGATGAGCACGCCGTAGGACCGGATCGTAATAGAATCGATGATCGGAAGAGGACCGATCTTGCAAACGATCGGGAACATCGCGGCTCTCCTTCCCCGGCTAGCAGCGGCCCGACTTGATCTGCCTCGGTCCTCGCACGCCCCGGGCCGGCACGCGCGGGAGGGTCCGGGAGGGGAAGCGCTCTTCCCCTCCCGGTAGGGCCCGCGGGGAGGGCCAGGCGCTTGCGGCCCGAAGGGCCCTCAGCAAGCGGCGGGGCCTTCCCCGCGAAGTGCCGCTCCCGAACCGTCTGCCGAAGACAGTTGGAGCGGCACTAACGGCGTCTTCGGAGCCCCACCCCGAGGACGACGCCGATCGCGAAAAGGGTCGTGGTCATCGAAGAGCCTCCGTACGAGAGAAGCGGGAGAGGCAGCCCGGTCACCGGGACGAGCCCGAGGGTCATCCCGACGTTCACCACGACCTGGAACGAAAGATACCCGAAAAACCCGATGACGAGAAGGGACGCGAAGCGGTCCCGCGTCCGCGAGGCCGCGAGAAGGATGCGCCCGAGAACGACCGCGTAGAGAACGACAAGGATGACGCAGCCGAGGAACCCGAACTCCTCCCCCACCACCGAAAAGATGAAGTCCGTATGCTGCTCGGGAAGGAACGAGAGCCCCTTCTGCGTTCCCTCCAGGAAGCCCTTCCCCGCAAGCCCGCCCGAGCCGATCGCCACCTCCGATTGGATGATCTGATAACCCGCACCGAGCGGATCGTGGCTCGGATCGAGAAACGTGAGGATCCGGTCCTTCTGATAGTCCTTCAGACTGTTCCATAGGAGAGGCCCCGCAAGACCGACCAGCATGTTGAAACCGAGCGTCGCGCCGGCGAAGACGAGCGAGGCCCGCATGAGAAGGAGGATCGCGAGAAGGATGAAGAGGAAGAGGATCCAAGCGGGAAGATGAGAGGAGGCGAGGATCCCGACCGCGGGCGAGAGGAGAAAGAGAAGGGCGCGTTCGGGAAGTCCGGCCCAGAAGAGCATCGGGACCAGGATCGCGCCGAAAACCAGGGCGGTCCCAAGGTCCGGCTGGCGGAGAACGAGGATGAACGGCGCGCCCGCGACGAGCGCCGGAACGAGGAAATGGCGCATCCCGAGCTTCTCGGGAGGCCGGTTCGAGAGAACGCGCGCCATGATGAGCACGAGCGCCACCTTGGCGAGCTCCGACGGCTGAAAGCGGATCGGTCCGATGGAAAGCCAGCTCTCTACCCCCGTCCCCGGACGAAGGAGAAGGAGAACGAGCATTGCGAGGGAGAGTACGTACGCGGGGATCGCGAGGAAGTCGAGGGCGTCGAGCGACCGGTGCGCGAGGAGAAAGCCGGCCGCGAGGAGAACGATCCCGATCGCGACCCATCCGAGCTGGCGGATGTGGTACGAGGCCTCCCCGCCCGACGTGCGGCTCGCGCTGTAAAGCGCGAATAAGCCGATGATGAGAAGGAAAACCGTGCTTCCGAGAAGGGTCCAGTCAAAAGCGCGAAGGACAAGCCGTTGGGTCGCGCGCATCGTCTACGTCTTCTCCCGCTCGAAATAGTACCGGAGGAGATCCCCCGCGAGAGGGGCCGCAACCGCCCCTCCGTGACCGGCGTTCTCGATGATGACCGCAAGGACGATGCGCGGCCGGTTCGCGGGGGCCCACGCGACGAACCACGCGTGGTCCTCGCCGTGCGGGTTCTGCGCGGTTCCGGTCTTCCCGGCGGACGGGACGCCCTGCACGCGCGCCGCGCGCCCGGTCCCCCGCTCCCCTTCCACGACGCGGATGAGCCCCTCGCGCACCGGGCGGAGGATCTCCTCGGGAAGCGGGACCGGTCTCGACGCGGAGACCGCGCGCCGCGGCTCTTTCCCCTCCGCTCCGGCCGCATGGTGGAGAAGGTGCGGCTCGACGATCCTCCCGGTCGCGAGCGCCGCGTAGAGGCGCGCGATCTGAAGGGGCGTCGTGAGGATCTCCCCCTGGCCGATCGAGTGGTTCAGGAGGGCGCCCCCTCCCCATCCGGACTTTCCGTATCGTTCATTCATGTATCGAGTATCAGGAATGAGCCCCGCCTTCTCTCCGGGAAGGTCGATCCCCGTCCGGGCGCCGAGCCCGAACACGCGGGCGGCGGCGGCGAAGCGATCGAGATCGAGCCTGGCTCCGACTTGGTAGAAATACACGTCGCACGACTGCTCGATCGCGCCGCGCATCGAGAGCGCCCCGTGCCCTTCCGGTTTCCAGCAGCGGAACGCGCGCCGCCCGTACTGCCACGCCCCGAAGCAGGGGAGGAGGACGGTCTCCGGACCGACGACGCGCTGTTCGATCCCTTCGATCGCGGTGATCGGCTTGTAGACCGATCCTGGAGGAAACGCGGATTGGATCGATCGATTGAGAAGCGGGTGGAGGGGATGCCCGCTCAGCGAATCCCACGCGGCCGCCGGGACGGCGACCGAGAAGAGGTTCGGGTCGAACGAAGGGGAACAGGCGAGAAGAAGGACCTCGCCGTCTTCCGGATCGAGGGCGACGATGGTCCCCGCTTCGTGCCCGGCGAGAAGCGATTCGGCGCGCTCTTGCAGTCCCCAGTCGAGGGTGATGACGAGGTCCTCTCCCGGGATCGGCTCCTCCTCGCGCAAGGTTCCGAGCCGCCTCCCGTGCGCATCCTCCTGCACGTAGCGAAACCCGTCCCGCCCCCGCAGCCTCTCGTCGTAGGCGCTCTCGAGACCGGCGCGCCCGACGCGCGCCCCGGGGCGAAGAGCCCCTCCCTTCGTCTCATCCACCTCCCGGTCCGAGATCTCCCCGACATACCCGAGCACGTGGGCGGCGGCCGGACCTCCCGGATACACGCGCACCGGCTCCGTCAGGATGAGCACGCCGGGGAGATCGAGCGCGTGCTCCTCGACGATGCTCACGACGGTGAGATCCACGTCCGGGACGATCGCCCGCGGCTCGTGCGGCCGCGCGTACCCTTTCGCGGCCCGCTCCCGAAGCTGGTCGCGGTCGGCGCCGATGAGATCGGCGAGATGATCGACCACCGCGAGGTTCCTCCGGATCTCGAACGGGACGACCGCCACGCTGAACGAGGGACGATTGTCCGCGTAGAGCATCCCGTCGCGCCCGATGATCCGCCCACGAAGCGCCGTGACCCGCTCGGGGCGGATCCGGTTCTCCTCGGCGTGCGCGCGGTACTTCCCCGAAACGAGCACCTGCATCTGGAAGAGACGCCCGAGGAGAACGATGAACGCGAGGAGGAGAAGCGCGCCGAGCACGCCCGCTCGAAACGGGATCTTGGGATCCGCGCGCTCGGTCACGCCGCCACCTCCCGGCGGCCCGCGCGGCGCCGCGCGCGAAGGGTCTCGTGAAAGAGGACTCCGAGCGCCCCGGTCGCGAGGCCGGCGGGGAGAGCACGGAACACGAGACGCTCCGCGAGAACCCACCCGCCCTTCTCTTCCACGAGAAGACCAAGCCCCCCCGCGAGGTCGTGCGCGAGCACCGCCCCCGCCAAGATCAGGAAGAGCCCCGGGGCGCTCTCGCCCACGACCTGCCGGTGCGCCCACGAAGAGAAGGCGCCGGCCGCCGCCAGGGGGAGAAGGTCCGTCCCGACCGTTTGGAGCGAGACCAGATCGCGGAAAAGGCCGGCGGCGAGCCCGAAGAGAACGCCTTCCATCACGCCGCGGCGCGCCGATCGGAGGACGACATAAAGAACAAAAAGATCGATAGATGAAGCGATTCCGACCGGAAGGACCCCGAGCAGGATCTCGCCCGCGCGGAGCGAGATGAGAATGAGAAGAAAGCGAACGAAGCGGAGGACGGCGATTCTTCCCTTCACAGCCGCGGCTCCTCCACCGGCAGCGGGACCGTGTCCGCCGCCGCGGAGTCCGCCCCCGCGGAATCCCCTCCGGCCGGCTCCTCCGGGGGCGGGATCTCCTCGAAGTATCCCTGCTCGAGAAAGTCGTCCGCCCCGGCTTCCGGCGGTCCCGCGAGCGGACCCTCGAGAACCACGTAGACTTCTTCGAGAAGCGAGAAGTCGACCTCCGGCGCGATCCACACTTCCTGGAAGACGTGGCTTCGACCCGGGACGGCCGCGCGCACCGTCCCGAGGGGAAGACCGGGCGGGAAGACGCCGCCGAGCCCCGAGGTGACGATCCGGTCCCCCGGCTCCACGCTCGCGGAGTTCGGCACGTGCAGGAGACGAAAGCCGCGCCGCGGCTGCCAGGCGAGGATTCCGACGCCCCGCGTCCGATCGACCACCGCGCTCACGCGAACGTCCGGGTTCCGGAGCGTGCGGACCGAGGCGGACCGGCCGAGCACGATCTCGACCCGCCCCACGAGCCCGCGATGGTTGATCACCGCCATCCCTTCCCGCACGCCGTCCGCGCTCCCCTTGTCGATCTTCCACGTCTCGGCGGAACGCCCCGCGCTTCTCGTCTGCACCCTCGAGGGGAGGAGGCGGAAGGGCGTCTCCTGCAGGAAGCCGAGCAAGCGCCGGAGCCGCCGGTTCTCGTAGCGGTATTCTTTAAGATGAAAGTTTTCGATGGCGAGCTCCGTGGCGACTCGCCGGAGCTCCTCGTTCCGGCTCTGGAGGGATCCGAACGAGCGCGCGTCGCCGATCAGGTTCTCGAGCGGAGAGAGGATCCGGTCGGAGACGTCGCGGACCGGACCGATCGGAGACCGGCGCGCGAGCGCGAGCAGCCCGAGGAGAACGACGGCGACGACGATCGGCCAAAGAGTATCGCGGGGACGAACGCGCATGCGGCTCTACTTCATCAGAACCTTCTCGTAGTTCTCCGGTTCGTCGAGGATCTTCCCCGTGCCGAGAACGACCGCCGTGAGCGGGTCCTCGACGAGATTGATCGGGAGGTTCGTCTCCTCGCGGAGAAGCTTGTCCAGCCCGCGAAGGAGGGCGCCCCCGCCCGTCACCACGATCCCTCGATCCACGATGTCCGCCGCGAGCTCGGGAGGGGTGTTCTCCAGAGAACGGCGGACCGCGTCCACGATCGCCGCGATCGGCTCCTGCATCGCGTCGCGCACCTGGCTCGAGCGGATGACCGTGGTCTTGGGAACCCCGGAGACGAGATCGCGACCCTTGATCTCCATCTCCTCCTCGGCGCCGAGATCGTACGCCGTGCCGATGCGGATCTTGATCTGCTCCGCCGTCTGGTCCCCGATGAGGAGGTTGAAGGTCCGCTTGACGAAGTGGATGATCGCCTCGTCCAACTTGTCTCCGCCGACGCGGATCGAGGTCGAGGTGACGATCCCGTAGAGCGCGATCACGGCGATCTCCGTCGTCCCCCCGCCAATGTCGATCACCATGTTCCCGGCCGGCTTGTTGATCGGGAGGCCGACCCCGATCGCCGCGGCGACCGGTTCGGTGACGAGATACACCTCGCGCGCCCCCGCGGCGGCGGCGGAGTCGCGCACGGCCCGCTTCTCGACCTCGGTGATCCCGGAGGGGACCGCGATCATGATGCGAGGCCGGATGAAGAGCCGCCTCTTCTGTACCTTCTGAATGAACTCGCGCAGGAGCGACTCCGCCGTCTCGAAATCGGCGATCACCCCTTCCTTGAGGGGGCGGATCGCGACGATCTCTCCCGGCGTGCGGCCGAGCATCCCCTTCGCCTCTTTCCCGACCGCGATCACGCGGCCGGTCGCCTTGTCGAGGGCGGCGACGGAGGGCTCGTTCAGAACGATCCCGCGCCCCTTGACGTAGATGAGCGTGTTGGCGGTCCCGAGATCGATCGAAATGTCGTTCGTGAAGTAGCCGAGGAACGTGTCGAGGAACATGGCACCCTCGCGCGGCGGGTTAGAGATAGCCCATCTCGCGCAGGCTTTCGAACCTTCCGTCTCCGATGATGACGTGGTCGAGCACGTCGATTCCGATCACGCGCCCCGCCTCGGCGAAGCGCTCGGTGATCTCGATATCCTCCCGGCTCGGCGTCGGCACGCCCGTGGGGTGGTTGTGAACGAGGATGATCGAGGCGGCGCTCCTCACGATCGCGGCCTTGAGCCCCTCGCGCGGATGGATCAACGACGCCGTCAGCGTTCCGATCGAGACGATCTCCACGCCGATCACCCGATTCTTCGCATCTAAAAGAAGTACCCGGAACTCCTCGCGGTCGAGACTCCGCATCTCGTCCATGAGGAGGTGCGCGGCGTCCTTCGGCGAGCGGATCGGGTACGGATCCTCCTTGCGGAAGCGCACCACCCGCCGTCCGAGCTCGACGGCCGCCAGAAGGCGCGCCGCCTTGCCCGTCCCCACCCCGGGCACCCCCACGAGCGGCTCGGCTCCGGAGAGCGCGAGCGCGCGGAGGTTTCCGAGCCGCGCCAAGAGATCCGCCGCGACGTCGAGCGCGCTTCGCCCCGGCCTTCCCGATCCGAGCAGGATCGCGATCAGCTCCCGGTCGGCGAGCGCCGACGCGCCCTTCTGCAACATCCTCTCCCGCGGCAACTCGGACCGCGGGAGAGAGGACAAGGCTCCGCTCTCCCCCTTCATCCCCACCTCCCCCTTTCCGGGAGAGCGAGCCCCGCCGCGCCGGCGAATCTAGCAGAAAGCGCTTCGTTCGTCCAAAGTTTTTGCCCGGAAACGCCACGCGACGGCGGAAGAAGGACCTCGCACCTCGCGATCCTCGGCCGCAGCAGGAAACGCGTGCCTCTTCCAGGCTACGCGGCGAACGCGGCGAGGGAGAGCCGGTCGAGGCGCGCGACGAGGAACGCCTGCACGACGCGCGGATCGAACTGCGCTCCGGATCCCGCGAGGATCTGCCGCACCGCGTGGCGATGCCCGGCCGCGGATCGATACGGGCGGTCGCTCGTGATCGCGTCGTACGCGTCGGCGACCGCGAGGATCCTCGCGAGGAGCGGGATCTCCTCTCCCGCGAGCGCTCCCGGATACCCCTTCCCGTCGTAACGCTCGTGGTGATGGCGCACCATGCCGACCACCTCGGGATCCGCCGGATGCTCCTCGACGATCCTTGAACCCCAAACGGTATGCCCGCGCATCTCGCCCCGCTCCGCCTCGTCGAGAGGTCCGCCCTTCCGGAGAAGAGGAGCGCGGATCCGGATCTTGCCGACGTCGTGCACCCAGCCACCGAGGCGGAGAAGTCGAATTTGCACCGAGTCGAGCTCGAGCGCTTCGCCGATCTTGGCCGCGTAGAGGCCGACGCGGAACGAGTGCTCGCGCGCCGAGGGATCGCGACGGGCGAGCTCCACGAACACCGGGTTCAGCCGCCGGAGGAGAGCCCGGTGGCGCTCCTCCATCGTCTCTTCCTCGCGCGCCCCCACCCATCCGCCGGACGGCCCCTTCTCCCCCCCGGGCGATGCGAGCTTCCCCCGCACCGCCTGCAGGAAGAGAGCCCACCGGTGACAGTGGTCTTCGGTCGTGCCGAGCCCGGGCGCGAAGGGGATCACCGTCCGGGACCGGCGCTCGGAGGAGGCCGGGAGGCCGTCCGCGCCTCTCAAGTACCCGACCAGAAAGCGGGCGCTCCCCCCGTTCAGCGCCGGGAGCGCGCCTCCCAAGTCCGCGTGCACCTCGATCGGGATGCCGAGCCGCCTCGCCTTGAGCCGGAGCCAATCCGCGACCTCCGGCCTCGGCTCGATCGCCACGATCCCCACGCTCCCGACCCTCCTCACGTAACTTCGGAAAAAACACACCGTATCATTTGCAACCAAATAGGTTACCGCGCGAAATCTACCCGAGACCCGGACTGGGCGTCAAGCCTTTTCTCGAGAATCAGAGAATCGTAAGGGAAACGTCCCCTGAGACTGAACCCTGAGACTGTACCAGGTACAATCCGCAAGAGGTGTGCCAGGTAGGTAGCTCCCAATCGACCGCGTTGCCTCTCTGTGGACACGGGCGCCGCTTCGTTGTAGAGTCTTCCGCATGCGCTCGGAACCCTCTCGCTCCTCATCGGCCGATCTCGAGCGGCTCCGCATTCGGGACGAGACCCGCCGTCGAAAGAAGAGGCGGGGGCGGTGGCTCCTCGCGGGCGTCGGGGTCGTCGTCCTCCTCGCCCTCCTCGTCATGCTCGCGCGCCCCGCGAAGGTCGCGGTCGTCCCCGTCCGGGCGGGCGGGAACACCCCGGCCGACGCGGGAGGCGCGGTCCTCACGGCGAACGGGTATGTCGAGGCGCGGCACCAGGCTTCGGTCGCCGCGCGGACGACCGGGCGCCTTGCCGCGGTCCTCGTCGAGGAGGGGGATCGGGTCGATTCGGGCCAGGTCGTGGCCCGCCTCATCGACGACGACCCCCGCGCCCTCGTCGCCGAGGGCGACGCGAACTTCGCGCTCGCGGAGGCCCGCCTCGAGCAGGCTCGCGCGGCCGAGACAGAAGCGGAAAGGCAGCGTGCGCGGCGCGAGGCCCTCCTCGCGGAGGGGCTTCTGAGCGACGAGGAGGCGGAAGGGGCCGCGACGGCGGCGATCCTCGCGCGCGCCGACCGGGCGGCGGCCGAGGCGGCGGTCGGTGTCGCCCGCGCGGCGCTCGCGACCGCCCGGCTCGAGCTCGACAAGACCCGCATCACCGCTCCGTTCGATGGGGTGGTCCTTCGAAAGGACGCGGAGGTCGGGGAGATCGTCGGCCCGATCATGACGAGCAACACGGCGCGGGCGGGGGCGGTCGTCACGATCGCCGACCTCCACACGCTCGAGGCGGGGGTCGACTGCAACGAGGCGTACATCGCCCGCCTTTCCCTCGGGCAGCCGGCGGACATCGTGCTCGACGCGTATCCGGAGGTCCACTTCCCCGGCGAGGTGCGCGCGATCTACCCCTCCGCCGACCGGGACAAGGCGACGATCCCCGTGCGCGTCCGCTTCCTCGCCCTGGACGACCGGATCCGCCCCGATCTCGGCGTCAAGGTGACCTTTCTGGAGCGCCGGCCGACCGAAGAGATCGTCGTCGTGAAGAAGACGCTCGCGATTCCCGCCACGGCCGTGCGCGAGCGGAACGGCGGGTCGTTCGTCTGGATCGTGCGCGAGGGGAAGCTCGAGTCGGTCGGCGTCTCGGTCGGCGAAAAGCTGGAGGACGGGACGGTCGCTGTTCTTTCAGGTCTCAACGAAGGGGACCAGGTCGTCGCGGAGCCGGCGCCGCGGACGCGCAAGGGGATGCGCGCGCAGCCGGTCGCGCGGTGAGGCGGCCGCGGTGGATCCGATCATTCGCCTCGAGGGGGTGACCAAGGTCTACCGGCGGGGCGCGATCGAGGTTCCGGTCCTCTCGCGGCTCGACCTCGAGGTGCGGGCGGGCGAGTTCCTCGCGCTGATGGGGCCTTCCGGGAGCGGCAAGTCGACGATTCTGAACCTCGTGAGCGGGATCGATCTTCCGACCGAGGGGCGCGTCGTCGTGGCCGGAATCGACCTCGGCGACCTCGACGGATCGGCGCTCGCCTCCTTCCGCTCGCGGCACATCGGTTTCATCTTTCAATCCTACAACCTGATCCCGGTCCTCACCGCGTTCCAGAACGTCGAGCTTCCGCTTCTTCTCACCGGGCTCACGCGGAAGGAGCGGCGCGAGCATGTTCAGGCCGCGCTCGAGGTGGTCGGGCTTCGCGACCGGATGGACCACTTCCCGCGCCAGCTCTCCGGCGGAGAGGAGCAGAGGACGGCGGTCGCGCGCGCCGTCGTCACCGACCCGACCCTCCTCGTCGCGGACGAGCCGACCGGCGACCTCGACGCCGGGAGCGCGAGCGACGTGCTCGGGCTTCTCCAGAGGCTCCACCTCGAGTTCGGGAAGACGATCGTGATGGTGACGCACGACCCGCACGCGGCGGAGCGGGCCGATCGGATTCTCCATCTCGAGAAGGGCGTGCTGATCGAGTCGGCCGAACGGAATCGGACCTGATGCGCTTCTTCCCCTTCATCCTTCGGAACGCGCTCCGGAGCAAGCGGCGGACGATCCTTACCGTCCTCAGTATTGTTGTGTCGATGTTTCTCTATTGTACAATCCGAACGGTGATCACGAGCTTCGACGCCTCTCTCGAGACCGCCGACGCGGCGCGCCTCATCACACGGCGCTCCACGTCGCTCACGTTCTTCCTTCCCCTCTCGTACAAGGACCGGCTCGCGCAGATCCCGGGAGTCTCGGCGGTCGCCTACGGTGTCTGGTTCGGGGGGATCTACATCGACGAGAGGAACTTCTTCGCGCAGTACGCGATCGACGCGGACGAGTACGTCCCCATGTACTCCGAGTACCTGATCACGCCGGAGGAGCGCGAGGCCTTCCGCCGCGAGCGGACCGCCTGCATCATCGGGGAGAAGCTCGTGGAGAAGTACGGCTTCAAGACCGGCGATGCGATCACCCTACGCGGGACGATCTTCCCCGGCAACTGGGACCTCACGGTGCGCGGGATCGCGCGCCCCCGGACAAAGAACCTCGACACGAACTTCCTCCTGATGCGATGGGATCTCGTGAACGAGAGGATGGGGCGCTTCAACCAGGTCGGCTGGTACGTCGTCAAGCTCTCCGATCCGGCGCGGGCCGGGGAAGTCGCCCGGACGATCGATAGGGCCTTCGCGAACAGTCCCGCCGAGACGAAGACCGAGACCGAGAAAGCGTTTCAGCTCGGTTTTCTTTCGATGCTCGGGAACATCCGCGCGGTGGTTTTCGCGATCGGGAGCGCGATCGTGATCGCGATCCTTCTCGTGTCGATGAACACGATGATGATGGCGGCTCGGGAGAGGACGCGCGAGGTCGCGGTGCTGAAGGCGCTCGGCTTCACGGATCGCACGGTGCTCGGGATGATCCTCGCCGAGTCGCTTCTCATCTCGCTCACGGGCGGGGTTCTCGGCGCCGGGATCGCGCGCGTTGTCTACGACGCGAGCGGCTTCACGGCGGGCGGGTTCTTCCCTAGTTTCTTCGTCACCGGGGGGACGATCGCGCGCGCCCTCGGCATCGCCGCGGCGATGGGTCTTCTCTCCGGAGCGATTCCGGCGGCCGACGCCTTTCGGCTTCGCGTCGTCGACGCGCTTCGCCACGCGGGGTGAGCGATGGCCGTTCCGATCCGCTACAACCTCCGCAATCTCTTCGTGCGAAAGACCGCCACGCTCATGACGGCGTCGGGGATCGCGCTCGTCGTCGCGGTCCTCGTCCTCACGCTCGCCCTCGCGAACGGGTTTCGCCACGCGCTCGTCACGACGGGGCGCGCGGACAACGCGATCGTCACGCGCGCCGGATCGAACAGCGAGGTAATGTCCGGCTTCTCCCGCGAAACCGGACGAATCATCGAGGCGGGCCCTGAAATCGCGCGCCTCTCGGACGGGCGGCCCTTCGCGGCGAGCGAGGTCGTGGTCGTGACGAACTTCTCGAAGAGAAGCGACCCCAGCGCCTCGTCGAACGTCGTCGTGCGCGGCACCGATGACCGCGCGTTTCTGCTCCGTCCGGAAGTGCGGATCGTCGAGGGAAGAAGATACCGCGAGGGGGCTCTCGAGGCCGTCGTCGGGAAGCCGATCGCCGAGCGCTTCGCCGGATGCGGGCTCGGCGAGACGGTCCGCTTCGGCGCGCGCGACTGGACGGTCGTCGGAATCTTCACGGCGAAAGGAACCGGGTTCGAGTCGGAGATCTGGGGGGATCGGGAGACGCTCGCGCCGGCCTTCGACCGGAGGGGCTTCAGCTCGCAGACGCTCCGTCTCTCCGATCCCGCGCTCGCGGGCGCCCTCCAGAAGCGGGTCGAGGCGGATCCCCGCCTTCAGGTCGACGTCCAGCGGGAGGATGCGTTCTACGCGGCGCAATCGGAGATGCTCGCGAACGTGATCCGCGCGCTTGGGCTCTTTCTCGTCGTCATCATGGCGGCGGGCGCGGTCTTCGGCGCGCTGAACACGATGTACGCCGCGGTCGGCGCGCGGACGCGCGAGATCGGCGTGATGCTCGCACTCGGCTTCTCGCCGGGGAGCATCCTCGTCTCGTTCCTTCTCGAGTCAATCTTCCTCTCTGCGATCGGCGGCGTTCTCGGATGCCTCCTCGCCCTTCCGATCCACGGCGTCTCGACCGGAACGACCAACTGGTCCAACTTCAGCGAGGTCGCCTTCCAGTTCCGCATCACGCCGGGGATCCTTCTCGCCGGGTTCCTCGCATCGCTCGTCCTCGGCATCGTCGGCGGCTTCTTCCCCGCCCGCAACGCCGCCCGGCGACGGGCGAGCGAGGCGATGCGGGCGGTGTGAGAGAGTCGCCTTTGATGCGAACGACCGGAAGGCGAGACGCGCCGCCGTGGAACCGAGGATCGTTACCTATTTCGAAGCATGAAGAGACCCTGTCTTCTTCCTGGTCGCGCGAAATAGGTGACTGTCCCCAGTTTCCCTACTCCCCCCCCGCCCGGACCGGCGGGGATTCCGCCCCGTTCTCCAGGATCTCTTTCGACGGCGTGTGCGAGAAGGGGATCGGGTAGGCGCCGTCGAAGCAGGCGGTGCAGTAGCCGAGACCGGCGGGGGCCGCCTCCTTCAGCTTCTCGATCGTGAGGTAGGCGAGGTCGTCGACGTCGAGGTACTTGCGGATCTCCTCGACCGTGTGGGTCGAGGCGATCAGCTCGCCGCGGGTCGGCGTGTCGATCCCGTAGAAGCAGGGGAAGAGGATCCGCGGGGAGCTGATGCGAAGGATCACCTTTGCGGCGCCGGCCTTTCGGATCATCTTGACGAGCTTCCGCATCGTCGTTCCGCGCACGATCGAGTCGTCGACCACGACGACCCGCTTCCCTTCGAGCACGCTTCTTACCGCGTTGAACTTGACGCGCACCCGAAGATCGCGAAGGTGCTGAATCGGCTGGATGAACGTCCGCCCGACATAGTGATTCCGAATGAGGCCCATCTCGAAGGGGATGCCGGAGCGCTCCGAGAAGCCGAGCGCCGCGGAATTGGACGAATCGGGAACGGAGATCACGAGATCCGCTTCGGCCGGGGAGGCGTCGGCGAGAACGTGTCCGAGACGTCTTCGGACCGGATCGACCGGGTGGCCGAAGATCGTCGAGTCGGGGCGCGAGAAGTAGATGAACTCGAAGATGCAGTGATGCGGGTCCCGCTTTCCGTCGAGCGGAATCGAGCGCATCCTTCCCGACTCGATCACGACCATCTCGCCCGCCTCGATTTCCCTCACATAAGACGCGTTCAGGATGTCGAGGGCGCACGACTCGGACGCGACGAGAAGTCCCTCGCCGATCCGGCCGATGCAGAGCGGCCGGAAGCCGTCCGGATCGCGCGCGGCGATGAGACGCCGGCCGTCCGAGAACACGAGCGAGAATGCCCCCTTCACCGCGCGGAGCGCCTCCTCAGCCCGCTCGACGAGCGTCTCTCGGCGCGAGCGGGCGATCAGGTGAACGATCACTTCGGTATCCATCGATGTTTGAAAGATCGACCCCTCGCGTTCCAGCTCCTGGCGAAGCTCCCAGGCGTTCACCAGGTTCCCGTTGTGGGCAAGAGCGATCACGCCCCCGAGGCAGTGTGAGACGAGCGG
>Ga0194125_10002376_pt1 | contig 31209 bp, 18 predicted proteins | sample TA2KigC250mmetaG_FD_148626 | JGI IMG/M metagenome (GOLD analysis project Ga0194125, IMG submission 148626) | Freshwater microbial communities from Lake Tanganyika, Tanzania - TA2015034 Kigoma Deep Cast 250m | ecosystem: Environmental > Aquatic > Freshwater > Lake | place: Tanzania: Lake...
CCCACGCGGTACCGGCGTGCGTCGATGCTCCGCTGTTCGCTTCCCCGTCCCGGGGTTCAAGCGGCAACACCCACTGAACGCGCTCACCGACCGATCGCTTGCCCTTCACTCCCGATCCCTCGTCTTCAGGCTGCGGCCCCTTCGCCCCGGCCTGCCGATTCGACGGACCGACCGCCCGGGTCCGGCGGTCCCCCGCCGGATCGTCGCTACTATGGGCCTCTCTGACTTCTCACCGGGCCCACGGCCGCTGACCTCTCGGCTTTCGCGCGCCGCTTCCGGGGAACCCTCCTCCCCGGACCCGCTGAGATCTCCCTCGGTCACGTCGCGATCCGTTTCAACCCTGCCGCCGGCACCTACCGTCCAGGCTGTCGTGCGGGGCTTCGGAAGTAGGCAGACCCCTCGCCCGCCTGTCCGGCCGTTTCCCGTTCCCCCGCCGTCGCGGGGTACGGCCTGGCCTTTGCCTCCGGCCCTTCACCCTCGGCCTCGCGGCCTGCGGCTGCCTTCGGCTATCGGGGCCCTTTCCATCGCACGACGCCCCGAGAAGGACTTACACTCACCTCCTGGATCGCTACGCTGCGAGGCGCACTGCCTGCGAGACTCCCGTCTCGCAGCCGCGCCGTTGAGGTCTGCTGGGAGCGCCGGCACCCCTGCCGGCAGTGGTGGCTGCCGTTGCCGTGCCGCAGGAGGGCCGTGTGCCCCCGCAGGTCGTGGGCCGCCCCGTGCCGTAGGCCGCGGGCTGTCACAGCGGTCTCTGGGGCGCACGGGGTTCGGCTGCTCGCCGATAGGCCGGGCCGGAGGAGGGTGGCCTCGCGATCCTCGATAGCGACTTGCTCATCCTGACGATCTGCTCGTTCCGCAAGCGGCGGGGCGGCTGCCGGTACTCCGCGGATGGTGCCGTGATCTCCCGTCTTGGCGACGGACACAAGCTGGTCGCCCGTCGGGCCAAGGTCTTGTCGTGGCTTCAGAGCGACCCCAAGAGCAGGTTCCAGGGCCTGCCCCTCCACCGGGTGACCTACAACCGGGGCTTGCGGTGCGGCCCGGACTTCGGGGGAGAGGAAGAGGCTGGCGAGTACCTGCCCGCCGTCGAGCGGTACGACGGGAGGCTCTACAGAGCCCTGGGCGATGAGGGCAAGTTGGCCCTGCTCTGCACACGGCACCACGTGCTGATCCTGTCCGGGCTCTATGGCCTGGTCACCCCTGAGGAGTCCATCCAGCTGTACAGCTGCCCCGTGATCCCAAGCGCCGCCAGTGCGACCCTCTGGACCAACCTCCCCCCCACCCTCACCGACCTTCTGGTGCACTACATCAGGGAGCACAGCCTAACGAGGGTGTGGGACCTGACCGCCAACCGCACGTACCGTCGCCTCGTTAACTGGAAGCAACTCGCCAAGGCCATAGGGAAGGGGGCACAGGTCCTCCACTGCTTCTCGGCGACAGCAGCGGGCGACAACGCCCTGCCCGCCTTCGGCGACTTGCTCAGGGACCACCTGCTCCGCGAGCCCGAGCCAGCGGCCATTGAGCCCGACGTCCCACGTGACCTTGGTCAGGAGAGAGTCGTCTTCTCAAGCACCCCGGAACCACCGCACGACTGGCCCAGAGAGCAGTACCTCGCCGTGCGCGACCTCGCGGACGAGGTCGACCGGAACCGCAGAGGCGTGGTTCGCTACCTTCAGCTGAAGGGGATCCCCGACCCTCACAGTCTTGGCGCATGGATCGAGGTAGCTGCCCCCTACGGAGTCCCGCACGAAGTCGTGGGGTGGATGAGGACCGTCAACGAACTGCGCAACAAGCTGATCTACAAGGGCGTGCCGCTGGGCAAGGCCTTCGGCAGGTTCCGGAGCGCCTGCGAGAGACTGAGGGCACAGGCGAGGAGCGAGGGGCACCAGATTGAGGAGTTCGACACGGACTGGGACAGCATAGCTGGCCCGCCGACGTGACCGCGCTTGGGGCCATGAGGCCATCGGGCGTGGCCTCCTCCGGCCGGCTCCGACGCCTGGCCCCCTTCACACTCCGCTGCCCCGCCCTCCCAGGCTCGCGAAGGTCACCGCGCACGTCCTCCCTGTCCTGTCGCCACGCCTGCCGACGAGGCCGCCGTCCGGCCCGCCGAAGTACGTCCCGCCTGCCGCCCCCTGTCGACGTCTCCAGCGCCCTCCGCTCGCCCACCTCGCCGCCGGGCCGTGCCCGACCCAAGGGGACCTGGTTCGTGGTGGTAGGCGGGGCTGTGGTTGATGCTGTGGACCGGGTGGGCCGCGCGCCTTGTCAGACCGCCTTGCCCGCCCATCAATGCCCTCCGCCTCCGCACGCCTGAGAGTGTGATCCTCATCACCTTCCGTGCCTTCGGCGCCCGAATGTGACGAAGATCACGAAACAAACGTTCGCCTCAATGTAACATACTATAGTGGAGATGCCCGCGAAGCAATCCGACGGCGGGCGCCATCACCCTCACAGCTCCCCCCGCTCGAACCGCCGCAGCCACTCCAGGTCCTGCAAGTCCTGGGGCCGTCCGGCCGCCTCCTTGCTGGCGATGAGGTCCTGGAGGCTGAGGTAGCATACGCGCTGCCCGTCGATGACCATCGTCTCGCGGCGCTCCCACGCTTCCGCGAAGTCGATTCCGCGCGTGCGGGTCTGGATGTCGATGTAGACTACGTCCCTGAAGAGCGTAATGGGCTTTTCGAGGAGGCCTTCGCCCTCAATGAGCCACGCCGTCCCGAGGCCGAGGTCACGCAGTGCCTCGATCGCGGCCTGAGCGTTCTCCGGCGTCGCCTCGATGAGCACGTCGATGTCGTCGGTGTAGCGGTTGAACCCGTGGAAGTTCACCGCCGCGCCGCCGACGAGAACGTACCTAACCCCGTGGGAGTCGAAGGATGCGCACAACTGCGGGATCGTGGGAGTCATCGGTTCTCCGGCGGTCGGGCCCGAGGCTACGCAGAAGGTCGAGGTGATTCTGCAGGACGCGCAGTCGCTCCTCAGGAGTGAGACTGCGGAACCACCGCACCTTGTTCTCCTGGGTCAGGAGCGAATGGTCTCCCTGGACGACTCGGGGGTTGTCCATGTGCCCATTATACTCTTGGTGTCGCACTTGCGCAACAATGCGACGTTGAGCGTGCCCTTGGGCCTTGTGGAGGGGCGCTCTCGTGTGGTACTATACGACCCTACGTTTCGCCTGGTCTTCCGGCTGTTGGCCGGACCGGATAGGGCCGGGGCGGTTGCGAACGCCTCGGCAGCGCTCGTGGAACCTGCCGCAGCGGCGTTGCGTTCTCACCGCACGCGGGACGCTGATCGGCCGGCGGGGCCGCGTACGGAGGAGACAGCACTCGATGAAGCGGACATGGCAACCCAAGCAGAGGAAGCGGCAGCGGAAGCACGGCTTCCGGGCCCGGATGAGCACACCGGCCGGCCGACGGGTCATCAGCAGGCGTCGCGCCAAGGGCCGCGCCAGGCTGGCCGTCTAGCGCTGGTGCCGGGCCCCCTGAGGCCGGGCATCGACGCCACCGACCGGAGCGAGGTCCTGAGCCGCATCGGCAAGCCGGCGACCATCAACCGCACCCGCGACTTCGACGGCGTGTTCCGCCGGGGCAAGCGCCATCGCGGGCGGTTCATGACGCTTGTTTGCCTGTGGAGGCCTGAGGGGGAACTGAGGGTCGCCTTCGCGGCCGGAAAGCTGGTCGGGTCGGCGGTGGCGCGCAATCGCCAGCGACGGCGGCTGCGGGAGGCGTTCCGCGGCCTGTGGCCCGCGATGGCGCACCACGCGGCGGATGTCGTCTTCCTGGCGCAGCCGTCCGCGGCGGACGCGGACTTCGCGGCGCTGAAGACCGAGATGGCGAAGTTGTTGCAGCGAGCGGGGGTGACGGCGGTCGGCAAGGGGAGGGGGCGGAGTGCGTCGGGATGAGTCGCGTCGCGCTGTGGCTGATTCGTTTCTACCAACGGTGGATCTCGCGGTTCCTGCCGCCCATGTGCCGGTTCACGCCCTCGTGTTCCGAGTACATGAAGCGCGCCATCGAGGTCCACGGGTTCTGGGCAGGCCTGTGGCTGGGCATCAAGCGTATCGCTCGGTGCAATCCGTTCTGCGAGGGTGGCGAGGACCCCGTGCCGCCGCCTCGTCTCCAGCCGGCCCCGCCGTCATCTGAAGGGAAGGCGTAGCCTGGTATGACCGTCCGCCCTCGGCGGCTTGTCGGCCTCGTGCCGGTTGCTGCTCTACTCCTGTTGGCGTTCTGGATTGGCTGTGCTGCCTGGTGTCAGGAGGCGCCCGCACCTGCCAAGGACGCCCCCTCCGTCTCCGCCGACAAGCCCAGTGCTGCCTCTACTTCTGCCAAGACGCCCGTCCAGACGGGGCTACCGGTCGAACTCGTCATCGATCCGAAGAAGCTCGACGAGCAGCAGAAGAGGCTCGAATCGGCCCTCGTCTACGTCCGCACCAACCGCCCCTCGGGTGGGTTCATCTCGCGCATCGGGCGCTCCATCGGTGGTCTGTTCTCGGGCGGCAGTCGGCCGCGAGCGACGACCCTGGCCACCATCGCCGCCGCGGGCTCGTCGCTGAACCTCAAGTTGGTCGCTGTTGAGGGGCTGGTGAAGACCGACCACGACACGCAGACCCTCATCGCGGGCAACAGCAGCGTCGGCCTGGTGCAGTTGCCCACCACGATCACGCAGGGCTTCCCGGATAACAAGCCGGAGGGCTTGCCGGCACGCGTCGAGGGGGTTCTGATCTTCGGCGAAGAGGGCCCGATCATCAACCTCAATCAGATGACCCCGGCCCCCTCCCTCTCGCTGGTGCGACTCGCCCGTTGCCACGAGTTGCGCGACACCGCCAGCGACTACCAGCAGGCGGTGGACCTCTACAGCGAAGCCGCGGGCGCATCGTCCTCTGAGTCCTGGTCGGGGTTCGCCCTGGCCCATGGCGGCAAGCTCGCCGCCGAGGTCCTTCGGAACCGCAAGCGGGCCGAGAAGCTGTACAACCAGGCCTGGGAATTGGAGGGCCGCACGAAGGGCCACCCGGGCGCGCTACGCCCCACCACCTGGCTTCAGGAGGACGGTGGCGCATGGGTTCCCGAGACGCTGCGCGCGGCCGTGGGGCAGCCGCTCGACGCGCTGAACCGCCAGGGGTTCTGGTACAAGTTCGTCAATACGTTCGTCGTGCTCAGCGGCGGCAATGGCGCGGTCGGCCTGATCCTCATTGCCATCGTGACCCGCCTACTGCTGTACCCGCTCACCCGCAAGCAAATCAAGTCCGCCCGCGAGATGCAGCGTCTGCAGCCGGAGATCAAGGCCCTGCAGGCCAAGCACGGCAGCGACAAGGCGAAGTTCAACGAGGCCTTCTGGAAGCTCTGTCGGGACAACAAGGTGAACCCCCTCGGCGGGTGCCTCCCGCTCGTGATCCAGATGCCGCTGCTGATCATGGTCTATCGCGGCATCCAGGCCTACGTGGTCCAGCTTGCGGGGCATCGCTTCCTGTGGATCCCCAGCCTGGCGGACCCGGACCTGCCGCTGCTGGTCCTTTACACGATCAGCATGATCGCCTTCCAGAAGCTGACGATGAAGACCCAGCCCATCGCCGACCCGCAGCAACAGCAGCAGCAGAACATGATGGTCTGGATGATGCCCCTGATGTTCTTCATGTTCTTCCAGACCCTCCCGGCGGGCTTCATCCTGTACTGGCTGGGCACCAACCTGATCTACATTCCGCAGCAGTACTTCGGCACCCGTGTGAAGCCGGGCGAGGAGGGGGCCACCCAGGGGTCGGGCGAACGCGTGACCACGCTGGAGAAGCGCCCGGCCTCGAACCCGGGCCACGAAGAGCCGCCCGCATCCGGCGGGGTCGGTTCCTGGCTCAAGGGCCTGGGTGGCAAGCCGAAGGAAGCCGAGCCCGAGCCGCCGCCAAGCTACGAGGAGAAGAAGCTGGCGGAGAAACGCAAACGTCGCCGACCGACGCGTCGGCGCAGGCCCTGAGGAGGCCGGCGGGCCCCTGGCCCGTTTCCCGATACGCCACCACCAAAGGATGAGCGTACATGGAGTCCATCGAGCTGAGCGGGAAGTCCATCGACGAGATTCGCGCCCAAGCCGCGGCCCATTTCGGCGTCGCGCCCGAAGAGGTTGAGGTGGAGGTCATCGAAGAGAAGCGTGCGCTGCTCGGCCTGCTGGGCGCCAAGGAGCTGCGCGCTCGGGCCACGGTGGCCGAAGCTCCCGCCGAAGAGGAGCCGGAGGCTCCCGCGCCGACCGCCGAACCCCCGGCCGAGGAGCCGGCCGTCGAGGAGGAGCCGGCCGGAGGCCGTGACGACCAACTTGCACGACTCGCGAACCGCGCCGAGCAGGTGACGAACGAGATCCTGCGGTTGATGGGTGTGTCGGTGACCGCACACGCGCGCGAGATCAGCGAGGAGGAGGTCCGTCTCGAGCTGCTCGGTGACGACATTGCGCTTGTGATCGGCAAGCACGGCGACACGCTGGATGCGCTCCAGCTTCTCGCCGCCATCATCGCGAACCGCGGGTCCGAGGTCACCGCCCGCGTGGTACTCGATGCCGAGCAGTACCGCGACCGCCGCCATCGCGCGCTCGAGTCGGCCGCCTACTCCCACGCCGCCAAGGCCAAGCAGACCGGCCGGGAGGTCGTGATCCGCGACCTGAAGGCCTTCGAGCGCCGCGTCATCCATCTGGCGCTGCGCGACGACCCCGAGGTCGAGACCTACAGTGAGGGCGAGGGCCGCCACCGCAGCCTCGTGATCTCCCCCGCCTCCGGCCGCCGCTCCCTCGCCGCAGCCGAAGAAGACGCCGAGGAGTGGACCGAGCCCGAGGACGAGTAGGCCTACGTGCCCAGCCGTGCCGTAAGTAGGGGCGCGATTCATCGCGCCCGCACGTAGGGGCGCCATTCATGGCGCCCGTCGCCTTTGCCCTACTGCCAGGAGGACCCACCATCGTGCCCCTCGGGCAGGTCCTCAAGGAACTGGGGGAGTTGGTCTTCCCCCCGCGGTGTCAGGTGTGCCGCGCCTTCTCCCGGCTTCCCCTCTGCGAGTCGTGCCGTGCCGGCTTCGAGACGATCCGGGAGCCCCTTTGCGAGTGCTGTGGTCGTCCGTTCGACCCGCGCGCCATCGCGCGTGAGTCATGTCCCGACTGCGCCCCGGGGCGCCGACGGCTATCGGGCGCCCGCAGCTTCGGCATACACGTCGGGCGACTGCGGGACGCCGTCAATGCCCTCAAGTTCCGCGGCCGCCTGCGGCTCGTCGAGCCTCTGGGTGAGCTCCTCTCTCAGGTCCTCCGCGCCGAGCCGCCGGTCGGCCTGTCTCTCGATCCCCGGCCGGAGGCCATCGTTCCCGTGCCGCTCCACCCCGCCCGGCGCCGCGAGCGCGGCTTCGACCAGGCGGAGCGACTCGCCGCGATACTCTCGGCCGCGACCGGCATCCCGCTGCGCGAGGGTCTGCTCGTCCGCACGCGTTACACCAACCCGCAGATCGGCCTCGGGCCCGCTGAGCGGCGGCAGAACGTGAAGGGGGCGTTCGCGCTTCGCTACCCGCTGCCGACGAGTGCGCCGATGATCCTGCTGGTGGACGACGTCTACACCACCGGCGCGACGCTCGAGGAATGTGCGCGCACCCTCGACCCGAAGCGCGCCGGCAAGGTGTTCGCCGTCACCGTCACCCGCGCCGCCCCGGAGTGGCACCCGGAGGCCGACCTCACCGATAGAGCCTGACAACACCCCGCACAAGTGAACGGGGACCGTCCCCTCCGGCCGGAACGGTCCCCGCGAAGTCATCTCCGACTGACGGCGCCTACTCCTCGTCCTCGATCTTCTCGGCGTCATCCCCCACGAGCTCGGCCGCCAGGTCCTCGTCGTCTTCGTCGCCCTCGTCCTCCTCGTCATCGACGCCCAGCACGGCGCCCAGCGTCAGGGAAGTCGGCAGCCGGGCCTGCAGGGCGGCCTCCGCCTCACGGAACAGCTCCGCCGGCGTGGGCGGCCCTGCGGTGACGTCCGCCGGCCCCGGGAGTTCGAGCTGGGCCAGCGCCTCCTCGCTGTACGCGATGTCGCGGTCGCGGTGCGAGGGCATCCCGCTCCCGGCGGGGATGAGTCGCCCGATGATCACGTTCTCCTTCAGCCCCAGCAGCGGGTCCTTCTTCCCGGCGACCGCCGCCTCCGCCAGCACTCGCGTCGTGCGCTGGAACGAGGCCGCCGACAGGAAGCTCTCCGTCGCCAGCGAGGCCTCGGTGATCCCGAGCAGGATCCACTCCGCGGTCGCCTGGTCCCCGCCCAGCTCCGCCACGCGGCGGTTCTCGTCCTCGAACTCGAACCGATCGACGACCTGCCCCTCCAGGAAGTCCGAATCGCCGTGATCGCTGATCTTCCGCTTGCGCAGCATCTGGCGCACGATGACTTCGATGTGCTTGTCGTTGATCGACACGCCCTGCACCCGGTAGACGGCCTGAATCTCCCGGATGAGGTACTCCTGGACGCCCCTCACGCCCTTGAGCTGCAGGACCCGCTGCGGGTCCAGCGGCCCGGCGGTCAGCCGGTCCCCGGCCCGTACCCGCTGCCCCTCGCGCACGTACAGCGCGCCGCGGTGCGGCACCAGGTGCGACTTCTCGATCACGACGTCCTTGATGTTGGCCGTGCGCAGCCGCTTGAAGACCTTCTCCGTCAGCTTCTCGCCCGCCTGGGCGATCACTTTGCGGGCCTTCCCGCGCACGATGTCCTCCGCCAGGCGCTCGCCGCGAATCGTCTTGTAGTCGTCGATCGGGTGCTTGGCATGGATGATCAGTCGGCGCAGACCCTTCGTCTCCACCGCGGCGACCACGCCGTCCACCGAGGCCGTGATGGCCTGACCCTTCGGCTTGCGGGCCTCGAACAGCTCCACCACCCGCAGCAACCCACTCACCGGCGTCTCCAGAACCTTCAGCATGTCCTGGATCGCCTTCGTCCGCTCGCGCTCGCCACCCGTCGCTTCCAGGCTGATGAGGCCGCGGTCGATGTCCTCGTGCAGGCTCTGCAGCGCCTCCTGCTTCTTGCGCTTGACCTCGGCGACCCCCGTCAGGTAGACCGCCGCGATCCCGCCCGTGTGGAACGTGCGCATCGTGAGCTGCGTGCCCGGCTCCCCGATCGACTGGGCCGCGATGATCCCCACCGCCGTTCCCACATCCACCGGCCCGTGAACCGCCAGGTCGTACCCATAGCACTTCGCACACACGCCCTGCTTCAGCTCGCAGGTCATCGGCGAGTAGATGCGTACCGCGGCGACCTTCGCCTTCTCGATGTGCTCGACGTCCTCGCGGCTGATGATGTGCCCCTCGGAGACGTACACCTCGCCCGTCTTCGGGTCGATGACATCCTCCGCCGCCGAGCGGCCGTAGATACGCTCGCCGAGACCCTCCAGGATGTGCTTGTCGAGGTTCTCGGGCAGCGGCTTCCCGCACTCCTGGCACTTGTCGAGACGGTAGTTGTCCTCCATCCCGCAGTGCGGGCAGTAGAACTCCGTCTCATACATGTTCGTGACCAGGATCCCCTCGGTCGTCCCGCAGTCCTCCTCGCGCACGATGACGTCCTGCGCCACATCCACCAAGCGCCGCGTCAGGTATCCCGCGTCCGCCGTGCGCAGGGCCACGTCCGCCAGACCCTTGCGCGCGCCGTGTGTCGAGACGAAGTACTCCAGAACGTTGAGCCCCTCCTGGAAGTTGCTCTTCACCGGGAGGTCCTCGATCAACCGGCCGAACGGGTCGATCATCAGCCCGCGAACCCCGGCGATCTGGCAGATGTGCGTCTTCTTCGCGCGCGCCCCGGAGTTACTCATCATCCAGAGCGGGTTGAAGGTGTCGATGTTGTCGAAGATCGAGTCCGCGACCTTATCGCGGGCCTGCCGCCACAGCTCCAGCACGAGCCGCTCGCGGTCGCCCGCGGTGATGGCGCCCTGCCGGAACGCGCGGTTCTCGGCCTCCACCTGCCGCTCCGTCTCGCGCAGGATCGCCTCCCGGTCGCTTCCGATCTGCGTGTCCGCCAGGCTGATCGACAGCCCCGAGCGCGTGGCGTACTTGAAGCCCGCCTGCTTGATCCGGTCCAGCAGGTCGGCCGTGCGCTGCTGCCCGTAGATGAAGTAGCACTGGTCGCACAGCTCAGACAGCTCGTCCTTGGCCACGTCGTGGTTGCGGTACTGCATGTTCAGCGGCAGCAGCTGGTTGAACAGCACCCGCCCGACCGTCGTGTCCTTGACGGCCCGCCGGATGCCAACGGTGTAGTCTACCCCCAGCGGCGACCGCTGCTCGACGATCGCGTGGGCGATCGACCAGCGCATCTCCTTGGCGAGCGCCTCGTCATCTCCCGGCTCGGACAGCGGCGCCAGCGCGCCCTCCCTCGACCCGCCTGCGACCTCCTCGGCCTCGTTCTTGGTCAGCCGCACCGTGACCTCACACGGCAGGACGGGATGTCCGCTGCCCTTGATCTCGGCCGCCGCGCGCCGGAGTTCCATCTCCAGACGCGTGTCGATCTCGATCTCTTCGCCGCCCTTCACCGCGGTCACGTAGAGGTCCGGCAGCCGGCACTTGATGCTCGCGTGCAGGTCCACCGCGGCGTGCGCGTAGGCCGTCTCAACCGATTCCGGCCCCTGGAAGACCTTCCCGGAGCCCAGCGCCTGTGGGTTCTCCTGCGTCATGTAATAGCAGCCGAGAACGATGTCGTACATCGGCGCCGAGACAGGCTTGCCGTCCGCCGGCTTGAACAGGTTGCTCGAGGCGAGCATCAGCAGCCGGGCCTCGGCCTGCGCGTGCGCCGACAGCGGGACGTGCACCGCCATCTGGTCGCCGTCGAAGTCCGCATTGAAGGCGTGGCAGACCAGCGGATGAAGCTGGATCGCCTTCCCGTCGATGAGCACCGGCTCGAAGGCCTGAATCCCCAGACGGTGCAGCGTCGGCGCGCGGTTCAGCAGCACCGGGTGATCCTCGATGACCTCCTCCAGCGCATCCCACACCTCGCTGCGCAGCCGGTCCACCATCCGCTTCGCGGTCTTGATGTTGGTGGTGTAGCCCTTCTCCACCAGCCGCTTCATCACGAACGGCTTGAACAGCTCCAGGGCCATCTCGCGCGGGATACCCGCCTGGTGCAGCCTCAGGTCTGGGCCGACCACGATCACTGAGCGCCCGGAGTAGTCCACGCGCTTCCCCAGCAGGTTCTTGCGGAACCGCCCCTCCTTGCCCTTGAGCATGTCGCTCAGGCTCTTCAGGGGCCGCTTGTTCGAGCCCTGGACGGGCCGGGCGCGCCGGCCGTTGTCGATCAGCGCGTCCACGGCCTCCTGCAGCAGGCGCTTCTCGTGGTTGATGATGGACTCGGGCGCCTTGATCTCCACGATGCGCCGCAGCCGGTTGTTGCGGTTGATGATTCGGCGGTACAGGTCGTTGAGGTCCGACGTGGCGAAGCGCCCGCCGTCGAGCTGCACCATCGGCCGCAGCTCCGGCGGCAGCACGGGGATCGCTTCCAGGACCATCCACTCGGGGCGGTTCTTCGACTTCCGGAAGGCCTCGACGATCTTCAGGCGCTTGATCGCCCGCGCCCGGCGGGCGCCGGTGCGCTCCTCGATCTCCTTGCGCAGCTCCCGAGAGAGTTCCTCCAGGTCGATCTGCTTCAGCAGTTCCTGCAGCGCCTGGGCGCCCAGGCCCGCGTGGAACACATGGCTGAAGTCCCCGCCCATGTGGCTCGCGCAGACCTCGGTGAGCAGCTTCAGCGCCCGGTAGTCCAGCTCCGAGATGAGCTGCCTGGGTTGCAGCTCGAACAGCACCTGCACCGCTCGATCCAGCTCCCCCTTCTGCTCCCCTGCCGCCTCGGTCTCCGCCTGCATCCGGCTGGTCAGCTCCTCCGCGCTCTGCGGCGTCGGCGGCGTGAACCAGTCCGCATCCCACACCATCCCCTCCTCCTCGTCCTCCTCGCCCTCCGGCTCCTCCTCCGGCTCCTCCGCCGCGCCACCCCCTTCGGCCTCGCTCTTGAGGTACTCCTCATACCGCCGCTGCAGATCGGCGGTGGCCTCCTGGCACTCCTCGTCGATGATCTGCTTCTGCTTCGCGACGGCGCTCTGGATCTTGTCGTGGTGCTGGCGCAGCCGGTCCACGTCCACGTGGGTCACGATGTACGAGGCGAAGTAGACGACCTTCTCCAGTATCCGCGTGGACATGTCCAGCAGCAGGCTGATCGGGCTTGGCACGCCCTTCAGGTACCAGATGTGGCACACCGGGGCCGCCAGCTCGATATGGCCCATCCGCCGCCGGCGAACCTTGGCGCGCGTGACCTCCACCCCGCACCGATCGCAGATGATGCCCTTGAACTTCACCTTCTTGTACTTGCCGCAGTGGCACTCCCAGTCCCGCGAGGGGCCGAAGATCCGCTCGCAGAACAGGCCGTCCCGTTCCGGCTTGAAGGTGCGGTAGTTGATGGTCTCGGGCTTCTTCACTTCGCCCCGAGACCACACGCGGATGTCCTTGGGTGAGGCCAGAGCAATGCCTACAACGTCGAAGTTGGCTCCTTCCGCCAAGCTCACTCGCCTCCTTAGCGACTCGTTCGGGGTTCAGCGTTCGGGGTTGGCTGCTTGGGCCTCGGTATCCAGCGGTGGGGGGCCGAAATACACGGACACAGGCCCCGAGGAGCTACTGCCGCCAACGCCGAACACCGAACCCTGAACGCCGAACCCGCCGATCAGTCGAACTCCTCATCCGACTCCACCATCTCCACCACGCGTCCCTCGCCCGTCTCCGTAGTCACCTGCAGCCCGAGGCTCTGCAGCTCCTTGATGAGGATCTTGAATGACTCGGGCACGCCGGGCTCCTGGATGTTCTCGCCCTTCACGATCGACTCGTACGTCTTCACGCGGCCCATCACGTCGTCCGACTTGATCGTCAGAATCTCCTGGAGCGTATGAGCCGCGCCGTACGCCTCCAGCGCCCAGACTTCCATCTCGCCGAACCGCTGCCCGCCGAACTGCGCCTTCCCGCCCAATGGCTGCTGCGTGACGAGCGAGTAGGGCCCGGTCGAGCGTGCGTGGATCTTGTCCTCGACCAGGTGCAGGAGCTTCAGGATGTACATGTAGCCGACGGTGACCGCCTTGTTGAACGGCTCCCCCGTGCGCCCGTCGTACAGGATCATCTGCCCGGTGGCGGGGTCGAGTTGCGCCTCCACCAACGCGTTCCGGACGGCACGATCGTAGATGGCCTTGGCCCGGGTGCGGCGCTGACCGTCGGCGACCTTCTCGGGCTCGACGCCCAGCCACTCACCCAGTTCCTCCAGTTCCTCCGGCGTGCGCTCGGCGAGTTGGGAGACCACGGCCGCCTCGATGTCCGCCAGCGTGGCCTCGCCGTTCAGCCGCACCCAGTCGCCAAAGCGGTTCAGCTCGTCCGTGGCGTACGAGCGCACGGCGCGCATCGCCATCGAGTCCCGGACGTTCTGCAGCCCCTCCCACAACACGTCCTGCCCAATGCCCTCGAAGATCGGGCAGCTGTAGGTCTCCCCCAGCTGCCGTGCGATGAGCCCCAGGTGCGTCTCGATGATCTGCCCCATGTTCATGCGCGAGGGTACGCTCAGCGGGTTGAGGCAGATGTCGATCGGCGTCCCGTCCGGCAGGAAGGGCATGTCCTCCTCGGGCATGATCTTCGCGATGACGCCCTTGTTCCCGTGCCGCCCCGTTAGCTTGTCGCCCACCATGACCTTCCGCTGCTGCGCGACGTAGATGCGCACGAGCTGGTTGACGCCCGGCAGCAGCTCATCTCCCGGCCGGCGCTTCAGGTTCCCCGCGCACCGCTTGCACTCCAGCACTTCCGGCGGCTTGCCGAAGTTGAACTCCACATGGCACGTGTCGCACTCGTACTTGTAGCGGCTGAACACCTTGGTGGCGATGACGATGCCCTTCTCCCCGTGCGGCACCGGCAGGGAGACGTCGCGCATCTCCTCGGCCTTCTTGCCGAAGATCGCGATGACCAGCTTCTCCTCGGCCGTCAGCTCCGACTGACCCTTCGGCGCCACCTTCCCCACCAGGATGTCCTCGGGCCGCACCTCAGCCCCCACGCGCACGATGCCCGTGTCGTCCAGGTCCCGCAGCGCGTCCTCCCCCACGTTGGGAATGTCCCGCGTGATCTCCTCGGGCCCCAGCTTCGTGTCCCGCGCCTCGGTCTCGAACTTCTCGATGTGGATCGAGGTGAACGTGTCGTCCTTCACCAGCCGCTCGCTGATGAGCACCGCGTCCTCGTAGTTGTTCCCCTCGAACGGCAGGAAGGCCACCAGCAGGTTCTTCCCCAAGGCCAACTCGCCACCCCGCGTGCAGGGCCCGTCCGCCAGCGGCTGGCTCTTGCGGACCGTTTGGCCCTTGACGACGCGGCGCTTCTGGCTGATGCACGTGCCCATGTTGGTGCGGACGAAGTTCTGCAGCCGATACGTGGTTGGCTCCGCCTCGCCGTCGTACTGCACCACGATCACGTCGGCACTGGACTGCAGCACCCTTCCGGCTTTCTCCGCCAACAGCACCGCCCCCGCATCCTCCGCCGCGCGCCGCTCCATTCCCGTCGTGATCAGCGGCCGCTCGCTCACGATCAGCGGCACCGCCTGCCGCTGCATGTTCGAGCCCGCCAGGCCGCGAACCGGCTCATCGTTCTCCAGGAACGGGATCAGCGCGGTCGCGACGCTGAACACCTGCTTGGCCGTCACGTCCCGGTAGTGGACCTCCTCCGGCCTCACGATCGGGAACTTGCCGGAGCAGCGCACCTGCACGCGCTTGTCCACGAACCGCCCCTTCTCGTCGATGGGGGCGGACGCCGGGGCGATGTGCTTCTCCTCCTCCTCGTCGGCGGTGAGGTAATGCACTTCCTCCGTGACACGCCCGTCCTTCACGACCTGGTAGGGCGTCTGGATGAAGCCGTACGGGTCGAGTAGCGCGTGCAGTGCCAGATAGCCGATGAGACCGATGTTCGGGCCTTCCGGGGTCTCGATCGGGCAGATGCGGCCGTAGTGCGAGTGGTGCACGTCCCGGACTTCGAGCTTCGCGCTCTGCTTGCTCAGCCCGCCGGGCCCCAGCGCGCTCAGACGCCGCTTGTGCGCCAGCTCTGCCAGCGGGTTGATCTGGTCCATGAACTGCGACAGCGACCCGCTGCCGAAGAAGCTCTTCACCTGCGCCCCGATCGGCTTGATGCTGATGATGCTCTGCGCCACCATCTTGTCCGGCTCGAGGCTCGTCATCCGCTCCTTCGCCACCCGCTCCATCCGCAGAAAGCCCAGCCGCAGCTGCGCCTGCATCAACTCGCCCACGGCGCGGACGCGCTTGTTCTGCAGGTGGTCGATGTCGTCGGTCGTGCCCTGGCCGCGGGGTAGCCCCAGCAGATAGTGGACGATCGCCAGGATGTCGGCGCGCGTGAGGACCCGCGCGTCCAGCGGCACGTCGATCCCCAGCTTCTTGTTCATCTTGTATCGGCCAACCGGCGCCAGGTCGTACCGCTTCACGTCGAAGAAGTAGGAGCCGATCAGCGACTCCGCGCTCTCCACCGTCGGCGGGTCGCCCGGCCGGATCTTGCGGTACGTGTCCAGCAGACCCTCCTCGGCCGTGTGCGAGTTGTCCACCCTCAGCGTCGCCGCGATCTGGTGCGGTACGCGGATCACCTCGAGCTTCTTGCGGCCCAGGCCCGCGATGTGCTTCGCATCCGCCACCGAGATCAGCGACCACGGCTCGACGATCGCATCCCCGTTCGCATCGACCACCGGGCCCGTGCTGAAGAACTCGTCGCGGACCTCCACGCCCGGGGCCTGGTGCGCGTGCTGCTCGGCGATGATCGCCGGCAGTTCCGTAACGTCCACGCGCTCCTTCGTCCCGAACAGCGTGAGGATCTCCTCGTCCGTGCCGGTCGGCGGCGCCTGCTGCTCCTGCTGCCCGTGCTCGAACCAGTCCAGCGCCCGCAGCAGCGTGGTCACCGGGAACTTGCGCGTCTGGCCGACCTTGATGCTGATGACCCCGACCCCATCTGTGTCGATCTCGACCCAGGCTCCCTCGTTCGGGATCACCTGCGCCGAGTAGAGCATCCGACCGGAGAAGTCGATGCTGTCGCGGAAGTAGACGCCGAACGACCGCGCGAGCTGGCTGATGACCACGCGCTCCGCCCCGTTGATGAGGAACGTCCCGCGTTCCGTCATCTTGGGCAGCTCGCCCATGTACACTTCGCTTTCCTTGATCTCGCCGACTTCCTTGTTGACCAGCCGCACCTTCACGTACAGCGGCGCCTCGTACGTCGCATCCCGCTCCCGGCACTCCTCGAGCGAGAGCTTCGGCTCCGCGATCGCGTAGTCCATGAACTCCAGCGCGATGTTCCCGGTGTAGTCCTCCACCGGGCTGAAGCTGTCGAACAGCTCGCGCAGACCATCCGTCAAGAACCACTCGTACGATTCGAGCTGGATCTCGATCAGGTTGGGCAGCGGCAGAATCTCGTCGTCGGACCGAACAGCCTCGGCAATCGGCTTGGCGCTCCCTGCCATGTCCCGTGATCCTCCTGGCGCGGCACTGCTCAGCGGTTGCGTTTCAGGTCCTGCAAAGGGGCGGAAGCGAACTCACGCACGGCAACAGGCCGCGCGTGTCGGTGGCGTGCGCATGATGGGTCTGGCCATGAATGTCCGCGAACACGAATACCCGTGCGTGGCAGAGGGGTCGTGAACGAAAGGTCATTTTAGCCCACGCGCCCGCCGATTGTCAAGCGGATTCTCCGGCCGAATCACAGCACCCACGGCTTACAGGCTCCTCACCGTGCTGCGGGCCCCAGCGGGCCCCGGCCGCATCCGCTCCCGGCGGGCGCGCCTCTACTGGATTCCTCATGAATACGGAAACAGTGGGGCGGGCATTCCTGCCCGCCAGGGCCCCTTGGCGGGCAGGAATGCCCGCCCCACCGTTTCCGTGTTTGTGCGAAGCTCAGTAATCGGATGTTCCGTCTCGCCGACCCCTTGTCTACCGGGGTCCACACTGACATATACGCCTGCCGCACGGGGGAGGTTCCGTCGGGCCGAGTGACGCCGGAACACAAGGAACGCGAGGCCTCACGGCGAACAAGTGGGAGGATCGGCTACTCCCGGAGGCTCCTCTTGACGGCTCTTGGTTGGCTTGCGCTGACGTGGCTGGCGCCGTGGCTCTCCCCCCATCAGGTCGCCCCCCGGGCCGAGATCGCGCTCCCGGTGCTGTTGCCGGCGGGCTTGCCTGTCCTGCGCGCCCCGGACGGGGCCCGGCCGCCCGTCGTTGTGGTGGAGGGCGACTACCTCGGGCCGGATGGCCAAGGACTACAGGCGGAGGCGGCGCGCTTCGCGAGCAACGTGAGGCGGGCGCTGCAGGCGGCGTGTGTGGCTCACGAGACCTCAAAGGACTCGACGGTTGAGAAGTGGGGCCTGCCCCGGAGCTGCCAGGTAGCGCTGCTCCCCTACAACCGCGCGGTCTCCCCGGGGGAGTTGGCGCACCTCCGGGCCTTCCTGGATCGCGGCGGGAAGCTGATCATCCTCTACGTCGGCCCTGATGAGCTGCTCCTCGCGGCCGGAGTGCAACCGGGCGCCGTCGTGCAGGCCGAGCGGGACGGGCAGTTCGTGGGGATCGCCTTCCGGCCGGGCGCCCTGCCGGCGCTGCCGGACGGCATCCTGCAGACCTCCTGGAACGTCCGCCGCTGCGAGCCGCTCCCCGGGTCTGTGCTCATCGGGAGCTGGGTGGACTCGCAGGGCGCGGACACGGGCCTGCCCGCAGTGGTGCTGGGCAGCGGCGGCGCCTTCATCTCCCACGTGTTCGCCGAGGGCGACGAGTATCGCAAGGGGCAGTTGCTCCGGGCCGTCATCGGCCACTTCTGCCCGGCCATCTGGCCGGAGACCGTGCGGGGCGAGCTGGCAGAGATCAACGCGGTCGGGCGTTTCGGGACGCTGGCGCGGCTGCGGGACCACTTGCAGAACCGCAAGAACGCCGGCCAGCAAGTGGACCTGCCCCTCGATGCCGCCAATCGCGCGCTGCAGCTCACCGACGCCGCCCGCGAGGCCCTGGCGCGCGGCGATGCGCTCGCCGCGATCGAGGCCGCCGGCGCGGCTCGAACCGCCGCCGCGCGGGCCTTCTGGGCGGCCTACCCCTCGAAGCCCGGCGAACTCCGTGGGGCGTGGATGATCTACCGGGGCCGGCCCACCTGGGATGATACGATGCGGAACCTACGCGCCGCGAACCTCAACGCGGTGATGCCCCGGTTCTGCTCGGCGGGAGTCGCGTACTTCCCCTCGAAGTACCTCCCCCACGCTCCCTACATGAAGCAGAACGGCGACCAGCTCGCCCAGGCGTGCGAGGCGGCGCAGAAGTACGGCATCCCCGTCCATGCCCGCATGCTGGCGCTGTTCGTCTACGAGGCGCCGGAGGGCGTCCTGCAGGCCTACAAGCAGGCCGGGCGCCTCATGGTGAACACCACGGGCGGGACCGAGAGCTGGCTCTGCCCGACCAACCCGCTGAACCGCCAGGCGGTCGTCGGCGCGTGCCTCGAGATGGCGCGCTACCCGGTGTCGGGCATCCAGCTCGACTACATCCGCTATCCCTGGAAGACCTACTGCTACTGCAAGACGTGTCGGGCGAAGTTCGAGCAGGACCTGCGTGTGAAGGTCGAGATGTGGCCCTTCGACTGCAGCGAGGGCAAGTACCGAGGGCGCTTCGCGGACTGGCGCCGCGAGCAGATCACGAGCCTCGTGCGGGAGATCCGCCTCCGGCTGAAGGACCTCAACCCAAGCCTCATGTTCTCCGCGGACGTGTTCGTCAACTGGGAGGGTCACCGCGAGAGCTTCGGGCAGGACTGGAAGGTGTGGGTCGATTCCGGCCTTCTCGACTTCGCCTGCCCGATGGACTACTTCGGGGATGACGACACGTTCACTGCATGGGTCACGAAGCAGCGCCAGTGGACACGCTGGGAGACGCCGATGTGCGTCGGCCTCGGCCCCCGCGTCGAGAACGTGTACCTCGACCCCCAGCACGTGCTGACCCAGGTGGAGCTGTCCCGCAAGCTGGGCGGCGACGGGTGGGTGCTCTTCGACTACGACGAGACCCTCGCCGCCGAGCATCTCCCCGTCGTCGGCGCCGGCGTCAGCAGCGAACCCACCGACTTCACCCCCGGCCCTCCGATCCTCCGCTGCAACGCGACGCCCACCGCCGGCGGCGCGAAGCTACAGTACCGCCTGGACACGGGCGGCGAGCCCTTCCCCTCTCCCCTCACCAGCGACGTGGGACGCCCCAACCTCCGGCTGCCCGGCGTGGTCGTCCAAAGCGCCCAGGTGAGCCTCTACACCGCCGACGCCTGGCCCGTCTTCGACCTGGGCGCCCTCGCCCCCGACGAGTCCCTCAGCCGCGAGCTGCGTCTCGCAGCCGGTTCCTACCGCCTCTGCGCGCAAGGGACCTGCGTCCGCCCGGGCGGGCAGGCCCCGGAGACGTTCGTGAGGTGGAGCCCGGTGTTCGGCGCCGGGTGAGACGGACGCCGCGATTCCGCACCCCTCGCGGCGGTTGACCCGAGTTGGCGGTTTGTGTATACTGCAGCGGCTCACTGGTTGGGAGATCCGAAAGCGAGGCGAAGGGCTTTGTCGAGAGAGAACTCAGACAGAGGGCGTGCGCGGCCACGCGTGCCGCGAAAGGGCGGTCCACGCCGCAAGAAGCGGCGGGTCTGCAACTTCTGCGCGGAGCGGCGCACGTTCATCGTTGACTACAAGCATGTCAGGACGATCCGCGAGCACCTGGACGAGCGAGGCCGAATCCGCAAGGCGCGTCAGACCGGCACCTGTCGGAAGCACCAGAGGAAGCTCGCCAACGCCATCAAGCGTGCGCGACAGATGGCGCTGGTGCCGTACGCGACGGACTAACCGCGCCGAGCGGCGCGGACCATGCGGCATGATACGGGCCCGCGGGCTGGCCGGGCACATTGTTTGGGGTGCCCGGTGCGTGGGTGCGTTATCTTGTGCCGGACGGGTTCCGGACACTTGGCGTCCGCGGCGGACGGCGCGGATCGCTTCGGAGTCAGGCGAACATGAGTGACGGCGGATTACACGTCAGTTCCCGGAAGGCCCTCAGCGAGAGCGGCGTTACGATCATCGACGTGAAGGGCGATCTGGCCGACCAGACGGCCGACGAGATGGCGCAAACCCTCACGCGGCTGATCTCCGCCGGCCGGCGCAACATCGTGCTCAACCTGGGCGGGACCGACCTGATCAGCACTCAAGGCATCGCTCAGTGCGTGGCGGCCCAGAAGCGATTGCGTGAGCGCGGCGGGGAGCTCAAGATCGCCGGCGCGTCCACGGAGCTGCGGCGCATCTTCGACTTCGTCTCTCTCGCTCAGGTCATCGAGTGTCACCCCGAGGTGCGCCACGCCGTCCAGGCCTTCGTCAAGGTCGGCGACCAGAAGGCCGAGAAGCCCAAGAAGCCCCGGAAGAAGTAGCGCGACCTCCCCGGCAACTCCCCCTGTGGGTGAGTGTCAAACACCACTGCTCGGGCAGGCGCCGCCGGGAACGTCGGGACCCTTGCCGACGGTGGGGCGGCCGGAGGCAGGAATGGCGCCGACTGTCGTTGAACCCTCTCACGAGCCACTCGGGAGGGCGTGTCACGTGGTTGCCGCCAAGTATCGATGGCCGCGGCTAAGGTGGAAGCTCAGCCTGTTCGGCGCCGACGTGCTCAGCGCCGCCGTGGCGTTCCACGCAGCCATTCTGGTGAGCCGCGGAGATCTACCCCTGCACCAGGCCTGGAGCGCGGGCGCCGGCCCGGCGCTGCTCGTGCTGGGCGCCTGGCTGGTCTTCTCCATGCGCCATCCCGGCTTTCTGCCTCGCCCCCATCGTCCCCTGATCACCACCGCCAGCCAATGTCTGCTCGCGGTAGCCGGAGGCGCGGCGACGGCCGTGGTCCTGTTGTACGTCGCTGCTCCCCAGAGTCTCGTGGGTCGCGCCGTGCTGGTGCCCGCCTCCGGGCTGATGTTCGGGTTGATGGTGCTCACCCGCCACGCAGCCGGCGCCCTGGCGTCCCGGGAGGCCTTCGTCCAGCGCTACCTCATCCTGGGTAACGGCGAGCGCTCGAAGGCCATCGTCAATGAGCTGCACAACGGCCGGCACCCTTACAAGCAGCTTGTCGGCCTCATCCCCTTCGATCCCGGAGAGCCGGTCCCGACCGACGTAGCCGTCCTTGCGCCTCCCGCCTCCACCGAGGCCCTCGTCGAGGAACTCGAAGTCACCCATGCGATCGTCTGCCATCCCCAGCCCCTCCCCGAGGCCGCAGCGCGCTGCGTCGCCGAGTGCGAGGCCGCCGGCGTCGAGGTCCACTCGATGGAGGCCGCGTATGAGGTGCTGACCCGCCGTGTGCCTCTGTTCCACGTCGGCGATGAGTGGATCGCCAGTCTGGACGCCTCGGCTCACACACTCTACGCGACCCGTGTGAAGCGCGCCCTTGACGTGATCCTCGCCGCTCTCGGCCTGCTGCTCACCTGGCCCCTCATCCTGATCGCCGCGCTGCTCATCAAGCTCACCTCCAGGGGGCCCGCCCTCTACAGCCAGGAACGGATCGGCTTCCACGGCCGCCCCTTCACCTTCACCAAGCTCCGCACCATGGTCGAAGACGCCGAGGCCGACACCGGCCCCGTCTGGGCCTGCGAGGACGACCCGCGAATCACCCCCGTCGGCAGGTTCCTCCGGAAGGCCCGCCTGGACGAGATCCCCCAGCTCTGGAGCGTGTTGCGAGGCGACATGAGCCTCGTTGGTCCGCGCCCGGAGCGCCAGCACTTCGTAGACCGGTTCCTGAAGGAGATCCCGCTCTACGGCAAGCGACTGCTCGTGCAGCCGGGAATCACCGGCTGGGCCCAGGTGCACCACAGCTACGATGCGAGCGTCGAGGACGTCATCGAGAAGCTCCGCTACGATCTCTTCTACGTGAACCATGTCTCCTTCAAGCTCGACCTCCTGATCCTCCTCAAGACCATCGACGTCGTCATCCGCGGCCGCGGCGCCCGCTGACTCCTGTGGGGTCGTTCGGGACTGTCCAAGTCTCGATCCCGCACGGGATCGAGACGCATGGACTGTCCGTCGTTTCCGTCGCCGTCCTCTCCCCCTGGCAACTCACTTGCAGTGCCGTCTGTCGCCTCGTTGCCGAAGGACTCGCCTATCGCGCGCGCGAATCCCACTGACGAGGTGAGGCTACACGATGGACTTCGACCCGGTCGAGCGACCGACCAACTGGGAGAACCAACTGACCTGGCGTCCCGGCGCCCACCACTTCGCGGCGACGCTCGGCATGTCGGCGCCGAGGAACGTGTGGGAGACGGCGGTCCACGCCAACAGCGGCTACGAGCTGTACATGCGCGACCGCTTGCCGCAGGCCGCCAAGGCCATCCGCCGGGCGATGCTCGGGCACGCCTGGCCTCAGTGGCTGGGGCAGCTCCTCTACGTGACCGAGGGCGAGCTGGAGGCGCGGGACTTCGGTCGTCGGGTCGAGTGCCCGCCGTTCATCTTCGAGGTGCCCGCCGACGACCCGGACGCCGACCCCCTCATCGACCTCACCGAGACCCACGCCAGCCGCGCCGAGAAGCTGCTCGCCGCCGACCGCCAACCGACGCTCTTCACCTTCCTCCCTCCCGATACGCTCATCGACCACAGCCACTCCCGGCACGGGTACATGGTGCCCAAGCTCCCCTACTACAAGATCTGCTTGCCCTACGAGCCGGGGAAGCCCATCTCCCGCCTCGCGCGAGGCCTGGTACACGAGTACGTTCACGTCCTGGAGAACGAGCTGAGCCAGGGCGAATCCCCGCGTTGGCTGAGGGAGGGACTGGCCGAATGGGCCGACGGGGAGCTGGTGGACCAGGAGGAGGTGGATGACCTGGTCCTCCTGCCCGGCGAATACCCGAGGCTGGGCGAGATCGAGGGCCTGTTCAGCTCGGGCCATCACATCGACGACGAGGAGATGGACTACGCGTACGCGGCGGCCTTGTCGGCGGTGGCGCACCTCGCCGATCGCCATGGCCTCTGGGACGTGCGCGACCTCCTGGCCCGGCTCCGGAAGCAGCGCGAGGGGGCGGCCTTCAAGGACGCCTTCGGCGAATCGGAGCGTGCCTTCGAGAAGGCCTGGCACCAGTGGCTGAAGGAGAACCCGGTCCAGATGCCCCCGCTCCTGTAGCCGAGGTGCCAGTTCGGACCTCCGGGACCGCCCAGGTGTGGTGTACACTCGTAGGTTGTCGCAATCCTCGCCGTGCCGGAGAGGTCATGTCGTGCCGTAAGCCGAATACGGCGAGGGGGTTCGGGCGCGATGTTGTCGGTTTGTCGACATCCAGCCGGACCGGGACCCAAGTGGCCTACGCGGACGGAGGAGGCTATCCAGGATGCCAGCTCGTCAGGTCAAGAACGAGTACGTGACCTACGCCGAACTCGTGTCAGACATCGAGGGTGGTGTGCTGAAGATCCCCGACTTCCAACGCGACTTCGACTGGGGCATTGAGCGGACCCTGAGGCTGCTCGATTCCCTGGCGAAGGGGTACCCCATCGGCAGCTTCCTGTTCTGGGACACCCAGGAGCCTTACGGCAGTGTTCGGAACATCGGCGGACTGGCCCTCCCCGATACCCCGGAAGGGAGGGATGTGACGTACGTGCTGGACGGTCAGCAGCGGATCACCTCCTTGTACGCGGCCGCGAAGGGAGCCCAGATCGAGGGACGCGCCTACCGCGTCTATTGCGACCTCTCAACCGACCCGAGCGACGGGGAGTTCTTCAGTTGCCACGCGGGCGACCCAAGCCGCTGCGTCGAGCTCTCGGAGCTTATCGGGCCTGACCAGCACATCGCGTACGACAGGCTTGCCGAGGAGGCACGGCCCTGCTTCAACCGGGTACGCGACGCGTTCCGGTTGAGCCACTGGCCTGTCATCCGTGTCAAGCACCAGCCACTTGACGTCGTGTGCGAGATGTTCGAGCGCCTGAACCGCGGGGGCATGGAGCTGGACACCTTTGACATCATGGTCGCGAAGACGTGGACGCCGGACTTCAGCCTTCGGGAACGCTGCGATGAGGTCGCCCGAGCTCTGGAGAACAAGGGCTTTGGGCGTGCGGCGGACACGACCATCCTGCAGGCGGTCGCAGCCCAGCTCGTGGGGAGCATCAAGGAGAGGGAGATACTCCGCATTAAGCGAGAGGAGATCATCTCCGCTTGGGACAGCGCGACCGAGGCCGTTCGCCACGCCGTCGACTTCGTGCGCCAGACCCTCGGTGTTCCCGGAATCAGGCTCCTGCCGTATCCTGCTGTCCTAGTGGTCCTGTCCTTCTTCTTCCGCAAGCGGGGCTTGGTGGCACCAGACCGCCGCCAAGCGGAGCGGCTGATGCAGTACTACTGGCGCGCCGGCTTCCAGGAGCGCTATGGATCGAACCCAAGCAGCACGGTCCCGGAGGACTTCCGTTTGGTTGAGGATGTAGCCGCATCCCGGCCCGCTGAGGTGCCGGTCCAGTGGCCGGTCACGTGGGAAGAGGTGAGGGACGCCCAGCTTCGGTTGGGGTCCGCCTTCTGCAGGACACTGCTCTCCCTTCTCGCGCACGAGGGCCCCGTGGACCTGCGGAACGGCTCCCGCGTGGTTCTGGACAACCAGTACCTAGCGCAAGCCAACAGCAGGCACTACCACCACGTCTTCCCCAAGGCGTGGTTGGCCCGAGTAGGCCTCTCGGAGGCGGCGAACAGCCTCGCCAACATCATGCTGGTGCCCGCTCAGGCCAACCTGCGGATCGGTGCCAAGCCCCCCTCTTCGTACATGCGTGACTTCCAAAGGAAGGCTGGTCCGTCCTGGTCGCGCTGGCTACAGAGACACCTGATCACCGCCGCCGGTGCGAAAGCCCTCATGGAGGATGACTTCGGAGCGTTCGTTAGCGCACGCGCCAAGGCAATGGCCCGCAAAGCCAACAAGGCGCAAGGTCTCTCCAACCAGGAAGTGCGACGCCTCATCACTGAATGGGAGGACGAGGAGTAGCGCGCCCGGACTTCGGCGACTGACCGAGCGCAGTGCCACCAGACTCCCGCGCGCAGCGCGGCCGCTGCGCGGGAAGGGACCGGTGACAGTCCGCCCATCCCGCGATTCCCTCGGCCTCTTCCCTCGTCGGCAACTCCGTCAGGTCATTCGGACGGCTGATCCACAAGGCCGCGGCGTCCGACCCGAAGCGCGCAGCCTCGGCGGGCGACTTCCCGAGAATCAGCCCGGCGAGCAGTCCCGCGTGGAACACATCCCCCGCGCCCACGTCATAGAGCACCTCCACCTTCCGCGCCGGGACGTGTTCCCGCTTTCCATCCGCGCACACGATCGTCCCCTCTTCCCCACCCGTAACCGCCACGACGGCGGGGCCCAGGCGCTCGATCTCGTCCAGAGCCGCCCCCAGCTCATCGCAGTCAGCGATGAAGGCGGCCTCCTCGCGGTTCATCACGGCGACATCAGCCAGGGAGAGGGCCTTGCGCTGCAGGGCGCGGATCTCGTCCTCACCCTCCGACCAGGAGGCGGGCCGGTAGTTCACCGCGTAGCAGATGCTCACGCCTGCGCTCTTCGCGCGCTCCGCCGCCTCGAAGGCCACTTCGCGCAGGGGCGGCTTGCGGATCGCCGCCTCGCTGAGGTCGAAGAACCGCACCCCCGCTAGCGATCCGCCGACCACATCCTCGGCCGATAGCGCCGCGATCGGGTCCGAGTGCCCGGGCACGCGGTAGAAGTAGAAGCGCTTGCCGCCCAGCCGATCCGCCCAGCAGAACGACACCGTCGTCAGTTGCCCCGCAACCGTCTTCACCCGCGAGGTGTCGATGCCCAGCTCCGCCATGCGCGCCGTCACCCACTGGCCCCACTCGTCGTCGCCGACCCCCGTCGCCAGGGCCACCCGCACCCCCAGCTTCGCGAGCGCCGCCGCGAAGTTGCAGGACGCCCCGCCCGGCAGCGCCCGCAGCTCCCGCACCTCGGTCAGGGGGACGCCCAGCTCGGTCGGGCTGATCTCAACCATCACCGAGCCGAGAGCCAGCACATCCGGAGCCACAACACACGCCTCACTGCCCATGTGAGCCTGTCACCTTCCCCTCGCGTGCGGATCGCCTTTGCCGTGCTGGGAGCGCCGGCACCCTTGCCGGCAGAGGTGGCAGGCCGTCTGCCGTTGTCGTACAGGACGGCCAAGGCAACGCCCACTCGCCACAGCAGCCGGCAAGGGTGCCGGCGCTCCCAGCAACGACATCCCTGTCGGTCCGGAGCGGGTCGCCGCGCGATCGTGCGTCGACCCAGGAACTGCCCCGTCTATTCGCCAACCCGCATTCGCTTTCCTGAAGGGCCTCGTGAAGCCGCGCGCGAACTGGCTCGCGCCTAGCGACCCTGACCAACGCCAATCGAGGTGACTGCCGTGATTCGAGACCTGGCCGTGCTGCGAAGTGGCCATACGAAGCGCATCTCCAGTTGGGACCGAACGGGCGGCAACGCCGACGCACTGCACATCGAGCAGGGCGAGACCCGCGCCCTGGCCGAGATCTCCGGGCCGGGCATCATCCGGCACATCTGGGTGACGATCTCCTGCGAGGACGAGTTCTACCTGCGCAAGCTGCTCCTGCGGATGTACTGGGATGGGATGGACAGCCCCAGCGTCGAGGCGCCCATCGGCGACTTCTTCGGCGTGGGCCATGCGAAGGTGAGCTCGTTCTCCTGCTGCGTGCTGAACATGTCCGCCAACGCGGGGAATGACCGCCACGCGGCGATGAACTGCTACTTCCCGATGCCCTTCGGCGCCGGTGCGCGGATCGAGGTCGTCAACGAGTGCGAGACCCCCGTCGGCGCCTTCTACTACTACGTGGACTACGACGAACTCGGCGCGCCGCCGGTGGACCAGGGGCGCTTCCACGCGTGCTGGCGGCGCGAGAACCCGTGCGACGGCTGGATGCCCCAGAGCTACTGGCAGGGCGGACCGCAGCATCGCGAGGTCGCGAACCAGCCCAACCTCAGCGACAAGGGCAACTACCTCCTCCTCGAGGCGACGGGGCGCGGGCACTACGTCGGCTGCAACCTCAGCGTGCACAACCTCTACGGCGGCTGGTGGGGCGAAGGGGATGACATGTTCATGATCGATGGTGCCAAGTGGCCGCCCGACATGCACGGCACCGGCTCGGAGGACTACTTCAGCCACGCCTGGGGCATGCAGGTCCAGAACGCCTTCATCTACAACGGCGTCTCGTACCACAAGCCCGGCACCTTCCGCAACTACAACGAGCGGATTACCGTCTACCGCTACCACATCCCCGATCCCGTCATCTTCCACGAGTCGCTGCGCGTCTCCATCGAGCACGGTCACGCGAACAAGCGCGCCGACGACTACTCGTCGGTCGCATACTGGTACCAGACGCTGCCGCACAAGCCCTTCCCGCCTATCCTGCCCGTCGAGCAGCGCCTGCCGCGTCCCGACATGAATCTGCTGCCGGTAGATCGCGTCGGGCCCGCGCGTGTAAAGCTGCCGAAGGCCAGGTAGGAGCGGCTTCAGCCGCGATGCCGTTGCCTCACGGAGGATCACAATGCTGCCGCTCCTCCTGCTTCTCCCTCTCGCCCAACCTGCCCCGCCTCCCGATGGGCCCGGCTTCACCTCCCTCTGCGCGGACGCGGAGCTGAGCGCGTGGCGGCTGCCGAAGCCCGGCGCGTGGGAGTGCACCGATGGCGTGATCCGGCGCGTGACCGGCGGCACGCTGTTCACGCGGCACATCTACGAGGACTTCACGCTGAGGCTCGACTTCAAGATCGGGAAGGGCGGCAACAGTGGGGTCTTCGTGCGCGCGCCGCTCTCGGGCCGGCATTCGGCCCTCGGGATGGAGGTGCAGATCGCCGGGGACTCCGGCAAGCCGCCGGGCAAGGAGAGCACCGGCTCGCTCTACGCAGCCAAGGCGCCGAGCGTCGCGGCAAACCGGCCCGATGGCGAATGGAACGCGCTCGAAGTGGCGCTCCTCGGCCGGCACATGAAGGTCACGCTGAACGACCAGGTCATCCACGACTTCGACCTCGACGATCCCGTCGTCAACGAGGGCCTGGTGCCGGGCATCCGGCTATCCGACCGTTGCCCGCGCGGCTTCATCGGCCTGCAGGACCACGGCTCGCCCGTCGAGTTCCGCAACGTCCGAATCAAGGAGGAGCCTGAGCCGGGCTTCTCTCCTACCCCCCTGGCCCCCCTTCCTTCAGAAGGGGGGAACGACGAGGGGGTGATCAGCCTGACGGAGGGGACGCCGATCCTGAAGGGCTCTCAGGTGCTCGCCGACTGCGAGATCCGCCTGGAGTACCGCGTCGAGCCCGGCGCGCAGGCGCTCTTCCTCCCGCGCACCGGCACGAACCCGAGGAACGCGCCCATGGAGATCGTCATGGGCGATGACACGGGCAAGGCCCCCGGCCGCGAGGCCTCGGGCGCGCTCCTCGGCCTGGCCTCCACGATGGTGCCCGCCTCGCTGCCCGCCGGCGAGTGGAACGACCTCCGCGTCGTCCTCCGCGGCTGGACGGTGCAGGTCTACCTGAACGAGATGCCCGTCCTCAATGTCCCGAGCGCCAACCTCTGGGGCAAGTACATGTACACACCCCTCAAGGGCGTGCCCGCCATCGCGGCGCGAAAGGGGAAGGTGGAGGTCAGGAACGTGCGGGTGAAGGCGTTGTGAGACCGAGGTCGTCGCCTTCTTCGCGCTCTTCGTAGGCTTCGTGCTCTTCGTGTTTCAGACGTTCCCGTTCCCCCGCCTTACTCGTGCCTCAGCGCCTCTATCGGGTCGAGCTTGGCTGCCCTATACGCCGGATACGCGCCGGAGAAGACGCCGACGGCGAGGCTGAAGAGGAAGGCAACCGCGACCGCAGAGGGAGTGACCTGGGTCGGGAGGGACTTCCAGGCGGCGCCGATGCTCATGGAGCCGATCCAGCCGATGAGGATGCCGATGCCGCCGCCGATGAGGCTGAGGGTGGCGGACTCGATGAGGAACTGGCGGAGGATGTCGCCCTCGCGCGCGCCGACGGCTTTGCGGATGCCGATCTCGCGGATGCGCTCGGTGACCGACACCAGCATGATGTTCATGATCCCGATGCCGCCGACCACCAGCGAGATGCCGCCGATCCCGCCGACGACCGCGGTGAGCACGCCGATGATCTTGTTCACCATCCGCAGGATGTCCGCCTGATCGAGGACCTGGAAGTCCTCCTGACCGCGATGGCGGGCCTTCATGACGCGCTTCACTTCCAGCACCGCCCGGCGGATGGTCTCACGCGAGGTCGCGTTCAGCATGAGGTAGTCGGGATTGCCGCGCCCGAGCACCGGCTCCGCGGCGGTGATCGGGATGAAGATCCGGTTGTCCTGGTCGAGGCCGAGGTTCCGGCCCTTGACCTCCAGGAACCCGACCACCCGGAAGACCGCCCCATTCAGCGTCAGCCGCTTCCCCATCGCGTCCTCGCCGCGGAACAGTTCGTCCTCGATGGTCTTGCCGATCACGGCGACGCGCTGGCCGCCCGACACGTGCTGCTCGGTGATGAACGTCCCCTTCCGCGCCTCGGTATTGCGCACGCTCCCGTACTTGCCCGAGACCGCGAACACCATCACGGGGCGAAAGCGGCTCTCGTACTTGCATTCCGACGGGCCCTCGATGGCTCCGGCCGCCTGGGCGACGGACGGGCAGGACCTCTCCAGAGCCTGCACGTCCTCCAGCTTCAGGGGGGTCACCGATTCGCGCCGGCGCCGCCCGCGACGGGCCTCCTCCTTGCGACGGGTCGTGTCCCCGCGGGTCTCATCGCGGCCCGGCGCGAGGAAGATCAGGTTGCTGCCCAGGTCCATGAGTTCCTTGCCGACGTCGCCGCGCGCGCCCTCGCCGACCGACACGAGCAGAATCACGGCGGCCACGCCCACCGTGACACCCAGCATCGTCAGGAAGGCGCGCCCCTTGTTCGTCATCACCGCGCCGAGCGCGACGCGGAAGCTCTCCAGTATGTCCATGCCTAGAGCCTCTGCCGTTGCTGGGAGCGCCGGCACCCTTGCCGGCAGCGGTGGCGCCGTTGCTGGGAGCGCCGGCACCCTTGCCGGCAGCGGTGGCCGCCGTTGCCGTCCCCCATCACCTAGCACCCATCACCCATCACCTACTTCGTTCCGATCCGTACTCTCACACCGCCCTCGTCCTTCTCTTCCTTCTCCTCCTCACCCGCCTTCGGCTTCCCCTTCTCCTTGCCCTCGCTCTCCGTCTTGATCTTGACCTTCTTCCCGTCACGCAGGCCCTTGGCCTCGAGCGACGTGACCACTCTCTCTCCCACCTTGACGCCCGTCTTGACCTCCGTCCGCTCGATGCCCTCGGCACCCTTGGTGATCTCGCGCTTCTTCGCGACGTTGTCCTCGACGACGTAGACGTAGAACTTGCCCTCCTTGTCGTCGAAGACCGAGAAGGAGGGAACGGAGACCACGTCCTTGTTCGCCTTCGTCACGATGTCCACGTCCACCGACATCCCGCTGCGGAGCGTCTCCGTGTCGCCCTCGACGGCGAGCTTGACCGCAAAGGTCCGCACATCGCCTTGGACCTGGCGGACGGACGGGGAGATCTGCTCGACCCGGCCCTTCATCTCGGCGCCCTTGCCGAGGTAGATCTGCGCCTCCTGGCCCACCTTCACATCGGCGATGTCCGCCTCGTCGATGTTGCACTCGATCCAGACGCGGTCGGTCGCGGTGATGACGAGCATCGCGATCTCGGCGCTCGGCAGAGGCACGGCACCGCCCTGGACGTACTCGCCCTTCTTGGAGTTGACCCGCGTGACGATGCCCGAGATCGGCGCCGTGATGGTGGTGTAGCCCGCGCGTTCGGCCGCCTGCTCCAGAGCCGCCTGAGCGCGGCGCCAGTCCGCTTCGAGTGTCTGCACGTTCAGCTCCGCCTCACGCACGCTGACACGGTCCGCCTCGGCCCGGCGCGCGGAGGCCTTGCTCTGCTGGAACGCCGCCGCGGCGGCCTGCAGGTCCTCCGGGGTCGTCTGACTCTCCGTCAGTCGAAGCTGCGCGCGGGCCGACCTGAGCCGCGAGTCCGCGGAGTCACGCCGCGCCTGGGCTGTGGCGAGGTCTTCGGGCGTCGTGCGAGTGCGGAGGAGGTCGAGGTCGTGCTGGGCGCGCTTGACCGCCGCCTGCGCCTGCCGCTGCGCCGCCTGCGCCTGTTCGATCTCCTCGGGTCGGTGCGGCTGCTTCGCGAGGGCCAGGCGCTCGTTGGCGCTATCACGACTGGCGACCGCTGCGTCGCATGCAGC
>Ga0194125_10002387_pt1 | contig 31072 bp, 24 predicted proteins | sample TA2KigC250mmetaG_FD_148626 | JGI IMG/M metagenome (GOLD analysis project Ga0194125, IMG submission 148626) | Freshwater microbial communities from Lake Tanganyika, Tanzania - TA2015034 Kigoma Deep Cast 250m | ecosystem: Environmental > Aquatic > Freshwater > Lake | place: Tanzania: Lake...
GCTTCCTTCAGCACCCCAATGATCTGCTCTTCACTGAACCGCTTGCCTCGCATCGTGCCCTCCTTCGGCTACTCTAGCCACCAGAGGACTCTCTTTCAAACTGGTCCAGTTTCAGGGGAGAAGGTCAGCTGGTTGTGCAGAACCGGCGCTTCGCAAAGAAGACGAAAGTCGGCATGCGAGATCAGGGGGCACAGATCTTGTTCCCCGCTTTCCCGTACCGCACCGTCAGGTGGAAGTGACCGCTACTTGCCAAGCGGCATGGGATTGCAGAGGTTGGCTTCCGAATCGGCAACGCGGCCGCAGTTGAAACAGATATAGCGAGGCTCACGCACCAGTTCGCGTATCTCGTCTATCTTGCCCTTGCTGACGAGCACGCAAAGATGTCCCTTGTGATCGCCCTTACAGGTCTGCTGAGCAGTCATTCGTCACCTCCGTTTCTACAACGACTTGGAATACCAGATTTCCGGCTCCGTTGCCGATCCCTCGACCGCCTGACCGGCAACGAGAGTCTCCGGCTCGGACCGCATCTTTTCAACGATCGCGGCCTTGCGCGGGCCGGCCACGAGAAAGATCAGCCGGCCGGCCGTGCGAAGCAGCGCCGGCGTGACCGACACCCGGTGCGGCCCCGGGTCGCGCCGCACCGCGATGGCCATGCGGCCGACTCCGGCGCGCACATCCGCCACGCTGAAGAGCGACGCGACGTGCCCGTCTTCCCCCAGCCCGAGCAGCCCCAGCGAGATCGCTCCGCCGCCAAGCGCGAAAGCCGTCAGTTCATCGTTATACCTGTCTGCAGCCTGGTCCAGCGGCAGCTCCGTGTGCACGCGCAGAATCGCCGAATCGGCAACCCCGATGGCGGAGAGCATCTCGCGCATGTTTCCGAAATTGCTTTCCGGCGACTCAATCGTCACATACCGCTCGTCGCTTACGATGACGGACAACGACGGATCGGCCTTGAACGGGCGGCGGTGAATATGCTCGTAAAGCCCGATCGGAGTCCGCCCGCCGGACAGGATCACCGCGTGCGGTTCGGTGGACGGCGCAGTCATGTGCTCCATCATCAGCGCAAGCGCCTCGCGTTCCATCGCGCCGTATGTGTCGAATCTTCTTACTTGCATCGTAATCCTTCGGCAGAGCCGGGCACGTCAAGCGGACACCATGGAGCCGTCGCGCCCCACGTCAGGCCCAGCCGGGCAGCCAGTTCGTCCGCGCTATGCGGGCCCGGCGAGCCGAAGGCGTAGTATTCCGGTTCGATCGCCTGTTCGTCAATCTCCCTGAGAGCCGGAGTGAAAATGTCCCACGCCGCGGCAAGTTCGTCGGATCGGATGAAGAGGCTGCGGTCGCCACGGATGGCGTCGAGCAACAGGTTCTCGTAGGCTTCAGGGATCGTTTCCTCGAATGCCGAGCTGTACTTCAGGTCAAGACTGCGCGCAACCAGCTTCATTCCCGGCCCAGGCGCCTTGTTCATGATCCGGAAATATACCGCCTCGTCCGGCTGCACCCGTATCACCAGCTCATTTGTCTCCGGACACCCTTCCGCACTCCTGAAAAGACCGCCGGCCGCCGGCAGGAACTGGATGCGTATTTCCGTCATCCGCGCGTCGAGTCCCTTCCCCGCGCAGAGCAGGAAAGGCACTCCGTGCCACCGTTCGTTGTCCACCTTCAGCAACGCGGCGGCATATGTCGGAGTCCTGGATCCCGGCTTGACTGAAGGGTCCCCTGCATACCCGGGCACGGCAACGCCGCGCAAGTCCCCGGCTGAATACTGGCCGAGGACGGCGTCGGAAAGCAGCACCGGCGGCACCGCGCGCAACACCCGCACCTTCTCATCCCGGATCGAGTGCGCGTCAAGCCCGGCCGGCGGCTCCATCGCCACGAGCGCGAGCATCTGCAGAAGGTGATTCTGCATCACATCGCGGATTATGCCGATCCCGTCGAAATAGCCGGCGCGTCCGCGCACATCGAGGTCCTCCTTCCACGAGATCTGCACGCTCCGGACGTAGCGCCGGTTCCACAGTGGCTCGAAGATCACGTTGGCGAAGCGCAGGGCCAGGAGATTCTGGATCATCTCCTTTCCGAGATAGTGGTCTATCCGGTAGGTGTGCTCTTCAGCGAATACCTTCGCTATTCGCGCGGCAAGTTCGTCGGAGGACTCCCGGTCCCGTCCGAACGGTTTCTCGACCACCACGCGGGTCCAAGGTTCCTCCCTCCGGCCGCAGTGCACGAGCCCGGCCGCCGCCATCGCGCGCGACACATCCAGCACGACCGATGGCGGGATGGCCAGGTAGAAGAGCAGGCTGGCCCCGCCCGCGCCGGCGTCCCGCAGTTGCGAGTAGAGATCCAGAAACGAGTCGGACGACCCGTATTCGCCCGGAACATAGATGCAGCGGTCAAGGAACGCCTTCGTCTTCGCCGCACAGTCGTGTTCCGGCGTGTAACGGCATGTCAGGTTGGCCGCTATCCGTTCGCGAAAGCTGTCGTTGTCCAGAGAGGTCCGTGCGAAACCTGCAACATGGAAATCGGCCGGCAGCAGGCCGCGGCAGTACAGGGAGAAGAGAGCTGGATATATCTTCCTTGCCGCGAGATCGCCGGAAGCCCCGACCACGACGAACGCAAGCTGGGTCGGAAGCCCGCAAGAACCGGATCCGGCACTCACTGGGTCACCCAGCCGCCCGCGGGTTCGAGAATGACGTAGGTGGGCAGCCCCGGCACGCCATAGCGATCCATCACGGCGGCGACCTCCGGCTCCTGCGGTTTCTCGGCCTGGAACTTGACCAGCGTGAATTCCTTCATCGCCTCAGCAACCCGCGGTTCGCGGAACGTGGTCCTTTCCATCTCGTGGCAGTTCTTGCACCAGGTCGCCCAGAAGTCAAGCAGCACGGGCTTGCCCGAGCGTGCAGCGGCCGAAAGCTGCGATTCGAGGTCCGCCGCGGTCCCGCCGGCCCCGGCCCTGAGAAGCCGCGCGCCCACGCTGCCATACCACAAGGCCGTGGCAAGTATCGCTATCCCGAAAGCGTACTTCACGTAGTTCATCCACTTGCCGGGCTTGGGCAGAAACGAGAGCCCGGCGCCGGCAAACGGCCACGGGAGCCCCATCCCCGCGCCAAGCAGAAACGGCAGCGCCAGCCCGGCCGGGTTGCCGGCCGCGTAGAGATCGGCGGCAAGAACAAGCACCCATATCAGAACAGGCGCAACGCACGCGCCCGCCAGCAGAGCGGCCACGGCGCCGAGGATGAACGCGGCAGCCACCCCGCCGCCTCCGCCGCGCGGCCCAGCCGACTGGAATCGCGAGAGATCCACGTTGATGACGCCGAACATCCCGAGGGCAAGCACAAGGAACAACGCGGCTATGGCCAGGTTGAACACCGGCGACGCGTTGAGTGTTCCGAACTTAGCGCCGGTCAGCACAGCAACCACCCCGAGGACGCCGTAGGCTATTGAAATGCCCAGACCGTAAGCGCCGCCGAGGAGCAGCCCCCGGGCCCGCGACCCGCCCCGCGTCCCCGCGCCTATTATGGCTATGTTTATCGGGATCATCGGCAGCACACACGGCGTCAGGTTCAGCAGCAGGCCGCCGGTGAGAACGAAGAGCAGAATCGCCCACGGTTTGCGGGCGGGTTCAGGCGCTGCCGCGCCACTGCCCTTGAGAAAGGCCAGGAACTCGTCCGCGGGCAGAAACCCGGACACCTTCCTCGCCACCGTAAACCCGGCGGCAGTCATGGCTTCAGCGGGCGATCCAGCCGCCGTGTCCGTCGCAGTCGCTTCGCCGGATTGGGCGACGCCGGGACGAAGAACGACGGACTGGGGCCGGAAACAGATGGTCTCGCTGCAGCCCTGGAGACTGACCCGCACGACGGCGCCGGACGGTCCGGCCGCAAGGAGGGCGTGGCGGATCACGGTGTTCGACTCGAACAGGTCCTCCATCTCGCCCGTGAATGGGTCGGGCTTGCGCACGGCAGTCGGCTCGATTGAATATGGTTCGGGCGACAGCAGCGTGCCATCCACGCCGACAACCGACGTGCGCGCTGCATAGAGATGATGCTTCTCGGGAACGCTGATCGAGACCTCGATAGTCTCAATCCCGCCGGCGCCCAGGCCGCCGGCAACCGTAACTTCGAAAGGCTGCGTAGCGAACGAAACCGAGGCCGCAAACAGGGCGGCGAGAACGGCGAGCGGTCTTAGCATGGCCGACTGACCTCCTTCATCCGGCGGCGGCGCGCGCCATGCCGGCGCGCACCGCCGTGTGGAATGCTGTCTTTCCGCACTGCCGGACCTGTCTACCAGTTCTCGGCGAGCACTTCGAAATGCGCCTGCGGGTGCGTGCAGGCCGGACATATGCCCGGCGCATCGGTTCCTTCGTGAACGTAGCCGCAGTTGGCACAGCGCCAGATCACCCTGCTGCTCTTCTTGAACACCATCCCCGTCTCAATGTTCTTCGCAAGCGCGAGGTACCGCTTCTCGTGCTGTTTTTCGGCAACTGCGATCGCCTGGAAAACGTCGGCTATCTGCACGAAACCTTCCTTGCGCGCCTCGGAGGCGAAACCGGGGTACATCTCGCTCCATTCGTAGTGCTCGCCGGCGGCGCCTGCAAGCAGGTTGTCGCGCGTCGCTGCAATCACGCCGAACGGGAAGGCGCCGGTGATCTCAATCTCGCCACCTTCCATGAACTTGAAGAGTCGCTTGGCGTGTTCCCTTTCCTGGTTCGCCGTCTCCTCGAAGATGTTCGATATCTGCACGAAACCTTCCTTCTTCGCCGCGGACGCAAAGTACGTGTAACGGTTCCGCGCCTGGGATTCGCCGGCAAACGCCGCCATCAGGTTTCTCGCCGTGTTTGTTCCCGCAAGTTTCATCTCCTGCGTACCCTCCTTGTTTCTTCGCGCGCCGCAATGGCGCGCAAACACTTTTCCACGCTGCGCGCAACGCCTGCCCTGGCCCCGCGTCGCAGCGCCCGCGGGGATGACAAAACGACTTGCCCCTTCAGCCGCCGCGTCGCGCGCGGAGCGCCCGTCTGAGGTCCGAAATGCGCCGCGGGCTGACGCTCAAAGTCTTTATGCCGATATCCGTGAACATCGCGGCGTTGCCCGCCTCGCCGGCAATCTCACCGCAAACGGACACCTCCCGTCCGCGTGCCGCACCGGCGGCCACAAGCGACTTCACCACACCCCAGAACAGAGGGTGCGACGTGCTGACCTCGCCGGAAACCTGCTCGTTGTTCCGATCCGCGGCGAAAAGGTACTGAATAAGGTCGTTCGTCCCGATGCTTGCGAAGTCCGCCTCGCGCAGTATCGCTTCCGCATCAAGACACGCGGACGGCACTTCGAACATTGCACCGTGCGAGACCCCGCCCGTTTCAATGCCGTGGACTGCCGCAAGGAACGCCTCCCGCAGCCGGACAAACTGAGCCGCGTCTATGATCATCGGGTAGAGCACGGCAACAGGCCCCTCGCGCGATGCCCTGGCTATGGCCCGGGCGTGGGCGGCAAGCACATGGGGATGTCGGAGTAGCAGCCGCGCGCCCCGCATCCCAAGGGCCGGGTTCTCTTCCGGCAGGGATTCCAGCCCGGGCGCCGGCTTGTCGCTGCCTATGTCGGGCAACCGGAACACTACCTTCTTCCCCTCCATCGCGCTGACAACTTTGACATACCGGGAGAACAGCTCTTCTTCCGAGAGCATCCGGTTGGCGGCAATCAGTTCGAATTCCGTACGGTAGAGGCCGATCCCGTCAGCCTTCATTTCAAGAGCGAGCGCTGCGTCGCCGGCGAGGTTGATGTTCGCCATCACTTTGACGTCGGCCAGCGGAGCCTCCGGCGCCGGCACGCGCAGCCGAGCCGATGCCCGGGCAGTCAGCCGCGCGAGCGTTTCTTCGCTCGGCCAGACGACCACTTCACCCGAGTCACCGTCCACCATGATTTCGGCGCCGCAGTGGACGTGCTTCCGTATTCCCTGCACGCCGCCGACGGCCGGAATCCCGAGGGCGCGGGCAAGAATGGCCGCGTGCGAGCTGGGGCCGCCGCGCTCGGCAACAAATCCGAGCACATGGCCGGTGTCGAGTTCGAGCGTGATGTAAGGGGTCAGCTCCTCGGTGACGACGATCCTGCCGTGCCCGCGGCGGCACTGATCCTCGGCGCAGGCCGCTGCCGGCGAGCTGCCGGTCAGGTTGTCAACAAGACGCCTGCGGAGTTCACCGAAATCCGACGCCCGCTCCTTCATGTAGGCATCGTCGAGCGCGAGTATTCTCGTCTCGTATGCGTTCAGGGCCTCCGACGCGGCTGACTCGGCGTTCACATTGAGCGTCCGAATGGCCGCGATCATGTTCCCGACAAGGGCGGGGTCCTCAAGGATCATCTTCTGCGCGGCAAATATGCCGGCCTCGGCCGGCCCGACCTCGCGCTCGACCCGCGCATGGATCTCCTCGAGCTGCACCCCGACCGAGCCGATGGCTGCGCGCAGGCGCTCTATCTCGACCTCGGCTTCACTGGCGTCGATCGGCCCGGCGTGGACGGTGTGATGCTTCTTGTCATCGAACATGCACACGTTCGCGATGGCGCTTCCGCCGCTCAGCGGAACACCCTTGAATCGGATCTCAAAATGCCTGCCGCGTCCGGTCACTCCGACCTCCTGACCTCACGCATACCCGCCAGACTGTTGTCCGATAATAGCACGCTGACGGTTGGTTGAAATTGCTATTCGCCCAAACGCCGCCACACGGCCCTGCAAAAGGTCCGCGAGGCCGCGCTCAACCCGCCGCCCGTGCTGGCGCGCACTGTGGCGGTCATCCCCTGTTCGGGCCGAGGAAACCTTTCAGGTGCTCGATGTACGCCGCGGCGCCGCCCCGACGGTAGCCGGTCTTCCCGATTACCTTGCCCTCGGCATCGAGAATCAGGACCGTGGGAAACCCCTGCACCCCGTACTTCTCGGCAAGGGCGGCGTTCTGCGCCTTCAACGCGTCGGTCTGTGGCTTTGCGTTCGGGAAGTCAGCCAGGAAGAGCACGAAGTTGTCCGCCGCAAACTTCCTGAAGTCCGCCTCCGAGAAAACCTCCTTGTCCAGCCTGATGCACCAGCCGCACCAGTCCGAGCCGGAAAAGTCGGCCAGTATGGGCACACCACGTTTCGCGGCCTCTTTTTTCGCCGCGCTGAAATCGGTTGTCCACCCGCCTTCGTCCGCCGCAACCGCGGCAAGAGACACTAACGCCAGTAACGGCGCAAGGTACCTTCTCATCTCGAGTCCCCTCTCTGTTTGCCTATGTCTGTTCAGCCTCGCTCCTACACCCGTTGTCCGTTCGTGCGCTTCTTTGTACGGTGCCGTTCAAGCTCCTGCAGCGCACGTAAACGTATCTTGAAAGCGCAGTCCCTCACAATACCGTACAGCACGCAACACCCATCATCCTGGCTGTACTCGTCGCCGTCGTTCGCAAGACTGTTCATCTCATCGGCAAGCCTGATGGCAGATGACAGGTTTTCGTCAGACTTCGAAGCCATTGTGCGAACCCCCATTCTATTGCAGCTCAGTCATCCAGCTTGAATTGTGCCACGACAGAGCGAATGTCGGACGTTGCACGCAAAACTTTGATGGCGGGCCTGTTATGGATGACCGAGCCACGGGGGCCCTGCGTCTCATGTGACCGCCGCGCGCGGCCGGAGGGTGTTCATGAGACACGGCGAAGTGTCGGGGCAAGCGGCTATTCGGAGAAAGCCGAGTAGTACAAGTCGCAACCGACAGTGCGCGTGGCAACGGTTCCGCGGCGCACAAGACTGTCGAGTACTGCCCGGCAACTGTCGGGCTCCAGGCCGAACAGTACTGCGACCTGCTCGGCGGTGCAGGGCCGGCGCCTGAGCATCGCCAGCAGCTTCACGCTGTCGGCGGCCGGCGCTTCCGACCCAGGCACGAACTGCATCACGACCTCCGCCCGCGGATGGAACAACTCCGCAAGCTCATTCAGCAGGTCAACCGGAAGCGGCGCGACCGTCTTCTCCGCCGCCGGCCTCACGGCCGTGTTCAACTGCACGCGGTCAAACCCGACCGACCCCGCGAGCTCCGCTATGCGCGCCATCGCGTCCCGACCGTCGTTCACGCCGGGCACAACAAACACTTCCGCCCAGAACTGGCCCCCGAAACCGCGCCGGAAAGCACGGTAGCCGTCCAGCACCGCGCCGAATCTGACGCCTTCGGCCGGCCGGTTGATTCTGCGGAGCGACGCGTCGTCCCACGCGCTCAGCGACACTTTCACGATGTCGGCTTTCCGTGCGTCCTCGCGCACTTCCGGCAGATCGAAGGTCGTCCCGTTGCTCAACAGCACTGCCGGATACCGCCCGCTTCCCGCGATGGCCTCGAGCACTTCGCCAAACCGGGTGTGCAGGGTCGGTTCGCCGGAGCCCGCAAGCGTCACCACGTCCGCCTTGCCGTCGTTCTCCATCCAGTCACGCAGCTCCGCGAGCACCTCGTCCGTCGGAACGTATTCCTTTCTTTTCCGGGTCAGCTCGGCGGTGCGCCCGACCTGGCAGAATACGCAATCGAAACTGCACGTGCAGTTCGGGGTAAGGTCTATCCCGAGCGAACGGCCGAACCGCCGTGATGGAACGGGGCCGAACAGATGCCTGTAAGCGCTCATCTCCTGTATCAGTCCCTCAGCTCCCGCGGCAGCGGGAAACGCAGATCCTCGTCTGTGACCTTCAACTCCCGCACCTCTCCGAACCCGCGCGCCCTGAGATGTTGCAACGCTTGTTCAACCATGCTGTCCGGCGTGGAAGCGCCGGCTGTCATCCCCAGGGCCGATGCCGGGTCGAGCGGCAGTTCCGCCAGTTCCGCGAGCGTGCTGACGACTTCCGCGCGGGTCCCGGCCGACTTGGCCACTTCCGCCAGCCTCAGCGTGTTCGAGCTGTTGCGCGACCCGAGCACCACTATCAGCGCGCAGCGCCGCGCAAGTTCGCGCACCGCCTTCTGCCGGTTCGTCGTGGCGTAGCATACATCGTCTTTGACGGGTCGTTCCAGCGACGGGAATCTCGACTTAAGCACAGCCGTGACGTGTTCGGTTTCCGACTGGCTGAGCGTTGTCTGCGTAACGACCGCCACGCGGTCCGGGTCTGCCGGCGTGAAGCTGGCGGCTTCGGCCTCGTTCTCCACCACGGCGACAGCGCCGGGCGCTTCACCCGCCACACCCAGCACTTCGTCGTGGCGGCGGTGCCCGATCATCACGATGCTGTAGCCGTTGCGCGCATAGCGTTTGACTTCCGAGTGCACCTTCGTGACGAACGGGCAGGTGGCGTCCACGATCCGCATGCCTCGCCGTTCGGCCTCGGCGCGCACATCCGGCGCCACACCGTGCGCGCTGAACACGATCGTCGCCCTCTCCGGCACCTCGTCAAGCGAAGGCACGAACCGGACTCCGCGCAACCGGTACATCTCCACAACCTGCCGGTTGTGGACAATCTCCCGCAGACAGTAAACGGGCGGAATCATTCTCGAAAGCGCGGCATCCATCATCTCCACCGCGCGCTGTACGCCGGCGCAGAAGCCGCGCGGGGCGGCAAGCAGAACAAGCCCGCCGCCTTCCGGGGTCGCGGTTGAGCCTGATGAGGGCATGCGGTTCCTTCTCCTGCGCCGGCGGCCATTCCGGAAGCCGGCGCGATGTCAGTTTCGCCCCTCCGTCAACCGTACTCAATCCATTTGTCGCAGCAGTGCGGCCGGTGCGTCCTTCTACTTCACTTCCTTCGCGACGCCGCAGTGCACGCAGTTCGGCAGCATCGCATGCCGGATCTTGCCGCAGGACGCACACGCTTCGAACAGGGCGCTCCCGCAGGATGGGCACGTGTACGCCTCCTCGCGCTCGTCGCGTCCGGCCGGGACAACGAGCTTGTTGACCGTCCTGCGCGTCCAGAAGAGGAACCGGCGCGGGCCGATGCGAATCGGGTACTCACAAACCGGGCACAGGAACCGCTCGTAGGCTTCTCTGTACTGCTTCACCAGCCACTGCGTCTTGGGGAACGCTATCGTGCGTATGAAGTAGACAAGGAGACGCGCCACCACGGCAAGCAGCCCGCCGATCAGGATGTACTTGAAGTACCTGCTCGGGAAGTACTCATGCACGACCATCGCCACCTTCACAAGCGTCGCGCCGCCGAACGCAAGGAACAGCGGGAAGTAGATGCTTGCGCGCTTCCTTATGATCACCACGGCCGCGACGGCAAGGATCGGCAGGAGGATCGCAAGCTGCAGGAATGCGAGCTTGAGCGTGTGTCTCTCGCTCAGCCGCTGGAATTCCCGCATCGCAGGCTCGCGCTGACGGTTTATCCCTTGCTCCGCCTGCTCCTTTTCACGGACAAGCGCCTGCTTCTTCTCGACGAGCTCCGATACGGCCTGGCTCAGTTCCTGATACTTGCGCTGGTTGTCCAGAAACATGTTCAGGCTGACGGTGAAGTTGGCCTGCTCGGTCTCGGTAAACGCGACGCTCTTCTGGAGCCCTAGTTTCTGCAGTTCAAGAAGCTGGTTGATCGTCTGCTGCAGGCTGCGCGAGCCGTCGCCCACGACACGCTGCTTCTCGGTCTGGTTGTCGATCTGGCGCGTGACGCCGGCGATCTGCTCCGACAGCATTTCCGATTTACTGACCAGCCCCCTGTCCACGTGCCTCTTCTCGATCTCGGAGTAATCCGGTCCTCTGATGTCCTGTATGTCGTTCACGAGGAAGCCGAGAACCCAGAAGATAAGGACCGCGAGAACCAGAGTGAGAAAACGTATCGCGAACCTGTGCAGCCATGTGCCTTTTGCCTGCTTCGTTGTCCCGCTCACTTCTCCGCCCCCTTCCTTGTCTTCCCCGCCTCGACGACCACTAGGTCCTCGCCCTTCAAAACCCGCGCATCTCCAGGAAGTCCCGGAAGCAGCCGGCCTCCCGACGCGTCGATGTCACGGACATTCAAACGCCTCATGGTTATCTCCAGTCACCGCGACCGGTCCTGCGTTGTGGCGTCACCGCATCCGCCCGGCTGCGCCGGGCACGCGTCAACTATCCTGTTGGGACAAATCCTTGTCAAACACGTCCCTGTATGCCGCCGGATTCGTGAATATCTTCTTGAACCGCCGAATGAGGTGAGCGCCATGCGCGCCATCGGCGTGGCGGTGATCGAAGGTGAAGGTGAGTGTCACCGATTGTCCCACGGCAACTTTGTCTCCCTGCACAACGGGCGCCATCGTTGGCTTCCCCACCGCGATGAGGAGGGGACACCGGGAGTAAGGCGAGAGGGGCACGAAGGCATTCTCGATCCCCAACGCTCCGATATTGGTGATCATGGCTGAACCGAAGCGATCCTTCGGCATCCCGAACGCCGGCGCTGAGATGTTCAGCGTGAACTGAAAGAAGTCTTGGATCATGAGAAGCACACGCAGCAGCATCGAGGGAACGCGGTTGACAATCTGTTGGACCTTCAGGTTCTCCTTGTCCCTGTTCTGCCGCAAGTCCAGAGACCGGGCCTCCGTTTCCGCTGCAATGAGAGAGATCGGTTTCTTGTCTGCGTCGCGTATGACAAAGCCGGACAGGTCCTTCCCCTGTTGAGTCTTCAGAAGTGTCGTGATGAAGATGTCAACATGGTTTCGCCGGTACAGGTTTCCCATGCGGAGCACATGGTTCAGCTCGGAGTGCTGACTGAGGCAATGCGCCGCAACTTTTGTGACATAGTGGGTGAGGGTCAACGTGGTCTCCGATGCGCATGTGGCGAGGAATTCCATCGCTGGAGCGACAGGCAGCTCAAGCATGGCGTACGTGCATGGGTTGCGCGGATGTCGCCAACTGGCAATGGCTATCTTCCGGTAACTCGTGAGCTCCTGTCTCTCGCCAAGATCAAGGTTCATCGACTGCTTCTCCCTGCCGCCCGGGGCGCCACGGTCGCGAGCTTGCGAGCCTGCCATGCACACCGATGTGCGGGCAGGTTCCTCCCTGTCAGGCCGGGAATCAAGGTTTCAGTTGCCTCCGGCGGCGGGTTGAGGCCGGGATAAGCGGAGAAACGGTCTGCGTCAGGGGTTCCGGCGGGAGTTGAGATAGGCGGCAACGCCGCGGGCGGTGCACTTGCCGTCTTCGATTGCACGCACCACGAGCGACGCGCCCTGGGTCATGTCGCCGGCAACAAAGATGCCGCTGCTGCTGGTCATGCGGTTGTCGTCACGCGCTATGAAACCGCGCGGATCCATCTTGAGCCCCAGTTCCTCGACAAGCAGGTTGCGGCCGGGCCCGACGAAGCCCATTGCAAGCAGGACAAGGTCAGCCTCGACGCGGAACTCGCTGCCGGCGATCTTGCGCGGGGTCTTCCGGCCGTCCTTGCTGGCAACCCATTCCACCTCGGCGCAGTTCAGGGCCGTAACCTTCCCGTCCGCGCCCTCGAACGAGTCCGTCGTCACGCACCAGCGGCGCGCGCCGCCTTCCTTGTGGCTGCTCGATTCGCGCAGCATGTCCGGCCACATGGGCCACGGGGTCGCCGGCGATCTCTCGGGCGGCGGCTTCGGCAGTATCTCAAACTGCATCACGCTCTTCGCGCCCTGGCGCAACGCCGTGCCCACACAGTCGGACCCGGTATCGCCGCCGCCTATCACGACCACGGCCTTACCCCCGGCCAGGATATCCTTCTCGCCGGGACAGAGTTCCCCGCCGTTACGGCGGTTCTGCTGGACAAGGTAAGTCATCGCAAAGTGTATTCCGTCCAGTTCCCTGCCCGGCGCCTTGAGGTCGCGCGGCTCGCGGGCGCCGCCGGTAAGCACCAGCGCGTCGAAGCGGCTTTGCAGGAAGCGATACGAGACATCGTTGCCCACTTCCACGCCCATCTCGAAAACGATGCCTTCCTTCTGCATCAGGTCCACGCGCCGGTCCAACACCCATTTCTCCAGCTTGAAGTCGGGTATGCCGTACCGCAGGATGCCGCCGGCCTTCTTCGCGTTCTCATACACGACCACGTTGAAACCGGACCTGTTCAGAATGTCTGCCGCCGCCAGCCCGGCCGGGCCGGACCCGACGATCGCAACTCGCTCCCCGCGCCTGTTTGCGGGCGGCTGCGGGGCGATGTAGCCGCGTTCGAACGCTTTTTCGATTATCGCCAGTTCCACCAGCCGGATCGCCACCGGCTTGTCGTTTATGCCAAGCACGCAAGACCCCTCGCAGGGGGCCGGGCATATCCGTCCGGTGACCTCGGGGAAGGGGTTCGTCGCGATCAACAGGTCAAGCGCTTCCTTCCATCGGTGATGATAGACGTGGTCGTTGAACTCGGGGATTATGTTCGAGAGCGGACAGCCGCATCCGTGGCAGAAGGGGACCCCGCAATCCATGCAGCGCGCGGCCTGACGGTAGAGTTCGTCGTCGGACAGACGCAGCTCGACGGCGCGGTAGTCCTTGAGGCGGTCGTCTTTTGGCCGGTAACCCGGCTCATGCCGCCCGTACTCGAGAAACCCTGTTTCCTTGCCCATCGGAATCCGCCCTTACTCCCGCACGCCTTCGGCGCGCTCGGTCGCCTCGTCTTCCCGGCTCATGCGGCCGAGAACACGCTTGTACTCCATCGGGAACACCTTCACGAACCGCGGCAGGCAATCCTCCCAGCGCTCGAGGAGTGAAGCGGCCTTCGCGCTGCCGGTCAGCGCGGCATGTCGCTCCACAAGGCCGCGCAGCTCCGCGCGGTCCTCCCGCGAAGTCACGAGTTCCAAGTCCACCATGTCGAGGTTGCACTGGTTGTCGAAGTCGCCTCCTTCGTCGTAGACATACGCGATGCCGCCGCTCATTCCGGCCGCGAAGTTGAGGCCGGTGGAGCCAAGGACCACCACGCGCCCGCCGGTCATGTATTCGCAGCCATGGTCGCCGATCCCCTCGACAACCGCGATTGCGCCGCTGTTCCTTATCGCGAACCGTTCGCCCGCGCGCCCGTTCAGGTACAGCTCGCCGCTCGTCGCGCCGTAAAGGATGACGTTCCCGGCGATGATGTTCTCCGCCGGATCATACGCGGCGTCCTTCGGCGGCTGCACTATGATCCTGCCGCCGGAAAGCCCCTTGCCGAGGTAGTCGTTCGCCTCTCCTTCGAGAATCATCGTCAGCCCGCGCGCCGCAAACGCTCCGAAGCTTTGGCCGGCGGAACCGGCGAAGCGAAGCGTTATGGTGTCGTCCGCAAGGCCGCCGTGGCCGTGTTTCGCGGCGATGGCGCTGGAGATGATCGTGCCGACGGTCCTGTGGACGTTGCGGATCGGGCTCTGGAGGGACACCTTCCCGCCTGTCTCGATGGCCCGCTGCACTTTCGGCAGCAGTTCCAGGTCAAGCGCCTTCTCCATCCCGTGTTCCTGCCCGCTGGTGCAGCGCCGCTCCGATTCAGAAGCCTCCGGCATGGTGAGGATCCGCGAGAAATCCAACCCGCGCGCCTTCCAGAACGACACTGTCCGGTTGACGTCCAGAAGGTCGGACCGTCCGACGAGGTCGTCGAACCTGCGTATCCCCAGCGAGGCCATGATCTCGCGCACTTCTCCGGCAAGCAGCAGCAGGAAGTTCTGCACGTGCTCCGGCTTGCCGGTGAACCGCTTCCTCAGTTCCGGGTCCTGCGTGGCCACGCCGACCGGACACGTGTTCTTGTGGCACTTGCGCATCATCACGCAGCCGCACACGACAAGCGCGGATGTTGCAAACCCGAACTCCTCCGCGCCAAGCATCGCGCCGATCACGACGTCGCGGCCTGTCTTGATCTGGCCGTCCACCTGCAGGCGCACCCGGCTGCGCAGCCTGTTCAATACGAGCGTCTGCTGCGTCTCCGCCAGGCCCAGCTCCCACGGCACACCCGCGTGCTTGATCGAGGAAAGCGGCGAGGCGCCCGTGCCGCCGTCGTAGCCGCTGATGAGGATCATGTCCGCGTGGCCCTTCGCCACCCCCGCCGCCACCGTGCCGACGCCGACCTCGGAAACGAGCTTCACCGAAACCCGCGCCGCCCTGTTCGCGTTCTTCAGGTCGTATATGAGCTGCGCTATGTCCTCTATCGAGTAGATGTCATGGTGCGGCGGCGGCGAAATGAGGGTTACGCCCGGCGTGGAATGCCGCACCCGCGCTATTTCCGAATCAACCTTGTGGCCCGGCAGTTGCCCGCCCTCGCCCGGCTTCGCGCCCTGCGCAATCTTGATCTGAAGCTCGCGCGCGCTGACGAGATACTCGGCCGTAACGCCGAAACGGCCGCTGGCCACCTGCTTGATCGCGCTGCACCGGCTGTCGCCGCCAGGCATGGGCGCGTAGCGCGCCGGGTCCTCGCCGCCCTCGCCGCTGTTGCTCATGCCGCCCAGCCTGTTCATCGCCAGCGCCAGAGTTTCGTGTGCTTCGCGGCTGATCGAACCGAACGACATCGCGCCCGTGACGAACCGCTTCACGATTTCCGCCGCCGGCTCGACTTCCTCCAGGGGAACCGGCGCGCCCGGCTTGAACTCGAAGAGGCCGCGCAGAGTGCTCTGCCTGGCCGACTGGTTGTTTATCAACGCGGCATACTCGCGGTAACAGCCGGGATTGTTCTCGCGTGCGGCGCGCTGCAGCAGGCTGATCGTCTCCGGCGTCCACAGGTGGCGTTCGCCGTCTTCGCGGTACCTGTACTGGCCGCCTGCTGGGAGAATGCGCTTGGACTCGGGCGCGGCCTTAACGAACGAGTGGAACCTCTCGTTCGCTTCGCGGGCTATCTCGTCCAGCCCGATCCCTTCGACACGGGAGGCTGTGTTGCCGAAGTAACGGCGCACAATCTCCGACTTCAGGCCCACGGCCTCGAACACCTGCGCGCTGCGGTAACTGCGCAGCGTGGAGATGCCCATCTTGGACATCACCTTCAACAGCCCCTTGCAGAGCGAGTGGGTGTAGTTCTCCATCGCCTGCACCACGCCGAGATCGCCCTCAAGCCGTTTCTCCGACGCCAGCGCCGCGACGCTCTCGAACGCAAGGTATGGGTTGATGGCCGACGCGCCGTAGCCGAGCAGCAGCGCGATGTGCATCACTTCGCGCGCCTCGCCGGTTTCGACCAGCAGACTCACCCCGGCGCGGAGCCCCTTCTGAACCAGGGCCTGGTTGACGGCGGAAACTCCGAGCAGCGCCGGGATCGGCGCCATCCCTTCAGGCAGGTTCCTGTCGGTAAGCAGCAGGAACCGGTGCTTCGCCACCGCGGCGTCTTCAGCGTGCCGGCAGAGCACCTCCAGCGCTTCTTCGAGCTCTGCCCCGCCGCCGCCGGCGGGGAATGCCATCTCAAGCGGCTTGCAGCGGAAATCGGCCTGCGGCAGATCCCTGAGCCTGAAAAGGTCCTCGTTGGACAGGATGGGATGGCGCAGCTTCACGACCCTCGCATGCTGCGGGACCTCCGAGAGGAAATTCTCCGGCATGCCCATGAAAGTCATGAGCGACATCACAAGCTCTTCACGGATCGGGTCGATCGGCGGGTTGGTGACCTGCGCGAACAACTGCTTGAAGTACCAGTAAAGGAGCTGGGGCTTCTCGGAAAGAACCGCCAGCGGCTGGTCTGAACCCATCGAGCCGACCGGTTCATGGCCCGAACCGGCCATCGGCGCGAGGATCATGTCCAGGTCCTCGCGCGTGTAGCCGAACCGGCGCTGCCGCTCCATCAGGCCCGGGCCCGGTGTGACCGGCGCAATGGCGTTGAAGAAACCGTGAATGGTTATCTGGTTCTCCTCGACCCATCGCCTGTAAGGCTGTCGGCGCGCAAGCCTGGTCTTGATCTCGAAATCGTGCAGCAGGTGTCCGGTCTCGAGATCGGCAAGTATCATCTGCCCCGGCCGCAGCGCGCCCTTCTCACGGACCTGCGAGGCCGGTATGTCGAGAACGCCGGCTTCGGAGGCGAAGACCATCGTGCCGTCGGAGCACACGGTGTAGCGGGCCGGCCTGAGCCCGTTGCGGTCGAGCATCGCGCCGACTTTCCGCCCATCGGTGAACACCAGCGCCGCCGGACCGTCCCACGGCTCCATGATGCCGGCGTGGTACTCGAAGAACCCGCGCAGGTCCGGCCCCATCCTATGCTTCACGCCCCACGCCTGCGGAACCAGCATTACCAGCGAGTGGTCCATCGAACGCCCGCCGTTGACGAGGAGCTCCATGGCGTTGTCCAGCGCCGCCGAATCGCTGCCGCCTTCTTCGATCACCGGCGCGACCTTGCCCATGTCATCGCCAAACAGCGGCGACCGCAGACTCCGCTCGCGGGACCGCATGCTGTTCCTGTTGCCGCGCAGCGTGTTGATCTCGCCGTTGTGCGCAAGGTAGCGGAACGGCTGCGCAAGCCGCCAGGAAGGGAAGGTGTTCGTGCTGTAACGTTGGTGAATAACGGCAACGGCAGACTTGAGGTCCGCGTCGCGCAGGTCGGTGTAAAATGCCGGGACCTGCGTGGCCATCATCATGCCCTTGTAGACGATGGTCCGCGCCGACAGGCTGGCGACATAGAAATCGCCGCCGATGCCAGCCTTCGCGGTCTTCTTCTCCACGACCTTGCGAAGCACGTACAGTCTTCTTTCGAAAGCCGCGGACCCGCGCCATGCGGCGGAGTCCGCGGGCGCGACGAAGCACTGCTCTATCGCCGGTTGCTCGCGGCGCGCCTGCTCCCCGACAGCCGACGGTTCGCACGGAACCGGGCGCCAGCCAAGAAGACGCAGCCCTTCCTCCTCCGCCGATTCCTCGACCGCCCTGCGACAGAAACCACGCGCCTCTTCGTCGCGCGGGAGGAATAGCATGCCCACGCCGTATCGGCCCGGATCAGGAAGCGCGATGCCGAGCGGCTTGCATACCTTGCGGAAGAACGCGTCCGGAACCTGGAAGAGAATGCCGGCGCCGTCGCCTGTATCCTTGTCGGCGCCGGCTGCCCCGCGGTGCAAGAGGTTCTGGAGCACAAGTATCCCGCGCTCAATTACCTCGTGCGTGGCCCCGCCGTTCAGGTTGGCAACGAAACCGACGCCGCAGGAATCGTGTTCGTTCTCAGGATGGTAAAGCCCGAACGGCGCCGGGTAACCCGTCGCTGCATCGCGTCGCTGGCCATCCTTGTCGTTCATCGTTGCATCCGCCACGAACTTTCACATGGCTCACGCCATGGTCACAAAGCCGCGCCATGTTGCCCTACCACTTGCGGTTGATCAAGAGTCTGAGATGACTCCTCGACACCACAAGAGGGAAGTCGTAATTCGCACCCGCCGTGCCAGAAGACGGAACAGACCGGCATCTTGGCGCGCAACCGTCTGGCGCTAAAGCCTTTGCCTGTGTGCAGACGGGTCCGCCACATACATGCAGATCACCGGCGTTCGTTACAATTCCGTCTGCCTCGCCGCGATCGGATCTACAGGAATGTAGTCCGCGCCATTATTGGATGGCGCAGCCCCGATGCGGCTAGGCCGCGTCGGGGCTGCCCGATCAGAAGCCGCAGGCGAGGTTACAGCCGTAGAAGAAGCGCTCGTCAACGTCGGCAAGCACGTCGTCGTCCAGTGCGCCCACCCACACCGCGCTTGCGCCAAGGGAAGCAGAGTCGGTGATGCTGTAGGCCAGCGCGACGCCGAACGAGTAGTCGAAGAACCCGGGATCGCCGCTGGCGGACCACTCATCGCCGGCATATCCGGCCGACGCGCTCAGCTCGCCGCCGAGGCCATCCATCAGATCCATCTCGTAGGTGAGGGAGACTTTCGCGTACAGGTCCTTCACCTGGTCGGAATCGTAGGCGACTTCCAGCCCGCAGGAGAGCCCTTCCAGCACGTCGTAGGAAGCAGAGGCGAACCATTCAATCGTGTCGGAGTCGTCCGGTCCCCCGGCCTGGGGAAAGGTGTACTGCACCACCCCCAGCACGATCTCCGCGAAATCCACGGGCAGTGTGTACCTGACGGTCACATCCAGCTCGGAGAATTCGTCCTTGTCTATCTGGTTGTTGTAGTCGTCCAGGTCGTAGTTCGCCCAGACGTTCACGCCGAATCCGTTCGGAAGTTCCACGTCGAGGGAAGGCTGCACCACGAATCCGTCGTTGTAGGTGATTCCGCGCCATACATACGCGGAGTACACGTCCACCGCGAGTTCCACCGCCACGGCGGGGCTCTCTTCTTCCTGTGCAATCGCTTCCTCGTCCAACGCCTCGGCACGCACGTTTCCCGTCACCAGAAGAACTGCCGTCAAACCCGCCGCAAACCTCTTCATTCCCTTCCCCCTTTCTTTTCCTGCCAGCCAACATCCCCAGCCGCAGCCGCGGCTTTCCAGATACATGTATGTCACAACCAGGGCGATTCAGCCGCACGGTTCAGCGGCAACTTGCTCCGACCGCTCAGAACATCGACCCGAAATGCGACAGGAAGAACTTTTTCTCCCCCGCCCAGAGGCCGGTCTGTGACTTCGCAAGCATCGGCCGCAGGCATGTTGTCATCTGGAAAACCACAACCGTAAGTATGAGCAGCCACAGCTTTATTCCGGACTGGCGCTGGAAGAGTGGCGTGCCTTTCAATCTGCCTGCATACCTTCCTGCGAACGAAAGAGCCACGCACCACAGCGCGAGAGTCAGGACCGTCATGAACGCTGCGCTGTTCGTGGAAACGGAGAACAGCCACACCACGGGCGCAAGCCCCACGAGAATCAGCCCCAGCATTGCCGCGCAGGAACTGCCGAAGCAGAGAGCCTGCGGCACTGAAATCGGCGCGCCGGTGACCGACGAAAAGACGTACAGGCTCGGCAGGCACAGCAACAGCGAGAAGACCGCTATCAGCGGCGCCTTGACCGCTCCCATCGCCGCGACCTCCATCCCTCCGAAGGCGCCAAGCGCCAGACCGAACACCGCATGGCACAGGATGGCGGCGAGCAGAAACGCGGCTGTGTGCCGCCCGAGCCCGATCCCGCTGGCGATCGTGGCGCCGACGGACGGTTGCGCCTTCAGAAGATTCGCCACGATGTTGCCGGAACCCGATGCCGCGCCCTGCGGAATCGGCGGCGGGCTGCACTCCGGCTGCGCGGCATTGTTTGCTTCGTTCATCTGGTCTGCCTCCTATCTCTTCCCGGTCAACAGGAACGGAACCACCTCGCCAAATACAAACTCATAGAAGTTGCGGTCAAGGCAATCGGCTCTCATGAAGGCAACGGGATAGAACGGGCTCCCGACGAACGGCCGCAGCATCCACGACATCTGGCAGCCCACAAACGCGAAGGCGCCCATCCACAACAGGAACAGCGCGTTCACCGGCGTTCCGGGGCAAACCGCCTTCCTCAGGCCGCCAAGCAGCGCCTTGTTGCCGGCCACCCCGGCCATCGCAAGCGTCGCGATATGGGTCATGAGCATCATGTTGTGCGCGTAACGCAGTTCATCCGGAGCGCCCGAAACAGGCACGCCGGACAGAAGGAACAACAGCACCACCGGCAGGAGGCCCAGCAGAATCCAGCATCCGACCGTCAGGGCGGAAAGCACGATCAGGACCGTCGCGCGAAATGACAGTCCCGAGCCCAGCACGCCGGCGGTCATCCAGTTGAACACCGCAACTATCGCGGCCGTGCCGAGGAAGAGAAGCGGCAGTTTGACCGCCACGTAGACTGAAAGAACCGGCGAACGCCAGCCTGCCATGACCGCGCCGTAGATTCCCGTCACGCCGGCAACGAACAGAAGCAGGCCTGAAATATCGCGCCAGGCTCCCTGCCCGGCGGAGAAGCGAGCCCAGAAGGCGCCGCGATCGCGAAGCAGAATGAACGCCAGGTTCGTCATGGTTCGATGGTTTCTGACACGACGCCGGAGACAATCCCCATGCGGAACCGGGAACGCATGCTCATTGCGCGCTTCCGCGCCGCAGCTTCCGCCAACCGGCCGGCACAAGCAAGGCCATGGCGGCGGCCGCATACAGGCCGCCAGTCACAAACACCGGCCCGCCCGGCCCCAGGGCGGCTACAACGGCCTTCAGGTGCACCGTGTGGCTGGCGGCGCCGGACCCGTGCCAGACCGGCGTCAGTGGCGACAGCAAGGCAATGTACTGCACGGCCGCCGGCACGCCGTCTTCGGATGCGGCCGTGATGATCGAAATGGCCACGAACGGCGCAACGACGAGCGCCACCGAGACAAACGATGCAATCCCGAGCCCGATGAACCTTCTTGTCTTCCGACCGGTTACACCGCTCAACCGCTGCGCCAGAAGCGTCCATGCAAGCGTGCTCAGGAACACCGGCCCACCGAGCACAGCGAGCATTTCAGCCCACGCGCGCGCGCCGCCGCCGCATATCGCCATTCCCGCCCCGAACGCCGGCAGAGAGACCAGGAACAGCAGCAGCATGAACCCGGCGGGGGCTGTGAGAAGCGCCGCCGCGCCTTTCGGAGTCCGGCTTGTCGTGACCGGAACGCTTGCCCCGACCCACAGCCCTGCGATGAGCCACAGAACCAGCAGACGCGTAGCGGCGGAACTGAACGGCACCTTCAACATCTCGTCTCGCGTGACGGCGACAAACTGCTCCCCGACCATGAACAGCATTACCAGAGCCGCGAACAGAAGCAGCATCGCGCGCCGGAGCACGTGGCTCCGGCGGCTGGCGTCGGTGATCCTGACTACCGCGGCCGTCACCAGGCAGACAGACATGGCGCAGAGGAAGAGGAACGACGGTATCCACGCGGGACATTCCAGTCCGAAGAAGGGAACCGCAGTATCCGACGTCATCGCCGAGATGAACTGCGAGGGACATGTCATCACCAGCGCCTGGAGCCCCGCGGCCTGGGCCGGTGAGGCGAGAATCAGCACCATGACAGCCGTGATGGTGGCAGCCGGAATGGATGCGATGGACCGCTCGAAACGGGTTGACCAGTAGAGCCCCATGGCCCCCGCGGCGCCGGTGCAGAGAATGGTATAGACGTACGCGGCCAGCATGTCCGACGGCGCGACGCCGCCGAGGATGAAGGAAATGCTGGAGATCGGCAGCGACACGACTATCAGCATCAGGAAACACGCGATGGCGGCCGCCAGCTTGGCCCCCATCACACGGCCCGGCGTGACCGGCGCGGCGCGCAGGCTGTCCCACGTCTTCTGCTCCACTTCCCCCGTGACAGCCGACGCAGCCACGAGCGGCGACACAAAGAGCATCAGAAATGCCTGCGTGTAGACAAGCGTTCTGAAGAGCGTACTGCCTATCTCCCACCCGAGCGCTTCGCCTATGCCGCCGCCAACAAGCAGGCCCGCCATCACTACCGCGCAGAGGGCCACAACGTACAGGTTTCCCGCCGCCACGACCGTTCGGGCACGCATCCGCGTCCGCAATTCCTTCAGAAGGAGCGGATCGCGGAACAGGCCACTCGCGTTGTTGTTTGCGGCGCTCACATCAATTCGCCCTTGGTGAGTTTCATGAACATTTCCTTCAGGTCCGCGTCCGCGCGCGGCAGCAGGACCCTTATTCCGGCGTCAGTCAGCGCCTTGACGACGCGCGAGACCGCTTCGTCCGTGTCGGTAACGCGCAGCATCAGCCCGCCGCGGGTCGCACGGATATCGGAAACGTCGTCCATGGCCGAAAGCATCCTCACAGCGGCGTCGGTGTCGCCGGCGACAAGGTGCAGAAGCACATGGCGTCCCGATTCGGCCGCACCGGCCCGCAGGCTTTTCACCGCAGTGAGCCTGCCCGCCTCCATCACGCCTATCGAGGTGACGAAGTCCTGCAGCTCGCTGAGGATGTGCGAGGAAATGATTATCGTCTTGCCGCGCGCATTGAGGTTCCTGAGCAGATCGGCCAGCTCGGCGCGGCCGCGCGGGTCGAGCCCGGACGCCGGCTCGTCAAGAATGAGGAGATCGGGGTCATGCAGCAGCGCCCTGGCGAAGTACAGCCTCTGCTTCATTCCGCGCGAGAGAGTGCCGACGAACGAATCGGTTTTGGTCTCGAGCTGCACCGACTTGAGCATCTCCCGGATGCGGTCGGCGAGTTCTTCCTTCATGCCGTAGAGGCCGCCGAAGAATTCAAGGTACTCGCGGGCCGTGAGGTAGTCGTACACACCGAAGAAATCCGCCATGTAGCCGACACCGGGCTTCACGGAGTCAGGTTCCCTGGTCATGTCCCGGCCTCCGACCATGACGCTGCCGGAGTCCGGGTGCAGGATTCCGCAGAGAACCTTGAGAGTTGTCGTCTTCCCCGCCCCGTTCGGGCCGACGAGCCCGAACACCTCGCCCTGCGGAATGTCGAGCGAGACCGAGTTGACCGCGGTGAGCGTTCCGTAGCGGACTGTAAGGTTCCTGACTTCTATTGCGTTCATCGGGCATCCACCCCGGCGCGCCCAGCCCATTCGACCTCGAAATAGCCGTCGGACGTGGACCGAAGCCGGTTCGTTTCCACGAGCGTGCGGAAAGCCATCACGCAGTCGGGCAGCCGGAGGAACCGGCCAGGGTCGGGAACATCCACACTGTGCTCGCCGCCGGCAGCCGTGAAGATGTCGGTCCAGGCGCCTGCTTTCCAGTCGAGCGCGGTGATGACCTTGACCGGCTGTTTCTCCCCGTCATCCTCGCCGGCGTCCCAGTGTATTCGTATCCGGGACGTTTCCGCGTCCGCGAACCTGAACGGAAGCTTGAACTCGCTGACGGCGGGAGCCCTGTTGCGGCTGTGCGGGAAAAAGACCAGCTCGGCCGGGTCGGACGCCCCGTCGCCGCGGTCCTGGCCGGCATAGGCAGCGTACGGATCGTAGTCGTCGGTCTTCTTCCTGTCGGCGAAGAAGTCGCTTCTCACGTCATGCACGAACGCCGCCTCCACGCTCTCGCCGCGCATCGCGGCCGATGCCTCAACAAACCCCTCCGCCACCGTCATTTCCGGGCCGCTAAGCGTCACCGGAAGCAGGAACAATCCCAGCCTCTTGCCGCCGGCGTCGCAGTCGGCCCTGCCGGCATCAATCGAGGTGCCGGGCGCTTCCAGCCAGCCCGCCAGAATCGGGACCGGGGCGGCGGTGTCCAGGTCCAGGTCGGCGGCAAACTCGCGCATCCCGTCGGGCAACGGGTGTTCGCGGCAGTACTTCTCGGTGAGCGATCTCGCCCCGCCATGGTACCTGCCGCAGTTCGGGCACTTCCCGCCGAACACCTTGCGGCTCGCCGGCGCAAGCGGCAGCAGGACCTCCCGGGAATCGCCGGGCTTGAGCGTGCCGACGGCCACCCTGTTCCAACGGTGGAACAGGACGGCATCGCTGACCGTGAGCCCGGTTGCGTTCGTGATCACCCCGGTTATCCCGGCGGCCCCGAGCGAAAGATCCGATTCCATCATTCCGCCAAGCCGCACTATGCCCCGAGTGTTGAAGTAGCGGATGGACCACATCCCTATCTTTATGTTCGATACCGAGAACGGGTCCCGCGAATCGTAAACCGGCATGTCGCGCAGCCGTTCCGCCTGCGGCATCCAGGACCGCCCCGCTTCCGGCGTCACGATGGCGTCCGTTCCGGGAAGAGAGAGCGAGTAAGGTTCCCGGTCGGGCGACATCACGCCGGCGGTTCCGAGCAGGAGCCCGCGATCGGCGCCGTTCACGAGCACCGCCTCGGCCTCCCTCAACAGCGTCCGGTCGCTGCGCAGCGAGAGGCCCAGCATGAACGCGAGCACGGCAAACGCGAGCGAGCCGGCGGGGATCGTCACTATGCTGTACTCAAGCCGCTTCAGGCGCCGGAGCACGAGCCAGTTCACGGGGCCAAGCAGCAGAACGTACACACCGAGAAAGACGGCAATGTACCTGGTGAGGAACTTCGCCTTCGCCTCTTCGGGTGTCACGAGTTCCTTGTTCGGATACTCAGGCTCGGAGGCGCGGTTCAACGCTATCACCTTCGACCAGATTGAGTGCCTGGCGCCCTCGATGAACATGCGGTCCCGCATTTCCACAGCGCGCCAGTCCACGCCAACCGACACGATGCGTCCGGCGCCGACATCCCTCGCGGCAAGAACAGCCCGCACCCCGTCACCGAGCAGACGCTCAACAGGCGGCGCCTCGAAACCGAGCGCCGGTGCTGATACCACGTGCGCGGCGTATTCGCCGAACAGCGGAGCGGCCAGCGAAACCGCATCCGCGCCGGCGACGGCCCCGTGCTTTCCGCCGGTCAGCCATTCCGCGCCGGCCGTCACAGGACCGGCGAACGCCTCGGGTGTAAGCACAGCGGTTCCGCCCGCCACGATCCACGAGCGCAGGGCGTCGAGCCTCTCGCCGTCCAGCCCCGCCGGCGGAACGTCGAGCAGAACCATGTCCACGCCGTCCATCTCCTGCCACCGGCGCGGAATCTCGGCGGGCGGCAGAGGCACCGCGCACACCACGCCGCGGCCGGGAAGCTGGATGGACCCGAGGAAATCGAACGAGTGCGGCGACGCCGAAACAACCAGCGCAAGGACATCACGCTCGGAAAGCGACTTCAGAGTGCATCGCGCGATCACCGGCTTCCCGTCGCGAGAAGCAAACCTGCATTCCACGAACGGCTCGCCCGAGTCGTCATCAAGCTTGCACAGCAGAACCTGCCCGGACTCGTCCATCACGCCCGCGCCGTGAAATGACGGCGTGGGCTCGCCGCCGCCCCAGCCCCTCGACATCACCAGCACCTCGTACGCGCATGGCGCGGGCGCACCGGATATGCGAACAGGGAACCAGCGCTCCGGCTTTACAAAACCGTTGAATCCGGCCGCGGCCCTCGGAACGGACTCGGCCGAGCTTGAGAAGGAAGGAAGGGCAGCGATGGCCACAGCCAGCAGGAAGAGACAGATATGACCCGGCGATCCTCCCCGATTCATGAAACGGATAATTGATGTTGCTGAAGTGCTTGTCAATCTGAAGCATCGGTTCTCGCGGGCGGTGAGGAAATGCCGCCGCGGCGCCCGGCAATTCTCTCCGGCACGGGAAGCCATGTCCCTGCCATGAGCGGGATTCTGCCGGTCTGTCCGCCGAACACGCGGGTGTAAAGGCGCATGGCCCCGGACCTGTTGTCGGCGCGATCGGTCATCCGTCGCGCTCTTCGCTCCTGTTCACGATCCGGTCGGCTTCTTTGAGAAGTGCAAGTTCAGGATAGTCGTACCGCGACGGGGAATGGTGATTGCCGACGATTTCCTTCACCTTCGCTGTCTTGTCGGCCGGAAAGCCAACGGCTTCCAGTATCTCTTCCGCTGCTGGCGGTCCGTACAATTCCTGCGTTCTGCCATCGTTGCAGCCGTGCTTTTCCTCAGAGATCCTTATCCCCACGTCATGGAGAAGCGCGGACGCGATGACAACCGCCTCATCGCATCCCTGATAACGGTCCATGAGCCTGTCGGCTTGCCCCAGCACCCGCAACGCATGGTCTATCCGGCGATCGTCCTGGCCGAAGAACGCCACCAGCCGGCGCACGAGAACTGCACGCAAGTATTGCATCTGCTGATATCTAGCATTCCGTTGCCGCCAGATCAACGGACCACTGTTCAGCCTGGGAAGTTCTGCGCACCTTGCCGTTCGCGCAGGAATAACCCGCTGTGGCCCGGTACATGCTGAATGTCATGATGCCTGTTTTCGTTGTGTTGAACCGGCGATGGGGGAGTAAGATACATGCGGCGTCTGTGCCGGGGTCATAGGGCAGGATGCCCGGAGCTTGGTGTGTATGTCGCTTGAGACCCGTCACGGTCGTACCTCGCATGCGTTGACCTGCACGGCGGCGGTTGTTCTTCTAATGGTTGCTGCGCAGGCAGTCATAGCGGAGACAGGTCAGCAGAACTCGGTACAGAACGGGTTCGGGCTTGCGATGACGAATGGGCCCCTGTCCGCACTTACTTCCGGCGGGCAGTCGGTGGCAGGCCGCAATTCGTCAGGAGACGGCCGCTTTTCCAACTACTCCGGCTTTCTCGCCGGGATCATCCTTCAGCTCTCCAAGGATACCGACGGCGACGGACTGTGCGATGAGATGGACGCCGACAACGACGGGGACGGCGCCGAAGACAAGGATGAGCTGGTCGCTGATACAGATCCGACAAACGCCGCGTCGACACTGGTCTTCCTTGCCTCGGACCCCGTGGCCGACGGGGTCCGGCTGGAATGGACCGGCGGGGTCAACGCGAGGCAAATACTCATGAAATCATCTCCGCCGGGAAGCGGGAACTGGATCGCGGTTGCGACGAACATGCCGCCCACGCCGGTTCACACCAATTTCACTGACCGTACGGCAGGGAACGGAATCACTCTCTACCGGATCCTGACCGACCGTCAGGGCAACTGAAGTGTCGGGTTGGCGCGCACACTCGCGGCAAGGGTTTTAGGGATAGTGCGCGCCGGACAATCGGAGATGACGCAAATGAAACTGAAGCTACTCAGGACGGGCTTGGCGGTCCTTCTGCTGGCGCCGCTGTCTGCCCCGGCACAGATCCCGCAACTCATCAACTACCAGGGCCGCCTTGTCGAGGACGGCCAACTCGTCAATCGCCTCGTGACCATGCGGCTCCGTCTCTACAGCGCGGCAGAAGGCGGAACGGTCCTCTACGAGGACTCCAACACCGTCAGCGTCGTGGATGGTCTGTATTCCACATACATTGGCGACAACACGACCGTCGGCACTCTTACCGGGGCGCTGGATAGCGCGGCTGCTTTCGTGGAAGTGGTGGTCGACGGTACCGTCCTTGCACCGCGCGATAGAATGACTTCCGTCGCGTATTCTTTAATAGGCATTAAGGGCCCGGCCGGCGATCAGGGTCCAATCGGAGACCAGGGACCGCAGGGTGTACAGGGCCCTCAAGGACTCCAGGGAGATCAGGGGTTGGTCGGAGACAAAGGACCAACTGGAGACAAGGGGCCGACGGGAGACCAGGGACCTGTCGGCGATCAGGGTCCAATCGGAGATCAGGGTCTGGCCGGTGACAAGGGACTGACCGGGGACAAAGGTCCAACCGGAGACCAGGGACCTCAAGGACTCCAGGGCGATCAGGGGCCGGTTGGGCCGGCCGGGCCGCTTGCCGGAAGCAACAAGCAGATCATCTACAACGACGCTGGAACCGCCGCCGGCGCGGGAATCTACTACGACAAGACAACGGGCAATACGGGCATAGGGACCTCTTCGCCGGCCGAGAAACTCGCCGTCAACGGACACATCAAGTCGAAGGGGATCAAAGTAACGATGGATGACTGGGCTGATTTCGTTTTCGAGGACGACTATGAACTGATGCCGCTTGGCGAGCTGGAGAGCTTTGTCACGGCCGAACAGCATCTTCCGGGCATTCCGCCTGCATCCGAGGTGATCGAGAACGGCGTTGATTTGGGCGATATGCAGCGCCGCCTGACTCTCAAAATCGAAGAGCTTACGCTTCACGTCATACGGCTGGAGAAGGAAAACCGCCGTCTTGCGGAACGGATGAAGGAGATGGAAGACCGCGCTGCCGGGCAATAGGCGCCGGAGAATCGCGCTATTCGCCTGCTGACCGCGAAGAGACTATGACCGGCAAAACGACAAACCGCTTCGCCTCGCATCACCTCCGGATGGCCGTCGCTCTGTCCGTGATTGCTCTCTGCTTCAGCGCAGGCGAGACGCAGGCGGCAAGACGCCACATATTCTCCTCGGAGGGAGAGGAGCTGACGGCAGCGACGCTCAGGCCTGGTGCGCCCGGCGGAGACGGACACGCCGCCCGCGCGAAGCGGGCGCGACGCGTGAGGACCGCTCCGCAGGTCGCGGAAGGAATCGGCCTGAAGCAGGGAGATGAGCTGGTGATCTCGCTGTTCGACGGTGTGGCCGTGACCTCATCGGTTGACCGTGTATCCACCGATGTCTCCGGAACCACCACCATTCGCGCCCGTATGCCAGGCAGCCCGCTTGGTCACGCAATCATATCCACCCACGCCGGCCGCAGCCTGGGAACCGTTCTCCTCCCGGAGAAGAACATGGCATTCACCCTTCTGCGCCAGCCGGGCGAAGCCGATCACCTGCTTCTCGACGTCAGCGGCGTTGACTTGGGTGCCCTCGAGGACGCGCCTTCCCCGTTGGCGCCGGCCGCCGATGAGTCTGCCGCAGCCGCGACCGGCGCGCCGCTGTCTGTGGACGCCGGCGTAGCGGATCCGGCAACCATCACGGTCCTCGTCGTCTATACGCCCGCGGCAAGGCAGTGGGCCGACAGCAGCGGAGGCGGGATAAACCAGGTTATCGCTCAGACAATGGCCAAGACCCAACTCGCCCACGACAACAGCCAGACGGCAATCACCAAGCAGCTCGTTCACTCGGAGGAAGTCTCCTACACCGAGAGCGGGAGCAGCAGCACCGACCTTTCGCGCCTGCAGAACACGAGTGACGGCTACATGGACAATATCCACACGCTGCGGAACACCCATCTCGCCGACCTTGTTGTCCTGATGACGCAGGTGGAAGACGTCGGCGGCATCGGCTACCTGCTGAGCTCCACGAACGGCAGCCCGGCCTACGGGTTCTCGATCACCCGCATTCAACAGGCATCGTGGACCTACACAACGATTCACGAGATGGGTCACAACATGGGCTGCGGCCACCACAAGCTGCAGAACTATCAGGCTGGGCCCGGACTTCTCTCCTATTCGGCCGGATGGCGCTGGGTCGGCGCCGACAGCAGCCGCTGGTGCAGCATCATGACATACGAGGAAGGCAGTTACTTCGCCGACGGCCTCGACCACACCCGCGTCGGTTACTTCTCCAGCCCGGAAATCAACTACGAGGGCGTCGCGACCGGCCATGCCGCGGACGGCGATAACAGGCGCACACTGCGGGAAGTGAAACACGCCGTGGCGGCCTACCGTGCAATCCCGCCGGCCAACGACAACTTCGCGAACGCGGAGGCAGTGACGGGAATCAGCGGTCAAAAGACCGGCACCAACGCCGGCGCCACGAAGGAAGCAGGCGAACCCAACCATGCCGGAAGCGCGGGCGGCAGATCCGTGTGGTGGCGGTGGACGGCGCCGGCGAGCGGCAGCACCACAGTCAACACGTTCGGGAGCGCCTTTGACACACTCCTTGCCGTCTACACTGGCACGCAGGTGAACAGCCTGACTCTCGTTGCGGCGAACGACGACAGCGGCGGCCTGCTGCAGAGCAGCGTGACCTTCAGCGCTTCGGCCGGAACAACGTACAATGTCGCCGTGGACGGATTTGAAGGCGGTTCGGGCAACACAGTCCTTAACTGGGTCCTGTCTCCGCCCGCCCCGACCGGGGTGGCTGCTTCCGACGGAACATACACCGACAAGGCGCGGGTTACATGGAACAGCGTTGGCCCCGGCGCCTACTACCGGGTGAGCAGGGGCGCCAACCCCGGATCGAAAACGGACATCGGGTCCTGGCAAACGGGGACCGCATATGACGACACCTCCGCCACGCCGGGCGTCACCTACTACTACTGGGTCAGAACCGCAACCGACGCCGCCGGTGCCAACGCGTCCGGCTACAGCTCGTCCGACACCGGCTGGCGCGCGCTCTCTCCGCCGGCCGGGTTCTCCGCCTCCGACGGCGCCTACTCCGATCGCGTTCGCGCAACGTGGAGCAGCGTCAGCGGGGCGACTCATTACCGCGTCTATCGCGCAGCTTCCGCGGGCGGCGCGAAGACCGCTCTTGGCAGTTGGCAGACGGGGCTGAGCTATGACGACACGTCCGCGACGCCGGGCGTCACATACCACTACTCAGCCGCGGCCGCCGTTGACAACAGCGGCTCGCGGGCAAGCGCATACAGTACCGAAAACGCAGGATACGCCACCGCCGTCATGAGGTCGCTCGAAGTGATCTCTACCTATGGCGGAGCCGACCCCGAAACCGGGCTGCACAGCTATCCCGACGGGCAGCAGCTTTCGTGCAGGGTCATGACCCCAGTCGTTGTTGATGGCGGTGGTTCCAACATAACTGCCGTCTCCGCCGGTTGGACAGGCACGGGCAACGTGCCGGCAAGCGGTCCCGGCACAAACGCCGGCCCGTTCACGATCACACAAAACTCGACAATCACTTGGAACTGGATCGTGTCCGGGATACTCGTCTCGAACCAGACAGTGACGGGGATACTGAATCTGCAGGCGCGGGATTCGATTTCCGCAGGGCCATACTTCACGATGCTAAAACCTGCCGCCGTGGAATTCCGTGTGGGCCCGACCGGAACCGTAACCCTTGTCCCCCCGTTCGAGGCTGGAACCGGGACCGTCTTTAACGTCTCAATCGAACCCGCCCCCT
>Ga0194125_10002388_pt1 | contig 31067 bp, 25 predicted proteins | sample TA2KigC250mmetaG_FD_148626 | JGI IMG/M metagenome (GOLD analysis project Ga0194125, IMG submission 148626) | Freshwater microbial communities from Lake Tanganyika, Tanzania - TA2015034 Kigoma Deep Cast 250m | ecosystem: Environmental > Aquatic > Freshwater > Lake | place: Tanzania: Lake...
CCCTCCCACCTCCCAGCATCCTGCTCTTCCTCCCTCTATCCTCTTTCCACTTTTGCTCGCTCCCACCTTCCACTTTTGCTTTTCCCCCGACAGAGGTTTCTTGTCACCCCGGGCAGCTCAAGCCCGATTGCCGGAGTTCCTCCTGAGCATGCGAAAGAACCTGACGGTGTCTTTGAACGGGTTGATCTTGCTCTTCTCGTCGCTGTAGATCACTCGAATCGGAACCGACCCGATCTCAACCCCCCTAGACGCAAGCCGCAGAAGGACTTCCGACTCGGCGGCGAACCGCTCGGATCCGCCAAGCAGCCCTCGTACAACGTCGCACCTGTACAGGCGGTACCCGCACTGGGTGTCCGGAACTCGCACTCCCATTCGCCTGCTCAAGAGCCAGCTCATGTACCGGTTCGTCATCCGCCGCACGAACGGCATGCCGTCCGGGTTGGCCATCCTGTTGCCTATGAGAACAGGCTTTCTCCCCTCTCTGTAAGCGGCGACAAACCCATATATGTCCTCAGGCGCATGCTGTCCGTCCCCGTCCATGGTGATCACGCATTCGAAGCCAGCCCCAGTCGCGTGCTCAACACCCCTCTCAAGCGCCGCGCCCTTACCCATGTTCGGCTCCTGGCGCAGCACGGTCGCGCCTGCCTCCCGCGCTTCACTTCCAGTGGCGTCGTCTGAACCGTCATCAACCACGACCACGTCCGGACAGCAGGACCTCACGCTGCGGACTACCCTCCCAATCCGTCCCGATTCCCTGTACGCAGGGATGATCACGCAAATCCCGGCTGTGCTCTCACTGGCATTCACTGGTTCTCTCCGTTTCCGCTCTCAACCCTCCGCCAGAAGTCCTCGAAGACAAACCACTGGCAGGGGTCACTTCCTATTCCTTCCTCGAGCTGGGCGCAAATCCCTGTCTGGATGTCGCCCAAGCCCATGCCGCGGGACGGGAACAGGGGTGGACACAGTCTCGTACTGAAGGTGTCATCCTGCAGCCTGGATGCAAAACCAATCACCACCGGCGCGCCGGTCTTGAGCGACAGGCGAGCTGGCCCGGCCGGGAAACGGGCAGGGGCGCCGAAAAAGTCCTGCTCCGTGAAGCGTGAAGTGAAATCACGGTCCGCAAGCAGGCAAACGATCTCACCCCTGCGCAAAGCCGCAATGCTCTCACGGGCCGCCGAACCGAGACTGATGACCCTTATTCCGCGTTTCGCCCTGCAGTCACGGAACAGCGCCTCCACCCGCGAATTGCGCATTGGCTGAACGATGGCGTTGATCCTGTGACCAAGCGCCACGAGCGTTGCACCGCCCAGTTCCCAGTTGCCGTAGTGGGCCGACACAAGAAGGGCGCCCTTCCCCCCTGCCAGCGCCTGGTCTATGTACTCGGCGTGTTCAATCGTGACGAACCTGTCCACTTCATCGCGCGAAATGCGGCTGAACCGGAAGAAATCCACCATGTACTTGCCGAACTGCCTGAAAGTCGCCTTCGCCATCCGCTCTATCTTCTCACCGGACGGGCGCGTGCCGTGATGCTCCAGTATCCTCCGCATATTGGAGCACACGCCTTCTTTCCCGCGACGGTCCCGTCTGAAGAACACATCGGCCAATCGCAGCCCAATCCAGTACGCGAACTTTCGAGGCACCAGGTGACAAAGCCGGTCAGCCGCCACGTGGCGGTAGTATTCGGCTAGCATTCCGGCGTCAGAGGTCGATCGCGTTTGTCTCACTGCGGCGAGAATATGCACGCTTGTCGCAGACCGCGCAAGACCGCTTGCCCGGCGCCCTTGTTGACCTGTTCGACGGATGGTACAATGAGCACATGACACGGTCGGATGATCCTGGTGGAAATGCCCGCGCGGAACTCGCTCTATCCCGCCGTACGTTTGCTGGCGCCGCCGCGGTCTGCGCCGCGTCGTGCCTTCTGCCTCGCCGGTCAGTCTCTTCGCCTGACAGGGATGCACCGCCTCCCCCGCCCGCCCGTTTCTGGGAAAAGGCAGCAGGAAAGTCGGTGCGCTGCACGCTCTGTCCCTGGCAATGCGTGGTGGAGCCCGGCGAACGTGGCCGCTGCAGGGTGAGGGAAAACCGCGACGGCAACTACGTGACGCTCGTGCACGGCAGGCCCTGCTCGCTGAACAACGACCCCGTGGAAAAGAAACCGTTCTTTCACGTGCTGCCCGGTTCAAAGGCGCTCTCACTCGCCACCGTGGGATGCAATATCGAATGCAAGTTCTGCCAGAACTGGGACATCTCACAGGCCGACCCGTATGTCGTGCGCCCGGAATACCGCTCGCCCTCGGATATCGTCAAAGCCGCCATGTCGCACGGCTCAGAGTTGATCGCTTACACGTACTCGGAACCGACGGTCTTTATCGAGTTCGTGCTGGACTGCGCGGATGAATCGCGCGGCAAGGGCATCGGAAACGTGGTCGTCAGCAACGGGTTCATCGGGAAGGACGCGCTCAGGACTCTCTGCCGATCCGTCACGGCAATCAAGATAGACCTGAAGGCGTTCACGGAATCCTTCTATTCAAACACGTGCTCCGCGCGGTTGGGGCCTGTCCTCGATTCACTCAAGACGATCAGGGAGTGCGGCACATGGCTCGAGATCGTCAACCTGCTCATCCCGGGCCTGAACGATTCAGAGTCCGAGATCCGGGGAATGGCCCGCTGGATTGTTCGCGAACTCGGCTCCGATGTACCCGTCCACTTCACCCGTTACCATCCCGCATACAAGATACGGAACATTCCTCCGACCCCGCCGGCGACTCTGGCGATGGCGCGTTCGGCGGCGGCCGACGAGGGGTGCCGCTTCGCCTATGCCGGCAATCTGCCAGGCCAGGAGGGCGAAAACACGTTCTGCCCGTCGTGCAAGAAACTCATCATCCGCCGCTACGGCTTCATGGTCCTGGAAAACCGCCTCGTGGACGGGAAGTGCGCCGGCTGCAAATCCGCTATTCCTGGAGTCTGGCGCCTGCCGGACGGGACAGCAGCAGGATGATCCATGAACCGCCGCAGGCCGACGCCAGCCACGTCGCGGCGGCCCCGACCCCCACCGAAGGCAGAAGGACGACGCCCGCCGCCATGCATCCGGCCGCCGCTCCAATGAGGTCAGCCGCGGCCAGCACCGCCGCCGTTCTTCCGGGCTTGGACCGGTAACACGCTGCCCCGGAGACAAAGCACGCGCCGGCAAGGAATCCAACCGATCCAACCCATACGTGGATCAGCACCGAAACAGCCAGTGAAGCTGAAGGACGGGCATCCACGACCCTTAGCATCACGGGCAAGGCAAGGGCCAGTCCCGCGAGAAGAAAACCCGCAAGAAGGAGTGCCCTGCCACGGAGTGCGGGATATCTGCCCACAGCGCGCCCCGCTGCGGCCGCGCCGGCGCACAGCCCGCCCATGAAGAGCGCAACTATCAACGCCATCTGTCCGTAAACGAACCCGCGCAGCCCCTGCAGCACGTACACCGCGAGTATCTCAACACCCATCGCCGTTCCACCGGCAACAGCCACAAACTGGACTATCCCCACCCTGGTCAGTCGAAGCGCGGCCGCATTTCCCCTGCACGCCAGCCGCGCCGGAATAACCACACAGAACATTGCCACGAGCACCGTGGCCAGCCACCCCGCGCCGCCTCTTCCGGAAAGACCCGCCGGCGCGCCGCTGATTGCTCCCCATAAACGCAGCGTGTGAAGGAATGTCACCGGCATTCCGACCGTGTTCAACGGCCCATCGAATTCCGCGAATCGCGATTCGGTGTAAGCCACCCTGTCCGGATCAATCTCGTCGGCGCCAAGGAAGTACTCGGGACGGAAGTACTCGCCTTTCACCCCGGCACGCCGGCTTCTTGCAGCCAGCTCCGCAGCGTCAAGGGTCAGCGGCGCGGTAGCCCCCCCGGCCATGAAGCGGGTCGGATCGCCCGCAGTAACGACCACCGCGTCAAACGCCGATCTCAACGTACGGTAAACCGAGGCGCCAATCATGGCCGCAGGATCCTGAAGCCGCTCGGAACATGAAACGGACATGTGCAGGAAACCACCGTCAGCAAGCACTCTCCTGACCATGGAAAAGAACGACCTGGTGTAGAACCGGTTCGCGGCGGCGGTCCCCGGCCACGGCGCCCGGAGTATCACGACGTCGTACCGGTCGGTGCAGTCGAGCAGATATCGCATGGGGTCGGCCGATACCGTGCGCACACGTCCATCGGCCGCAACATGCTCAGCGGCGTCAGGCATCGCGACCCCTGCCATGCGCCATGCTTCCGGGTCGATCGCAACGCACACGACTTGCCGCAACGGGTACTTCAGTAGCTCGCGCGTTTCTCCCACGCTGCCGCCGCCAAGAAGAAGCACGCTGCCGGCGTCAGGGCGTTGGGCCATGATGAAGTGAATGTCATGCTCCACGCCCGGCAAGTCCGGCATCGCCGCCAGAAGTTCGCCGTTGCCGTAGAGGGAGAACTGCCCCGCGGACTCGGTCAGGGCGAGGTTCTGGTAGCGGGACTCGACGGCCTCGACAAGCCGCCCGCCGCCCGGACCGCCCACAACACCGAAACTGCGCCACCGCACAGTCTCCGCCGCACTTGTGATCGCCGCGCCGCTGAAGCTCACGGCGACAAGGACCGTGACGGACACCGCAAGCAGGGCGGCCCTGGCCGGCCGACCGGCAGCGACGACCGCAGCGGCTGCCAAAAGCCCCGTGCATGCTACCGTGACGGTCCAGACAGTGCCGCCGAATGGAAGCAGCAGGAACGTCAGCAGAACCCCGCCGCCCGCACCCCCGAGAGACTCCGCAACGTATAAGTGCCGGACCGTGTGCCCGGCGGATTCTTCCCCGTCCATCGCGCAGGCAAGCGGGAAGAAAGCCCCTAGACAGGCGGCGACCGGAAACGTCAGCAGGAACCCGTACAGCGCCGTCGCACCAAACGGCATCAGCTCCGACCCCGGCACACCTGTCCAGCCGCGCAAGGACCTGGCACAGAAGACAAGGACCGGCAGAAGAACGGAAGACAACGTCAGAACCGCAGTGACCGCCGACCTGGCGCGACCGGGGGACCCGCCCCAGACACGCCTCGCGATAATCCCCCCGGCCGAGGCGGAAACAAGCCACCAGACAAGCTGCAGGGCCAGCACCGTCTCGCTGCCGCTGCACACCACCAGCAGCTCGCGGAGAAGAACTGCCTGAACGCTGACGGACAACGCCCCGGCCATCGCCGCGGCGACCCGCGCGGTATTCCTCATGCAGCCGCCCCCGTTCTCCTGGCGCCCGTAGTGGTCACTCTTCCATTATCACCACGCTCGAGAAGACCTGGAAGCGCGCTCCTGATTCCCATGCGTTAGAGGCCAAGCCCGCCTTGCGGCTGAGGCTCGAAAGCGTTTCCTTCCTGTCCCATCCCTGCTCCTTCGCCACCTCGGGAAGGTACACGGCCCTGTACCGCCCCTTCTCCATGCATATGCCGTGCTCCCCGATCCGGAACTCCTCGATCGTCCGGATCGAACGCATCGGGCTGAGGATCGAGACGTGAATATCTATCTGCGGCTCCTCCATCGGTGTGATCGGATCCATCGAGAAACGGCTGTCGCGCGAGGCGTGCACGGCAAACTCATGCACCGCGCGGTACATCGGGTCGCGCGCTTCGAGAATGCCGATACAGCCCCTGAGCACGCCCCGGTTGAGGTAGGTCACGAAGACGGCGGCCTCTTTCTTCAGGTTCACGGTCAGATTGTACTTCCCGAAATCGAAAGGTTTCCCGTCCCCCGAAAGAGCCCAGCGCAGCGAATCCCGCGCCATGTCGAGAAGGTCTCTTTGTTCGTCAGGGGTCAGACCGGGACTCCAGTCGCCGCTCCTTGTTTCAGTTATCTTCCTCATGCCGCCTTCCTCCACCCGGGCGGACGCCAACGCCTGCCCCGCCGCTTCGCCTCCGACGGCGGCACCGGCCGCCAGCGCAATCAGAACCGCCGCAAACACAACGCTCACATCCAGCCTCCCGTCCGATGCCGCGCTGAAACAGTCTTTTCTTGCCAACACACGTTCCAGCGTGAACGATACGCCCCGCTCTGACGTTGTTAATAGCTGGTTGAGTCTATGACCATTTTGCAGGACTGGAAAGGGCTTATCACATGAAGTTGTGTCTCACGCCGGCGCTGTTGCTCCCCGCACTGCTGATCCCCGCAGCTTGCCTCTCTGAGCCCCCCGCAAGCGTTCCGACGCTACCGATCGTGACGGCCGGCAGAGCCCCGGGCATGCTGGATGAGTCCCTCCGCAACGAGACAACAGCCGCCATCGAACGCGCACTTGATTGGCTGGCAGCCCGGCAGAAAGACGACGGGTCGTGGTCTAACCCCCGTTTCCCCGCCCTGACCGCCCTCGCCGCCCGCGCATTCGCCACACGCACGGACGCCCGGTCCCGCCAGGTGACGGGCAAAGCCGTACGCTTCATCCTTTCGTGCGCCAGGGACGACGGCGGAATTTACTGTGACTTGCCCGGCCAGAAAGGCGGAGGGCTCAGCAACTACAATACCGCCATATGCATGACCACCCTGGCGGCCGTTGGAGACCCCGCGCTTACCCCCACGATCCTCAAGGCACGCTCGTTCCTTGCCGGCACTCAGCACTTCGGGGCTGACGACTACCGGGGCGGGTTCGGTTACGACGCCCAGACGCAGCGTGCATACACGGACCTCCTCAACACCTACTACGCAATCGAAGCGATGCATGCCACGGCCGGCGCCGAGGATTCGCGCCCGAAGTCCGAAAAGAAGGCCGACATAGACTGGACCGAGACCGTCCGCTACATCGAGCGCATGCAGAATCCGCCTTCAGCCGGCACGAACGAGGCGGGCGGCTTCTTCTATAAGCCGGGCGAGTCCAAGGCCGGCACAACCACGAACTCCGAGGGGCGCGTGGTCCTTCGATCGTTCGGCAGCATGACATACGCAGGACTCCTGGCGCTGGTCTACGCAAACGTCACTCGCGACGACGTGCGAGTGCGGTCCGCCTTCGACTGGGCAACGAAGCACTGGTCGCTGGAGGAAAACCCTGGCATGGGCCAGGAAGGGCTCTACTTCTTCTACTTCGTACTGGGCCGCGGACTGGCCGCATACGGGCAGGACCTGATACCTGTCCCCGCCGACGAACTCCTGAACTGGCGCGCCGAAGTCGCCCGCAAACTCGTGGGAATCCAGAAGGTCGACCCGGCAACGGGACACGGGTACTGGGTGAATGGTCTGGGTCGCTTCTGGGAGAACGACGCCGTGCTCACAACATCCTATGCGACTCTTGCATTGATGGGGCTCTGAGCCCTTCCCCCCGATCATCCCCGGCGGCCTGACGGAAAGCCGGCTTGCAGCACCGAACACTGTGTGGGAAAATGCCCCCGCAGTTTCCGGCTTACACAGTGCGAAAGGCGTCCTCTTGCGCTTCCTGCTCTATAACATCCGCTACGGAACAAAGCCCTCACGACTCTTCCCGTGGGGCGGCTACCTCGGCAGAACTTCCGCCAATCTTGAGCGTATCACCGGGTTCATCGCGGACAAGTCCCCCGACGTGATCGGGCTCGTGGAGGTGGATGCAGGCTCGTACCGATCCGGATGGAAGAACCAGGCGAAGGTCATGGCGGAGACGCTGCAGCACTACCACGTCTACAGGTCCAAGTACAGAGCAGGCGGACTGGCCCGGCTCATGCCGCTGATGAGCATGCAGGGCAATGCGTTCCTGGCGAGGGATTCCATACGCGGTCAGCGTTTCCACTACTTTGAACGGGGCGTTAAACGGCTTGTCATCGAACTGGAACTGGATCGGGTCACGTTCTTTCTGGTCCATCTGGCACTGGGCTTCCGCGTCAGGCATCACCAGCTCAACAGCCTTCACGAACTTCTTGCCGCCACTCGCCGTCCGTACATCGTGGCGGGCGACTTCAACGCCATCTGGGGCGGCAGAGAACTCAACCTGTTCGCCGCCGCCAGCGGTCTCGCCAGCGCCGCCCCGTCTCACCTGAAGACTTTCCCGAGCTGGGCGCCGCGCCGGCCGCTTGATTTCATACTTCACAGCGAAGGCATAAAGGTTACGGGATTGGAGGCGCCCAGAGTGAGTTTCTCGGACCATCTTCCGCTGGTCTGCGATTTCGAAATCACGGGGTGAAATGCCGCCCGTCACCAGGCATTCCACCCGGCGAAACCGTTCCACGGCATCGCCAACACTGGCATCATCACACCCCGCACGATGCAGAGGCCAAGGCTCTGCGGGGATGCACGCGGCACCGCAGAAAACGGCAAGGCCGCGTGTCCTTGCGGACACACGGCCCTGCTCTCAATCAACGATCTGAACTTCCTCAGCTCAGGACAGCGTCCTTCGCCGCCTTGGCAATGCGGAACTTCAGCACGGTCTTCGCCGGGATCTTGATGGCTTCGCCGGTCTTCGGGTTGCGCCCGATGCGAGCCTTCCGGCGGACCTTCACCAGCTTGCCGATACCCGGAATCGTGAAACCGTCCTTGGCTCCGGCATACGCCATCGCCACCAGGGCTTCGAGAGCATCCTTCGTCTGCTTCTTGCTGATGCCTGCCGCCTCTGCTATACCCGCGATGATCTGACTCTTGGTCTTGGCTTTGGCCATTTTCCCTTTCCCTCCGTTTAGGTCTGTGAGTGACGGCCATCGTGCACTCTGGGCGGATTGAAGACGAACTAGACTCGGAACGCAACGAAAATCTACCGTTCTTTCGGATGAGTCTTCTGCCGCTGCCGGCGCGCAATCCCGCCCCAACCAGCTCTTGCCCGCGAACATGCACATCTGTATCTTCAGCCGCAGAGAGGAAGAACGGCTATGCCGATCTACGAATTCGAGGCCGCAAGCGCAACCAGTTCCTGTGCGAAGTGCAGGAGCGGATTCGAATTGCTCATGCGCATGTCCGACCCGCCCGTCACACTCTGCCCGGAATGCGGCGCGCCGGTGCGCAAGAAGATATCCGCGCCGGCCGTCGGCGGCTCAGCGTCAGGGTTTGACGAACGCGCAAAGAACGCCGGGTTCCACAAGCTGAAGCGGCTCGGCAAGGGAGAGTACGAGAGGCAGTATTGAGCGCGGTCAGGATCGGGGAATCAGCACCCTCAACGCGCCGGGCCGCACCGAGACTTCCACATCCCCGGAGACGTTGATCAGTTCGCCGTCAACCTGCACAGGCCCGCCTTTCGGACGATGCACGACCATCTTCGAGAACTTCCTGGTCGTTATTGCCGGGTTCTTGTCGATCGTTCCGTCGAAGGCACTCACGATGTTGGCCAACAGCAGGCCCAGATCTTTCCTCCGAGCAATCACCAGTTCAAGGCATCCGTCGTCAGGTTGCGCCGTCGGGGCAATGGTCGCCCCGCCGCCGTACTGCGTCAGGTTCGCGGCGGTCAGAACAAGCGGGTCCTCCACGAGAAACCGATCCGAGCCATCCAGCGTGACCTCCATGTCCTGCGGCTTGTGCCCGATAAACTCCTCCACGCCGGCAAGGATGTAGGGAAGCACACCGCGAACAGGATACTTCTCGAACGACCGGACAACAGCCGCGTCCCACGCCATGCTGCATGTCACGAGAAACGGCCTGTCGTTCGCGGTGCCCACGTCAATGCGCCGCACGGTCCCGCCAGCCAGGGCTGCGCACGCGCGTTCAGGAGAAAGCGGTATCCCGAAATGACGCGCAAACCCGTTCCCGCTGCCGGTCGGAATGACGCCGAGAACGCTCTCCCTCCCGATGAGCGCGCGCCCCACCGTGCTCACCGTGCCGTCCCCGCCGCCCACCAGGACAAGCTCAACCCCACGGTCGGCGGCTCTCGCAGCCTTCTCCATGCCGTCGCTGCCGTCGCGGCAGAACTGGTAGATGACATCGGCGCCCTGGACGTCCCAGTGTTTCTCTATTGCGCGCCGCATCGCCGGGAAGGAGTGCCCCACCCCGCTCCTCGGGTTCACGATCACAAGGACGCTCCTGAAGGCAGGTTGCATGGCACCGGATGATATTCGTCCTTCGCTCCGCACACAAGCGCGCCGCTGTTTCCGGGCAGAAATTCCTTGTACCTGCCGGACCCGCCGAACAATCATGTACTCGCGCCGGTTGTTTCAGTTGCGCTCTGCACATGGCTGATCCGGCGCAGGCGGTCTGAAAGGAGCATGGGGATGTTCGCGGATCCGACAAAGGAGAGGAACCCCGCTCCCGGCCCGTCCGCGGTTCCGGCCGACGGCTCGCAGCACGACTGGACACAGGTTCTGCGCCCCCACATCGCCCCGCTGCTCGGAATGGCCCTACGCGATACCTTCCGCGCCGCGCTGTTCGCTTTCAACCGCTTTGTCGTCTGCACCCTCACACCCCGCGGTCTGACGTGGCGCATCGAGGCGCTCCGCACCGGAGCGTCACTGCGCGAGGTGCTGCGCAAGCACAACGCCGTGCGGCCGGTCGACAGGGTGTTCTTCATACACCGCGCCACGGGGATTCTCCTCTGCGAGGTGAACGCCGGAAAGAGAAACGGCAGCGACGGCGATACCGTGTCGGGCATGCTGACCGCGCTGCGCGACTTTGTGCGCGACTCGTTCGGACCGGAACCGGAAGGCGAACTGCGTACGATTGAGGTCAGCGGTGTGACGGTCTGCGTTGAGCCGGGTCCGCACGCGGTCCTGGCCGGCGTCGTGCGCGGAACTGCGACGCCTGAGGTGAGAACGGTGTTCCGGACAGTCCTGGCGAAACTTCACACTGATTTCTCGAAAAGGCTGGAGGCTTTTGCGGGCGAGACTGCGCCTTTCGCCGATGCGGCGCCGATGATGGAAACCTGCCTCCAGATCGAGTCGCTCGGACTCGACAGCCGCGTCGCGGCGCCGACCTGGGCCGTGCTCTGCGCCGCAGCCGTCTCGGCCACGGCAGCGTGTCAGCACTGGGTGAAGTGGGATATCCGCTGGCGCTCCTTCCTGTCAGAACTGCGCCAGGAGCCGGGCATCGTCATCCTTTCGGCCTCGCGTTCATGGAACGAGTTCCGGCTCCAGGGACTCCGCGATCCGCTTGCACTGGATCCCATGATCCAGGCAGAAAACCACGGACTCGACCCCGAACGCGTCTCAATGACATGGCAACTCTACTACGCGCTGAGCACGCCGTTCGTGGTGGAACGGGCAAGGGAACTCCTGGCGCCGCCGCCGACCGTCTCGTTTTCCTTCAGAAACGGGATTCTCCACGCGCGCGGAAGCGCGCCTACGGCGTGGAGGACAACCGCTGGCGAACTCGCGCATTCGATACAGGGCGTGACATCGCTGGACATGAGCGAACTCGTCGCGGTCGATTCTGCGCGGATCGAACAGTGGGACTCATACGTGGCCGCGCTCAGGGCTGAACCGGGAATCATCGTTATCTCCGCCGGAACAAAGGACGGACGATTCACGATCTCCGGTTTGAGGGACCCACTGGCGATCGCACCTGAGTCCATTCTTCGTGAGACAGGACCCGCCGATGCGGACATCGACTCGGACTGGAGACCGTTCGTCTCCCTGGACCCGCAGATACAGGTAACACGCGCGAAACTGGTTCTCGCGCCTCCCCCGACGGTAAGCTTGTCAGTGGATGGAACAGTCCTGACGGCACGGGGCCGGACGACCAGTTCATGGATAGCGGGCGCAACCTCGGCTGCGAGGCACCTGCCTGGCATCACTCTTTTCGATACTGACGCCGTGGAGGATACCGATCTCACGCTCTTCATGTCGGTAAAAGACCAGATCGAGGAGATGTCGTTCGACTACCTGGTCGGAACCCCGTCCCTGTGGCCCGGCCAAAAGACGAAGATGGACAGGCTGAATGCCAAGCTGAAGGAACTGGATACGGCCGCCCATGCCGCAAACCGCAAGTACGCCATCGAAGTGGTAGGCCACTCAAACCCGCTTTCGGACAGCGCTACGGAAGCGGCGCAGTCAGAGGAGATAGCGCGCCGATTCCTGGATTCACTGCGCGGCCTCAGTCTGGACGCCGCCTCAATCGCGATACGCGGCATGGGCTCGGAAACGTCCCCGCTGAGGGACCCGTCACGGGCAAGCCCCGAACACAACCGTATCGTCTACCTGCGCATCGTCCCGATGAACGGCAAGTAGAAGCTCGCCCGCCAACTCTCCACCCGAGTCTCACCGTCTCAACCTGTCTTGAGACTCGCGTGATACTGCAACGATCCGGCCCCGACCTGCATTTCCGCCCACGCAAGGACTAAAGACCTGTCACTGCAGTGACTTGCCTATGGCTGGAGCAATGACCGACGTACAACAGTTGAGATTGGCACGCACGATGCATATCTATTAGCCGACCCCAGCCGGTTGGCCGGGCGGTTGCCCATAAGTAACTCTGTCATATTGAGAGGCAACAACCGACGTACTGGCTGAAGGCCAACCTGAGGAATTGAAATCAGGAGCTCTCGGGCTCCTGATTTCAGTTTAAGCCTCCCGGCTTCAACCGGGATCCGGCTCGCATGGAAGAACTGTGCGATCATGGCTTTGCGCCCGGAGAGCGCATGTCACCAACCTCCCGCCGCAAGATGCGAACTGAACCGCAGCTTGACACGGCAGTCCCGTCATGTATCTTCCGCCGACGTGTTCAGCCTGATCAGGCTGGCCAGTATTGCCGCGATCGTCGCGGCCTCTTCTCCTCCACGCGTCCGGCGGGCAGAGATGTTTGAACGCCCGGACGGAGATAGTAATGAACGATCCACACCGAAGGTCGGCCCATGCCCTGCATGCGCCGGGTAAAAGCAGATATTCCGCACACCACGGCCCGCGCACGAATTCCGAGTCGGGCCGCGCTCCGGCCGAGAGCCGTCCCGCGCCGGTTACACCGCCCGCCGCCACCTGCGAGAAGGTGGCCCCGAACGAAGCGTCCGCATTCAGCGAACTGCTGCCCGAGATTCAGCGCGCGGTGGCCGAAGAGGGCTACACAACGCCAACGCCGATCCAGGCCCAGGCCATTCCGCACCTGCTTGCAGGGCGGGACCTGCTGGGATGCGCTCAAACCGGCACAGGCAAGACAGCCGCGTTCACGCTTCCCATCCTGCAGCACCTCGCCCGCAACAGGCGGCCGCCGGTCAGGAACAGACCGCGCGTGCTTGTCCTTGCACCCACACGCGAGTTGGCGGCGCAGATCGGCGACAGCATACGGGTCTACGGCAGACACCTGCGCGTCAGTCACGCGGTGATCTTCGGGGGCGTTGGACAGAGGCCGCAGACAACGGCGATGTCACGAGGAGTGGATATTCTTGTCGCCACGCCGGGACGGCTTCTTGACCTGATGCAGCAGGGCTTTGTGAAGCTGGACGCGGTTGAGGTCTTCGTCCTGGATGAGGCGGACCGGATGCTGGACATGGGCTTCATCCATGACATCCGCCGCGTGATCGAAAGACTGCCCCAGAAAAGGCAGTCCGTCTTCCTCTCAGCCACGCTGCAGCCCGAAGTCGTCTCGCTCGCCCGCACGCTGGTTCATGATCCGGCGCACGTGACCATACGGCCGGACAAGCCGGCGGTTGAGAAGATCGCACAGAAGGTTCTGTTTGTTGACAGGCAGAACAAGGACGCGCTTCTCGTGCGCCTGCTGCAGGACAGCAACATGGACCGTGTGATCGTATTCACGCAGATGAAGCACGCCGCGAACAAGGTGTGCGAGAAACTCATCCGCGCGGGCATCTCTGCATCGGCCATACACGGAAACAAGAGCCAGAGCGCCCGCACGGCGGCGCTCGCGGACTTCAAGAACGGACAGGTCCGCGTTCTCGTGGCCACCGACATAGCGGCGCGCGGCATAGACGTTGACGGCATAACCCATGTCGTCAACTACCACATCCCCATTGAGCCGGAGACCTATGTTCACCGCATAGGCAGAACCGCCAGGGCCGGCGCGGACGGCGACGCCATATCATTCTGCGGAGCCGATGAGCGCGACGCACTGCGCGCCATCGAACGGCTCCTGCGCGGCCAGATAGAGGTCGAATCGGGGCACGAATTCCATTCGCAACAGGCACAGAACGCGTTCGGGCCTGCAGCACGGCCGGCACCGCGCGGCGGCCAGCAGGGACGCCGTCAGTTCGGAAGACGCGGCCGATGACAGATGGCGGACGCCCCGTTGCGCGGCCTGCGCCGCGCTCTACGCCGCGCCCGCAACGGTCGGATGGTAGTGAACGTGGACGCGGCGCGTGAACTCGATGCTTGCGGCCAGGAGATCCTCCACTGACGAGGCAATCCGGTCGCCCTCGGCAACAGTCATTGAACCGTCCATGCCGATGGTGACATTGAGAACGAGATACGGCCCGAACCGGTGGGCCTGGACCTCTTCCACCGCCTTCACCCCGCGAACATCGGCCAGCAGACGGCGCACCTCCTGGTCAAGGTCCCTGCCGGGCACGGTGTCCATCAGGTTCTCGGATGAGTCACGCAGTATCTGGATACCCGTACGAAAAACCAGAACCGACACAAAGGCGCCCGCCATCGGGTCCGCCCAGGGATGACCGGCAATCCCGAGGAGAATCCCAACCGCGGCCCCGGCCGCGGAAAACACGTCGTTGCGATGGTCATTGGCCAGCGCCTGCACCGCCGGATTCGCCGTCAGCCCGGCTATCCTGCGGGTGAAGGCCGTGAGACCGATCTTGAGAAGAATGGTGGCCGAGGCAACCCACAAGGCGAGCCTCGCAGGGGCCGGCGCCTCCTCCTTGCCGACCGCCATATCGAACGCGGTGTTCACCGCGCCCCAGAAAATGGCGACAGCGGTTGTTATCACGAACGCGCCAACGACCAGCGCCGCGATACTCTCGAACTGCGCGTGCCCGTAAGGGTGTTCCCTGTCCGCCGGCTTGCGCGCAAGCGACATGAATATCCGGACGATGATGTAGTAAACGACATCGGACGTGGAATTGATGCCGTCGGCCAGCAGCGCAGTGCTGTGTCCGACTATCCCGACCGACGTTTTCACCAACGCAAGCAGGACATTGGCGCCAAGCCCGATGTTCACCGCTCGCAGGCTTCTACTGTGCCTGGATTCCATCATTCCACTGCAACCCTCATGAACCCCGTCCGCCAGCACCTTGACCGGTCACATGCTCAAACGTGCCAACCGGACCGGCCTGTGCGCGCGCGCACCTGAGCCGGCGTCCGCAGCTTCCTCCGCATCGGCGTATCCTGCAAAGCATCGTACGCGGCCGTCAGGCCCGTGTCTTTGTCGCCCACCATTCCTCCCGGGCACGCGACTGTAGCGGCTGCCCTGCCCGCGATCAAGATTCCCGAGAAGGAGAAGCGCCCCGCCCGATGGTCTTCAGACCAGGTAGAAGTGGGCTCTCTGGGCGTAGGAATCGGCAACGAGAACGATCCTGCATCCCAACGTCGAGGCATCCACAATCTTCACAACCGGGCTCCATTTCGCCGAACCCGGAAGCAGTTCGGCCAGCCGGTTGGGTGCCTTCTCAAAGAACTCGCCGTTGAGGAGGTTATCCTTCTTCCCCGGGAACAGGGCAAGATAGAGCATGTCCATTTCCACGAGGTCGCTGAGGAAGTGAGTCCCCAGCGAGACATCCGGCACAAGTCCGTCATGCATCGCCACCACCTCGCAGAGCGCGGCGGCGCCGTGGATCTCGTTGAAGACAACGGGTATGCCGAGCGACGGGCTTCGCGTCCCCCATCTTCCAGGCCCGATCAGGACAATGTTCTCCGGCGGCGGCGGGGTTCGCACGGCGTTTATCGCGCCGATGAGCCGTGCGACTTCGTACCTTTCGCTAACCGGCAGCGCGCCGTACGCGTCAGGCGAGACATACACGAACCGGCCCACATCGAGGACGCGGCTCGGACCTATCACCGCGCCGGCGGCGCTGGCGACGAACTTGCCGGGCGGGACCTTCACTTCAGGCACCGCGCCCGAACCGGTCCCCCTGACCTGGAGCGGCCGGCACTGAACAAGATTTATGCGGTACGCGCCGTCCGACGAGAAGTTGCCGGTAAACTCTATGTCAACCGGGTGGCTGTAGGCGGTGCTGAGAACGGACAGCATCTCGCGCAGGTCGGCGACAAACCCGGTATCCGCAAGCAGCCTGTCGAACGTCAGCACCGGCGCGCCGCCCGAGCGCCTGTCGCTTGACGCAAACAGCTCCATCGGCAGGTCTCCGCGCTCCTTCACGAGGTCCACGAAGTAGCCCGACACAAGCTGGTTCGCGCTCAGGTCAAGGTAATCAACCCGCCGCTGGGCAAACTGCCTCACCTCCTCGAAGTCGCCTTCAGGTCTGAGTTCCGGGGCGTTCAGCGCAACGATCCGCGTGTAGTCGTCGTCCGCCCTGTCAACCGCGCGCGTTCCGAGCCCAAACACAAGTCTCAGCACCCCGGCCTCCGGGTCTATGTCGGAATTCCACACGTACGGATTGTACGAGTACCCGACGCCTGCCACGGCTGGATAGTAGCTGCGCCCGTGCATGTCGCCGGAAACCCGCATGATCAGCAGGGCCATCTGCTCATCCTGCTCAAGCAGGCCGCGCTTGGCGCGGTACGAGAGCGCCCGCTCGCTCATGGAGCTGGCGTATATCGCCCGCACCGCGGCGAGGAAGTCCTCCAGCCGCCGTTCGCGCGGGCCCTGGTTGGCGCAAAAGACGCTGTCGTACTTGCCGGCAAACGCGTTGCCGTAGTTGTCTTCGAGCAGAGAACTGGACCGCACGATGAACGGAGACTGGCCGAAGTAGTCCAGCATCTCCTCGAACTCCCGGACCGTGTAGTCGGGAAATGTGCCGGTGAGCATCCTTCGCCTCGACCGCACCGCACCTTCCAGAAACCGCTCCGGGTCGCGCTGCTGCTGGCGCGCCCACCATATCCCGTTCCTCACAAGGAAGGTGTAGAACACGTCCGACCCGACGTAGAAGGAATCATGCTCTTCCAGCAGCTTCTTCATGCGCGGCAGCCGTTTCTTGAGTATCGCCCTCGCCAGCAGCATGCCCACCGTCTTGCCGCCTATGAGACCAGTGCCGATCATTCTCCTGCGCACGTCAAACATGTCCTCTATGCAGAGGTATTTCGACGCCAGGGCCGCCATCCCGGGGTCGCGCGAGAAGACCATTGATGAAAGACGTCCGAAAAGCCTGTTTTCCTCATCTTCCGGCGCAACGCCGGCCTTCACCTGATCGTGCACCTTCTGGGCCTCAATAAATGCCTTGTCCCAGAATCCGGGTATCTGGTCGGTGTGCAGCCCGGACCACCGGGCGGAAGTGAGAATCTCAGAGATGTCCGAGCTGGCGGTGACGGGTGTCAGTTCATCACCGTCGCACCTGTGGAGCAGGTTCATCGTCGGAGAGTAGCGGTGCTGCACCTTCAGCGGACGCACGTAGAGGTGTTCGTCGTGCCGGTACAGGTCGAGCAGAAGCTGTGTCGTCTCGGAGATGGGCCTGGTCGCGTATGGCGAGTGATAGTTCCGGAGCAGGGCAAAGTAGGTGATCGTTTCAAGGTCAAACAGGTACGGACAGGTGAGCATGAAGAAGTTGGCGAGCATCTGGTCGGAGTGCCACGCCAGCGCCAGGTCGGACAGGCAGTCGAACACGTAGAAAGCGCCCAGGCCGGATTCCTCGATTACGCCGTGAATCCGCTCTATCGTGTTTTCAAACCCGTCGGCCGGCCGGCATTCGCATATCCGGACGCCTTCCTGCGCCATCACCAGCGGCTCATGGGCGGAGAACCGGAAGTAGACCACCTTGTGCCCGACCCGCACCGCCTCCCGGACGTAGGGTTCAACCACCGCGCGGTAGTCGCCCACATCGTCCACCTGCCAGACTATGTTGTCGCCGGCAAGCAAGCCCTTCAGGACATGGTCCAGCCCCCTGATGCCCGTACTCAGCCTGCCGTCATCGCCAAGCATCGCAACTCCTTCGCTGTAACCAAACCCGGCTTCGTAGCGTCTCACACGCCGCCGCCTCGGTCAAGGACCCGGCCCCTCCTTTTTGGGATGACACATGCGCGCCAGGCGGATATCTTCACACCCCGTCGCCGCCCGGCGTAGCACGCCGGCTCAACGGGAGCGCATTCATTGGAAAACAGCAACACTGTCCTGTTCAGGAAAGAACTCGCGCCGGATGTCTACCAGATCCGGGTCCATGCCCCGCTGATCGCGTCAGAACGCAGACCGGGCCAGTTCGTGATAGTTCAGGTTGATTCCGATTTCGGCGAGCGCGTGCCGCTCACCATCGCCGACGCCGACCCGGCCGAGGGTTCCATCACGCTGGTCGTTCAGGCCGTCGGCAAGACAACTCACAGGCTTGCGGATATCCCGGTCGGGGAAGGCATCGCCAACCTCCTCGGCCCACTGGGCACTCCAACCCACATCGAACGTTTCGGGCGGGTCGTCTGCGTCGGCGGCGGCATCGGCGTCGCCCCGCTCCACCCCATCGCGAAGGCAATGAAGGAGGCCGGCAACCACGTCACGACAATCATCGGAGCCCGCAACCAGTCGCTCCTGATCTTTGTCGAGGAAATGAGCCGCATCTCCGACGAAGTCATAATCTGCACCGACGACGGCAGCGCGGGCCGCAAGGCGTTGGTAACCCATCCGCTCAAGGAACTGTGCGAAACAGCGCCGAAACCGGATTGCGTCGTCGCCATCGGTCCGCCGGTGATGATGAAGTTCTGTGCGGAAACAACCCGCCCGTATGGGGTGCATACGATCGTTTCGCTCAACACGATCATGGTTGACGGAACGGGCATGTGCGGCGGATGCAGGGTCACCGTCGGGAACGAAACCAAGTTCGTCTGCGTGGATGGCCCTGAGTTCGACGGGCACAAGGTTGATTTCGACAACATGATGCAGCGCCTGGGCGCCTACAGGAAGCACGAGGCATCCGCGCACGAACAGTGCCACCTGGACATGGAAGCGAGCCGCCTTGAGGAAAGGCGAAGGGCGGACGGAAAATGAGCCACAGGGAACCGTCAGAACTCGCCCGAGAGGCCGGGGCGAAGTTGAGGGAAGTTCTCGCCGCCGGTCCGCTGAACCCGAAGGACCGCATGGCGATACCCGCCCAGGAAATGCCGGTGCAGGACCATGTTGACCGGCGCGGCAACATGAACGAGGTCGCCCTGGGCTACACCCCTGAGCAAGCCAGGCTCGAAGCCATGCGCTGCCTTCAGTGCCGCAACAAGCCCTGTGTCGCCGGCTGCCCCGTCGCGATAGACATCCCCGCTTTCCTGAAGGCCGTGGCCGACGGCGACCCGCGCGCTGCGATTGACATCATCCGCCGGAACAGCCTGCTGCCGGCAGTCTGCGGACGCGTCTGCCCGCAGGAAAGCCAGTGCCAGGAGCCATGCACCGTCGGCAAGGCGCTGAAGAACGTTGACAAGGCGGTCTCAATCGGACGCATCGAGCGGTTCGCGGCGGACATGGAGGCGGCGGCCGGCACGCCGGATGTGCCGGAGGTGAAACCGGAAACCGGCCGCAGGGTCGCCGTCATCGGCAGCGGACCCGCAAGCATAACCGTTGCCGCCGACGTGCGCCGGGAAGGCCACGCGGTGACCGTGTTTGAGGCCTTCCACAAGCCCGGCGGCGTTCTTCTTTACGGCATCCCCGAGTTCCGCCTTCCGAAGTCCATCGTCGAGCGGGAAATCGCGGCGCTCAAGGCAATGGGCGTGGTGATCCGCACGAACTTCGTCGTCGGACGCACGCGCAAGCTTTCGGACCTGGTCTCGAAGGACGGGTTCGATGCGGTGTTCGTCGGCACGGGAGCAGGTCTGCCCAAGTTCATGGGCATACCAGGCGAGAACCTCGTGGGAGTCTTCTCTGCCAACGAGTTCCTCACCCGGTCGAACCTGATGCGCGCGTTCGACCGCGCCCGCGCCGATACCCCTATCTGCAACTGCCGCAAGGTGGCCGTCCTGGGCGGCGGCAACGTCGCGATGGATGCGGCGCGCACCGCGGTCCGCCTCGGCGCGGACGAGGTCCACCTCGTCTACCGGCGCACGGAGGCCGAAATGCCCGCCCGCATCGAGGAGGTCGGCCACGCGAAGGAGGAGGGTGTCGTCTTCCATACCCTCGTGAACGCAAAACGGTTCCTCGGCGATTCGTATGGCTGCGTGAGGCACATGGAGTGCCTGCGCTACGAACTCGGCGAGCCGGACAATTCCGGCCGCAGGCGCCCCGTGGAAATACCAGGCAGCGAATTCATGATGGACCTGGACACGGTGATCGTCGCCATAGGCAACGAATCGAACCCTCTGATCAGGCAGACAACGCCCGGCCTGGGCTTCAACAAGTGGGGCAACATCGTCGCCGACGACGACGGGCGCACTTCGCTCCCCAACGTGTTTGCCGGGGGCGATATCGTGCTCGGCGCCGCAACGGTCATACTGGCCATGGGCCAGGGCCGTAAGGCGGCCCAGGCGATAAACTCCATGCTCGCGGCCGCGCCGAAGACCTGAAGCGCGCAGGTGTCAAGTTTCCATGCAGCCGGCAGTCGCCGCCGGATATCCGCATACCCCCGCCCTGTGCCACAAGGCGTTGCGGCGGCGGCCGGCGCCGCGGATTCAAAAAAACACGGGCCGGCGCCGCAATCAGCGGCGCCTGCCCGCGCTCTGCCTGCTGTGAGACCCGTCAGACAACGCCCTGGTCGAGCATCGCGTCGGCAACCTTCACGAAGCCGGCGATGTTCGCGCCCATGACGTAGTTGCCCGGCTGGCCGTATTCCTCGGCCGTCGAATGGCACGCGCTGTGGATCGAGATCATGATGTTGTGCAGCTTCTGATCCACCTCTTCACGCGACCAGCTCATCCGCATCGAGTTCTGGCTCATCTCCAGGCCCGATGTGGCAACGCCGCCTGCGTTCGCCGCCTTGCCGGGTCCGTAAAGTATCTTCCGCTCCACAAACAGCTCGACCGCTTCCGGCGCGCTCGGCATGTTCGCGCCTTCGCTCACGAGTACGCAGCCGTTCTTCAACAGCGTTTTCGCATCCTCGCCGCTGATCTCATTCTGCGTCGCGCTCGGGAAGGCGCAGTCGCATTGAACGGCCCACGGCGCCTTGCCTTCGAGGTACTGCGCGCCGAACTTGTCCGCGTATTCCTTGATGCGGCCCCGGCGAACGTTCTTCAGGTCCATGACCCACGCCAGCTTCTCGGCGTCAATGCCGTCCTTGTCGTAGATCGTGCCGCTCGAGTCGGAAAGCGTAACAGCCTTCGCGCCGAGCTGGTTGAGCTTCTCGACCGTGTACTGGGCCACGTTGCCGGACCCGGACACCACGCAGGTCTTGCCCTTGAACGACTCGCCGCGGGTCTTGAGCATCTCCTCGGCAAAATACACCGCGCCGTAGCCGGTGGCCTCGGGCCGGATCAACGAACCGCCCCACTTCAGGCCCTTCCCGGTGAGAACGCCGGTGAACTCGTTGCGCAGACGCTTGTACTGCCCGAACATGAAGCCGATCTCGCGGCCGCCCACACCGATGTCGCCCGCCGGAACGTCAGTGTCCGGACCAATGTGGCGCGCCAGTTCGGTCATGAACGACTGACAGAAACGCATGACTTCCCCGTCCGACTTGCCCTTCGGATCGAAGTCCGACCCGCCCTTGCCGCCGCCCATCGGAAGCGTCGTGAGCGAGTTCTTGAATATCTGCTCAAACCCGAGGAACTTCAGAATGCTGATGTTCACGCTCGGATGGAAACGCAGGCCGCCCTTGTATGGGCCGATCGCGCTGTTGAACTCAATGCGGAACCCGCGGTTCACCTGCACGCGGCCCTTGTCATCCGTCCACGGCACACGAAAGATAAGCTGCCGCTCCGGCTCCACGATCCGCTCAAGAATCTTCGCGTCAGCGTAGTCCTGCCGCCGCTCAACCACGGGCGCCAGCGACTCCAGCACCTCGCGAACAGCCTGCAGAAACTCCGGCTCGCCGGCGTTGCGCTTCTCAACCGCCTCGAGAACCCCATTCACCACCTGCTCAGCCTTCAACTTGCTCATCAGCCACCTTCCTCCGTTTCCGGACTCCACTCAGATGCGTCCTGCACCCGCCCAATCACCCCCAACAGGAGCGATAAACGGCCAACGACTGCCGCAAAGAGTCCGTGATCATCCATCGTAACACAAGCCCATTTTGCCATCTTTTACGCTGTTTTCGTTGACTATACGGCCATATTGCCGTATTCACCTTGCGGGTGATGGGGACGGAGATGGAGGCACGCGGTGTTGTGCGGGCGCGGATTACTGGCCGTTCTGCGCAGGCGGCGGGGAGATGGAGTGAGCGGGGGCATTCGCCGGATCTTACGGCATGAAAAAGGAAATGGGGAAAGAGCCGTGCTGACAAGAAATGACAGGACAAAGATCGCGATTCTCCGCGCAATCCATGAGTTGGTGAGCCCGGCGGGGGCTTCGAAGGTGGGCGAGCGCCTTGAAGCGATGGGCATCAGCCTGCATCAGAGGACCATCAGGTACTACCTGATGCAGCTCGACAACGAAGGGCTGACGCGGCTCGTGAGCCGCAGGCGAGGACGGGAGCTGACGGAGAGGGGCGCGGAGGAAGCCTCGCAGGTTGATGCGGTGGACAAGATCGGAATCGTCTCGGCGAAGATCGACGCGGCTGTCTACAGGATGTCCTACAGCCTGACGACCGGTGCCGGGAAGGTGATCATCAACAGGTCGCTGATTGATCCGGCGGACATCAGAAGAGCGCTCGACGAGATGCGTACGGTGTTCGCCAACGCCTACGCGGTGGCCTCGCGCCTGTCGGTCGCAAAGCCCGGAGAACAGATGGGATCGGAACGAGTTCCGGACGGCTCGCTGGCAATCGGCACGATCTGCAGCGTGACGCTCAACGGGATATTCCAGAAGGAAGGCATCCCGGTGCGCTCGCGGTTCGGAGGCCTCCTTGAAATCAGGGACCGCCGCCCTACCCGTTTCGTGGAAATGATCGAGTACCGCGGTTCCACCCTGGATCCGCTTGAGACGTTCATACGGGCCGACATGACCAGCGTCCGCGAGGTCGTCCGGCGGGGCAACGGCATCATCTGCGCGAGTTTTCGCGAAATCCCGGCAGTCGCGCTGGAACATGCCCGGCAGGTGGAAAGGGCCATGCGGGCGCGCGGCATATCCGGAGTGATGGCCATGGGGCGACCGAACCAGCCGCTTTTCGACGTTCCGGTGTCGGAGGGCTACGCCGGCGTGGTGGTGATGGGGGGACTGAATCCCATCGCGGCTCTGCGCGAAGCCGGTATCCCGGCGACCGTGCATTCGCTGGCCGACATAGTCGCATTCGACAGCCTGCTGCCGGTGAACGAAGTGCTGAGGAGATGGCCGCTCCCCGAGTAGCTCAGAGCCCTGCGTTGCGATGGCTCACAAGGAACTCCGCTGCCAGCCCGTTCGCCCGACCCGGCGGCGGAACCGGCAGCCCTTTGATAACTGGCCTGTCTCCGGCGAGCAGGCGGGCGCAATCACATGGACCACCTGACCGGGATGGCCGGCCGGAATCGCTTGCTCAGGCCGTGGTGTGCGGGCATAGTGCCGCGCCGCCGCGAACGGCATGCGTCCTGAATCAGAACGAGTCCTCTGAATCATATGGCCCTGTTGAGTCTGAAGAATGTCAGCCTGAGCTACGGCGGGTTGCCGCTTCTCGATGGCGTGGAGCTGCATGTCGAGCGCGGCGACCGGGTCTGCCTGCTGGGAGCCAACGGGGCGGGGAAAAGCTCGCTGCTGCGCGTGCTTGCAGGCGAATCGAATCCGGACTCGGGCGAGGTCGTTCGTCCCGCCAACTTGCGGGTAGCGAGGTTGCCGCAGCAGGTTCCCTCGCACCTTGAGGGCCGCACGTTCGACATTGTGTGTCCGGACCCGGGCGATGAACGCAGCAGGTTGGAAGCCAGTCAGATATTGAGCCGCCTCAGTCTTGACCCTGAAACCGAATTCTCTTCGCTGTCCGGCGGAACCAAACGCAGGGTTCTGCTTGCCAGTGCGTTGATTGGCTCGCCGGAAGTGGTGCTTCTCGATGAACCCACGAACCACCTGGATCTGGATTCCATCGCCTGGCTGGAAACCTTTCTGCTGCGGCACTGCAGGACTTTCCTCTTCGTCACGCATGACCGGGCATTCCTGCGTCGGCTGGCGTCGCGAATCGTGGAACTGGATCGCGGCAAGTTGAAGGACTGGGCGTGCGACTACGACACGTTCCTGGTCCGTAAGGAGGAGGCACTGCACGCGGAGATGCGCGAGTGGGAAACCCTCGACCGCCGCCTGCTCAGGGAGGAGGCATGGAAACGGCAGGGCGTGAAAGCGCGTACCGTGCGCAACCAGGGACGGCTGAGAGCTCTGTTTGCCTTGCGCGAGGAGCGAAGTAAGCGGCGCGAGAGGCCCGGCGCGGTGACGATGAAGATTCAGCAGGCGGAGCGGACGGGTCGGATCGTTATCAAGGCCGAGGATGTGTCCTTCGGGTACGGTGGGCCGGGCGCGGTTTCTCCGCTCATCCGTGACTTCTCAACGGTAATTGTCCGCGGAGACAGGATCGGCATCCTGGGCCCGAACGGTTGCGGCAAGACAAGCCTGTTGAGACTGCTGCTGGAGCCCGATGGAGCAGCCGGCCGCCTGGTTCCGCAGACGGGCAGTGTCGCCCACGGAACAAACCTGCAGATCGCGTATGCCGACCAACTGCGAGCCCGGCTTGACGACTCCCAGTCGCTCGCAGAGAACGTCGGCGACGGCAGGGAATTCGTTATGGTCCAGGGCGTTCGCCGCCATGTAATCGGTTACCTCGAGGATTTCCTGTTCACACCCGACCGCGCGCGTCAGCCGGTCGGAGCGTTGTCCGGCGGAGAGCGGAACCGGCTGTTGCTGGCGCGGCTCTTCGCCCAACCGTCGAATGTCCTCGTGCTGGATGAACCGACCAACGATCTTGACCTGGATACGCTGGAACTGCTCGAGGAGCAGTTGACCGGCTATACCGGCACAGTCCTGCTTGTCAGCCATGACCGCGCCTTCCTCAACGACGTGGTGACATCCGTTCTTGCCTTCGAGAAGCATTCGCCCGACAAACCGGATCAATGGCTGGGCCCGCGTGACGGGTGGTACGTGAACGAGTACGTTGGCGGCTATGACGAATGGGCCGCGCAACGCAAGGTTCCGCCTGAGCCCGCCAAAGCCCCACGGCAGGCCGCCGTCAGCCGGAGTGAGCCCGGCCCGCGCAAGAAAAGGCTATCTGACAGAGAGAAGCGTGAACTGGCGGAATTGCCCGGCAGGATCGAGGCGCTTGAGTCCGAGCAGACTCTGTGGCACGCGAGGCTTGCCGATCCGGCCTTCTATCGGGCAACCGGCGAAGAAATCGCCCGCGCCCGCCGCGAGGCGGAGGAACGTGCAGCCGAGATCGAGGCTGCCTACCGCCGATGGGAAACGCTCGAGTCCATCGTGACCGGGAAGCAGTGACCAGACGGTGACTGCCCCGCGAGTGTGACCTTCACCGCTTGTCCATCGTACACCACGATCCGTTCAGCCTCCGTGACCACGCCCGTCCCGTACAGCGGCAGACATCCCGCCGCCGCGCCGGGATTGCGGCAGCGGCAATGCCGTGATAAGGTCCGCGCGAACTGCGGGATTCGGAGGACGATGCGATGACAAGAACGGTAGCAGCCGCGGCATTGATTGCTCTTTGCGCGACGGCGCACGGTGCGGAAACGACAAACAACATCACGGAGATCACTGAAGTGAAAAGCAATGAAGGCGCGGCGTTGAGCGAAGGCATGTACGCGAAGTTCGAGACATCAAAAGGCGACATCGTCTGCGCGCTGGAGTTTGAGAAGACTCCGCTCACAGTCTGCAACTTCGCCGGGCTGGCCGAGGGCACGCTGAAGTCCATCAAGCCGGCTGGAACCCCGTACTACGACGGACTGATATTCCACCGCGTGATAGCGGACTTCATGGTCCAGGGCGGTTGCCCGCAGGGCAGCGGGCGCGGCGGGCCGGGCTACCAGTTCCGCGATGAGTTCCACCCATCCCTGAAGCATTCAGGACCCGGCATCCTCTCCATGGCCAACGCAGGCCCGGGGACAAACGGCAGCCAGTTCTTCATCACGCACAGGGAAACACCGTGGCTGGACGGACGCCACACGGTGTTCGGCCGCGTGGTGAATGGCCAGGACGTGGTGAACAAAATCCAGAACGGCGACAAAATCAAAACGCTTACCATCCTTCGCGTCGGGGAAAAGGCGAACGCTTTCAAGTCCGACCAGGCCGCCTTCGACGCGATGCTGAAGGCCAGGTAAACCGCGCGTGGGCACGAGGAACCCGGACTCGCTTCAGCACAACTCCATCGAACCGGACCGCGGCTTCGACGGGCTTACGCCTGACGTTGTCATACACGCGGTTGAACGGTCGATGGGGGTCCGGTGCACGAACGTCTGCCGGCCGCTTAGCAGCTACATCAACCGCGTGTATGAGACAGGGCTGGTGGACGGCGGCGCGGTGATCGCCAAGTTCTACAGGCCTGGCAGATGGAGCCGCGAAGCACTGCAGGATGAACTCGACTTCCTGCGGGAGCTGCACGACGACGAGGTGCCCGTGGTTCCGCCGCTGCCCGGACCGGACGGCGAACTGCTCCACGAACTCGATGGAACATGGTTCGCTGTATTCCCGAAACGGGGCGGCCGCCCTCTCGATGAGCCCGACAACAACACGTGGCCCCAGCTCGGCCGGCTGGTTGCGCGCATGCACGCCGTCGGCGAAAGACATCCCCCGCGCAACCGCATACGCCTGCATCCGCTCCATTCAACGATGGAACATCTTGCCTACATCCTCGACTCCGGCGCGGTCCCTGCCCCGTTCCGGCGCAACTACGAACAGGCGGTGTCGGCGCTTGCCTCGGATGTCGCGCCGCTGTTCGACGACGCCGCGATGCTGCGGATCCACGGCGATTGCCACAGGGGCAACATCCTCCACAGGCCCGGCGAGGGATTTCACCTGCTGGATTTTGACGACATGGCGGTCGGGCCGGCGGTGCAGGACGTGTGGATGATCCTGCCTGACCGCGTGCGCAACGCACGCCTCGAAACAGATCTGCTCATCGAAGGCTACGAAACATTCCGCACCTTCCCGTGCTCCGATCTCCGGCTTGTCGAACCGCTGCGCGCAATGAGGTTCATCCATTTCACAGCCTGGTGCGCCAGGCAGAAGGCGGACGGCGGATTTGCCAGAATCCAGCCGGGCTGGGGCGCCCCGGACTTCTGGCGGCAGGAACTGGCCGATATCGAAACCCAGCGGCGCGAGATAGAAGACGCCATTTCGGATGGAGCGTGATTGCGGGCCGCAGCCTGCCCGCCACGAAATGCGCCGCCGCCCGATGGACCTGCACTTGCGCTGCATCCTCTGCGTTGCAGACAGTGCAGGATCGCCGGCCTCACGCGCCGGCCATTCCATCCAGCCTAATCACGAACCGCGTGTAGGACGTCGGCGATATTCTCGACGAATGACTTTATCTCGTCGCGCACGCGCCGGTAATGCACCATTGCTTCTTCCTCGCTGCGCGCTCCGGCGGCCAGACGCGGCGGATCGTCGAATCCGGCGTGTATAACCCGCCCTTTGCCGCGCAGCCAGGCGGGGCATGTCTCGTTCGCGTGCCCGCACACGGTGACCACGAGGTCAAAGTCGGTTTCCGCCAGATCGTCCACCCGCTTCGACTTCTGACCGGATATGTCAACCCCCGCCTCGGCCATCGCCCGTACCGCAAGCGGGTTGAGTCCGTGCGACTCAATACCCGCGGAGACGGCTTCGATGGAACCGCCCTTCAGAGCCCGCGCCCAGCCTTCGGCCATCTGGCTGCGACAGGAATTGCCGGTGCAGAGGAACATCACCCTCACACGCCGCTTGAGGGCATGCAGGAGAAAAACCGGGTAGATCCGACCATTCTTCCGCATTTCGTGCACACGCAAGTGCTTCGCATGCTCGAAGCCGGTTGAGCGCAACTCGTCCGCCAGCGCGGACGGATCGATCCCGTTGTGAGGAACCTGCATGTCGGCATGGAACGAGCCGTCTTCTCTTTCGATGTCGGCCAGAACAATCAAGCCGCCCGGGTTGAGCATCTCCCGGAACCGCTTCAGAAGGCCGGATATGTCACCGACATGGTGCAGCGCCATGGCACATACAATGCGGTCAAACGCACCGGGTCCCGGACCGGCTCCATCCAGAAAGTCGCGCCGCATGACCGTGATATTCGCATGCTTCTCCGCAGCCGCCCGCCTGGCTGCCTCGGCGACCATCCCTTCCGACGCGTCCATTGCGACGACGGACCCGACGTCACCTGCCAAAGCGCGCGCAATCGCCCCTGTGCCGCAAGCATACTCCAGCACCCGCTCGCCGGGACGCAGCGGCGCGGCACGGCGCATCGCGCCCAGTATGGCGGACCGGAGCGCTGCACGGGACGGGTCATCCTCCCAGCTTGCGGCCACCTGGTCGAAATGACTGGCGGCGCCGTCCGCGGATCCTTCCTTCAGAGTATGCATACTGCCCCCAATTGCCATCACATGCGTTCAGCACGCCTTGTTCGATCTCACCCGCCTGTCGGCGCGGTTGCACGTCAATCCGGATGGTATTCTTCAAAACCTTCGCCGCGATGCAAACCTTTCCTGATCAGCCTGCATTACAGGTTCTGATCCGCCCCGGCCTGGCGTTTCAGGAAAGCATGGACTCCGCCGGAAATGAGTGTGAGCCACGATGATCGTGGTCCGACACGGAGTCTCATCGTCTCACCAAGTCTCACTGCTCACGCGCGACTCATTCGACCAGCCACCGGCGCCTCAGGAGTTCACTCGAGATGCGAGGCGTTGGCGTACAGATAGTTGCGAGTGATCAACACCGCGACGCGAGACCGGCTCGTGATGCTGGCACGCGCAATGCATCTACTACAGACGACCCCAGCCGGTTAGACAGGTCGTTGCCCATAAGCAACTCTGTCATACTGAGAGGCAACAACCGACATACTGGCTGAAGGCCAACCTGAGGAACTGAAATCAGGAGCCACCGAGCTCCTGATTTCGGTTTAAGGACATGCCCTGCCTTCTTCCCGATGTTATCTCGTACAATCTCTCATCCGGTCCCCGAATCATCGTATTGAGTTCATTTCCGGCCGATGGCAGACTGCGCGGCATGAAACCGACGGGCAAGGCGCCGGACACTGACTCTATTGCGCGGACGAGAGCCGAACTGCACCGCGACATCGAACTGAAGCATAAGAGCTACCGCGACCGGGCGCTGGCGATGTTTCCCCACGTCTGCGGTTCGTGCGGCCGTGAGTTCTCCGGGAAGCGCCTGCGCGAGCTTACAGTCCACCACAGGGACCACGACCATACGAACAACCCCGCCGACGGCAGTAACTGGGAACTGCTCTGCCTCTATTGCCACGACAACGAACACGAGAAACACAAGCTGGCGGGCTCGCGCGGTTCGTCGCCCCATCAACCGTCCGGCGGCGGCTTCAACGCGCTCTCCGGCCTCGATTCGATCCTCAAGCCAAAGGAATGAACGCGCGAAGCAAACCCGTTGCCCCCGCTAATGGTGTTGAGCCCGCATTCGCAGGCTGGAGCCGGGGCGACCCCGCCTCGCTTCTTCCGCCCCGAGGGCTGGTGGAGCCGGGGCGACCCCGCCCCGCTTCTTCCCGGCCCGAGGTCGGGCCGGCCCCATCGCCTCCCGCGAGCCCTGTGCGCAGCAGCTACCCGTCCGCGGGAGTAACGTGCGCATGAACGATGGGGGGATGAACCTAATGGTGTTGAACCTGAAGTCTGAACCGCCGTGGCGCCCCGGGCAGGGCTCGAACCTGCGACCTGCGGTTTAGGAAACCGCTGCTCTGTCCAACTGAGCTACCGGGGCAACCTATTGAACGCAAAGGGCTTTTGCGCGTGCCGCGCTACTATGGCAGAAAACCGATTGTGCCATTTTTGTGCCGTTGTTCTGACATGAAGGCGGCACAAACGAGATGGCGCAAATATGACTACCGACGTAACGCGAACGCATTGGCGGAAGATACGGGAAGTGATTGTCCGCGTCAAGGAGCGCGGAAAGCCTGCTTGACAACAGGAACGTATAGGTTACTATATGCTCATGCAGTACAGACTCCGGGAGTATACCGAAGGCGGACGTTCCACTTTCGGGGAGTGGTTTGACGGGCTTGACGCCGTGACCGCCGCCCGAGTTGACCGCTACGTTCGGCGCATGGAGTCCGGGAACTTCGGCGCGGCAAAGGTACTGAGAGACGGGATTTTCGAGTTACGCTTGAACTTCGGCCCCGGCTATCGCGTGTACTACGGACTTGATGGCAGAACGCTTGTGATCCTGTTGGGCGGAGGCGACAAGCGGAGACAGGCCGCCGACATTGCAGCGGCCGTGGAGAGATGGAAGCGCTACAAAGCGAGGTGACATCATGGCATTGACGCGAGACTACAAGGAAACGGTCCTGGCCCGGATCAAGAGCGATCCAGAGTTTGCGCGGGCGCTGTATGCCGAGGCGCTGGACGCAATTCTTGAAGGCGAGACAGCGGAAGGGTTGTCCATGCTGCGCGACCTGGTACACGCGGAAATCACTTTCAAAGAACTGGCGCGGCAGACCGGTTTCGATGAGAAGTCCCTTCACCGCATACTCTCCCGCCGAGGAAATCCGACGGCACGCACGTTGGCGAAAATCGTTGTCGCAATCCGCGAAGACATGGGCGTTGTCCCGCGTGTGAGCGTGGCGACCGCCTGACAACGCTATACGCTGGCCGGAAACGTCCTCGGGTTGTCCGGCCCTATTCCAAAGACCGCGACCCGTGCTGAGTTCCACATCCGGCGTGAAGGACTGAAGTTGCGCGGCATCGACTCCGTGCAGGGCTACTTCGACAAGCGCGCAGCACTTGTCCACTACCTGACGCACGACTGGATTCGCCTCACTGTCGAACGTGTCGACCGTGCAAACAAGAACCAGAAACGGGCGGCGACACTGCAGCTTTGGATTGACGTTCAGGAGGCTCTCAAGGCATGGGCCGGCGAACCCGGCAGTGTTGACCTGTCTCCCCTTCCCCGCGAACGTGCCGATGTACGCCAACTCCTGAAACAGGCCGTCGGGTGCTTCAGAACGGCAGTAGCACATCAGGGTAGAACTGA